>Ga0326511_10000357_pt1 | contig 39425 bp, 54 predicted proteins | sample 0_2496_0518_D_FD_203701 | JGI IMG/M metagenome (GOLD analysis project Ga0326511, IMG submission 203701) | Bovine rumen microbial communities from UC Davis, California, United States - 0_2496_0518 | ecosystem: Host-associated > Mammals > Digestive system > Stomach > Rumen | place: USA...
GGTGCAAAGCCGCCCTTGCTGATGCAGGGGTTGCCTTTCTTCACGAAGCGGCAGGGGAATTGGTCAGTCAGACAGCACGAAACAGCAGGGTCAGAACCGGTCAGACAAAAGGTTCTTGGGACTATGTTGTTGACGAAGCTGAACTGACTGCAACCATCGGTTCACCCTTGGAAAATGCGATTTGGGAAGAATTTGGAACAGGTGAATATGCACTAAACGGAAACGGCAGAAAAGGCGGTTGGTACTATGTGGATGAAAAAGGTGATGGTCATTTCACACACGGTAAAAAGCCGAACAGGGCATTGTGGAACGCAATGGAAACCTTAAAACCAAGTCTTCAAGCCGTATTGGAAGGACACTTGAAAGGATTGAACTGATATGACTGATGTTCTTGCTTTTGTGTCAGATCAGATGGAAACGCTTGGTCTGACTTATGAATTTATGCAGATGACAAAAACACCCTTGACCTATCCTTACTGGGTCGGTGAGGTTACCGAACCCGAAAACATCACCGAGGATGGCAAGTGTGAACCTACTGTCATTTTGACTGGATTCACAAGGGGTAGTTTTTTAGAACTTGAACAGCAAAAGACGGCGATCAAAGACCATTTCCTGCACGGTCAAACAACCATCAAGAATGGAACGGCGGTTGCAGTCTTTTATGGTGGTTCTTTAACAATCCCCATTGAAGATGATGACCTGAAAAAGTGTCAGGTCAACTTATCAATAAAAACTTGGAAAGGAAGATAATTCATGTATAACGAATTTACAAAGCATGGTGTCACTGAGAAAACACCCAAGTCTATTATGCTTGGTGCAGGTACACTTCACAAAGGCTTGAAGTTTGGTTATCACGCTTTGACCGCTGAACCTGCTGATTGGGCAACCAATTACAAAAATTATTATGCCAAAAGCGATGCTGACAATTACGCCAAACTGGACGGCGATGCGGCACCGGCATTTGATTCAAACATCCATTTCTACAAAGGATGGAACGCAAAGGAAACCTTGATTGGTGCAACATCCGGTGGCAACAAGGTCAGCATCAAGCCTAATGTCACCACCGTTGAAGTAGATGGTGCATTGGTCAAAGTCAAGGGTCTTGACTTCAAGCAGGGTGAGGTTGCAACCCTTGAAACAAACCTTGTTGAAATCACGCCTGACCTGTTGAAAAACACCTTGATTGGTGAAACTGTTGATTCCGATGTTGAAGGTTTTGCCCTGCTTGAATCCAAACCCGACATTCAGGAAGGTGACTATTTTGAAAACCTTGCTTTTGTCGGTTGGAGAACAGACGGCACGCCCATCATCATTATCTTTGACAACGCGCTTTGCACAACCGGCTTTGAAGGTGAAGCAAAGAACAAGGAAAACACAGTGGTCAAGGTAACCTTTGAGTGCTATCAGGATGTTACCGCTGACCTTATGGTACTTCCTTATCACATCTATTATCCCACACAGGGTTAAACAGAAAGGACAGTTGAACAATGGACGAAGTAACAAATAAGAAACCCTATACATTCAGAAAATTACAGGCAACCGATATTGCACCGATGGCGGCGATCATCAGCAAGATCGGAATTGACCAGTTCACAGACTGTTTTGCATCTACTGGTGACTTGGCAAAGATTTTCCGCGACAAAACCAAGACCAAGGAAGCAATCACCAAGATTGCCGGAATGAAAATTGCCTTTAAGGTGGCAAACATCGTTCTTGCACATTATGGTGAATGTCAGAATGACATCTTTGCGTTGCTTGCGGATGTCAGCGGTCTGACCGTCAAGGAAATCAGCGAAATGTCACCGGCAACATTTGCAAAGATGCTGATTGACTTCATCAAGATGGATGACTTTGCGGATTTTTTCAAGGTTGCTTTGGAATTGCTCAACTAACATACATCAAGTGGATGGACTTGCTATTTAAAAGATATGCAAGTCCATTTTTGCTTGTTGACCAAATGATTTTAACTGGTAACTTTGCAGAATTTGTTGCAAAACTGGTTGAACTGGATGCAGATGAAAAATTGTGGCAATTTTTCTTGCACAAAGTTGATGAAGAAAAATCATTCAATGATTGGAAAGCATCACTTGGAGTTGACCAACAAGCAGAAACACAGATGTCAGATGACGAAATCAAAGCAACAGTTCAAAGTTCATTTTCAATTTTGAACGGCTATGAACCCACATAAAGAAAGGGGGTGCATTGAATGGAACTATTCAAACTGTTTGGCACCATTGCCCTTAAAAACGAAGAAGCGAACAGGGGAATTGACGAAACATCCGACAAGGCAAAGGGTGCCCGGAAGGATGTTGAAGATTTCGGTGATGAAGGAACCAAGACGGAAAGCAAACTTGGTTCAGCGTTTTCAAAGATTGGTTCAGCGGCGGCAAAAGTTGGAAAGGTGATTGGTGTTGGTATGCTTGCGGCAGGCGGTGCGGTCGTTGCCGTAGGAAAGAAAGCACTTGATTCCTATGCAGATTATGAACAGTTGGTCGGTGGTGTTGAAACCCTTTTTGAAGATTTGAGTGATGATGTCATTGATAATTCAAAAGTGGCATACAAAACAGCCGGTCTTTCTGCAAATGAATATCTTGAAACCGTCATGGGCTTTTCTGCATCTTTGAATCAATCCCTTTTGGCATCAGAGGGAAACATCAGCCGGGCGGCTGACCTTTCAAATCAGATCATTATTGATATGTCAGACAACGCAAACAAGATGGGTTCTGATATGGAATCAATACAGAACGCATATAACGGTTTTGCAAAGCAGAATTACACAATGCTTGATAACCTTAAACTGGGTTATGGTGGCACTAAAGAAGAAATGCAAAGACTGCTTGAAGATGCTGAAAAGCTATCAGGTATCAAGTATGACATTTCTTCCTTTGCCGATATTGCAGAAGCAATCCATGTTGTGCAAACAGAAATGGGCATCACCGGCACAACCGCAAAGGAAGCATCAACCACCATTCAGGGTTCCATTCAGTCAGCAAAATCAGCGTGGCAAAACCTGATAACAGGTCTTGCGGATGATAATGCAAATCTTGATGAATTGGTCAATAATTTCTTCAACAGCATTGTGACTGTTGGCGAAAACATTATACCAAGAATCAGTGTTATTTTGAACGGTATCACCGGGCTGATTCAAAAACTTGCACCCAAAATCATTGAAGCCTTGCCCGGTGTTCTCAATACACTTCTTCCTGAAGTGGTCAAAGGCGCACAAGCCCTTTTGCAAGCCTTTGTTTCAGTCCTTCCACAACTGGTGAAACTGATAATGGATTTGATGCCGGACATCATCAAGGCATTTCAATCCATTTTCAAGGCAATAGTTGATGCCTTACCTCAACTTATTGATTCTATTGTATCAGCTTTACCAACACTAATTCCACAGATCATCACAGCCTTGATTGATATGGTCGTTTATTTGCTGGAACACATCGGTGAAATCCTGCAACCTATCATTGAAGCCTTACCGGACATCATTGTTGCTATTATCACAGCCTTGATGGACAACTTGCCAACCCTGATTGATGGTCTTATTTCGTTTATTTTGGCTATTGTTGAAGCAATCCCACAAATCATCATGGGATTGATTGAAGCCTTGCCAACCATCATTGAAAAGGTCATCACCGGACTGATTGAGTGTTTGCCCCAACTAATCGAAGGCTTGATTGAACTGGTGATTCAACTGGTGATTCATCTTCCTGAAATTATCATCGGTCTGATTGAAGCTATCCCGAAAATCGTTGTGTCAGTTGCACAGGCTTTGGTTGAAGCAGGACCCAAGATTTGGGAAGCGTTCACTGAAATCTTTTCAAAGGCTTGGACGAAAATTCAGGAAATCTTTGCACCTGTTGCAGAGTGGTTCAGCAATATGTTTTCAAAGGCGTGGGAAGGCATCCAAGCAATTTGGAATAATGTTGTTTCTTTCTTCCAAGGTATTTGGCAGGGTATTTGCAACGCATTTTCGGCGGTTGGTGACTGGTTCAAGGGCGTTTTTGAAGGTGCTTGGAACGGTATCAAGAGTATTTGGGAAAGTGTGACAGGCTTCTTCAAAGGTATTTGGGACGGTATTGTTGGCATTTTCAGCGGTGTTGGTGAATGGTTCAGTAACATTTGGAACGCCGCAGTCAGCGGTGTCAAAAACGCTTGGAACGGCATCACAGAATGGTTTTCAAACCTTTGGGATGGCATTTGGAATGTTATTAAAACACCTATCAACTGGATAATCGGCGCAATAAATGCAATCATTGATGGTCTGAATCTGATTAGTATTGACATTCCTGACTGGGTGCCGTTAATCGGTGGTCAACACTGGGGTTTTTCGCTTGACCATATTGACTATCTTGCAGAAGGTGGTGTTGTTGACAAACCAACACCTGCAATATTTGGTGAACGTGGTGCAGAAGCGGTTGTTCCGTTGGAAAACAACACAGGATGGATAAACAGAATTGCAAAACAAATTCATCAGTTTAGTGTTGAGGATGGCACAGATGCAAGAGCCTTGACATCTAATGGTGGATTTATGACCGCAATCAGAACAGAAATTGGTGACAGAATTAGAAGCCTTGAAAGCATCGTTGCAAGAATTTTGGAAGAATTGCAAGAGTTCTTCCCCGAACTGCTTGATGCGTTTGATGTTCAAATCGTTCTTGATGATGGAACATTGGTTGCTGAACTGACACCCAAGATTGACCGGGAACTTGGTGCAATCAGAAAACGAAAGGAAAGGGGATAAAATATGGACACAGTGACATTTGGAACTAAAAATTCATATACAGACTTTGGATTGATTCTTTCATCCAAGTCTGTTTCCCTTCCGAGAGCAAAGACAAAAACAGTTGAAGTGCCGGGTGCTGATGGTGAACTTGACTTGACGGACGTTTTGACCGATGAAGTTAAGTATAGCAACCGCAAACTTCAATTCACATTTACGGTTATTGACCACTTCAACGGATGGGCGGCACGTTTGTCACAGGTTACAAATTATCTGCACGGACGGCGGCTGAAAGTAATGATGGACTGGGACAAGCATTATTACTATGAAGGTAGATGCACGGTCAACAGCCTGAAATCAAAGAAACGAACTGCAACCATTGTCATTGATGTTGATGCTTCACCTTGGAAGATGGAGCGCAATGCAATTTATCAGCCGTGGGAATGGGATGATTTCTGTTTCATTGATGGCATTATCAGAAAAAACATCTTTCATGTTATCGGTGGGGCTGTAGGTGGTCAAGATATTACCTTGATAAATACAAGGAAGCCTGCAACACCGACAGTTACTTGTAATGTTGCCCTTGTTTTCACTTTGAATGGTGTCACTGTCAATGTTCCACCGGGAACAACTGTTTTGAATACCACCAAATTGTTGGAGGGTGAAAACATCGTTCATATCGGTGCATCAGCCGATGACGATATTGAAATAACTTGGAAGGGTGGTTCATTGTAATGTATCAGGTATATTGTGATGGATTGCCCTTACTTGACCTTCAACAAGATGAAGAATTTGTGTTGATTGACCCTGAAATTGCACTGAAAGATAATGATTCAGGGCAGTTCAATTTCAAGATTTCCCCAAAACATCCGCATTATGACAGCATTAAAAAACTGAAATCTGAAATAATGGTTTTGCTTGATGGTGCTGAAATCTTTTGCGGAAGAATCACAGAAGAAGGTTCAGATTTTTATAAAAATAAAAAGTTTATTGCCAAAGGTGAACTTGATTTTTTAACTGATTCAGTTCAACGCCCGGCAGAATACCACAACTTGACAGTCAGAGGATTTTTGACAACCCTGATTGAAGTGCATAATGCACAGGTCGAAGAAAATAAACATTTTCAGGTTGGTCAGGTAACTGTTACGGACAGCAATGATTCCCTTTACAGATACACCAATTATGAAAACACTTTGGAATGTATCAAAGAAAAGTTGCTGAAGAAACTGGGCGGTCACATCATAATCAGAAAAGTGGAAGGTGTCAAATATATTGACTATCTTGCAGACTTTCCAAACACGAATGAACAGGTCATTGAATTTGGAAAAAATCTGCTTGATTTTTCAACCAACACCGATGCAACAGATATTGCAACAGCGGTCATTCCGCTTGGTGGCAAATTGGAAACTTCCACCATTCAGGCACTTGATGAACGCCTGACAATTAAAAGTGTCAATGACGGTTCAGATTTTATTTACAGTCAAGAAGCTGTTGACAACTATGGTTGGATTTATAGAACAGTCATTTTTGATGATGTTAATGTTCCAAGAAACCTGTTGAGAAAAGGCAGGGACTATCTGACCAATGTGCAGTATGAAAATATGATTCTGAAACTTTCAGCGGTTGACCTTCACAAGGTAGATGTTGAAATTGAAAGAATTAAACTGCTTGATAGAATCAGGGTGAAATCATCACCACACGCCCTTGACCGTTATTTCCCTGTTACGGAATTGAAGTTGAAATTGATGAAGCCTGAAAGTGATTCCGTCACCTTGGGTAGTGAAGGACAAGACACAACCTTCACATCATCAAGCATCGGCACCAATAAAGATGTGATGGAACGCATCAATGCGGTTCCTTCTGAAAGGCTTATTCTTCAGGAAGCGATTGACAACGCAACCGCATTGATAACAGCGGCAACACACGGTCATGTGGTCACAACAGCGGAAGAACAGTTGATAATGGACACTGACGATGTGGAAACAGCGCAAAAGGTTTGGCGGTGGAATTTGAATGGCTTGGGTTATTCAAACACCGGCTATAATGGGCAGTACACAACAGCAATTACAATGGATGGTCAGATTGTTGGTGAAAGAATTGTTGGTGGTTCTGTTTCGGCTGATAAACTGGATGTAAATTACAGGTCATCGGTTGAAAAGAAAATCACCGATGCGCAAGCCGAAGCAGAAAGCGCATCAAACGGTTATACAGATAACAGTTTGAAATCATACTGGACGGCGGTTGAAACACAGACCATCATCACAAATACCGCTGATTCTGTTCTTCTTTCTGCACAACAGGATGCGGTTGCCTACACTGATGAACAGTTGCAAAACTATTCCACATCGGCACAAATCAAGGTGACCACTGATGCGATTGAAGCAGAGGTCAATAAAAAGTTCAATACTTCCGAATGGTCAACCAAAATCAGAGCATCGGCAACTGATATTCAATTTGCTTGGAACAACATCAGTAAATATATTCAGTTCAAGGATGCCGCAATTAAGATTTTTGATTCGGCAGTTGAATCATCCCAAAAACTGCGGTGTGTAATGGATGATGCAGGTCATCAATTCTATCGTGACGGTTATCACGTTGGCAACATTGGAACCAACCAATGGGCTGACAACAACACGCACAAGGGGCTTGTCTTTGATTTGGACTATCAGGGAAAATATATGGGCTTTTTGCAAAAAGCATCTGCAAGTGCTTCAACCTATACCACCATGATGTGTTTTTCAAGGGCAAATTCCATTTATTCTGAATATGGCATGCACCTTGGTTGTGATTTCTACGGTCATAATTACACATTGCACGATGTTTATTTGTCAGGCGTTAATGTAAATTACAGTGGTACAAATTACAAAGGATATACAGGCACAATCCCCATTGTAACCAAATGTGAAATATCTGAAAACAGTAGCGGTGGCATTAGTTGGAGTGTTTCTAAATCAAATTTAAGAGTTTCAAACGGACTTATCGTTGGATATTGGAGTTAAAGGTGATTTAATGCGAATTAAACAAATCGAAGATAAAGAACCGGGCAAAAATGCAGTGTGTAACACAGAAACCACCACAGGTTCAAGCGGTGATTTTGAAAAAGCCGAACAGGAAGTGGAAGAAAATGAATAAACCTTTATCAGTGATAGTTCAGGAAGCAAAGGCAGAGGTTATGACAGTTATCAACCGTATGGGGTTGCCTGTTGAACTGGCTGACCTTGTTCTTTCTTCCGTTCTTTCCGATGTCAGAGGTCAGTTGACATTAGAAGTATTGAACTATTCAAAGAAAATTGAACAAGAAATAAACAAACAGGAAGGTGATGAAAATGGCTGACATTTCGCAATATACCGAAAAAATCAGAAAGGCAGTGTACGGTGAAGAAGTCAGGGGTTCCATCATAAACGCTTTGGAAGCGGTCAATGATGATAACAACAGTTATCAGGCTATCAAAGATGAAATCAAACAGGATAAACAGGACATCGACAACACAGTTGATGAATTTGATGGTCTTGTTGAACAGGTCACGGAAGCAAAGGAAGTCATTGTTTCATCGTTGGAATCAGTTGAAACAGCAAAAAGGGACTTGCAAGCGGTTGTTGCCGATGCGGAAAGCAAAAACAGCACACTGGTTTCTTCCATTTCAGGTGCTTACAATGCAAATGCCGCCTTGCAGACAGTCACAAGAAACGCTGAAACCGCAACCACCAACGCTGAAACGGCGAAAACAAACCTTGATGCTTCAATAGGAACATCAGAAACCAAGAAAGCAGACCTTGACGGTGTTGTTTCACAGGCGAACACTGCTGAATGGAACTTGCAACAGCAAATTTCCAACGCACAAAGGGCAGGTTCTAATCTCGGTATTCAGATGTCATCTGCAAATTCGGTGAAAGCTGAACTTCAATCTGCAACATCAGATGCGGAAAATATGAAGTCAGACCTTTCAGATGTGCTGGCAACGGCAACAGAAAAGCATACTGCACTGACTGAAACGGTGCAGACAGCGGAACAACTTGATTCCCACATCACCAACGAAAATGACAGAGCCGAAAACAACATCAATGCGCTTGATGTCAGACTGGAAAACGCTGATGAAATTCTGACCGGCGTTGAGGACATCAAAGCCTATTTAGGTTATGACGATGAACACATTGTCGGTCTGCAAGCGGATTTTAAAAACAAGGTGTTCAAACGCCTTGCAGGTGCTTATGGTCTGAACGCAGGTGCAGACTTTGATTCCTTCCCTATGTTCGGTGGAAGAAGGCGGTGCAATGTTGCCGCTGATGGAACCATCAATGCTTACTACGGTGACGAAGGTTACACCGAGGACGGCACCAATGGTCAGGTGATGGTCTATCAACCGGCATTTTATTACAAGGTTGTTCCCCTTGAACTGGAAAAGAACACGCAGTCAAACATCGGTTATCATTTGAGAAAGGCAAACTACTATGTGAGTAGCAAGCCTGTTTTCGGATTCAAGCGACATCCGCTTTTCTACGATGAACAGGGCAACCCTGTTGATTATGTTCTTCTTTCAGCTTATGAAGGCAGTATGTATGATGTATCAGAAGAAGCCTATGTCAATGACAGTGTTGACACATCGGTTTCTTATGGTGCAGGTGACCTTCTTTGTTCTGTTGCCGGAAAAAAGCCCATCAGCGGCAAACTTGGCGGTGTTGGAAGCAAAACACAGTTTGAAACAATGGCAAACAACATTGGTTCCGGCTGGCATCTGAACACCATCAAGGCTGAAAGTGCAAACCAACTTCTGATGCTGATTGAACTTGGAAGGTTCAACACACAGGCGGCTATTGGTCAAGGTGTTGTTTCTTGCCCAAGCAATGGTTCATACAACTGTTCATCATATACCGGGGCAACTGCTTCACTTGGCAATGCAACTGGAATGGCAACAGAAACAACCTATGAATCAGCCGGAACAGAAACAGTCAACACCACTAACGACAAATTATCCGTAACATACAGAGGTGTTGAAAATCCTTGGGGCAACATCTGGAAGCATACCAACGGCATCAACCTTTGGGGTGATGGTCACATGGGTGCAGGTCAGGTGTTCATTGCCGATGATTTCAGCTTTAACGAAAGCAAGCACGATGGAAATTATAAGCCCACAGGCTTCACTATTTCCAATGCAAACGGTTATGTGTCTGCATTTGGTTATGGTGATGAAGAATTTGACTGGTTGTTCATGCCTTCCGAAACAGCAGGAAACAACTCTGTCCCTGTTGGTGACAACTTCTGGTGTACATCCAACATGAACGGATACCGTATTGCTCTATTGGGCGGTTATTGGAATGCCGGTGATTATGCGGGCGGTTTCTTTTGGACTTGTAACGATGCGCCCGGCGCTCGGTTTTACGCTATCGGCGGTCGCTTGCTGTATGTACCTTCAGGGGCTGAATAACTGAAAAATAATTGAACGGATATATGGGCAAGCAACGCTGAAAATAAAAATTTTCTGCATGGTCAAGAAAAAAATCAATTTTTAATTGCTCAATTAGGCAGTAATTGGAATAACAGTGATAATGCAGGCAGTTTCTATTGGAATTGTAACAATACACCCAGCAATCGGAATTACAATATCGGCAGTCGCTTACTAAATGCACTTATTGAGAAACGAAAGCGATCTTGCTTGCCCGACCACACGGTAAAACATCAAAATAATTGAACTGTATTGGTAACACCTTATGGTGTGAAGATTCGGTTTCAGTGCATACAAAAGGAACCCATCTGAATGAAAAGATATTTACACCCATTAGACAATGCAAACATCACTTTATGGGAAAAGATTTGTTCAATGGAAAACCTGCAACTTGCACATCAAAATGCAAAAGATGGAAAAGGTTGGTATAAAGAAATCAAAATGATTGATGCTGATCTTGACCATTACTTGAAGCAACTTCAGACAATGTTGTTGCTGAAAACCTACCACACTTCTGATTATGAAAACTTTTTCAAAAAGGAAGGCAACAAAATCCGCTTACTTTCAAAACTTCCATATTTCCCTGATAGAATATGTCACTGGGCAATTATTCAGGTAATTGAACCCATCTTGATCAAGAAGATGATTGCAAACACTTATTCTGCTATTCCTGACAGAGGTATTCACAGATGTTTACACGATGTTCAGGCGGCAATGCAGAACGATGTGAAAGGGTGTCAATATTGCCTGATGCTTGATGTCAGAAAGTATTATCAATCTATCAACCATGATATTCTGAAACAAACATACAGAAGAATTTTCAAGGATAAAGACTTGATATGGTTATTAGATGAAATCATTGATTCAACGCCCGGTGACACAGGGGTTCCCATAGGAAATTACATTTCACAGTATAGCGGCAACATTTATCTGACAGAATTTGATCACTGGATAAAAGAAGTCAAGAAGGTCAAACACTATTACAGATATATGGATGATGTGCGAATTTTCGCAGAAACCAAAGAAGAACTGCATCGGTTGTTCCTTGAAATCAAAGAATTTTATGCAACCAAGCTGAAATTGACGATCAAAGACAACTGGCAAATCTTCCCCACATATAAAAGAGGGATTGACTTTGTGGGTTATAGGTCTTTTCTTGAATACACCCTATTGAGAAAAAGCACCTGCATTTCATTCAAAAACAAGATGGTAAAAATAAACAGGAAACGATTGGAAGGAAAACCCCTGAACTATTCAGAATGGTGTTCAATCAATTCCTATTATGGGTGGTTGAAACATTGTGACAGTTTCAGGCTTTGTCAAAAGTATCTTGAACCGCTGAAACAATATGCAAACGCCTATTACATTACAAACATCAAAAGGAAAGGATGACAACAATGATTGACCATGGCATTGTGAAAAGCACCGTCAAGCCGGAAGAAAAAGTTGTTGATGACTATTCTGTTTGGCTTGCAACGGACATCAAGGAAAACACCATTTCCGATGATGACGGTGAAAGAACTGAATTTGAATATCATCTGATTCAGTACACCAAAGATGAATACATCAAACTGATTGATGAAAAGAACGTTACACTGGAAGAACAGTTGACGGACACACAGCTTGCCTTGTGTGACGTTTATGAAATGATAGGGGGTTAAATTATGGCAAAAGTCTATGCTGACCTGATTATGAAGGGCAGAAAGAAACTTTCCGATGTTCCCGACAACCTGAAGCAGAAAGTCATTGAAATCCTGACCGAACATGGTTGGGTTGGTGATGATTGATGCTTTGGCTGATATTAAAAATATTATTCAGAAAGGATGTGGCAAATATGGCAGTTGTTTATGCAACCCTTATCATCAAGGGCAAGAAAACCTTTGCGGAAGTACCTGCAAGAATCAAAGAGCAGGTCAAGCAGGTTTTGATTGACCTTGATTGCGGTGATTTGGCTGACGAATAAGCCCCACACTGCATTTTTATCACAAGATGGTGTAATTTTACACCGACAACAAAAAAGCGTTCTGAGGGCATTTTAGAGCCTTTCAGAACGCTTCAATTTTTGCAGAAAGTGGTGGTGAAGATGACTATTGAAATTGCGTTGGTCATTTCGGCAATTTCGCTTGGATTTGCTATCTATTCAGGCGTGTCAAATCTCAAACGAAACAACAAACAGGATGCAAAGTCAGATTCAGCACAACTGACAACCGTCATTGTCAAACTTGAAAACATCGGAACAGGCATCAACGAAATCAAGGCTGATGTCAAAGATGTCAAGAATGACTTGAAAGACCATTCAGACCGGTTGATTCGACTGGAACAGCAGGTCAAAGTTTTGAACAAAACCGTATTTGGAAAGGATGACAACAATGAAGATTGACTGGAAAAGAAAGCTGACAAGCAGAAAGTTTTGGGCGGCAATGATTGCCTTTGTAACCGCTTTGCTTTTCGCTTTTGGTGTAGGTGAAAGTGATGTCACCAAGGTGACCGGTGTCATCATGGCAGGTGCAACCGCTATTGCCTACATCATCGGTGAAGGTATGGTGGATGCAAAGTCAACCAATATCAAGCCCCAAACTAACCCTGAAATCATCTATGACGATGATGAATATGAAGATGAAGAAGGTGATTGTGATGACGAATAAAGATGAAAACATCGTCATTCCTGACGGTGAAGAAGTCACAGAAGCAACTTTTGAAAACCTTTCAAACAATAAGGGGGATGAAGAATAATGGCATACACAAACAGCAAACTGGTGAACCACACCCATCTTTCCCCAAACCATTACAACGGCAGAAACCACAGCATTGACACCATCACCATTCATTGCGTTGTTGGTCAGTGTTCGGTTGAAACCTTGGGAAACATCTTTGCACCGAGTAGCAGAGGGGCATCAAGCAATTATGGTGTAGGCTATGACGGCAGAATTGGAATGTACGTTGAAGAAAAAAATGCTTCATGGTGTTCTTCCAACTATGCCAACGATAACAGAGCGATCACCATTGAAGTTGCATCAGACACCTATGACCCCTACAAGGTAAATGACAAGGCATATAATGCCTTGATTAAATTGGTTGCTGACATCTGCAAGCGCAACGGCATCAAGAAATTAAAGTGGTCAACCAACAAGAATGAGCGCATGAACCATCTGAACGGTTGTAACATGACTGTTCACAGGGACTATGCAATCAAATCTTGCCCCGGTGATTATCTGTATGGCAAAATGGGTGACATTGCTTCCAAGGTCAACAAGTTGCTTGGTACATCTACCACAACAGCGACAACGACCCCGGCAAAGCCCACATCAACAGCCTTCAAGCCGTATTTGGTCAGAGTTACAGCCGATGCGCTGAACATCCGGAAGGGTGCAGGTACAAATTACAAGGTGACCGGGTGCATCACAGGCGGTGGTGTCTATACCATTGTTGATGAAAAGAAAGGCACCGGTTCAACCAAGGGTTGGGGCAAACTGAAATCAGGTGCAGGTTGGATTGCACTTGACTGGGTAAAGAAACTTTGATGTGATACTAACGTGATACTAACTTGTTACTAACCGTGCCGGTTTTAACCGATTTAAGGTAGTTGAACATTTAGTGAAACATTGAACTTTCCTGAACATATCACCCTTGTAAATTGAACTTTTTTATGGTATAATAATTAAAATAAACCCCTGATGTCACTGTTTATGCGGCATCAGGGGTTTTTGTGTTACTAACGTGTTACTTGTTCAACGTAATAAATTTATTGTATTTCGTAATTCATCAAGGGTTTTATGTGTGTACACCCTTTCACCAACATCCTTTGAAGTATGACCCATCAGAAGATCAATGCACCTTTTATTTGCGTTTGCAGAATCAAGTCTTGATCGGAATGTGTGTCTACATTCATGTGGTGTATGGTGCATTTTCAACTGTTCCATCAGGTCATTCCAAATGGTGTAGTATTGAGTTGATGACATTTTCTTTCCGTTATAGCTGAACAGAAATTTGTTGCCCTGTTTCACCCTTGCCCGGACAAATCCTTCAATGCGTGGATGAATCGGAACAATACGGTTTTTTCCTGCTTTGGTTTTGATGCCGCCTTTGATCGTCAACTGATCAAGGTCAACATCATCAATCTTGATGGTGAGCATTTCACTGATGCGGAAACCGGTATATAAGAAGAACAGGACTGAATCAACCCATTCCTGACCGGCTATTTTCCACACTGCATCAACTTCATCATCGGTGAATGGAACCTTGTTTGATGGTGGAATTGGTGCGGCTGAAATCAATGTGGAATTACATTTGGTGATGATGTCAAGTTCAAGGGCGAAGCGGTCAAGCTGACCAAACAAGTTTTTAATTGCACCTTGGGTGGAATATCCGCAACCACAACCATCAATGACTTCCTGCATCTGATAGGCTTTGATGTTTTTATATGGAATTGAATATAATGCTGAAGCGTGTTTGACTGCTGATTTGTGACTTGATGCAGAAGATTTTGACATCTTTGGAAAATCTCTTGCAGACCATTTTTCAAACAGTTCTTTCAGCGTGATTTTTGATAGGTCTATATCATAAGGGTTCCGATTGTATTGTGCAAGCGCAATCATAGCATCTTCACGTTCTGCATAATACCCGATGGATTTATAAATTGGATAACCCTTTTCAGTCCACCCGGTTGTTTTTCTTGCACACCAAGGTCTGCGCCGGTTGCCTGATAATTTGACAACAGACCCATAACCATTAGGATTCTTCATTTTTTCACCTTTCCTGTTGATTTTTCAAGGTGAAAATGCTATAATAAAATAACCAGTTCACCTTGAATATTTTGTGTGTTTTCATTGTTGAATTTGGTTTTAACACAGACCACCTACTACTGCAATAGTGGGTGGTTTTTCTTTTTGTCGGTAACAGGTAACAGGTAACACTTATATATTATATTTCTTTATTTTTTGGGGAATAATAAAATTTCTGTTTTTCATTTTCCCGATATTTCAAGTAATATATCAAGTGTTACCCTGTTACCCTGTTACCCTATTACACAAGGATTGTAATTCTTCTTCATAGGGCGTGATGTAAATGAAATCATTACATCTATTGTTTTTACAATGCATCCACATATCATCAAAATATTTTGCAAAACATTCACCCATAGATTGACATTCAGCTTGATAAGAATAAAAGTATTGAATAAGGTTTTGTAATGCTTCAATACGCCTTTGCTTGTCTGATGTTTGTGTTTTCAATGCAAGTTCAATCAATACATCATCTTTTGGTTTCATTATGTGTTTGTAATGTATTGTCCACCCAAAAGGTAATTGACCATTAATAAGTTTATCAAGGTTCTGTCCTATTGAGTTTTTTGGTGGGGCAGGTTTTTTCTTTTTTCTTCCAAACATTATTCATTCTCCTTTCTGTTCGGTGTATTTTATTATTTCTGTTAAGTCATACAATGAATCAAGTGCTTTTTCTTTTCCTTGTTCATTTAATTGTGAAAACAAAATTAATAATTTGGCAGCTTCTTTTCCAAACGCCTGTTCAACAGCATCAAAGGCGATGGATTCTTTATTCCTTTCTCCATGAGAATTAAACTGTTTATCACATTTATCCCAGTACGCATCATAACCTAACAAGTATGCAACGGTTGTTCCAAGTGCCTTGGCATATGCTTTTAATCTTGATTGTGTAATATCATTAATTCCTTTTTCTACTTTATTGACGGTTGACCTTGAATTTTCCGATTTGTAGCCTACTGCGGTTGCAAGTTCTTCTTGTGACATTCCTTTTTGGACTCTTAACTGACGGATTCTTTCACCAATTTCCTTTTTGATTTGGTCTGAATTTTTCATAAATTTCACCTCTATCAATAAATTATTTCAATTAAATAGTATCATAATGTAGATTGAAAATCAAGTTTTTTAGAAAAATTTTCAAAAAAGTGTTGACAAATAATCTACACAGGTGTATTATAGTGGTGGATTATGAATCCACTTGATTTTACATAATTTGTGGATTTATAATCCAATACACGATAATTCACCCAAACATTGAAAGGACTGGATTGATTATGAAAAAGTACACAGTAACAACAAACGAGAATTTAAGAAGCCTTTGCATCAAGAATAATTGGTTTACTGAAGGTTCCAACAAGCAGTATGAAAAACTGTTTTATGCAAATGAAAACGGATGCCCGATTGAGCAAATCGCAACCATCATCTGGGTTTGTTCTGATTCTGATGTGTGGTGCCGCCGGGATATTCTTGATGAACTGAAAAATGCAAGGGTCAACTTCTGGAAGCTGATGTTCGGTGTTAAGGATGAAACCCAAATCTACAAGGTTTATGACGTTTTCGGCACAATTCACGAAGCATCCTTCATTCAGCTTACAGACCTTCTTTGTGATCCCGATGCCTATAATTTCAAGTATGATTTTGTTACAGCAATTTGCAATCTTGACGGTGAAACCATTTGGGAAAGAGGTGAAGAATAATGAGGATTGAAACATTGAAGAAGCGTATTGAAAACGCAGAAGCAAAGATTCAGAAGAAACGTGACACCATTGTTAAAAAGCAAGGTTGGATTGCAAAAAAGAAAGCAAAACTTGAAAAACTTTGGGGTGATGAATACCGTTGGGCTGAATTTGACATTGAAAATTATGAAGCTGATATTGAACGCTTAGAAAAGGAAATTCAAGAAGTTGAACTTTCCCTTTTCAAATATCAGCAACAGTTATCAGGAGAACTTGCCAAAGAAGAAATCCTGCTGACCAAGGTGCCGGACACCATGAAATGGATGCAACAGGAATTGGTTGATCGTTGGGATGAATTTGACAAAGAACGGCGTGAAAGGGTCACATTTGCTTATTCTACTATGTCAAGCAAAGAATTTTTTGAACGCTACACCTATTCTGATTATCAGTTGAGATTCAAAACTGATGAACAAATCCACAAAGATAACATGGAAGCGGCAAAATATCTAATTCTTGACCTTTATCACAGGGTTGAACGCATCACCGGTGAAATCACAGATTGGTCAAGTGTTCACGCAACAGCCGGTGCCCAAGGGATGACGGTTCTGAACGGTTTTGTGGTTGGCAAGGAAGGCAGATGTGAGGTTGAAAGCATCCTTGCAGGTGGCTATAACATCCAAAGACTTCATGTCAGGGTATTGGTCAAAGAAATTTAATAATGAAAGCACACAACATCGGAAGGGGTATTGCAGTACCCCTTCCCGATATTACAGAAAGAGAGTAGAAACTATGAGCAACACAATTACAATTTGTAACAACGAAATTCAAATCAAGGAATTTGACAACCAGCGTGTGGTCACATTCAAGGAAATTGACCTTGTGCATGGCAGAGCTGACGGAACGGCGCGCCGAAACTTCAACCAGAATAAGCAACGGTTTATTGAGGGCGTGGACTTCTTCCAGCTTACCCAAGCGAACGAAATTCGTACACTTGGTATTACCAGAGCGCAAGGGGGAACGCCGGACAAAGTAACCCTTATCACCGAAAGCGGTTATCTTATGCTTGTAAAATCCTTCACAGACGATTTGGCTTGGGATGTTCAGCGGCAGTTGGTAAACACGTACTTCAACCATCGCCGTGTTTCCGCACAGTCGGATGTTATTGTATTCAAATCAGTTCAACCGACAAAATTGTTAGGCGGCACAACAACGGTGAGAGTAAAAGCACAACAGTATAACAAAATGGTTGACCTTGCAGGCATCAGCGGAAAGAGCTTGACAGACATTTCATCAGACCTGATTGATTTTGCCTTGAATCATGTTGTGGTTGAATGACGATTGAAAGGTGGTGAATAGAATGGTATTTTGGAACATATTTGCAGGACTGCTTTGTTTCTTTGGCGGTTTTGCGGCTTGCATTGGTGTCATTTGGCTGATCACCAATGTCACCGAAAAGGTCAGTGAATATGATGAATATGACTACTACGATTGAAAGGGGTGAAACACCGTGACAAACACAGCAAAATTAAAAGCGAAAATTGCCGCCCTTGGGCTGTTGCAGGAAGCGGTTGCAATGCAACTGGGTATGACATCGGCAACCTTCAACTATAAGCTGAATAACAAAACAGAGTTCAAAGCATCTGAAATTAAGAAACTGGCTAAAATCCTGCATTTGACAGTTGAAGAAGTATTCGACATTTTTTTTGCCGAAGATGTGGATTTATAATCTACAACGTGTTAAAACCAAATTCAAAATGAAAGGATGAACAAAATGAACGTATTTTCACAGCGTTTGAAAACGGCTATGGAACAGGAAAGAATGTCACAGACGGCACTTTCCAAGGTCACAGGACTGGGTAAATCCTCAATCAGTCAGTATGTGTCCGGCAAAAATATACCATCAACTGCAAATCTGAAACTGATTGCATCGGCGTTGAATGTTTCTGCTGATTATCTGAACGGTGGTATTGATGAACCGGCACCCAACACCAGTCACCTGAAGAATTTGCCTGTTGAAACAGCGGCAAAGCTGATGGGTGTTGGTAAACAAATGTTGCGGCAAGGTTTGAAGAATGGGGACTTCCCCTTTGGCTATGCGGTCAAGATGCCTTCCGGCAAATATCGCTATTACATCAGCCCTTCAAAGTTCAGTGATTTCACAGGATGTGAGGTGTAACGATGAAAGGATATAAGGTTTTCAATCCTGATTGGACTTGCAGGGATTTCAAATATGCAGTCGGTCAGACTTACGAAATGGAAGGTGAACCCATTTGTTGTGATCGTGGTTTCCATTTCTGCACTGATCTGAAAGATTGTTTTGATTATTACAAGTTTGACCCGAACAACAAAGTTGCAGTTGTTGAAGCCCTTGGTGCTATTGACACCGAAGGTGATAAATCCTGCACCAACAAAATCACCATCGTTGAAGAAATCACATGGGAAGAAGTCTTGCGCTTGGTCAATACCGGAAAAGGTTGTTCCGGACTCTGCAACAGCGGTAACAGGAACAGCGGTGACTGGAACAGCGGTAACAGGAACAGCGGTGACTGGAACAGCGGTAACAGGAACAGCGGTAACTACAACAGCGGTAACTACAACAGCGGTAACTACAACAGCGGTAACTACAACAGCGGTAACTACAACAGCGGTAACTACAACAGCGGTAACTACAACAGCGGTAACTGGAACAAGACTTCCTTTTCTTCTGGCGTTTTTAACACTGAAGAAGGAAAAATTCTGATGTTCAATAAGCCTTCTGATTGGACGTATAGAAATTGGCTTGATTCCAAAGCAAGGTTTTTGTTGAACCAAATCAAGCATGATCTGCTTGAATGGGTGTGGTCAGAAAATATGACCGATGCCGAAAAGGAACAGCACCCGGAGCACACAACCACAGGTGGTTATTTGAAGATTCTTGACGAATCAGAATGTGGTCAAAAGTGGTGGGATTCTTTGTCTTACGATGACAAGATGGTTATTGCATCACTTCCAAATTTTGATGTAAAAATCTTTGAAGAAATCACAGGAATCAAAGCAGGTGACATCTGATGCCTGTTCAGTTATATCCCCATCAGGTCAAGGCATTGGAAGAAACCAAGGACTTCAACCGGGTTGCCTACTACCTTGATATGGGTCTTGGTAAAACCTTTGTTGGTTCCGAAAAGATGATTCAACTTCACGCAAGGGAAAATTTGATTGTTTGTCAAAAATCAAAAGTGCAAGATTGGATTGACCATTTTTATAATAACTATCGAATTACACCCTTTGATTTAACTGACAAAGATGATTTTGATTTGTTTTTTGAATGGGATTCTATAATTCCCCTTGAAGTTGATTATTACAAACCCAAAATTGCAGTTATTAACTATGAACTTGCTTTTCGTAGACCGGAACTGTTGAAACTGGAACATTTCACCTTAATGCTTGATGAATCATCAATGATCACGAATCCCACAGCGAAAAGAACAAAGTTTATTCACAAGTTGAACCCTGACAATGTAATTCTGTTATCAGGAACGCCCACAGGCGGCAAATATGAAAAGTTATGGTCACAGCTTCACTTGCTTGGGTGGAACATCAGCAAAAAACTGTTTTTAAATCAGTACACGGTCACAGAAAAGATTGATGATGGTTCAGGCTTCAAGCGGAATGTGATTGTCGATTACAAGAATGTTGACCGGTTGAAACTGAAGCTGAAACAGCATGGTTGCATCTTTATGAAAACTGATGAAGTGTTTGATCTTCCTGAACAGGTGCAGATTCCTGTTGAAGTGACCAACACCAAAGAGTTCAGATATTTCATGCGGAATGATTTGGTGACACTTTCAGACGGTACAGAATTGATTGGTGATACCAAATTGACCAAAAGGATGTATGCAAGGCAGTTATGCGGTCAGTATTCCAAGGCAAAATTGTCAGCCTTTCAGGACTTGATTGAATCCACTGATGATAGATTGATTGTGTTCTATAACTTCAATGAAGAACTGGCAAAGATGAAATCCATTGTGGAAAGTCTTGAAAAACCTGTTTCTATTGTCAACGGTTCAATCAAGGACTTGGATGCCTACGAAACAGAAAGTGATTCAGTGACCTTTGTGCAGTATCAAGCCGGTGCAATGGGATTGAATTTGCAGAAGTCGAATAAAATCATATATTTTACCCTTCCGCAAAGTTCAGAACTATTTGAACAATCAATGAAGCGGATTCATCGAATCGGTCAGAAAAACAACTGCTTTTATTATCTGTTGATGGTCAAAAACAGTGTGGAACAGCAGATTTTGGAAACGCTAAAACAGCGCAAAAATTATGATGATGCACTATTCATCAAATACGAAGGAGAATTTCAATGACAGTCAAAATCAAAGTCAACAGGAAAACACACCATATTGAAAAGATTGTCGGTGACATCGGACACACAGCACAGAACATGGCAGGTGCAAAGTTGTTCCGGCACGAAGTAGAACCCACATTCGGTTATAAGTTTCGCAGATTTATCAAGCGGTTCAAGCGTGAAATGGACTATCAGTTTGATGTGATTTGCGGTCACATTGTCGGTAGTGAACAGGCGGCTTCTGTTCCCTACATTGGAATTGAAGCCCACATTGAAAGGCGGTGAATGAAATGATCAAATGTCAAAATGCTTGTTTGCTGAACAAGTTTGATGGGTGTTGTCATTGTTGCCCTGAATTTGGGTCTTGCACAGAAGAATGTTCAGAGAACCCCAACACTTGCGGTGAAGCAATATTTGATGAAGAAAGCGGTTTGCAGACCTTCAAGACAAGTCAGGTTGATGTGATGCAGGAAATTTGCAACATCGTCACCATCAAGAAACAGGTTGAAGCAAAAGAAAAAGAACTGAAAGACAAGCTGAAAGCGGCTATGGAGCAATACGGCATCAAGAAGTTCAGTTCTGATGAACTTGAAATCACTTATGTTCCTGATGGAATAAGAACAACTATTAACGGCGCGAAGCTGAAAAAACTGCATCCCGAAATTGCAGAAGAATGTTCCAATGTCAGCAAAACTTCCGCTTATGTCAAAGTTACAGTCAAAGGTGGTGACAAGTAATGCCGGTCAGCGTTCAGATCACCTTGATCATTTGTGGAACAATCCTTCTGCTTGCAATCATCGGTGCGATGAAAAGGAAGTGATGATGTGGCGGCTGAAAAGAATTTTGAAGTCAAGGTCAAAAAATGGCTTGAATCCATCGGCATTTATCCACTGGGAACGGCAAAACAGAAAATGAAGGTCACACCTTGCGGCTATTATGAAAAGCGTTGGGGCGGCGGTTATTCAAAATCAGGCTTGCCCGATATGCACATAGTTGTGAACGCAATCAACATTGATGTTGAATTGAAAGCACCCACAGGCAGACCATCAGAAATTCAAAAACACAACATCACACAAATCAATGATTCAGGGTGCATTGGTGTCATCCTCTACCCTGACAGGTTTGACGATTTCAAAACATTAGTGGAAGGGGTGAGAAAATGCAGTGGTCACACAGCAGGGTTGAAGCGTTTGAAAAATGCCCTTTCAATTTCAAAATGCGCTATTTGGAAGGGGCAAAAGTAAACAGTCCGATTGATGCAGACAATGCGCTGATCGTGGGAACAGCGTTGCACACAGGGATTGAAAAGGATGTGCAGACAGCCTTGAAAGAATATTTCTTCAGCTATCCCATCATCAGTGATGCCCATATCAACGAAGCAATCAAACTGGAAACGATGATTCCCAAAGCAAAAGCAATTTTGCCTTCCGGTGAATATGAAGTTGAAATCAAAGATGGTGATTTTCATGGTTTTATTGACCTGCTTGCACCTGCAACAGTCTTTGAAAGGGGTGTTGAATTACCCAACACTTATGACATCTATGACTTCAAATATTCCAACAATGAAAATCATTATAAGGAATCAAACCAACTGCATCTGTACAAATATTTCTTTGAAAAGTGCAACCCCGGCAAGCACATCCGCAATCTGTATTTTGTTTTTGTTCCCAAGGTGAATATCAAGCAGAAAAAGACAGAGGATTTGATGCAGTTCAGACAGCGCATCCGGGACAAGCTGAACGAAAGTGAACCCCACATTGTTCAGGTTGAATATAACCCCGAAAAGGTCATTGACTTCCTGCTGAAAGTCAAGACCATCAGTGAATCAACAGAATATCCGCAGAATCAATCATGGTTTTGTCGGTATTGTGATTATCAAGAATTTTGTTTGAAAGGATGGGACTATTTTATGAAGTTACCGAGTAAAGAAAGAAGAAACCTTGAAAAGGTTGAAAAAAGGGTTATTTGGATTTATGGTGTGCCGTTTTGCGGCAAAACCACCTTTGCAAATGCCTTCCCTGACCCCTTGATGCTGAACACCGATGGAAACATCAAGTTTGTTGATGCACCCTATATCCGCATCAAGGATGAAGTCAAGGTCGAAGGTCGCTTGACCAAAAGAACCCTTGCATGGGCGGTGTTCAAGGACATCATTGCCGAACTGGAAAAGAAGGAAAATGAGTTCAAGACCATTGTGGTTGACCTTGTTGAAGATCTTTATGATTTTTGCCGCCTGTATATGTATGATCAGTTGGGCATCAAGCACGAATCAGACGATTCCTTCAAGGCTTGGGATATGGTCAGGGGTGAGTTCCTGAACACCTTGAAGCGGCTGATGGCTTTGGACTATGAGAACATCATCTTGATTTCCCATGAAGATACATCCAAGGACATCACCAAGAAGGGCGGCGATAAGATCACGGCAATCAAGCCGAATATGCAGGACAAGGTTGCTTTGAAGGTTGCCGGTATGGTTGACATCGTTGCCCGGATTGTAGCTGACGGCAATCAGAGAACCTTCAACTTCAAGTCTGATGAAGTCATTTTCGGCGGCGGTCGCTTGACAGTCACACAGAAGGAAATTCCCCTTGATGTCAATGCCCTGTTTACCGTTTACGATGAAGCAAACAAAAGGGCGGTCAGAAAGGCGCAGGAAGGCACCACAGCGCACGAAACCAAGCAGGTGACAAATAACCTTACTAACGAAGAAACGCCCACAGAAGCCCCGAAAACGGCGAGAACACGCAGAAGGAAAACGCAGGAAGAATCTGCACCTGCTGAACCGGTAAATGAAGCGGCTGACGAAGGTCAGACCGATAATGCACCAACTGATGTTTCAACTGAAACTAATACATCAACCGATGCACCAACTGAAACACCGGAAACAGAAACCGAACAGCCGAAACCCGAGGTTCCGAAAAGAACACGCAGAACAAGAAAGACCACCACAGAATAATTTTGAAAGGACAAAGGTGAATAACAATGGCAGAAAATATTTGGGATAAGTTTGACGAAGCAGTTGACACAGAAGGCTTGGCAAAAGATGTCAAGGAAGCCGCTGAAAACGGCGGTGAATATGTGGAAGTTCCGCATGGTGACTATGAAGTTTCCGTTCAGAAGTTGGAACTGACCGCATCCAAAAAGGGTGACCCGATGGTGACTATTTGGTTCAAGGTTCTGGCTGGTGAATATGAAGGAAGCCTGATTTTTATGAATCAGGTGGTCACCAAGGGATTCCAAATCCATATTGTCAATGAGTTATTGAGAAGCATGGACACCGGCATCGACATTGAGTTTGTCACCTATCGTCAGTATGGCAACCTGCTGATGGATGTTGCAGAAGCGATTGATGGCAACCTTGAATTTGCCCTTTCTTACAAGGAAGGCAAAAAGGGTTTCAGCACATACGAGATCACAGAAGTTTTTGAAGTAGGCGAATAAATCACATCAAACGGTGGTGGCGGTGTTCCGCATCGTCACCACCCATCACGGAAGAAAGGATGGTGAACAATGCTTTTCTATGATTTTGAAGTTTTTATTTATGATTGGTTAGTTGTCATTAATGATGCTTCAAACAGAAAAGAAAAAGTCATAGTGAATGACCCTGATGCACTGCAAAAGTTCTATGAAGAACACTGCAATGACGTTTGGACTGGTTATAATTCAAGGCATTATGATCAATACATCTTGAAAGGCATCCTTTGTGGTTTTGACCCGAAGAAAATCAATGATTACATCATTCTCAAAGGAAACCCCGGTTGGAAGTTCAGCAGTATGTTCAAACAGATTCCTTTATTGAACTATGATGTGATGCTTGGGACTGACAGGGGCTTGAAATCCTTTGAAGGTTTTATGGGAAACAATATTAAAGAAACATCAGTTCCTTTTGATATTGACCGCAAATTAACACCTGAAGAAATTGAACAGACTATTTTCTATTGTCGGCATGATGTTCAACAGACAATAGAAGTGTTCATCAGAAGGGTTCAAGAGTTCTACACAATGTTGTACTTCATCAAGCACTTCCATCTTCCCATTAGTTCTTTATCGAAAACAAAAGCGCAGTTGGCGGCTGAAATTTTGGGCGGTAACCGTAAAGGTCAGAACTTTGATGATGAATTTCAGTTCCCGATTCTTGACTGCATCAGCCTGAACAAATACAAACACATTGCCGATTGGTACAGAAACCCCGAAAATCACGATTACACCAAATCACAGGATGATGTGATGGTTGCCGGTGTTCCCCATACTTTTAGTTGGGGCGGCGGTCACGGTGCTATTCCAAAGTATCATGCAAAGGGTGATTTCCTGATTGTTGATGTTACTGCATATTATCCTTCTTTGCAAAAACAATATCATTTCGGTTATAGAGTAATGGACAACCCTGAAAATTTTGAGTTCATACACGATTCAAACATTGCCTTCAAGCGGAAAGGTGATAAAAAAGCAAGGTTGCCTTTCAAAATTATGGATAATGCTATTTCAGGACAGATGAAGCAGAAACAATCTGCACTGTATGACCCTATGAGCAACAACAGCATCTGCATCAACGGTCAACTTCTTTTGCTTGACCTGATTGAACATCTTGAACCATTTTGTGAACTTGTGCAGAACAACACAGATGGTATCATCATCAGATTGAAAGACTATGACCGAGATTTTGACATCATTGATGATGTGGTTGCCGAATGGGAACACCGAACAGGGATGAAAATGGACTTTGACACATTCTTTGGTGAAATATTCCAAAAGGATGTGAACAATTATTTGATCGTTGACCGGGAAACAGGTGCAATGAAAACCAAAGGCGGTTACATCAAACAACTGTCTGATTTAGATTATGATCTTCCGATTCTGAACAAAGCGGTGGTCAATTATATGGTGCATGGCATCCTTCCTGAACAGACCATTCAACAGTGTGATGATCTGAAAGAATTTCAGCTTGTTTCAAAGATTTCAAACAAGTTCAGTCACATTCTTCACGGTGATAAGCCCATCAAAGAAAAGTGCATCAGGGTTTTTGCTTCCAAGAACCCGAATGATGCAGGGGTCAAGAAGGTCAGCATCAGAACCGGCAGACCGGCGAAACTGACCAACAGCCCTGAACATTGTTTCATCTGGAACGATGAAGTGAACGGTGTCAAGGTTCCGGCAAAACTGGACAAGCAATGGTACATCAATTTTGCAAACAAGCGGTTGTCTGATTTTGGGGTGGTGATTTAATGGAAATTTTACAAATCAACTGGTACACAGGAAACATGGTTATTCATCTTGACACATTTTTCCCTAATACGATTAAAAAAGCAAAACAGCTTTTGCAGTTGGTTAGACAATGGTGTGACGATGAAACAAAAGCAGATTTGGCAGAATACTTCAAGAAAAAAATCCTTGAAATTGATGCCGAAATTGCTAAAATCAAACAAATTTATCCAAATACAAAAGTAGGTTCAAAAGAAAAAAAGCAGTGTGAAACAGAGTTCAAACGCCTTCAAAAGTTAGAAAACAAATATGTCAAATACCTTGCTTTTCTAAATGAAGGGCGGTGTTGAATTTGCACACACACACACACACAATGAAAAAAGGTGATGAAAAGTGTCCTTCTTCAAAGGGTACATAATGACTGAAAATAAAAATGCCGCTGAAAAATTCAAAGGCAGAACGAAGTTTAAAACCCTTGAACAAGTTTCATCACTTCCCGAATATGCCGGAATACTGGCATCAGATGCAATCCTGATTGATGTTGATGATATGAAACAGTCAGAAACCTTGCTGAAAATATGTGAAGCTGAGAACATCAGATGCAGGGTTTTACAGAGCCGGTCAGGGATGCACTTTCTGTTCAAAAACAGCAAAGTCAAAAACTGTTACACAGGAACCACAGTTGCTTGTGGTTTGAAAGTTGACATCAAATCCGGTTTCAAATCTTGCTATGAGGTTTTGAAGATTGAAGGAAAAGAACGTGAACTATTATATGATATTTTGGACGGTGAAGAATATCAGGAATTGCCGAAATGGTTGTTCCCTATCAAAACATCACAGCGGTTTTTGGATATGGAAGCCGGTGACGGACGGAATCAAGCCTTGTTCAATTATATTTTGACTTTGCAGGGCAACGATTTCAGCAAAGAAGAAGCAAGGCAAACCATCCGCATCATCAACAAGTATGTGTTAAAAGAACCACTTTCTGATGATGAACTGGATGTGGTTTTGCGTGATGATGCCTTCCTGAAAGACATCTTTTTTAAGGGCAACACTTTCCTGTTTGATAAGTTTGCAACCTTCCTGAAGAACAATCATCACATCATCCGCATCAATGGTCAGCTTCACTTGTTCAAAGATGGGATATATGTTGCAGGTCAAGATGAAGTTGAAGCTGCTATGATTCAACACATCAGCAGTCTTTCAAATGCCAAACGGTCAGAAGTTTTCAAATATCTGAATTTACTTTTACTTGAAAACACCGAGATGGCAAAACCAAATTTCATTGCCTTCCGCAATGGTATCTATGATTTGACCACTGACACCCTGAACCCATTTTCACCCGATATAGTCATCACCAACCGCATCCCTTGGGACTATAACCCGGCGGCATATTCTGAACTGGCTGACAAAACATTGAACAAGATTGCTTGCAACGATGAACAGGTCAGAACCATTTTGGAAGAGTGCATCGGTTCTTGTTTCTATCGGTCAAACACTTTGGGCGGCGGTAAAGCATTTATTTTGACCGGGGACAGGTCAAATGGCAAATCAACATTCATCGGTATGGTTCAACACCTGCTTGACGAAAAGAACATCAGTGCACTTGACCTGAAAGAGCTTGACCAAAAGTTTCAGAACACTGCATTGTTTGGAAAATTGGCGAACCTTGGGGATGACATCAGTGATGAATTTATTGTCAATGCTTCAATTTTTAAGAAGTTTGTGACCGGTGAAAGGGTGCAGGTTCAGAATAAAGGTGAAAAACCTTTTGAGTTCAACAATTATGCAAAGTTTCTTTTCAGTGCAAATGATATTCCCCGAATCAAGGATAAAACAGGGGCGGTTTTGCGGCGTTTGTTGATTGTTCCGTTCAATGCTGAGTTTAGCAATAATGACCCTGATTATGACAGTAACATCAAATATAAATTACAGGAACAAGATGTGATGGAATATTTGATTGTTTTAGGGCTGAAAGCCCTGAAGAACGTCATCAAGAATCAGGGATTCACCGAATCGGTCAAAGTCAAACAGCAGATGAAAGAATATGAAGAAAGCAACAACCCCATCTTGGGATTCTTTGAAGAATGTCAAATTGAGGAATTTCCCATTGAAAACGAACAAACCGACAAAGTTTTCAGACGGTACAAAGAATATTGTCTTTCAAACAACTTCAATCCAATGTCAAAATCAGAGTTTTCCAAGCAGGTGTGCCGGAAACTGGGAATGATGACAAAAACAAAGAAAATCAGCGGCAAGGTGTTCCGCATTTACGCTAAAGCCGAATAAAAGAAAGGATGATCACAATGATAACCGGTAAACAGTTAAAAGAATTAGTTTCACTGATTCCCGATGATGCCAAAGTCGGCATCGGATATGATGAAGATAAACAGGGGGAATTTCTTGACCCTGAACTGATCAAAAGTGCGGTGGTTCAAACCGTGGTGGATTTCCCTGAATGTGAGTTCTTTGTCAGAAAAGTTGAAAGCACCATCATCTTTGTTTTGAAGGGGGTTGAACAGAAATGAACGCAGTTGAAAAGGATGTTGAAATCCTGACTTTCAAAGAGTTAAACAGCGCAAATGACCAGTTCCCCTTGTTTCATTCACAGCATGAAGGCTATGCCGTCATCAAGGAAGAAGTTGAAGAAGTGATGGATGGGATGAATGGTCTGCTTGAAGTCTTTTCCAACGCTTGGGCGGCAATCAAGAAAAATGAGAACGCAACAGTTCAGATGAAGATGGTCGGAACGCTTGCACAGCAGGTGGCGATTGAAGCAATCCAAGTGGCGGCAATGTGTGATAAATTCAATATGAGCCTTGAAGGAACACTTGCACCGGCTGATGCACAGTCCTTTGCTGATCTGATGCAACCTGCAACATAGGCGGTGAATTTATGGCAAATACAGAAACACCCTACACCAATGCAGAAGGCTATGCAGACCCAACGGCATACAAAGGAATTAAGAACATCACCGACACGGAACATAAATGCAATTTCCTGATCAAAGTGATAAAGTTCATTATTAAAGAATCAGGCTTTGAACTTTTGAACAGAATTGAGTTGAAGCATACTGATTCAGGAAGGATATTCAGATGAACGCAACATCCATTTGCAAGTGTCAACCACCTGATGGGGTCACAATCAAGCCGGACGGCGTGAACGAACTTGACCCCTGCATATATGAAGAAGTTGAAACACACCACAATGTGACTGTTCATGTATTGCGGTGCAGGAAGTGTGGTCATATTGAAATTGAATGGGAAAGGAATGGTGACAATGACTGAATACGATGAAGCAATGGAACGATTCAAACAAGCGGTCAGTGATATGGTTCAGACTATGGCTGAAAAACTGCAACCGGTCATTCAGACAATGGCAGAAATGGTTGCAGAAACTATGAAGCAAATCAGACCGGTGTTGAAGGCTTTAATGGGTGGTTTCACCTACTACTGCAAGTATTATGGAAACAGCAGAGTTGTTCACCTTGCCCTTCACGCAAAGAAAGCAAGGGTCAGAAATAAGAACAGAAACCGGTTATTCAATGATTACCTGAAAGCACTGCAAAGAGGTGTTGTGCGGTGAAGGGTCTTGGGAAAGAACGCATTGTTTTATTCACACAATTCTTCCTGACACACGATGAACCCATCACAGTGAAATAGCTTCAACAGATGGTTGAGCGTTACAATGGTGAAAAGGTCAAGCGGCAAACAATATATGATGACCTCAACGCTATTGACATTGTGATCGGTCTGAAGTGTGAACACGTTCCTGATCAAGTTGGAAGAACACTGCAATGGTCAAGGGGGGGTTCCCAAGGTGAATCAAATCATACTCCCCTTTGACTTTGGTGAACAAATATGTGTTTCCCTTCCCGATGGCAAGATGATCATAACTAAAGTTGTTTCATACAAGGTTTATTATGATGCAATCAAAGTGAACACGATCAACGGCACATTCGATTCAAGTCTTTGTTTCAAAGCATCTGACTATCGTTAGGGGGGGGGTGAATATGAAGTGATTTGCCCCTATGCCGTGAACAGAAAAGTGGTAACACAGACCCGAATGACCTATGATGAAAACGGTCAGCAGACATCTTGGATGGAAGCACAACAGAACACAGCAGAGTTTGTGAAGTGTCAAAAAGAAGAATGTGGTGCTTTTCAAGATGGAAAATGTTGTTATAATGCAAAAAGTGTTACCTAAGTGTTACCCCTAAAAAGCCGCATAAATACTGATGTTGTTGTAGTTAGGGTAACAGGTAACACTAAAAATCTTCTTTTGTCGAATAATTTAATTTTTTAATCATAAAAATTTTATTATTCCCCAAAAAATAAAGAATATAAGAGAATAAGTGTTACCTGTTACCCTGTTACCTTTTTTTGACGATGAAAGGAAGTGATGAAATGACAGTAAAACAATATTTGAAACAAGCATACAGACTTGATGCGCTGATTGATGCTGACCTTGCTGAATTAAGTGAATTGAAACAGCTTGCTTTGTCTGTTCCTTCACCATCTTTGTCCGGTATGCCTTCAGGCGGTCATAAACAGCAAGCACCATTTGTGAATCCGGTGCAGAAAATTGTTGATCTTGAAGCACATATCAATTCAGAAGTAGACAGATTTGTTGATCTGAAAACGGAAATCAGATATTTTCTTGAACAGATGCAGGACAACACACAAAGATGTGTTCTGCAATACAGATACATTCTGTTTTATTCTTGGAATGAAATTGCTGATAAAATGGGATATACAGTGCAGTGGGTTCATCAAATTCACAGGGATGCACTGATTTCTTTTGACCGAGTAATGAAAACAACCAACTAAAGTTTATTGAAATTTACTATTCAATTATAATATAATTATAATTAGAAATTTTATCTAAATCACCACACAATGATGTTGTTTACTCCTTTGGGCATCATTGGTGGTGATTTTTCGTTGAAAGGCAGGTGAATTTGATGACTGATAAGCAAAAACGATTTTGTGATGAATACCTGATTGACTGCAATGCAAAACAGGCGGCAATTCGTGCAGGATATTCCCCAAATAGCGCAAAACAGATAGGACAGGAAAACTTGACGAAACCTGACCTTCGTGAATATATTGATGAACAACTGAAAAAACTGCATGATGCAAAGATTGCGGATGCTGATGAAGTCATCAAATACCTGACTTCCGTGATGCGTGGTGAATCCACAGCAGAGGTTGTGGTCATCGAAGGTGAAGGTGAAGGTTGTTCAACTGCAAGAAGAATGAGCAAGGCACCGGATGAAAAAGAACGCTTGAAAGCCGCTGAACTGCTTGGAAAGCGTTTTGGTTTATTCACCGACAAAATTAATGTGGACGGTGGAACAAAGGTTGTGATTGTCGATGACCTTGATGAATAGTATCAGGTTAGTAACAAAACAACCTTCTTTTCCCTATTCAAAGTGGTTCAGCACATATTGTGTCATAAATAGGCGGTGATCTGATGGCTGATTCAAGATTGAGGATGTCACAAATCGTTGGTAAAGGCTACAATGAGTTTTGGAAGTTCAAAGGACGTTACAGAGCAGTTAAAGGTTCACGAGCATCCAAAAAGTCAAAGACTTCTGCTTTGTGGTATATGGCGAACCTGTCAAAAGAAAAATATCGGCAAGCAAATTTGCTTGTTATCCGTAAAACATACAGAACATTAAAAGATTCCTGCTTTACAGAATTGAAGTGGGCTATCAACAGACTGGGATTGCAAAATCAATGGGTGGCAAAAGAATCACCCCTTGAAATTGTCAATGTGGAAACCGGTCAAAAGATATTCTTCAGGGGACTGGATGACCCCTTGAAGGTCACATCAATAACTGTTGATGTGGGTGTCCTTTGTTGGCTTTGGATTGAAGAAGCCTATGAAATAATGCAGGAATCAGACTTTGACACCATTGATGAATCAATCCGTGGTGAAGTACCGGAAGGATTGTTCAAACAAATCACCCTGACATTTAACCCTTGGAATGAACATCACTGGATAAAAAAGCGGTTTTTTGATGCACCACCTGACCCTGATATTCTTGCGATCACAACCAACTATTTGTGCAATGAATGGTTGGATGAAGCTGACAAGAAGGTATTTGAACGGATGAAGAAACAGAATCCGAGAAGATACCGGGTTGCAGGTCTTGGTGACTGGGGCATTGTTGATGGTCTTGTATATGAAAACTGGCATGAACAGATATTCAGCTTGAAACAAATTCAAGAACAACATCCTGATTTGAAATCAGGCTTTGGTCTTGACTATGGTTTCACGAATGACCCATCAGCCGCCTTCATTGGTTTTGTTGACCTTGAAACACACACAATCTATGTGTGGGATGAAATGTATGAAAAGGGACTATCAAACAAAAAGATATATGATACCCTTTGCAAGATGGGTTATGGTAAAGATAGATTTACCGCTGAATCAGCAGAACCAAAGTCAAATGCAGAGTTGAAAAGCTATGGAATGAGGGTCAAGGGTGCCGAAAAGGGCAAGGATAGTGTTAATAACGGCATCCAATGGATTCAGGATTGCACCATCATCATTCATCCCCGGTGTGTGAATTTCCTGACCGAGATCAGCAACTACACTTGGGAAAAAGACAAGTTTGGAAACAAGCGGAATGTTCCCATTGATGATTTTAACCATTTGATGGATGCAATGCGCTATGGTCTTGAACAGTATATCAGGAATAACAAATGGTTGTATTAGTAACACGGTAGTAACAGTAATTCACATAAAACCTGAATTTATGTGAATTACTGTTTTATTACACAATAAATTCTATGCAGAAAGGCGGTGAAAAAAGATGCTTACAATAGACGAAATCAGCAGATTGATTCAGGACGATGCAAACAGCCCAAGAAAGCAAAGTGCAAAGGTCGGTTCAAGGTATTATGAAGGAAAACACGATATTTTGAACTATAAATTGTACTACTTCAACGCAAATGGGCAGTTGATTGAAGATACAACAAGAAGCAACATCAAGATTTGTCATCCTTTCTTCACCGAACTGGTTGATCAGTGTGTTCAATATATGCTGTCCGGCAAGGAAGGCTTTGTCAAATCGGACATTCCCGAATTGCAAGAACAGCTTGACTTATATTTTGGTGATGATTTCAAAGATGAATTTTCTGACACACTAACCGATGTGTGCAAATGCGGTTTTGGTGATATGTACGCCTACAAGAACGCTGATGACCGCATTTCCTTCCAATACGCTGATGCAATGGGTGTTGTTAAGGTCAAAGAAAAGGATGCAGATGATCATAACGAATATGTCATCTACGTTTATGTTGACCGCATTGACAAAGGCAAGAAGGAAATCAAGCGGATTCAGGTGTGGGACAAGAAACAGGTCACATATTATGTTCAGGTCGGTTCAGATAAAATAACCCTTGATAAGGATGAACCTTTGAACCCAAGACCACACATTGTCTATGAAAAGGACAATGAAGAAGGCAAGTTTGGTGATTCCTTTGATTTCATCCCATTCTTCAGACTGGATGCAAACAGAAAGCAGACAAGTCACCTGAACCCGGTCAAGGCGTTAATTGATGACTATGATCTGATGGCTTGCGGTCTGTCAAATAACCTGCAAGATGTATCAGAAGCCTTGTATGTAGTCAAGGGCTTCCAAGGTGACAACATGGAAGAACTGATACAGAACATCAAAACAAAAAAGCACATCGGCGTTGAACCTGATGGTGATGTTGATGTCAAGACGGTTGATTTGCCCTATGATGCAAGGGTCAAGAAGTTGGAGATTGACGAAAAGAACATATACAAGTTTGGTATGGGCTTTAATGCGGCACAGCTTGGTGATGGAAATATCACCAACATTGTCATCAAGTCAAGATATGCCCTGTTGGATTTGAAGTGCAATAAACTTGAAACCAAAGTCAGGGCATTTTTGAAGAAACTGGTCAAGGTTGCTTTGCAGGAAATCAATGACATCAATGAAACTGATTATCAGTTGAAAGATGTTTATTTTGAATTTGAACGTGAGGTAATGACCAACGCTTCAGACAATGCACAGATTGAGAAAACGGAAGCTGAAACCGAACAAATCAAGCTGAATATCATTCTAAATGCGGCGGCAAGGCTTGACAATGACACAGTTCTTCAGGCTATTTGTGATTTGTTTGACTTTGATTTTGAGGATGTCAAGGCAAAGGTTGAACAGAATCCTGTTGTTGACCTGAACAGCGCATCGGAAGCCCTTGCAAATGAGCCGGTGGACGATGAAGGCGGTGATGGTTGATGAATAGCCGCCAAAAAGAAGTTTATCAGGCAACCTTGCACGATGAACAGGTTGTAATGAAGCGGCTTGAAAGCAATTATACATCAGCCCTTGCGAGAATCAGAAGGAACATCAAGGAACTGCAAGCAAATCCGCTGACACAATCAAAAGCCTATCAGCTTGAATTTCAAAAACAGTTGGAAGCACAGATTTCAGGCATCCTTGACACGCTTCAGGGCAATAACTTCGCAACTATTGCCGATTATCTCAACACCTGTTATCAGACCGGCTTCATCGGCACTGCGTATGACTGGCAGGGGCAGGGTGTTCCACTGACCATCCCGATTGATCAAAAGCAGGTGATCAAGGCGGTTCAAAAGACCGGTGATGACTTCAAACTTTCAAACAAACTTGGTGTGAATACCAAGCTATTGAAAGAACAGGTCAAAACCGAGTTGCAAAGAGGTCTTGCAACACAAATGACCTATGCTGACATTGCCCGGAACATTTCTGATTATGGTCAATCTGATATGAACAGGTCAATGCTGATTGCCCGGACAGAAGGACACAGGGTTCAAAATGAATCAAGGCTTGATGCAATGCAAGCGGCAAAGAAAAAGGGTGCGGATATTGTCAAGCAGTGGGATTCCACCCTTGACGGCAAAACAAGACCGAATCACAGATTGCTTGATGGTCAAGTCAAAGAACTTGATGAAGCCTTTGAAGTTTCTGGAATGAAGGTCAATGCGCCCGGTCATTTCGGCATTGCCGCTGAAGATTGCAACTGTCGGTGTTGCCTTCTCCAAAGGGCAAAATGGGCGTTGAAAGAAAAGGTTGACCCCAACACCGGTGAAGTGACCTATGAGGATAAAGACCCCTATCAGAAATGGAACAATGAAGATGGTGGGTTCATCAAATGTTCAGGGTTCAAAGACTTTGAACAAAAATACTTAAAACAAACCACAAGACCACCATTGAAAGTTTCTGAAAAAGATGCTACAATTAGTCAAGCAAGACAGACACTGAAAATTGCAGGTGTTGAATATAACGAAATTACTTTATTAGACCACATCTTAACTGATGATGAAATCATCAAAAGGTTAGGTGGTGGAGATATGACAAGCGGTTCTTGTTCATCGTTAGCACTTGCATATTCCGGAAACGCTAATGGTTTTGATGTTTTGGATTTTCGTGGTGGCAAAAGTTGTGATATTTTTAGCACAAATGCAACCATCAATGAAATAGTATCATTGCCGGGTGTGAATGGTACGGTATTAAAAGAAGTTAATGATTTTAATGCAGTCAATCAACTGTTGCAACTTGTTGAAGAAGGTAAAGATTACTATTTAGCAACGGCATCACACGCCGCAATCATAAGAAAAACACAGAATGGTTTTCAATATTTGGAATTGCAGTCCGCAACAAATAATGGTTGGAAATCGTTGACGAAAGAATCTTTGAGAAAAAGATTTGGATGCAAACGGTCAAGGTCAAGTCACGGATTCAAATTGAAATCATCAAATCAGTTGATAGAATGTGACAGTTTGGGACAAAGCAGTGAATTTCAAAAACTTCTTGGGTATATTAATACCAAACCGAGCAGTCAAAAGAAGGGGTTAAGTGGCAGAATTAAGTGATTACTACAAAAATAATTCAACCGACAAAATATGGTGGGTTGACGATTTGGAACATAAAGGTCGGTTCCTTTTTAGTTTCGATAAAAAACAGGTGTTCAATTTGTTTGAAGATTATCCCCATAATCTGACACCTGAACAAAAAGAAATTTTTGACAAAGAAAATCCCTACTGGAAAGACTTTTTCAAAGATAGACAATAATTATATTGATTGAAGCACCTGCAAGGGTGCTTTTTTCATACCATTTTTCATCTTCAAAGGTCAGATGTAAAAGAGAGGTATTTCAATCAAGACATAACTTGTAAAAATTGTAGTTGAAAGGATGAACAAAATGACATTACAGGAAATCTTGAAAGCAAAGGGACTGGATGACACGGCGGTTGAATCCGTCATCGGTGAAATGAAGCAGAATAAAATCTTCACGGCATCGGAAGAAAACCTTGATGTTCGCTATGGCAAACTGAAAGGTGATTTTGATGCACTGACCAAACAGCACGGTGAATCCACCACCCTGATTGAGCAGTTGAAGAAAGACAGCAAGGGCAATGAAGCCTTGCAGGGCAAAATCACCGAGTATGAAGGCAAAATTCAGCAGATGGAAAAAGAGCTTCAGCAGACCAAGGTCGATGCGGCACTGAAAGTGGCGTTGCTTGAAGCAAAAGTCACCGATGTTGATTATCTGACTTTCAAAATCAAAGAAAAGGGTGAAGTTACCCTTGGCGATGATGGCAAAATCAAGGGTATTGATGACACCATTGCCGCATTGAAAACACAGTACCCACAGCATTTTTCAACGGAATCAAAAAAGAAGATTGATGAAAACAAACTTCCTGACGGCGATGGACACAATGAGGGCGGTTCAGAGCCTAAAACACTTGCAGAAGCCCTTGAACAAAAATACAATCCGCAAAAAGCGGAATGAAAGGATGATTGATTATGGCAATGACACTTGAACAGATCAAGGTCGCAATGAATGACAAGGTGTTCGACAAGATTGTTGACATCTTTTACAGGGAATCGGAAATTCTGACACTGCTTCCCTTTGATGATTGTGTAGCAGAGGGCGGCGGCAACAGCACCCTGCGTTACACCTATGTCAGAAAGGTTCTTCCTGCGCTTGCAGAGTTCAGAAAGCTGTATGGTGAATATACCGCATCGGAAGCAACTGTTGAACAGTTTGTTGCACAGCTTGCGATCATGGGCGGCAAGATTCAGATTGACAGAGTGTTGAACAAGGCGAACGGTCGCTTCAACAACTTTGCCTATCAGCTTGAAGAACACATCAAGGCGGTTGCATCCCTTTTCAATTACACGCTGATCAACGGCGATGCAGTGACAACTGCAAGCGGTGACCATCCCGAATTTGAAGGTCTTGATTCGATGGTTGCAGGTACAACCACCGAGTACAACGCTAATGGAAGCATTGACATTTCCACAATGGCGGCACTGAAGCAGAACGCTGATGAATTTTATGAAAAGCTGACCATTCTTGCGGCTGAAACAGATGCCGATGCGCTTCTGATGAACACCAAGATGATTTCCAAGATTCAGACGGTGGCAAGAATCCTTGGTTACAAGACCGAATCCGAACAGGCTTTTGGAAAGAAGGTTATCAGCCTTGATGGTCTGCGTTTCATCGACATGAAGAATCATTACACCATCAACGATGGTCACGCAACCGCAAATGCGGTCATTCCTGTTGCTACAAAGACCATCGGCGGTTCTTCCGTTACCGGCGTTACTGACATCTATGGTGTCAAGTTTGACGTAAATGACGGCTTCCACGGCATCACAATGAACGGTTCTTCCGTCATTGAATCCTTCTTGCCTGATTTCAGCAAGCCGAACCCGGTCAAAGATGCGGAACTGGAACTTGTTGCCGCAACTGTTCTGAAGAACACACAGCACGCTGGTGTTCTCCGTAACATCAAGATTGCATAAGAAAGGATGAAAAACAATGGCTGATACAAACAAGAAGCCCGAAACCAAGGGCGAACAGAACGTAAACGAAACAGCAGAGGAAACCAAGAAGAAAGCCCCTAAAAAGGCAAAGACTTTCACTGTTACGGTTGAAAACAACTTCACCGGCGTTGGTGCAGGCGGCGTTGCCTTTGCAAATGGCAAGGCGGTTGGCGTAAATGAAAGAATGGCTGAGTGGTTCAGAAACCACAAAGGCTATACTGTCACGGCTGACTAAATTTCAACAACACATAACCCCTGACTTTTTCTGATGAAGTCAGGGGTTTTATTTTTTGCATAGAAAGGGGTGTTGACAATGATTATTGATGTCAAGGAACTGACAAAAATTTCTGATTTTGATGGAGTTGATGAAGCATTATTGCAGATGAAACTTGATGCGATTGAAGAACTTGTCAGAGCCTACACCAACAACAATTTCCAAAACAGAAAAATCAGATTTTCAGCACCTTCCAACGCAAACCGCATTGACGGTTGGTGCGAATACATCCGAGAGGGTGACACCATTCAAATCACTGATTCAATCAATGATGGTTTGTATGTGGTCAAGAAAATGAAAAGGGTGGGTCACACCATTGAACTTGACAAAGAACTGTTTGATGCACCCTATAACCTTATCACCAAGGTTCAATACCCGGCTTCATTCAAAGAAGGTGTCATCAATCTGATGATGTGGGATGTTCAGAACCGTGAAAAGGTTGGTATTCAGTCAGAAACCCTTTCAAGGCATAGTGTGACATATTTTCAGCAGGATGCAAGCAATCAGTTGATGGGTTATCCCATCACCCTTCTTGGTTTCCTGAAACCATACATCAAAGCGAGGTTTTAACCTATGAAAAAGATTGGTGGAAACCTGATTGCATTGTTGCAGGTTAAGGACGAAGGCGAAAAGAACAGCATCGGTGAACGCACACACACTTGGGTTGACGTTGCATCAGTTAAAGGTTGGTTGGATTTCTCAAACGGCGAATCATCAAACACCAATTTCAATTCTAAAATTCAGGAATCCACCCACATTTTTCTTTGTGATTTTCAATCCTTCAAAGGTCTTTCAGGTCAATGGGTGTGGGATGCGCTGAATTTTGTCAACGGCAAAATTTCCGATGCGACATTGCAGAAAACTGTTGATGCTACAAGCGAGAACGCAAGGATGCTGATTGATGGTCAGGTCTATCAGATACAAGTCATTGATGACCCTATGACTATGCACCAACACCTTGAAATTTATTTGAAGTTTGTTGGTGGTCAGTGATGGGCAAAGTCAGTTTTGAGGATAACAGGATGAGGTGCAAAGCCGCCCTTGCTGATGCAGGGGTTGCCTTTCTTCACGAAGCGGCAGGGGAATTGGTCAGTCAGACAGCACGAAACAGCAGGGTCAGAACCGGTCAGACAAAAGGTTCTTGGGACTATGT
>Ga0326511_10000358_pt1 | contig 39420 bp, 40 predicted proteins | sample 0_2496_0518_D_FD_203701 | JGI IMG/M metagenome (GOLD analysis project Ga0326511, IMG submission 203701) | Bovine rumen microbial communities from UC Davis, California, United States - 0_2496_0518 | ecosystem: Host-associated > Mammals > Digestive system > Stomach > Rumen | place: USA...
TGCTTCGTCTATGACTAGTTTTGTACAGTTGCTACCTCTTGCTGATTGTGCTGCTTCACCACTGAAAAAGCGAAGTTGAGAACCAACGATGCTTTCAATATATAAGTCAGATGCATTTGCTTTTTTGACAAATTCTTGTGGAAGCATCTTTATTATCTTATTATATATTCTCTTTGCTAGTGTAAATGTTGGTGTAAAGTAAATAATATCCTCATTGCTTAATGTAAGCCATTGTATGCAAAGCAGCATAATGACGGTTGTCTTTCCTTGCTGTCTTGACAGATTTGCCATTACAATCCTATGCTCTTTATCATTTGCTGCATCATAAATCAATCTTTGGCTTTCAGTGAGTTTAATACCCTTTACATTAACCTTCATCCTCAATCAAATTGAAATCTATCGTTATGTCTCCTTCCACCTTTGCATTAAGGTTTACCGTCTTCTCATCTGGGAGGAATATCTTCGCAATTGAGTCCAAACAACTCTTTGCTGCTATTACATTGCCCATTTGAGTTGCTTCATTGTACTGGCTCATATATTGAGAGAAGAGCAAATCTCTTAATTCTTGTACCTTTTCAACCCTATCCTCTTTTAGAAGTTCCCAAGCTGCCTTGATGTAATTTTGGATTTGCCTTTCTCCAATATTTTTCTGAGATAGATTCTCATATTGCCTTTCTCTGAATTTATTGAATATTTCAGAACGAAGCACACCATTGACTAGGTCAACTTGAATTTCTTCTATGAGACGTTGAACTCTATCGTATTCGTCAAGTTGTCTTTGTGATAAATTCTTACCTCTTTTGCATTTGTTCTGCCCAATATGAGTATCTACTAGTGCCATATCTTATTCCTCCTTTTTCTTTGGTCTTCCTTTTTTAGGTTTTTCTTCTTTGATTTCTTTTTCAACGGCATCAATCTCATTTACCAATTCCTCAGTTGATGTCATTCCACTTAATTCCATTTGTTTTTTGAACTGGGTTAACGCTTGTTCCAACTCGCTTATTCTTGCCCTCATACAGCTTCCACACGATGTTGGTGCTACATTCTTTTCCAAAACTCTATTATATACATCATTTAATTGTCTTGAATCTGCATAGAAGCCTTTATTCTTTATTTCAATAAACTTTTCAACTAATTTAACATCATCGTTATTCCATTTCATTTGTCTGTTCTTTTTAATTTATAATTATTTTTTAATGTTTCTGATTGCTTTCTTCTAGCCTCTTCAGAACGTTTTTTTCCAAACATTGGGTTTTTATCTCCTTTTTTAGATTCGGAAATCCTCTTTGGTAATGTACCATAGTTTGAATTCTCTTCTGGCGTCATCCAAGCCAAATTCCAAACCTCATTTGCTGTTTTATCTTCCAAACCATTTGGTAATGTTTTTGTGTGACCTACTAATGGTTTATTCTTTGGATTTGGAATAAAAGCTTCAGCAACTAATCTATGTATTTTTCCTTCATGTTGTTTATGGTCTGCATCATGTAGACAAACAACCAAATAGTCGTTTTTTGCTTTTACTTTTTTTAATACCTTGCCTTTCCAAAAACGTCTTGTCACTTTTCTAGCTAAAGGATTATAGCTCTCTACGTATTTGTCTATACTTCTGACATTTCCCCAATCTGAAACCTCGTATAAGCCTTCAAATCCTATAATTGGTTTCCACTCTTCCATTATTCTACTCATAAACAAATATCTTTTAGCAAAGATATATAAAAAATGTTAATTTTCCAAATCTTCAATACGAATTGTCTTCTGTTTCTGGTCAATCATCATTGCTACAGCATTCATTATCGCAAGGAATAAACCTCCAAAGAATAGAATGTATAACTTGAATATCAAGCCAATTGACACGTATGCCCCAAACAACAGCCAAAAGGTTAAGCATAACTTACAATTCCAAGGCTTGTATTGAAGCCATTGTGGTAATCCCCACACTTCTGTAATCTTCCAAGCTAAATATCTAGTTGGAAAGAAAATCAATAGAATTAATACTACTTCCAATATTTGTATAAACATGATTATTTTTGTTTAAATCGTTATTTTTCAATTAAATCACCATATATCTCCATAAACTCTTTCTTGATGATATCTCTAGTAAGATTCTCCTTAACCCAATTATTAACGGCTATAATCTTATCTCTCGATTTCTTAATTTTGGTTTTATCATGGATTTGTTTATATGTCATCTTACATAATGTTTTCATCTTATAAAGATTGAAATATTCTGCTGGAAAGTTTATTTCAACCAATTTCATTATATAAAGAACTGAGAAATCTTCCAATAAATCTTTGATAATCTTATCCATCCTTGATGTTTGTGAGTGGTCATATCTCTCATTGAATTCTTCTTGGGTTATGTTCACATCCCTCTTTTTAACATAAGCATATCGTTTCTCACAACGTAGATTATTAACATAACTCCTGACAAAATATCTCATTATACCATTTTCTGACATATCATCTAGTTTGCCTTTCTTGAGGATAATCTTATGAACTTGAAGAACCGTATCATTTAATATATCCTCGCTGTATTTCTCCTTGTTCCTTATACAGACATCCTTGCATATTTGTCTTAATTCATCGTATTTATCTCCCACAATCTTGAAATATATTTCTTCTGGTTTCAACTCTTCCATTCTTCCCCAACTTTCTTAAAAAGCTTATTATCTTTATAAATGGCTGCATCAACTAAATAAAGCCCTTGTCTTGAAGCAATCTCAAACCCTTGATATCCTTTGCTCTTGATGAACTTCTTCATTGTCTTTGGACGTTTTGTAAGCTTTGATAAGTTATAAATTATTACAACATTATCTTGAAGAAAATTGATATATATTGGTTCATAACCCTCAATTTTATCAAGCAATAAGTCTAGCATCTTATGGGTTTCAATGATAACATTATCATCAACAAATGTTTCAGCACTTACTTTACCGCTGGAAAGCAACACGGCATTTCTCTTCTTAATCTCAATGTTGAATTTTCTCTTTTCTCCTAATTTTGTTATTGTGAAACCAGTGGCATCCTTGTAATCACCATATGCAGCTTGTTGAAGCCCTTTGAATAACTTCATTTTCTTATTAAAATCAACCAGTAAGTTAATGTCGTGTTCCTCATTGTAATCAAAAAAATCCTTATTTTTCATATGTATAAAATTTAATGATAAGTTATTAATTATAAATATTATCTTAGTTTATTTATATATAAATATCAACAACTTTTCATTAATTTGCTAAAAAACAAAAAAAAAATGCACTTTTTTTAAAAATATTTTTTTAAATGAGGCAAAAAATGAGACATTAAATTAATTATTGAATTATAATTAATTAATATTCAATAATATACTGATATGAAGGATATTTTCAGAATGAAAGTGGTATAATATGATTTTTCCTTTATTTATGGGCATTTTTTCTTATAGAATGTGAGACAAATGAGAAAAAATGAGGCATAAAATGAGACAAGGATTTGGTTATATTGAATTTAATTTTTATCTTTGCACCAAACTTTAAATTCAATTATTATGGCAAAATTAAGTACTGCAAGCATCAGATTGGTTCAAAAATTGAATAGGAAAAACAAACAAAATGAATTTCCGCTCTACATTGTTGTGTGTTACAAAGGTCGAATTGAGAAGTCCACTGGTGTTTCTTGTCTTCAAAAACATTGGGACAAGAAGAGGGAGGTTATCAAGTCTGGGTGTCCTAATGCTCCCATCCTTAACAAGATGCTCAATGACATCAAGCAAAAGGTTATTGACAAGAAGAACTATTATGAGTATAATTCAATTGAATATACTCCTTCGATGTTGTTTGAGAATGAAATAAAGGAGAATGACAACACGTATTTAAGCATTTATAAGCGTTTATGCAGAGAAAGAAGAGTCACTGATGGCACTGCAAGGCGATACCAATACAGTTATCGCAAATTATGTGATTTTTTGAAGAAAAAAGATTTTATTATTGCAGAATTGACAACAGCAAAGATGAAGGATTTCGCTGTTTATATGCAAAAGGGTGGAATCAACGAGAATTCAATTAAAAGCATACTATGCAGTGTTGCTTCGGTCTGGAATTATGCCATTGCTTATAATCTTGCTGATGCATCACAATATCCTTTTAAAACTTTTAAATTCAGTCAAAAATACAAAGAAAGGCATAGAGATTATTTTCTTGAAGTTGACCATATAAAAAGATTAAAGGAATATTTTTTGGATTTATGCATTGAAAGGAATGGAAATAGATGGAGTTATAAGGAAGGTGTTGAAGATAAATTAAGATTAAGATATACCAAGGAATTTGGACTACTATGGTTTCTGATGTGTTATAAGATGAATGGTAGTTCTCCAATCGATTTGTCTATGCTTAAAACATCCAATTGCAAGAGAATTAATTTGAATAATGAAGACTATTGGGCAATTGATTTAAAGAGAAGGAAGACATCCTCTGATGTTCATATCAGATTGAAGAGGGACATATTGACAATAATTGGGTTGGAGCATCAATTGGGATTTAGCAAGAATGGCTTTGTGTATTGCGTTATAAACGCTTCAAATCTTACAGATGAACAAATGCTCAACCAGAGTCACAAAGCCGCTAGTAGGGCAATTAAATGGGTTAGGAAGGCATTTGTTGAGATTAATATGGACATTGCAAGAGAGAATGCTGAGAAACATTTGAATAATCCATTGGTTAAAGTTGATAAAGTTGAGATGTACACTGCTCGTCACAGCTTTGCGAGTAATTATGTTAATATGCCAAATGCATCAATTGGTGGTCTTGCAAGCTTGATGGGAAGAAGCGCAAACAAAATAGCAGCGTATGTGCATCAACTTACCAAAGATGAAGACATTGCAAAAGAGGTTGAGAATATGCCAATTTAAAAAAAATGTGTGGGCTGGATTTGGTTGACCGTTGTAATTAACTTGGGTTATAGTCTCCAAGCCGACTACCAGCCCTCACATCTAAAAAAACATTTAAAATTATGACAAAAAAAAGTATCTTTTACCAATCTCTTATACTTATTAGTGCGTCAAAAACAATCCAGTTTATACGTCCTTCTCCTCTTTCTTCAGCTTCCATTAGCTCTTCCCTCGTTTGGTAGAGGTCATCTTCTCTTGTCTCTCTTAAGTGTACTTCGTTATTGAGGTTATTCTTCTTCTGATAAGTCCATCCGTTTTCTTGATGGTATTGTTCAAGTTTTTTTTGGTTTTGTTTTTTTCCGTTTTCTTGGTAATATTTTTTCCTATACTCTTTGTAATATTCAGCATTTTTTTGATAGTATTGTTTTAGCTTTTCCCTATTCTTCTCCCTCCATTGCCTCATATAGTCTCTAGTATCTTCCTTTGTCATAGTATGTTTTTTAAATAAATATCTTCATATTCCAAAAAAATTAGAATTTGAAGTAATTTTTTTTAAAAAAAAAAAAGAAGAGTCAAGATTTAATATGAAAAAACTTATATAGAAAAATAATACTTATTATAATATGAACAGCGTTGTCTCAACTCTTCTTATTTATTTTCTTATTGCAAAGATATAAAAAATAATTGAAATTAACAAATTTTAAAATAAAAAAATTGAAATATTTTTTTTTTTCGGAAAACCACGCCTTCAAATGGCGTGTGTTTTCTCGTTATTTAAGGTAATTTTTCAACACTTGAAGTATATTCATATTCCAATTCTTCTTTTTTCTCTTGGAATCTCCTATTGATATACATTGAGCATCTGTTGAATAAAGTTTGCGGTAGTTGAAGTCTTATTTTGCTTAATACTCCTTGTATTATCCCTTTTTCGTTGATAGCTTCTGTTTCTGTACTTACTTTATTAAAAATAATATCAACTTCTTCTTTAAATTCTTCAAAAGTAGTTATTTTAGAAAGTTTTAGTATTTTATTTTTTTCTTCTATTATATTATTATTTTCTATTTCTATATTATTTTCTTTATTAGTATTTTCTTCTAATATATTATTATTTATATTATTAATAGATAAAGAAGGATTATTAATAGATAAGAAAGGATTATAGGGGTGGACAAATTTTTCATCAGTTTTCACAAAATCGGATTCTTTTTTGTCTTCAATTTCATCAAAATTGAATTCATTTTTGTCTTCACTTTCAATCTTTTTATTCAAAAATTCTTTTTTAAAATTCAACATTATTGTCAATGGACATCCTTCTGATTTATACTTTTGATATCTTTTGAGATATCCTAGTACTTCAAGTTCTTCCAATGCTCTTTGTATACTCTTATTTGCTGGTTCTCCTTTCTTTGTTAATATTCCAAGGTCAATTGCAATCTGCGGTTTTGTCAGTTCAACGACATTATATAATGCATTTGGATTACATCCCTTGATTGATGATTTTTGAAGCAAGTGTATATATACCAATCTTGCTCTTTCAGACAACTGTGCGTCATAAAGTGCCTTTCTCAAGGCAGCGAAATTTAAATAATTTTCTTTTTTCATTGCATTTTGGCATTAGTATTTTATTTTTAAAGCACCTCTTTTATTTTTACTCCCCAAGTGCTTCTCCTAGGCGTTTTAGATATAAAGTTAGGAGGGAACTAACGCCTTGGAGTAATATAAACCCTCCTAACCAATAAAACAATGAATTAAAAAATACGTTTCGAACCGCATTTAATCCTAGATGAACATATCTATTATATAAATATATCAATACTTGAAAAAAATCAAGTATATTTATGCAAATATATAAAAAATATTTTAAAAATCAAAATTATCTTAAATATTTTATTAATTAGACGTATTTCAACCTAAAAAGTTTAATATAACATGAAAAAAGATTAAAAAATATTTTGAAATGTGAATTTAATTTTATATCTTTGCATTATACGAAAATAACTAAATTAATTTTATGAAAACAAGATTTTTAAAAGTAAAAGGCATTAAACACGATTTTGATATGACTAGATGCCATTTTTTTAATGATTTAACTGACCACATTGAATGGGTTAGAATGATTTATGCAAGAGATTATTACTGGATTAACGAGAAAGATTTTTGCACAGACGTTCCAATACCTAGTGAAAGACCAAGTTATGAAGAATTTTGGAAATATTGGAATTGGCATTTGAATAAAATTATAAATGATTATGAAAATGGAATTTTACTTGAAAATCTTATAGATGAAGAATTCTTCCATAAAAATATCTTTATATTTGATTTAAATAAGGAATACGTTTATTTAGTATATCATGATAATCTTGACGATTTTGTTAGTGAAGACATAACAAAACAATTCACTCAAAAAATCATTGATGAAATTAACCCAACTGAAATTGAGGAATTTGTCAACACACACACAAAAGAAGAAGTCGAAAAAAAATATTCAGTTGTAGATGAATGTGAAATGTGGGCATTGTCGGCAATTACATAACCTTCCATATATACCCATCACAAGATGGTCATCCCCTTCAGATTATTGAAGGGGATTAAGCCCCAACAATCGCTTATAATTGTATGTGTGGTAAACTATGAAGCCCCTAGAGAGAAATGCTCTCTAAGGGCGTTATTTTGCGTTATTTTAAGTCTGTGCATTGCCTTCTTGTTGAATACAATTCTTGGTTTTTGTTTGGTGGGTTTAATTTGCCTTGATTATCATTACAACAGCTACATCCACATCCGCAGCAATCAACCAATGGGAACGAAACCGAATGTTCGCACAGCCATTTCTTCAATTGGTCTTTAAGAACCTCAACTTGATTCCTTAAGTGCTGGCCAACATAAGTCATATCCTTAAGGTCTAAGCTGTCAGAATTGTCGCTCTTGCCCTTCGTCACACCAACCTCTGATATATGTGCCCATATTACTGGTAATGCCTCTAGAACGGTTGCAAATGACAAATACTGCCATAATCCACCATCAGTTAGCAATGTTGCATTGGCATCACTTACCTTATTCTCCTTAACTTGCTGTTCAATCTCATTGAAGAGCTTATAGCCAATAACTGGTTTAACCCAAATCTTTTCTGCCACTGGGATGTAATTCCTTATCTCAGCCATATTATAGTTGAGAGGTATTGGGCTGTATTTTTTAAAAAAAGATTCATTTATAATCATCGTTTATTCCTCCACTTTTTGCTCTTCAACGTTATTTTCATCAATTTCCTCTTCCTTTGGTTGTGTTGGTTCGGTTCTTTCCTCAACATTTGCATCATTTCCAAAATCATTGAAGTTAAGAGGTTTCATTATAATCTCCGTATCAACACCGTTCATCTTGAACATTTGATTAAGGGTTCTTACAACTGCCATACGGTTGTAATTTCCAGTTAATTTGTTGTAAAGTTGGTAAGATACTTCCAATTTATCTGCCTCAGAAGAGAATCCACTGTTTCCAATGTCTGGCATTCCAATCAATGCTGCATTTGGAATTTGATGTGCTGCAAGGATTCTATTAATTACCCTCTGGTTTGCATCAGCATATGTGTTCACATTGCCTTGTGCTGCTGTAAATGGTGTATATTCAACCCCCTTATCCTCAATGTTGGAACGGAATGTAATCATAACGCTATTGGCATTATCACTGCCTTGGAACATCCTTGTTACGTTGTTTATGATTGCTTGTCTTTGTTCATCCGTCTCCACCTCTGGTAATGTCAATACACCGCTTGGAGCAAAGCCATTGACAATGTTCTTCAAGTCATAATTGCAATACTCTATTTCGGCTTGTATTGCCTTTATAGCAGCAGCATAGTGTGGTTGGGTATAATATGTCATCGTTGGAGAATAAGTGCGATACACATAAAGATATGGCTTTCCTTTCTCCAATCCCTTCTCTTCCTTCATATCCAAGGCTTCAATTTGGAATGGAGGATATTGTCCTAGTGCTGTCCAATCTTGAGATATCCAATATGATGTGATTTGACCGTCCTCATCATACTCTGACCATCTTACTTTATCAAGAGGCATATGCCAAAATGAGAATGTCTTTCCATCCTTGTTCATTATTACTTGGATTGCATAAGAACCATAGAGAATGTAATCCATTGCGAGATTCTTGATTATCTCATCCCAAGTCTGGGCATAATTCGGTACAATCTCATCACCATTTAATCCCATTTGCTCATAGTCAACACCATTTCCGAGGATTGACTGTACTGCAAAGTTAACTGCTGACCTATGTGTTGGACTTTGGTTGAACAAATCCAACAATATGTTTGGATATGTGTTCTTGATTCCCCAATTAACCCAACCAAGAGCATTCTTCCTTGTTACTGCCGAACCCTCAATTTGTTTTTCAAGCTTGGTAAGATACACACCATTCTTGTTTGAAGGTAACTTTGGCTTATTCTTTGAACCAATTGGTCTACTCATCGTTTAAAATAGATTTGAATAAATTATTTATATTTTTTAATAAACATGAAATAAAAATGGATGGAAGCGGCAAAACTTCCATCCAAAATAAAAAAGATATATTTATAATTAAGAGAAAATCAATGTTTCATTTTGTACTGAAACCTCAACACCGCCACCTTGAATGGTAATATTACCACTTCCAAGAAGAGATTCATTATTAACAGTCTTGATATTTGTACCGCTAACCAAAACATCTTGCTTATCTTCGTCAAGTGCATTCAATGCAGCAGCAGTCACTTCCTCATCTTCAGCGAATCTTGCGTCAAGCTGGGTCTTCGTATAGTAATTGTTAGGATTGAAGATATCTGTGAGAGGAATGCTGATGGGTTCTTTTCCAGCATCGGTATTGAATGTAATGACAAGATTTCCATTCACAATTGCAACACTGTCAACCATACCGTCCTTAATGAAGTCAGTTGCATCAACGTATGCAAGTGTGGAACCAGTGCTAGTATGCTTGAAATTAATGCGCTTGGTGTTGGAATCATATTCAACAGCACCGAACAATGGTAGAATGTCAGTGGTTTCAGCCTTTCCACTGATTGCATTCTGGACATCACCGCTAGTTTGGTAATGCTGTTCTGCAATTGCTTCAGCCAAGGCATTGGTAGCAGCAGTGATTGCACTTTGTGTTTGTGCGCTTGTTGCATAACCCTCAAGGGAATGTATTGCAGTCTCATCAACTATCGTATAGGTGATTCCGCTTAAACGGACTTTACTAATATTAGCCATATTAAATATATATATTTAATTAAATAATTATTTTTTACAAATTTTCTGAATTTAGCACTAAAACATCGCCTTCAACCTTGCTATAGTTTTGGAACAATGCCGTTGTCTCAATTTTGTTATAGTATGATTGAAGTAATGAATTTGTTTCGGCTTTTGTGTAACGATTGAGAATGTCTTCACTGTTTTGCCTTACTTGTGCTGCCAATTCATCTACCTCAGACTTGTCAGCCTTTGTTCTTATTGAATTGTCAATTTGTTCTTGGACTTCACCAGAAGTTATACCACTAACATCGTCAATCAAGTCTTCAACTTGCTTCTTTGTGTAGTAGTAATCGGCATTCGCAAGAACAACACTGTTGTCGCAATACTCCCAACGTTTCATATCATTGTCTGGATTAATGCATCCCATTTTATTTTAAGATTTTAAACGCTTTATTTTAAATAAACATGAACACTTTATGTGTGGATTTTGTCACCATATGTACTCCATCCAACAGCAGTTTTGTATGCATTGTATGAATTGACTGGTACTATAATCTCAAAATCTTCTGCAACATTATCAAATGCCATTGAGTTATTAGGTAGCGTTGGAGGTGTTGTTGCTGTCATAACGAGCCTTTTGAGGTTCGTACAGCCATAGAATACGGTAGCACCCATAGATGTGACAGTATTCGGTAGCGTTACACTTGTCAAGCTTGTACAATTTCTGAATGCACTAGTTCCAATCGTTGTTAGATTGCTGATTGGCAAGCAAAAGCTAACCGCAGATAAACTTGTACAGCCACTGAAAGCATAATTACTAATTATTTGTAGATTACAGCCGAAATAGACATTGGTAAGAGCACTGCAACCTCTGAATGCATAGGTGTTTATCAATGTTACATTGTTTCCAAGGGCTGATATCGTTTCAAGGGCTGTGTAGCCACTGAATGCACCAGAACCAATTTCACTAACGCAATCGCCAATCCATAAGCTAGTGACATCCAAGATATCAATTGGAATATTGCCTTGCTCAGTCCTTGCTACCCAAGAGCTTGTTTCTGATGAGGATACTGCCGATGAAGAATTACAATCCGTTTGTGCTGTTACTACACCCCACACGTCATCATTTGCAACTACCTTTGCCTTATAGTCACTTTGAGGTTGTGGCGATGATTCATAGACCAATTCACCGTCACATGCATATATTTTTTCGATGGTATAACCACTGTATATCACCTTTTCAATTTCATTATTACAAAATACTACTGGCATATTATGAATGAATTAAGTATAAAGTCTCAGCATCTTTACTGGTTATTGCATCGTATTCGGATTGTGTGCCACACCAAATCTTTGATTTCAATACACAGTTATTGTTAATGTAGCTGTGTACGACATAGCTCAATGGCACTTGAGTGTTACCACTTGCAATTGCATTCGTTGAATTCACTTCTAGAGCACCATCTGAAGCATATCTCAGTCCACTTCCAATTCTTGTTGAAATTTCATTGTTTGTTATGCTAATTCCACTGCTAGCAGATAGAGCATCTTGTTTGCCATTCCAACTGGATTTTTCACTAGAAGTGACATGGACTGTTGTGTTTGCCGTATGAGCAGTCAACGCACCATTTACAAGGCTTGTAGCATTGCTAATCTTTGTATTTACCTCGGACTTGGTGTCATAGTTGCTTAAATCAGTTGGAGTATATGCCGTTGCATCAAGTTTCGCATCAAGCAATGCATCAGTTTGTGTTTTGTTGTAATAGTCATTCAATGCGGTTGTGTCTGCTTTGCTTGACAATAAGTTATTGACCTCCACCTTTGAATAGGTTGTTGCAGTGTCAGCCTTTTCAGCAAGCAATGCATTGGTTGCAGTCTTGTTATAATATTGTGTTGGGTCAAAAGTACCACCTCCAGCAACCTTCTCATCAATGGTTGCCTTATCGTATGTGTAGCCTTGGACATATTGTTCTGTAGCATATCCGTTAAGTGATGGAATTTCGCTCTTGTCAGCCTTGTTTTCCATCGCTGTGGACAAGTCATCCACTTCGTCATTTAATGCGCTCAGACCGCTTGAAATTGGCGTTAAATCGGATTTTAGAGCATAGTTTGACAAGTCTTGATGTTCGGTTAGATAAGGAACATCATTTATGAATGCCGATACGTTTGTTGGGATTGATTCATCAATCATTGATTGGACTTCACCAGAAGTTATACCTCCACCACTTATGATAATGTCATCAATCTTTTCATCAACCTCAGACTTCGTGTAGTAATTATCAGCATTAGCCACAATAGGAGTTACACAACCCATATTTATATTGTAGCATTTTGGTTCTTCATTGCAATTGCAAGCCATAATTTATTATTGTTTAATCTAGATTTATTTATATAATTAAACATGAAAAAAGGGAGAGTGTATTGCTCTCCCATTTGAAAAATATTTATTTACATTAAGAACTTTCAGTAATAACATTCCAATTACAAGGATATGTTGAAACACTACAACTTGTAGTCCATGTTGCAGCAGAGTTCATGACAAATGTACCACTTGCTGCAACACCATATACCCAACCTCTTGTATATGTAGTACTTGGTGCTGTTGTGAACATTGCCTTTATGTAATTAAGACTTGAGCAACCGTTGAACATTCCTTGATAGCATTGATTATTTAACGTTAAAGCTGGTAGTACTGGAGCCGTTTCCAATGCTGTGCAACCTTCAAACATAAACCAATAGCATTGTGTTCCCAATGTTGTGGCTGGCAATTGCGGAGCATTCACCAACGATGAACAACCATGAAACATATCACTCCAACAATAATCACCACTCCAAGTCATAGCTGAAGAACCAATTACCTTTGGTGCTGTTACAAGATTTGTACACCCTTGGAACATTTGAGAATAACATTGTTTCTTAACCGTTGTGGCTGGAATTACTAGATTCTCGGCTGATGTTATGTTTGTTGCAGCACTGAATAGATTTCTTAAATTGAAATTGCTTGGAATGACTGTTTGCTCGATGAAATTGTCACCATAAAGTAGCGACATTATATTTCCCTCGACATGTGCTGCTGCTGAAGGTCTGATTGTACCAATTCCTATGTTGCTGTTAATGGATACACCGCTAGCCTTAAACATAATCTTATCACCATTATTGATGGAAGATGTTGTTTGACCAATACTTACATTATTCCATGTTGAGCCACTATCTGTTGAATATTGGAATGTGTTGCCATTGTTGCCACCATATAGTGTAACTGTGACATTATCAGTCTCAGCAACAATTGAAAGGTATTCGGTTGAATAATCAATTGTGGTTGGATACACCAAAGTGTTTCCAAGGTAGATGGAACAATCTGAACCACCCACCTTGAAATAACTAATATTTAAATCACCTATTTTAATTCCGTTTGCCATAAATTACTATTTATTTAAACTGGTAACAATCCTTGATAATCTTCAATTGAATTAATATATTCACTCAAAAGTGCCCATTCTGTTTTATAATCATTTACAGCATTGTCTGGGACATAAATACCAACCAACTTACCACCGCTTATTAAACTAGAGCTATTAAACTCTGCTGTTGGAGGCGTTGCAGCTTCAACAACCAATTTACCAACATTATTTGGCAAAGAAGAAATCTCAGTTATTTGGCTAGGAACTAAAAAGTCAATTGCTTCAGCATCGCTTCCCCAACCTCCACCAAGGTCTCCAGAAAAAGCATCACAGACTGAATCAGCAGAATATGAATACTTTACCAAATAATCCGTATCTGGCTCTGATGCATTCTCCATCACTGCTACTTTAGGAACTATATCCTCATTATTAACAACCACTGCTGTGATATTGTTGTTACATTGAGATGAACCACCATTGTATAATACAATGTCCTTTCCAGATTGTCCTTCTGAAGGACTATGCCAAGCCATCATAATCTTATCGTTGACCTCTAGTGTCTTTTGGTCAAAATGCACACTATCATCACTTGCAATCAGCGATACTGCTGGTTTTACCAACTCTGCCGACTGATAGTCAGCGAGAGTATTGAATTTTCTTAAGTTATTCATTGATTAATCAATTTTTATGTTATTATTTTTTAAATATTCTTCTTTGAACTTCATGCATTCATCATATTTTGCAAGCATATCCTTGTTGATTTGAAAGAAATCATCATCCTTTCTGTGATTGAAAAAACAATGCATTCCTCTTACATAAATCTTCCAAAGATACTCTTCCCAACTTCTTGTCACATAATGTTTCAAATACATCTTGTCATACACTGTTGAACGTCTGTCTTTCTTTCCATCGGTCTTTACCCAATTCCCAGCACAGCAATGAAGTCCGCATAAGTTCCATTTTGTTATCTTCCTTAAGTTCCAACATATTTTTGAATCCATCTTGAATTTTGAATCAGCATCTGAGAAATCAGCCCTTTTGGTGTAGAATTCCCTATAATCCTTTCCATTATAATTGGGCTTAGAAATGCGTCCATTTGCTCCGAAATTCATCCACTGAAGAATTACTGCATCCATGGCTTGAAAGTCGCTCAGAACGTCTGGAATCGTCTTATATGGCTCTTCTAAAGTGATGAATTCATCTATGTCCAATGTGAAACACCAATCATATTCATTCAATGCTTGAATTTTGCTTACACCATCCAATATGTATAGCCTTTGGTTTATTCCACCTTTCTCCCTATGCGTTCTTAAATGATTTTTATGCCATTCATCTTCATATATATCGAATACTGACCATAGAGTTACATTTGGATACTTATCAGTTATATGCTTATGCGAATGACTGTCAATGTCTTCGTATACAAAGATGTGGTCAACCATTGGTGAATGGTGATTTAGCCAAGGTATTAGATATTCATCTTGTTCGTTTAATATGACAGTATGTATGCAAGTTTTCATTAGTTAACGATTACATATAGAGTTGATGAATCCTTGGTAGTCAACGCATCATAGGCACTTTGTGATATTTGCTGTAATTTTAAACCACCAAAATTATCATTAAGCACATTCAAGGCAGCAGCAGTTACTTCTTCAACCTCGTCAATCTTGGCATATATCACCTTGTTTTGAACTGGGTTTTCTGACGTTTCATCCAATTCCGTATCAACAGTGCCACCTTGGATAGTGATATTCCCACTACCTAGTATTGTTTGATTATTTATCGTCTTGATATTACTTCCACTCACCAAGGTATCTTGCTTTGCGCTCAATGCCTCAGTAACGGCACTAGTGTCAGCCTTCTTGGTAACATCAAGGTCTTGGATGTCATAGACGGTTCCAGAGAGTTGAATCTTATTTATTTTAGACATTATATAATGATTTATTAAACTTAAGTTATTTAAGATAAACATGAAGAAAGGGAGAGTGTAATGCTCTCCCTTATCTTATTTAAGATATTGGATATATTCTTGAAGCATATGAACTCCATCCACTTGCTGCTTTATAAGCATCAACCGATTGTGACGGTACGTAGATTGGACAATCGTTAGTGGCATGGAATGCATAGTAGCCCCTTGGTAATGTTGGTGGCGTTGTTGCTTCAACAGTTATACTTGTTAAGCCACTACAATAATAGAAAGCGTATTGACCAATTCTTGTAACACCGCTTGGGATTGTTACACTTGTTAAACTAGTACATTCAGTGAATGTACGATTACTAATACTTGTAACACCACTTGGGATGGTAACACTTGTTAAACTACTACACTCATAGAAAGCATATTGCCCAATACTTGTAACACCACTGCCAATTGTTACACTTGATAAACTAATACAATTAGTGAAAGCTGAACTACCAATGCTTGTAACACAATCACCGATGACAGCACTTGCCATTGCTGAATAATCATATCCAGACGGTTTTGTTTCACCACTTGTCAAAGAAGTACTGCTGTCACATTCCTTTGAATAGGTTTGTCCACCACTATAAGTTGCATAGATTTTTACATTAGTTGGTGGAACATATCCACAATCCTCCGAATCAGCTTCTACTAGTGTTGGGGTAGTTGCAGTTGTTTCCCAAGTTTGTCCACTGTCATAACTTATTTGATGATAAACATCAACATACTTGTCATATCCTTCGCAATATGGTGTTCCGCTAGTGGTTCTGTGTGCACCGCAAGGTGGAATACCTTGAATTATATCTGCATAAAGACTCCATCCGTCTGCTGTTTTATAAGCATTTACACTCTCGCAAGGCACATAAATTGTACAATCGTTAGTAAACATAAATGCATTTGCTCCAAGTGTTGGTGGAGTTGTTGCATTGATTGTTATGCTTGTTAAAGCATCACAATTTATGAAACCATACCTATCAATTCTTGTAACACCGCTTGGGATTGTTACACTTGATAAACTAGTACAACTTCCGAAAGCTTCTTCGCCAATGCTTGTAACGCTGCTTGGGATTGTTACACTTGACAAACTAGTAAAATCATAGAAAGCTTGATAACCAATACTTGTAACACAATCACCTATTGTTGCACTTGTCAAATTGTAATAATCGTATCCAGATGGTCTTGTTTCGCCACTTGTTAAAACTGAACTGCTGTCACATTCCTTTGAATAGGTTTGTGAATCGCTATAGTTTGCAATGAATTTATAAGCTGGAGGTGTTGGCTCAACGCAAGGCGAGATGCCATAAATTCTTGAAGCATAATCACTCCATCCAGTAGTGGTTTTATAGGTGTCAACACTTGCACAAGGAACATATATTGGACAATCGCTTGTGTTATTAAATACATCTGCACCCAATGTTGGTGGAGTTGTTGCATTGACCGTTATGCTAGTTAAACTTCTGCATTGATTGAAAGCATTTAGTCCAATACTTGTAACACTATTAGGGATAATAATATTTATTAAATTACTACAGCTATAGAAAGCACTAGCACCAATGCTTGTAACACCGCTTGGAATTGCTATGCTTGATAAACTAGTACAACTTCTGAAAGTATTACTACCAATAGTTGTAACACTATTAGGGATTGTTACACTTGTTAAGTTCTGACAATATTGGAAAGCACTATTACCAATACTTGTAACACTGTCTGGAATTGTTATACTCAATAAGCATTGGGATTTAAATGCGTTATCACCAATGCCTATCACACAATCTGAAATGGTTATGCTTGTTAAACATTGATTAGTTTTTCTTATGTCGTTTTCAGTAATCACAGTGCCACCTTCATCGCATTTTGTAATCCAAATTGGGTCATAATTGAAATATATATCATCATAATTATAATGTCCTTCTGTCGCATTATTGCAGAAATCAGAATTTTGTTCAACCAATTCACCAGCTTGGTATTGGGTTGGATACACATTGTACCAGTATAAACCTCCATCATGCGATACTTGATAGACATATTTGGTATATGTATCCTTTCCGACACAAATGTAGTCATTGTCAATCAATGTCCATCTGTATCTATCACCAATTTCACCGCAATCTGGGGAACTACGTTCAATTAGTTCCCCTTTTCGGTATTCTTCCAATGGTTGCCAAGTTTGACCACCATCATAACTTACGTATTTCTGTTCTTTTTCGAATTTACAAAGATTTGCCATAAAGATATTTATTTATTAAGTTATTGGTTGAATTCTATCTGCATAATCACTCCATCGATTTGCTGTTTTATACGCATTTACACTTGAACTTGGAACATATATCGGACAGTTGTTTGTGTTATCAAACACATAAATGTCTGCCAATGTCGGTGGAGTCGTTGCTTCAACTGTTACACTTGATAAACTTCTACAATTAACGAAAGCAGAACTACCAATGCTTGTAACACCACTACCAATAGTTATGCTTGTTAACCCACTACAACCATAGAAAGCACTAGTACCAATACTTTCACTGTTTATGGTTGCGTTTGTTAAACCTCTACAATCTCGGAAAGCACCGCCACCAAAACTTGTAACACTATCTGGTATGTATAACTTTACAAGCCTAGTACAGCCACTGAAAGCGTTATCACCAATGCTTGTAACGCCACTACCAATTGTTAGATATGTAGCACCATTGCAACCTTGGAAAGCACCATTACCAATCGATGTAACTGTATTTGGTATAATTATATCACTTAGACCTTGACAATCCGAAAAAGCATAATCGCTAATACTTGTAACACCACTTGGGATATTCAAATATTGTGTGTTTTGACAGCTTGTGAAAGCACTAACACCAATTGTTTCCAATGAGTTTGGTAAGAATATGCTTGACAATTGACCACACCCATAAAAAGCGCCATCACCAATACTTGTAACACTATTTGGTAATGTCATATCAATCAAATTTCTACACCAATAGAAAGCATAATCACCAATACTTGTAACACTGTCTGGCATATCCACACTTGTTAAACCGCTACAATTTTGGAAAGCATATTGTCCAATATCTGTAACACACGTTGATATTTTTGCTGATACGATATTGCCACTATAGCTGTCGCTTGTTATGGTATCAGTGAATGGAGTATGCCCAGTTTGGATATTGGTTGGGTCATCAGTGTAGTATGTATACAGCATTGCATATTCCTCAGTTCCTTCACAACTGTCACAAACAAAATCATTTGGAACTACCTTCCAATCATATTGTGGGTCTGGCGTTGGTGGAACATATCCACAATCCCTTGAGTCGGCCTCAATCAAGCTTGGTGTCATCGTTCCCTCACCATTGTATGATGTCTTGGTAGGAACAACATCTTCCCAAGAGCCACCGCTAGCTCTCATTTGCTGCTTGTAGAGGTAATACTTGTCATACCCAACACAAGTTGCCATTTGGGTAAGAACCCAACGATATTCATATTGTGGGACATATCCGCAATCCGTTGAGTTATATTCAATCACATTGCCCACATAGTATACGCTAGTTCCACTCCAAGTTATATAGTCATTTGATACATAGAGCCTCAATCTCTCATGTTTGTCATATTCATTACACACATATCCTTCGACTTGGGTCTTTTGATAGGTATATCCAGTGATGCTTGGGTCATATCCGCAATCAACCGAGTCATACTCAATTATAGCACCCATCCTATAGACACCTTGTGCCACATTGTCAATGTACAATTCTTGCCTTGCATATTTGTTAGTGCCATTGCATAGATAGCCGCTAACATTCCTCCAATCTTGTGTTGGTTCAGCACATTCGGCTGGGGAATCTTGAGTCTCACCTCCAAGACGTTCATTTCCAGTTGTGCTCCAAGTTTGTCCACCATCATAGCTTACTTGCTCGATTTGAACGACATATTTCCTTCCACCGCTACAAGTTGTCTTTGTCGAGTCAACCCATCTGGTTGTTATACCACCACATTCTGTTGAAGCCGAACAATTGACAGTCCTCGTCTCATCCGTCCTAGTATTGATGTCGGAGGCAGTGGTTCCAGTGTATTTGCGCTCAACGTCACATTTCTCAGCACCAACGCAAGTAGTTCCCTCGTTCACCCATCTCTCAAAGCCTACTCCTTGGTTGATTGTCACATCAGCCTCAGCACCGTCACAGAATACCACTCCAACTGTAATGGTTCTCAATGCCCCACTAGAATTCTCGTTTACATAAACCTTGAAATAAGTGCTTTGGATTGTTGCGTTGCTTATAAGCGTTGAATCATAGAACAATGCTCTCACACAGCATTGTATGGGAACTGTAACGTATTGTCCGTTTGCACTGATGTCAAAGACTTGTCCAGCAGTGAAACAAGGATTGCCTTGCTTTACCTTTACCAAATATTCCTTGCTTGTGTTACAATAGGTGAGAGTTAATGTTTCCGTCACATCAGAGCTTGGACTCAATGTGTTGCACACCTCAACGTCATAGCTGTGGTTTGCAAGACCATTTGAAGGTGTCACTGTAATGCTAGGATTTGAAGATGTAATGCTCCATACACTATCTGAAAGCAATGAATAAGTCCTACACCCTTGGGTATTGAAGATGAATTCATTCGGAAAGCTAGTTTGCAACATACAGCTAGCTCCATGACAGTTTGGATTTGCAAAGTTCTCGGTGTTCGCAAAAGTGCCTACGATATTCAAGTCAGAGAACCTATCGACATATCCGTTAAGGCACATATAACGTCCAGTTGGATTGCCAAAGGCATCAAGTTCTTTCTTCAATAGGTATCTTGCGGTATTCTCTGCCACACATTCCCAACCGTTATGCTCAAGTGTGAAGATATAGCCGACATCATAGTTCTTTGCCATTGAAACCTCATTATAGACGGTTGTAGATTGATGACCGTTGTCATTAAAGTCAATCATTGCAATCTCAATGTTGTCCATCGTCACATCGTCATTTGCATTGACAGTAAAAGACGGTTGAAGTCCGAAATGGAAACCAGTTAGAATATACTTTCCGCAAGTTGACTTAATTATGGCTGCATATTTATTTTCTGTGAATTCAAGCAGATTGTAATGCCAACTTGACTTATAATCGTCAAACTTTATCCCAAAGTTAAGGGAATGGGTCACATTCTCACCGTCAAACTGTTCGGTATATGTTGCTGAATTCTTGTTGAACACCACCTCCTTGAAGCCATCGTTGGTATATGTGACGTTGTTCTCATTCCTCAACGAATACTTCCTTTCGTTTAACATTAAAGTGTCAAATCTGCAATACTTATACCCACATTCATAAGGTGTGGAATCATCAAGTCCGTGTACTCTCAATGTCGGGTGATTGGAAGCCGTAGACAGTGTAAAATCTGTGTGTGAGCCGTTTGAATCAAGTGTGTAGGTATATGTTACCTTGCAAGGGAATAATGGGTTTACAAGCCAAAATTCACCGTCAATTGTCTTTACAATGGCATAATATCTGCCTTCAAAGTCATTATAGTTCGCGTACCCTTGCATACTGAATGTAAGGGTATGGGTAAACTTGTAACGCTCGTCCAATTCATCAGTATCGTTCAATTCGATACCATATACGGTCAATGACAAAGGCTCTTGGGATATCTCATCAACATAGGCTTCACCGTTATCGATGTGAATGTTCTTCAAGGCATCCTCATCAATGAGATATACAACCTTTTCCAACTTGTCGAGACGATACTTACAATTCTCGTTTTTATAAATACTTACTGACATTATTATAAATTCATTTATATATAACATGAAAAAATAAGACTCAAAGTCATGTTAATATAAAATATAATATTATGGGAAAGATAATAAAAGAAAACGGTATAATTTGGTTTGAGGAAATCCAGAGCGTCAATGGTAAGCATCGAAAGAAAACGATGATTGGAACTTATGATGAAAAAGAAGATGTAAAAGAAGAAAAACCAAAAAAGAGTAAAAGAAAAAAGAGCAACTAATGTTGCTCTTTTGTTGTTATTTAACGTTTGCTCGTTATTATTCATTACCGCTTGGGAGACCATTTGCTGAAGCCTCATCCAATGGAAGAACAGACTCTGCAACGTTTGCAGAAAGTACAATCTGAAGACCATTTGAATCACCGCCTCCAGAAAGGGTTGCAGTTTCAGCCTCAAGACCAGTCAAACGACCTAGCATTAAGTAGTTACCATCAGCAGTTGCAACTACTGCAATGTAACGACCAAGAGAAAGGTCATCCAAATCAGTATGCAAGCATGGGTCATATTTACCATTGATGTTGAAAGTCAAGGTGTGAGTACGATAGCGATTACCGTTATCCTCAACTACAAGCTCATCAGTAAATGTTGTTGAATTCTTCGCTGGTTCAATGTGATAGAAAGCAGTCAAACTAGATGCTGCAATTTTAACTTCCTCTCCAGTACATCCACTTGGCACAGTTGAAGCAGTAACTTCCGTCTCAACATCAACATAATTAGCAAGCCAAATGTCCTTTACCTCTGGAAGTGAATAACCGCAAGAAGTGGTACGAAGAATATGTCTATTAAGTTTACAATTAGCCATAATATTAATATTATATTTAAAATTATTTATTTTCTTTTCTTGAATGGAAGGCTAGCCGTTTCTAGCCTTCCAAATCTTTTGGTTATATATATAGTTTTAGACAAATGAGTTCGTTGAAAACTCCTCATTTGCAGCATAAAGCGGACAAATGAGTCTAATTATGCACCATATACGAATAACTCTGGCATTATTACACCAACTGCTATATTCGAAATAGCCAAAACTCTAAACATATTGTCACCAGTGGTCTCTCTCATATCGATGAGTTTGTATTCAACATGAGAATCCAGTGTATCGAATCCGAGTACCAAGTTTCTTGCTGGACCGAAGATAACAGTGTTCTTAGACTGCATAGTAGGAACGATTTCATATCCCATTACAAAGATACGACCATTCTCTCTGCCATAGTTTGCAAACCTATCATTCATTGAGTTACCGCAGCAAAGCTTGCCCAAGGAAATCTCAAGCACTCTAACGTCTGCATGATTCATAAACACTTTGTAGCCCTCAGTGTCAACCTCAGCAGCATTAGCAACACCAATACCCTTAAGGATAATGTCTTCAACTTGCTGGATGATGTTTGCCACAGTGAAAGCAGTTACAGTGTACTTATTAGCAGCTGGAAGAGCAGCCAACTTCTTCTCGATACCATCAACAGCCTTAAGATAAGTCTTAGTGGTAGCTGTACGACCACTGTCACCTTGCCAAAAAATCTCTTGGTATTCCTTGCTCATCTTCTTGCGAAGCTTGTCAAAGTACCATTCACCGAAAGTCTGTGGGATACCACCTCTTAATGAAATCTCAGTCTGGTCAACGAGGAATGTGTTCCAGAATGTGTCATAGCAGTTTTCTTGGTTAACCTTTATAGCTGCTGGTTCAATGAATGACTCTGCAAGACTTGCAGCACCTTGAGGAGTGAAAGGACAAGTGTACAACTGCCAAGCATCACCAATCTCGCCACTGTACATCTTCATTTTGCCTTTAACACCGTCCATCAGTGTAATTCCATACTGGCGAAGGTCAATGTCATAAATATCCTTGCTGAAAATGTCTTGAGCTTCCTTGCCGCAGTATGTCAAATTACTTAAATCTATGAAATTAGCCATAATTTAATTAAATTATTTAGATTATTATTTTTTATTTTAAACATGATTAAGGTTTTTGTGAATTTGGAATTACCAATTATTGTTTATATCTTTGCAATAATCCTAATATTGGGAGAAACCTAAAATAATATTTTTATGAATACAAAACAAGCAAAAATTGAAATTTGGTTTGACAAAATGAGTCAAACGTTATTCCTTTTTGGTGATGACAAAAAATCACATTCATTCCTTAAAAAAAAGGGAAGCAAAGTTATCAATGAAATGATTGAGAAAATCAAGGATAACCTTAATTCTAGTGGTGATGAACTTCCAGATTATATACGTTTCTTAAGAAGCAACGATGGGACTTGGACTATCGAAAGTTTTTTTGATGAAAACGTTGGCTATGATGAATATGGAAGACCAAGTATTGTCGATTTTATGAATAATGTTGATGAAATGGAGATTTCGCTTACTGATAGAGGAACACTAAATTAGAGAAATGGGAGTGATATATCTTAGAACCAACATTGTAAACGGAATGCAATATGTTGGGCAAAGCAAAAACTTTTCCAAAAGGGAACAACAATGGAAATGTTTAAAATGGAATTATGCAAATCAACTGTTAACAGAAGATAGAAATAAATATGGCTTGGAAAAATTCAAAACTGAAATATTGGAAGAGTGCGATAATTCAAAATTAGACGAACTTGAAAGATATTACATTGAAAAATTAAATACCATTTATCCAAATGGTTATAATGATAATGAAGGTGGTTCAATTAGTTTCCACCACTCTGACAGAACCAAAAAAAAGATTTCAGAATCTAATAAAGGAAAAGAGCCTTATAACAAAGGTAAAACTTTAAATGAATTATATGATGAAGAAACTGCTACTAAGATTAGAAAAATAATTTCTGACAAAGCAAAAGAAAGAGTTGGTGAAAAAAATTCTTTTTATGGCAAACATTTTGAAATACATCCAATGCAAGGAAAACACCATTCGAATAAAGCTAAAGAAAAACTCAGAAAAAGTAATTTGAATAATCCTAAATTGTGCATGAGACTCGTTCAAATTAAAGATAGCGGAGAAAAAATAGAATGGGAAGGCCAAAGGGAGGCTTCTAGAAATGGATACGATTGTGGAAATATATCTAAAGCAGTAAATGGACAAGCTAGTAAAAAAAATCCTCATCATTATAAGGATAGCGAATGGTATAAAAAAGAAGATTATGAAAAAATGCTAGGAAACTAATCCTAGCATTTCTTTTTTTAAATCATTTGTCTCATCTTTTCTCTCCAAGCTTGATAGGTGTCACTTTCAATTCCACTGTTAACACTTGGTTTCGCAACAGTTGAAATAGGTTTTGCACTTGGAGTTGCTTCAAGTGCCTTTACCTTGTCATTGAGTCCACTGTTCAAATCCTTCAATGCTTTAATCTCTTCCTTCATTGAATTGATAAGCTCTTCAAGGTGCTTTGTGTTGTCATCCTTTGGCTCTTCTTGAGGCTCGTTTTTAGGCTCTGTAGGCTCTTCAATAGGCTCTTCCTTGGTCTCTACCACCTCTTCCTCTTTCGGAGCTTCTTGAGGCTCTACAGTAGGCTCATTTTGAGGTTCTACACTTGGTTCTTGCTCTTCCAATTCAACCTCTTCATCTTTTGGCTCATCAGCCTTCCTATCTTCCATTCTCATTGATGCGAAGATATCATTCATTACGTTCTTAAGTTTCGACCAGAACATTTCATCATTTGTCTCTATCATATTATTATCGTTTTTACTAAATTCTTCCAAGGAAATCATTGACTCAACTGAAAAGCCTTTCAATTCTCCATTTTTAATGCGATTCCAAGCATCAATTTGATTAACCTTAAGTCCAGCAATCCAAGTTCCAATTGGAAGGTCTTCTGAAAGTCCAATTGCAACGGATTTATCCTTATACATATCAGTTTTAATCCAACTTTCAACAAGGGTGATGTCATTTGCCATAGTTGAATGGTCAAGTGTAATTTCATTTTGGCGATAATTCATCAAATACTCTTGAGACATCTTCTCAATACTTTCTTTGGTAAACTCTATATAGAATTCATCACCATCCTCGTTACGTCTGTAAATCGGCTTATCAGGGACTAAAACAGCAGAATAGACCATATATTTCTCTTCATCAGCCAATTGAATTTTAATAGGTTTCTGTTCCTCCAAAGCGACAAGAGTTTCTTCAATTGCTGGAGATTCAACCAAACTGATGGCATATGTTTCACTATCTATTCCTACCTTGTATATTTTTTTCTTTTTACTCATATGGAATTCATTTATTTTAAACATGAATGAGCAATAAAAAAGGGAGATAGTACGCCTCTATCTCCCAGAATCAAGTCCATTTATGCGAAATTCCCTACTTAAACGGTGCTGATTATTCGAACCACTTAAATGCTGATAATCTTCGAAGCCATCCATTCAAGAACTTTGACTTATAGCCAACGGCAATCGAACGGAAATGTCTCTCTCTCTTCTCCCATAATTGGTTAAACAATTCCTCTTTATCTGGATGTTCATTGATTGCTGCTATAGTTTTAGGTCCTACAATTCCGTCATCCTTAACTCCAAGAACTCTTTGCGGATATTTAATGCCCCATATGCCACTACCCCAAGTCCAGTCTACAACAAGGTTGGCAATTGCTTGGCTTTGTATGCTGTCAGCTTGCCATTTATCCCAAAAGCCTCTCTTGAAGATGTAATCCCACTGCCAATCAGTGATATTCTTGAGGTCTTTGCAAGTCTTATTCCTTCCAAAATACTTGCGAAATGTAGCCAAAGTCACACCTTTCATAGTACAAGTCATGCCATCTATGTTGCTAGCGTAGCCGCCTTCGTATTTAAGGATTATCGGTTTCAATTGTTTGTAATCAGCCATCGTTGTTATTGTTATCGTTAATAGTATTATTGTTATCCATTTCTTCATAATTGTTTGGTTTAATTATATACGGGTTTTCGATTTCCTCTCCACCAAAAATAGTACTGCCATAATTGATACCATAACTCTCAAAATGATACCCTTCTTGACAAGTATATTCGTATATATTATTGTATAGTTTCCTTCTCTTGTACTTCCCTATAATTCTCATAATCTTAAAACATTAAATGAATGGGTTAACGCCATAACGCATACATTGCAAATAATACTTGGTTTGTTGTTCCATATACCACTTAAAAAACTTCCTTACTTTCTTCATAATATATTCCTCCTATTTTTTAATCCCAATAAACATGACCTAAAAGTCTCAATTTATGGATTTTAGAAGGATAAATTTGAAAAAAACACGGCATTTCTTACCATATGTCAATCCCAACACCAATTCCACCATATACATCAATTTTCTTGTTGATGAAGCCGTATCCAACACCCACTTGAGGCTGGATATGTATTCTACTTCTCTTTTTCTCTACATATTTGGTGATTTCTATTGTATTTGTCTTTGTAATTTCGGATTTTTTCAACCAGACTTTGATACTGTCTTGAGAGGCGTTTATTCCTTTGATATAACTCGTTACTGCCACCGTATCCCTTGCACATACTATTGTGTCTTCATAAACCTTATTTTCAGTTATTAACTCAATCGGATTTTGTTCTTTGTCATAGACTGTGTCCTTTTTTATTACATTTATGTACTTTGGTACAGATTTATACTTCCATATCGTTGTGTCTTTCCATAAGGTATCAGTTTTTGTCGTTATTACAGTATCAATTTTCTCAATTTGTTTGTTGAAATAGCATTTTCCCAAATAAAATCCACCAAGAATCGCCAAAAGAAGAAATAAACATACGAATAATAGTGTGTTACTGTTCTTCATCCTCAAATTCTTTCATTTTATGCATTCTCATTCTTTCAATGTGTTCTAGATGACGGTCAACATTCTCTTTTAGTTGTATCGTTTCACTTTTAAAATATGCTGCAATGCCAAAGACTGAGGCACTGTATACTAGGCTTTGTCCAAGAATCCAGAGCACTGACTGCTCAGATAAGAGTAATGGAACAAAGGCTGCAATGATAGTAAGTGTCCAACCAGCGATAAATGCAATACAAGCACTTGTAATGGCAAGTCTTTCCTTTATTCCCAAATCAATCCATTTAGTTTTCATTTCTTAATTTGCTTTTTTATAAACATGAAGTATAAAAAAGAAGGAAAGCCCATTTTTAAGGCTTTCCTTTCTCTTATTATTGAAAAAATGATTAATAATCAAGACCAGCCATAACCTTGACATCATTCACACGTTGCGTTCTATCGATAATGTCAACAACACTAACCACAGTTGGTTTATTTGAGTAATCTTCAATTGCATTGAGTACCCTATCGGTCACTGTGATGTCACTGCGCAATGTAGGTATGACACCTCCATCAGCGAACTTTGTGCGGATTCCTTGAATGTTCTTCTTGATACTAGTTCCACCATAGAACTCAATCAAATCATCAAGATTAACCTTCCTTTTCTTTCCATTGATGTACTCCAAAAGTTCAACGTTCTTTGCGGTTGTTGCCTTATTCGTTATAAATTCACCGCCTTCAACTTCTGCTCTACCACCTAGAACCTTGACACCGCCTTCTTTATGAGATTTTCCTTGGATGACACCACCGCTACCATATGAAGGTATGTTTTGTGACTGGATTGCTGCTATTTGTGCTGCACCAGTGGCTGCTGCAAGAGCCATCATCGGAATGGCTGGGATAGGCCAGTTATTGACTGCTGCCATAGAAACTGACATTGCCATATTTATATATGCTTGTGCCAATTGCATCTTCTTTTTCTTGACAGCTTGGTCATGTTCCAATTTCTTTTGCTTTTCCTCGGCTTTCTCTTGTTCCCTCTCAATCTTTTTCTGTTGAGCAAGTGAAGCCCTCTGTGCTGCCATTTCAGCATTCAGTTGGTCAATCAGATGCTGTCTTCTGTCACCTCTTGCTGTTGCAAGCTCATCCTCGATTGATTCAACCTCATCAGCATATTGTTGGGTAATGTCCCTTTGCTTGTCATACATTTCTTGGAGTTCATCAATGTACTTTTCTTGCTTCTCGATTTCAGCTTGATAATGGTTGTCGCTTATTTCGGAAAGAGAGCCAAGGATTGAATTCATTGATTGTCCAATTACTTGTATCCATTGGTTCATCATCTCCCACCATTCTCTAGGCACATCCTTAATCTTATCTTTAAGCTCTTCGATTTTGCCACCGACTTGGTTTGTCATTCTATCGTTTTCTCGGATTGAACTTTCATACACGTTCTCATCCAAAAGTCCAGCCTTAAAGTCATCGTTAAGCTTGTCTCTTTCCTCTCTTAAATTAGTAGCAAGGTTTTCATAGCCTTCAAGGACTTCCTTGTAGTTTTCTTTTGTTTTCCCTATGTTTATGAAGCCAAGGAAACCACTAGTTTTAGCCTTGCTTTCACTTTCATCCAAAGCAGTTGCAAAATCCCTAAATTCTTGCAGTTCGTTTTGATAATATTCAGCGTTAGCCTTCTTAATCGCATCATTTTTATTTTTATTGATTTGATATTCTTTTTGCGCATATATTTCAGTGATTTTTTGTCTTTCCTCTTGATATGATGTATATAGAGTATTACTAGATTCTTTATATTCGACATCAATGCCATTCAAAGCCTTTTCGGTTTCCTCTTTAGTCCATTTTTCTTTTTCCGCTTGGACAAGTATCAACTCTTTCTTCTTTTTTTGCCAATTATCAAGTTCTTCCAATCGTTTTCTCCAATTGTCATCGCTAGCCTTTTCCTCTTCTTCTTGGGATTTCTTAAGCAACTTCAGCTCAGACTTCGCAACATCTTCTGCCGCCGTTAATACAGTTGATTTTCTATCCTCCCAATATGCTTTAATTGCGGACATTCTCTGTCCAAACAAAGAAGCCAAATCCTTTGAATATGACTCGCTTAATAATTGACCCTCAAGTAAATCAACATCCTCTTTGCCGTATTCTCCCTCAAGACTTTCTCTGAATTCTTTATAATTATTAGACGCATCAACCCAAAATTCTTTATGTTTTTCAACTTCGCCTTTTAAAACTTCATTTTCTTTATCAAAATCACCTTTAAGCTTATCAAGATATGTCTCTTTATTTTTAAGCAATTGAGCATCAATTTTATTCGCGGCTTCCAATTTGGCTATTTCTGCTTCAATTTCCTTCTCGTTGAAACCATTTACTGCATAAAGCTTGTTTTCTTCTATTTCTTTCCACTTTTCGAAAATCGTATCTTCATTATTTATTATGCTTTCTTCAATCTTTTGGATTTCCTTTTCAATATCTTCCTTCTCTTTTAAGTATGTATTTTCTTTGATTACTTGTTCATTAAGTAACTTGTCATATTCATTGAAAGCTGTTTCCCTTTCCCTTAGCTTATCGACAAGCTCTTTTGTGCGAACTGTGATTTCATTGTTATATTCAGAGTAGATTCCAAGCATATGCCTTGTATCTTGGCTTAATGTCTCCTTGCCTTGCACACCATACGAACCGACAGAACCGAAGTATTTATTCCTAGATGACTTGTCCCAATCCTCAAGCGCAACCCTCTCGTTTTCCTTGTTTATCTGGACTTCTTTCTGTGCATTGCTGATTTGAAGCTGACGGATGTTCTTGTACATATCCTCATACATCTTCTCAACTTCCTTGGTATGCCTCTTGATTTCTTCCTCAATCTTCTTGTCATATAAAGCATTTATCTCAGCCTCTGCTTCCTTATAGTTCTTGCCGTTTCCCCTAATCTTAGCAATTCTAGCCTTTCTTTCCTCTTCCAATTGGGTAATGGTCTTGTTTAGACCTTCCTTCATTGCATCGATTCTTGCCTTTGTAACTTCATTCTCAACATCTAGTGTGGTCTTTTTAGCCTCCTTTGAAGTTTTCTTTATATTTTCAGTGTTAATTTTTAAATTCTTTTGAAGTTTTAAAACTTGGCTATTTACCGTATCCAATCTCTTATCAAGGGCAATAACAGTTGCGTTGCTGCTTGCCAATATACTTGCAGCATTAGCATCATAGCCATTCTCCATCAACATATTGAATGACTTTTTATATGCTTCCATACGAAGAGCAGCAATAGCAGCAGCATCACCTTGCAAACGGAGAAGTTCTATTACCTTGTCACCATCCTTGATTAGTATCCTCTGAGCATCACTGACACCATTGACACTAATTCCCAATTTCTTGAATTGCTCTGTTGCTTCCTTTAGGATTGATGTCTTCTTCAATTGGTCATTTGTCTTCATATACTCAGTTCTCAAATGGCTCAATCTGCTTGCAGTATTTTGATATTGGACTGAGGCATTGACATATGCTTGCCTTTGCTCTTCAATGGCTTTTCTAGTCTTTTCTGCTGCCGCCTCTGCTTCCTCTGCTGCCTTCCTTTGTTTATCACTCCATACTTCAAGCCAATGCACAAGTTCTGTTATACCAGCAATGATAAGACCTATTCCCACAGCTTTCAATGCCGTTCCGAATGCCTTTGTCGCAATAGTAGCAGCCTTAGATGCTTTCTCAACACCGAATAGTTTATTAACAAATGAGTCTACAGCCGCATTGCCTTTCATCAACCATCCACCAATACCTTCACCACTCATTAACTGCTGATTCAATGCCTCAAGACCTTGCATTGCGTTCTGCAAGGCAACAAGTTTTTGGATGCTGCGGTCAATCTCACTAGAGTCCAAACCGAACAATGCTGAAAAACCTTGCGTTACTTGTCCTATACTTGCAAAACCTTTCATAGTGTCAAGTAAATTGTCCATTGCCCTACTTGACACCATTGCATCCTTCATATCACTGTTTAATGTGGCAACAGCCTTTTGGAGATTCTTGAATTCTTGTGTACCTTGCTCTCCGTTTGCAGCCATCGTCTTGAGTTCATTGCCAAGTTCCCTAGATGCTTGCTTTGCGCTTTCAAACGTCCTATCAGTATCGCCAACCTTAATAACCACTTGCTGTAATCCTTCTGCAACTGAATTCGCATAATTGCCAACGTTCCTCCCGAACTGGCCATAGCTCTGCTCGATTGACTTCAATTTTTCATTTAATACATTGGCTTCTTGTGTAAGTTCCCTAAATCTATCGGAACTTACATCCAAGGTTTGCATCTCAGCCTTGATGGACTTGAGAGAAGCCTTCATTCCAGCCATTGTATTGGTATCGAATAACCCTTGCTTGTTTTCATCTGCTGCCGCATTGGACTTTGCAATCTGGGTGTACTCCTTCAACTCCTCCTTCATATGCAATAGCTTCTGGTAATTCTCTGACCTAACTTGTGAGAGTTTTTCCTCAGTTGCAAGGATTTGCTTTTCAAGATTATCTTGCTCTTTCAAATCACTTGAAGAACTTGTATTTGTCTGGACATTACCATTCACACTAACATTGACTGATGCTTTTGCTTTTAATGCATCAATCCTTGTTTCTAGCTCACCTAATGAAGCAGTAAGACTCTTAACGGCATCGATACTTTCCTTTATGCCGTTAATCTCTATCGAATAGACTTTTTTATTATCAGCCATTTTATTTGAACATTTATATTAACATGAAAAAAGGAGGTTGTTTACCTCCTTTTCTACTTATACCTTTTTGATTAATTTAAGGGATGTTGGATTTGACCCAGATGGGTCATAGCCGCTAATCTCTGAAGTGTAGTATAAATCGCTGTCAAAATGGACTAGAGCACCATTCTTGATTGAATTATATTCTTGCGGATTCAAATACACGTCAAGTTTAACATAGTTTGAAGACAGCATTGGTGAAATGTTGAAATATTCCGTTACAATGCTCTTTTCAGTATCTTTATAGCTCAAATTGAACCTTTCATATTGGTTTTTTGGATACGTTAGGAATATCTGGTCATGCATATGGTCTGCTGTCCAAATATATTCTTGTGAAATCTGGTCTCTATACCAAAACCTTTGAGTAAGAGAGTAACCGTCATGTTTCATTGCTTCATCATATCCATACCCTTCAGCCATAAATTCAGCCTTCTCTATCACTGGTATGGAGACGGTTAGACCAGTATATTCGGTCTCAGTTCCATCTTCCAACACCTCTTTCCACAAGAAATTGTCATACCAAGTATATGAGAAGTTTGTTTGGGTGTTTTGTGTGGATGTCTCATACGTATCATCGTTCAATTGTATGACTGTATATCCGCTATCTCCCCATTTCTTCCATTCATCACCCTCATCATTGATATGTTCTGGTGGCACTGTCAACTCAAATCCCCATTCATCAGTGTCAATCTTGTATTTTACCGACATTTCCTTTGGATAGCTGATGTATTCACTTTCAACTTCACTTGAATTAACCCTATCATCAATGTCAACGGCATATGTTATGTCCTTTTTGATACCTTGTTGGGTATTTATATCAATTGTATTGCCATTTTGCAAGATTTCAAGGTTAAATGCTGTCTTAACACTGTTAATCCAATCTGCAATCCTTGTCTCATCGTTTGTAAAATTGAAAAGATTGAGTTTCTTTGGGAATTCAGTTGGAGAATACACGTTCCAATACTGGTCTCCCCTCAATTCAGCCTCACTTCTTTCAGATATTGCTGTTATTTGCACTTCACATTCAGCAGAACAAGCATATTTTTGCCCATAATAGTCTCTTTGCACTGCAATTAATTCCAATACATCATTCTTGTGGAGATATACACAGCAGTCAATTATAGCAGTGTTTATGCTTGAGTCAGTGCCATAATAGTAAGCCCTAGCACCATTGTATGTATTCTTGTCATATTCGGTGCTCACAACCTCAATTGTGCCATCGCTCTTCTTCTTTGACAAATCCATACCCTTAACCTCAGCGAAACATTCGTTCTTTCTTGAACACATCCTTGACCAAGAGTAACCGTTCTTTTGAACTGATACAGTACCGTCACCAAGAGTTGAGAAACCACATATAAAAGCTTCACTCACTGCTGGGTCATATGGCATTGGATAACCGTCATGATGTATATAGCCATATGTGTTGTACCTCGTTTGAGGGGTTGAACCACCACCATATCCTCCACCTTGTGATGTTCCACTCGTCGGACGTTTTCCAGATTGTCCTTGAGGTGTGTTTGTTCCGCTCTGTGTAGACCTATCTATGGTGTGCCTTCCAGTCCTTCCCATTTGGGCTGATGTCGTTACAACAAGTCCGCTCATAATGGTTGGAGACCAAGAACCAGCAAGGTCTTGATGTGGAAAGTCAGTGTCCCATTGATGTTTGTTAATGACTGTAGAACCAGTATAACTTCTGCCCCTAATTGTGTAATATTCTTGGTTAGGGTCTCCAGTATCATAGGTTATGTTCCTCTTTCCCTTGATTAATTCAACATTATCGTCATAATTCTTAATCAATTGGATTTCCAAGGGAGTCAATTCATTGAATCCCCTCTTTATTTGAACATCCCTCTCAGTAAACTCATCACCATCATAGAATGTATTTGTCCACTGCTTTGCGGTAAAGTAAGTACCGACACCACTTAAGGAAGCCTTTGCGGAAAGATATATCCTATACCAACCATCTGCTGGAATCACAATCAGCATCTCATTTGGGTCATACATATAGGTTGGTGCTTGGACTGTTACATTTACATTCGGATTGTTCGCACTGTCCATCATATTCCATATGTCAACGGTGGAGAAATTGTACTCTTGAGGAGCATTTCTGTTCGATGCATTTATCGCTGGGTTCATTTGATAGTAAGGGAATGAAAGGTCTTGAGGCCAGCCACCAGAAGAGTTGCGCCATCCATCACCACTCTCATAGTCCACAGACGTATTAACGCTGCTGTAGTTGTTCCAATTCACCTTCAATGAGACATTTCCGAACTTTGGATTACCAACATTGTATATCGGCACTTGTTCATCAGCTAGATTAGTAGAACAAAATATATTGTTTATGTAAGGGTCATAGACAGCATTACCTCCGACTGAATAGCCTCTGCTCTCAAAGGCTTTCTTGATTATCTCAACCATATTCAATGAAGGATAAAATGAATCAATCCACCATCTGTTGTACTTGTCCATCGTATGCTTTGGAGTATACGTTGCAGCAACCTCATCCTTGCTTACATAGTCCTTTTGGAATACGCCATAGCTAACTAGAGGAAAATAATATTTTGTTGAACCATCATTGTTTATTGTATTAATCGTTGGAGCACCCTCAAAATCCACCATCCACTTCAAATCGGTCAATGTATCATCACCAAATATCTCATCTAGCGTATTTATTTTGATATTAACTAGATTGCAAGTATACATCTTATCCTTTGCCGAATATTTTTGAATTGTCAAACTTCCGTCAAATATCAAATTACCATCAGCATACACTTGTGCCGAATACCTTGCATGAAACTTGTTTATCTTTGATAGATTATTTGCATAATCCAATATTTTATCGTTCTTTGGAGTAGATGGAATATCAAATGAATATGAGTATTCAGCTTGTTTCGTTGAAGTGTGGGTCGGATTAAACAACACGTTGTTAATCCTCAAGTTCAAACTATCTTGAGAAACAAGCTCAACTAACTCTCCTTGAATATATAACTCTATTAAATGTACGTCACTTACCATAATTAAATATCAGAATATTCATAACTTAGTTTTGCGGTAAATATACCATTGTATGTTTGGTCTTCAGCCACTTCAATTGACTTTGGAATGATGTAGTAAACCTTACCGTTGACAATTGTCCAGACCTTCTTTGACATCATCAATGAGTTGAATATCCACTTACCATCTTCATTCATCAAATGGGAAGTCAATGATACGCTCTTCTTGTAGTCATTCTTATATATCTTCTTCCTCTCAAACTGCTCATACTCTTCAACGGCAATATGATAGTCAAAGATATTCTTTTCATATGTTTCGACATCAACATTGTCGGACTCACTCCTTTGACCAGTGAAATCAAAGAAACTAATTCCACCATACTCATTTCTCCAAAATACCCTTTGATAGTATTCCGTTGCCTTGAGAGGCTTTATTACATCAAACCTTGTAGTATCCCCACCTATTGTAATATCTACGTAGTAAGCGTTTGTAAATGCGGTTTGTGGCACTGTAATGCTTGTGTCTAACAAAAGGTTGTCACCACTTGGTCTTTGCTTGGTGATTGTGGTAGTGTATAACTCATTATATGCTGAATCCTTCACACTATATGTTATGTTAAAGCTAGCTGTATCCCTTCCGCATAAAACTGAAAACGGTATATTGGCATCATATGTATACAATGTCATCACATTGTTCTCACCCCTTCGCTTATTCAATAGGAATTGAGCACCACTTGCAAACTTATACACGTCACTCTGGTTGCAATGATATCCAAACGTTGTATTTCCACTTATATATCCCAAAACTTGGAATTCACCGTCTTCCCTTATTGCATTTAAACCAAATACATAAGGCTTGGTAACTCCAAATTCTGATATCGTTGCCAATACTGGACTCATATCAAACGCGCATTCATCACCATACCAATTCTTTTCCAACGTCAATCTGTATGTATTGTTGTCAGTATAATTGCCTTCATATACATCAACTGAAATCTTACTATTAAACAATATTGAATAAGCATTGCCATCAGCTACATTAACAGTCAAATTCGCTTGAGGTATGTTTCTTAAAATGGATGTGGGTGATGCTATTCCCTTTTGTCCAATCGTCTTCGCAATTAGATTGACCTCGTTGCCATCAACAATCACAATGAAGTCAGCCGTTATGCTACCACAACGCCTAAACGCCCTTCCAACTTGCATTGCAGTTGACTCTTCATCACCAGAGATGTAGAATGTCTTGTTATTCGCCTTTTGCGGATTCATCACATTGGTTATGGTTTCTCCCAAGACAGTTATGTAGTACTGGCTGTCAGCACTCACAGTGCTCCTCAAATCACCTTGAAAGACAAAGTTAATCACTGCCTTTGTACCCCTTATGTCTTCCTTTACTGATAATATGTTTGGTATCTCAGTAAAAGTGACAAAATTGGAAGGCTGTGTTAAATTATTATAAGTTATATTCATTCTTTTATTTATTAAAATAATTATTGATATCCTCAAATATACTGTCAATCAGTTCTTCAAACCATTTGTCCATATACGATTTTAACTCTGGAATCATCTCCGTCAAATCTCCTTCATCGTTATATACCATAAATGGTCTTGGTCTTATTCCCTTTGCCCAAATCTTATTTAATACAACCCATACGATTTGATTTTCTGTTAGACTCCCAAACCTAATGTTTTTCTTTCTAACCCAATTGGTAAGATTCTTAACAAATAGATGAAATGTATTTGGATAATTACCAGTTCTAGCCCATCCTCTACTAACAAACTCCCAATAATCAGCAATCTGCAATACAATACCATCCTCAGTAGGAGATACATCGATGCTTCGCTCCAAATCAGAACCTTGGAGTGTGTTAGAACCAGTCCTAGGATTAACGCCATACCTTCTAATCCTCAGTTCTACAATCTCCTTGACTTTATCAGCAAGTTCTTGTAATGCTTTTTGTAAATCCATTAGCAAATCCTATTTGTTGGTAATGTGATAGGATTAATCTTAATATCACCTATCTCATCGTTATTAATATCAATCTCTTGGTCTGGTTCATCCTCATAAGGCTCTCCAAAATGTTCGTCAAGCTCACAAAGATTCACACCATTCGGAATTGTGAGTACTAAGGATAGCTTAACACCAGCATTGGATTGTTCAGTGTACCTTGATAAGGTTAAAATGTCATAATCATAGACTGATACGATTCCTTTGAAATCTTCGTTTACATCAAGATATGCTAAAGTGTACAATGCAACATCATAACATTTGTCTTGCACATCCAATATACTCTCTGGTGTTCCATCCTCAGCAAAACCCAATATATAAATATTGTATTCAACCTTGCATATATTTTGAGTAAGGTTGAACTGATGATGGGTTATATCATCAACATAACATTGAATCGTCTTATAGTTATTTTGCTGATTAATTAAATCATCACCACTATATCTAACAAAATTAACACCTTTGAATCTTTTCAACGTGTCGATTATAATATCAGTAACTTGTTTGTATATCATTTTGATTTTTGAATTATTTTTGATATATTTGCAATATCTAATTTAAGTAAACATGATTAAACTATGATATTTAAAACTGAAGAAGAAAAAAAAGAATATAACCATCAAAGATATTTGAAGAACAAAGAAAAATGGTTATCTAGGCAAAAAGATTATTATAATAACAATAAAAAAACATACAAAGAATATTACGAAAACAACAAAGAAAAAATTATAGAAAGGCAAAAAGAATACAACAACGAGCATTACCAAGAAAATAAGGAAAAAATAGCTGAGTATCATAAGATTTATCGACATACTCCAATGGGTAGAGCCACAAGTTTGCTAGGCGCATATAACCGAAGTGATAAAAAAGCAAACAGAGGTAAAGGAGACCTAACAGCGCAATGGATTGTTGAAAACATCTTCTCTCAACCTTGTGCTCATTGTGGTAAAGAAGGTTGGGATGTCATTGGTTGTAATAGATTGGATAATTCCAAACCGCATACAAAGGACAATGTTGAGCCTTGTTGTCTTGATTGTAATGTTGATTTAGCAGCACTATATAACAAAAAAGAGGGAGCTAGTTAGCTCCCTTTTATTATGCTTCATGATATCATCTACCTTTTTTTAATTTTCTCATATTTTCTTGGAATTTATCCTCTTCCTCATCAACTTGCTGCTTATCTATTATATAAGTCAAATACTGGAGGAAATCATTTAGATAGAACTGATAGACTTCTCCAACTTTTTCAATTTTTTCATCGCAGATTTCATAGAGCGTTTTGTTAAATCCCCATCTTGATGCAAAGTCTCTATATTGTTGCGAATGTGGTTTATTGCTTCGCGAACCTCCGAAGACAATTGGGAAGGCATCTGCAATATCATGAAGCATTGCATAAAAAAAGAGATAATAGGCATCACCTTTGTCACTGGAACATTCTCCCACATCTCAATCCTATTGGTCAGCACCTCATTCTCAAACTTGGAATCATACAATTCCCCTTCTTTTCTACACAATATCGCCAATATTGCAGCATAGTTATGCTTGTCAGCCTTCATTGCAGTGTCAACTGCAATAAACTCACCAACTTTAAGCCTGTCTTGGATGTTTACAATGTACTTTTCATTGTTAATCTCAGTATAGTTCTTTGGCTCACCCCAATCTGGTGCCTTGAACAGCCAATTTAAGTTGCCTAGGATGCGTTCAACGAACTCAATGGGTAATTGGTCTATCTCATCCCTTGAATGGTCTGTAAACAGCTCTAAAACGTCTCTCACATCAAATTTCTTATCCTTGTCGGAATAATATCTTTCAATTTCTTGATATTGTTTTAACGTTAATTCATTCCAACCATTTGGAATTGTCCATTTGCCATAATCTATTTCCATATCAATATAATAATTTTTGCTTTGTTAGTACGAAATTTAGGTTATTTTGACCAGTATACTTGAAGTCAGACCTACACTGTAACGCAATACCTAATGATGTAACAGTATCGTCATGTTTTCCATCAGTTGCTGCATAGGTAATATTTCCAGTTTTGGTAAGTTTGAAAGTAAATGTTCCTAATTCTGAATATAACAGTTTGTTATCTTCCTCAAAATGAATATTATTGTTTGAAATATCAATAGCTAATAATGCTATATATTCCTTTTTACTTTCATTTGTTGTAGCAAATTCATAGAAATTACTTTTCCTTATTAATTTCTTCCTTATTTCATTTGCCATAACACTGCCGATTGAGTTATTTTCAATATACGTAGCCACTGGATTATACTCATTTACGATTTTCGCAATTCTATCATATTTCTCATCTAGTTCGCCATCTATCTTATATTGTCTTACTTGATTATCTGCATTTATAATTGAAACAATCGTATTATCCTCTCCAACACTCGATGGGTCAATTCCAATCCAACACTTACCCTTGACAAAATGACCGTCAAAACAACTCTCATAATTTGGAAATACTGATAGGGCATTTGCCAAGAACTGGCATTCGAATTCTGCCTTCCAAGCCATTGGTGGGTATCCCTTCTTTAATTCCTCTATTTCTTCCTTTGTTATCAATGCATCTTCATAAATGGTTCTCTTTATGTAAATCATATCATTTCTTTCACCACTTATTGCTTGCATACATAAGTCATAGAAGAATCCGAATGTTGACTTTGGCGTTGAAATCATCACAATCTTGTTGCAATGTACTTTGGTCAGAGGCATTACAATGTTATAATAGAAGTCTTGTCCGTCAATTTCT
>Ga0326511_10000359_pt1 | contig 39387 bp, 29 predicted proteins | sample 0_2496_0518_D_FD_203701 | JGI IMG/M metagenome (GOLD analysis project Ga0326511, IMG submission 203701) | Bovine rumen microbial communities from UC Davis, California, United States - 0_2496_0518 | ecosystem: Host-associated > Mammals > Digestive system > Stomach > Rumen | place: USA...
GACTGATGAGCACGACTACCAGTTCAAGTTGAAGCACGCCAAGGAGTTCCTGGAGGAAGGTAACAAGGTCCGTGCTTACGTGTTCTTCCGGGGTCGTTCCATTCTCTTCAAGGAGCAAGGTGAGGTGTTGTTGCTGCGTTTCGCCAATGACTTGGAGGAATATGGTAAGGTAGAGCACATGCCGTCACTGGAGGGAAAGAAGATGTTCCTCTATCTCGCTCCCAAGAAGGCTGGTGTTGCCAAAAAGAGTCAACAGGCTCGTGACCGTGAGGCTTCCATTGCCGAGGCTAAGGAGGCAGAGAAACAACAGGCAGAGCAGGCAGCCCCCTCGAATGGTGGTCTGTTAGCCAATGCCAAGATTAGTGCAGATGCGCTGAAGAAGCTCACGGAGGAGAGTTGAAAGTTGAGAGTTTAGAGTTGAAAGAAGGCGTCGCGCCCGGTATATGCGTAGTCGCCGATTATAATAACAATTTAAATAATTAAAACAATGCCAAAAGTAAAGACAAATTCCGGTGCGAAGAAGAGATTCTCGTTCACGGGTACAGGTAAGGTCAAGAGACACCACGCTTACCACAGTCACATCCTGACGAAGAAGACCAAGAAGCAGAAGCGCAACTTGGTAGGTTCAACAATTGTTGATGTATCCAACATGAAGCAGGTTCGCGACCTGTTGTGTCTCCGTTAATTCACCTATTGTCAAACATTTAAAGTAAGAAGAAACTATGCCAAGATCAGTAAATCACGTTGCATCAAGAGCAAAACGTAAAAGAATTCTGAAACTCACTCGCGGTTACTTTGGTGCCCGCAAGAATGTTTGGACAGTAGCCAAGAACACTTGGGAGAAGGGTCTTACCTACGCTTACCGCGACCGTAAGAACAAGAAGCGTAACTTCCGTGCCCTGTGGATTCAGCGTATCAACGCTGCAGCCCGCTTGGAGGGTATGAGCTACTCAGTCCTGATGGGTAAACTCGCTAAGGCTGGTATCGAGATCAACCGTAAGGTGCTCGCCGACCTTGCCATGAACAACCCAGAGGCTTTCAAGGCTATCGTTGATAAGGTGAAGTAAATCTCCGCATGGAATGAAAGAAAAAGAGTCGTGACTCCTTGGAGTTGCGACTTTTTTTGTATATTTGCAGGTATGAAACGTTTTTTCTTGTCATGGATGCTGACATTGTTATTGTCGCCGGTAATGGCACAATGGCTTCATGAGGGTGACACCATCGCCATCATCTCACCGTCGAGTGCCACTGATACGGCAACGGTTAACGGGGGCATCCGCACGTTAGAGCGGTGGGGCTTCCATACGGTGGTCGGTCGTAGTGCGCTGAATAACTATCGGGAATTTGCAGGTACTATTGAGGAACGGCGTAACGACCTGCTATGGGCACTACAGAACCCCAGCGTAAAGGCAATCATGTGTTCCCGTGGTGGCGATGGCGCTGTCCATCTGTTGTGCGAGTTGTCGTTGGATATCTTCAGACGCTATCCTAAGATGCTGATAGGTTTCAGTGATATCACCGCCTTGCTGAGTGCCGAGGCATGTGCGGGGAATATCGGTATTCATGGCTCGATGTGCCATGCCATCAATACCTACGAGGGAAATGACACCATCAGTCAGTCGCTGTTGCGCATGATGAAGGGGGAGTTGCGGGAGTACCATGTCGACCCCCACCCCCTGAACCATGCAGGTAAGGCGAAAGGCATCCTTGTGGGTGGTAATATGTCTGTATTACATGGTCTTGCCGGTTCCGTCTACGACCCTCTGACACTCCCGGATATCATCCTCTTTGTGGAGGATACGGGCGAGAGCATGACCAAGGTCGACCGTATGCTGCATAACATGGAGGTGCGTGGCTTGATGCCGCATGTCAAGGGCATGATTATCGGACAGTTTACCAATTACAAGAAAACACCCAACACCTTTCCCGATATGAACCATATGTTCCATGAGTACCTGCGCAAATACGCCATCCCCGTCTGCTATGACTTCCCCGTAGGACATCGTCACATGCGCAACTTCCCCATGCTGGTAGGCAGTATGGCAACGTTGGAGGTGGATGGTGACGGAGCCACCCTTACGTTCTGTCCGTAAGGTCATGGTCTGTCATGGCACAGACGCACGAATCGCTCCATACGTTGACAGCAGTCTCCACCATATCTATAATGGTATAGATGGGGAGGATGATGCCGAGGACGGCGATAGGTGCATTGATGCCAGACATCAGGGAGAGGGTGAGGAAATAGCACCCCATGGGAACACCAGCATTGCCGATGGCAGAGACAACGGAGATAAGAACCCATGTGAGCATGGTGGTCCAGGTGAGTTCGATACCCCCCTGCTGCATCACGAAGAGTGAGGTGACCAGAATAAAGGCTGCGCAACCGTTCATGTTGATAGTGGTACAGATGGGCAGTACGAAACGGGATATCTGCGATTTAACACCCAGTCGTTCCTCGGCAGTTTGCATCGTGACAGGAAGGGTCGCTGCACTGCTCTTTGTGAAGAGTGCCATCATGATGGCAGGTGTCATCTTCGTCATGACACGGATAGGATTCAGTCCTCTGAGCAATAGGAAGACAGGCAGCACTACGAAGAACTGCAACAGGTTGCCACCCAGGACGACTGCGACATATTTTCCCAAGGAGTCGGCGATGACACCGGCGCTCAGTTGTGACGACAGTTGGGCAGCAAAGGCAAGGATACCTATGGGCAATGTCCATATCAATCCGCGAATCAGCATAAACAATATCTCTTGTATGCCTAAAAGGAAATTGACCACCGACTTCTTGTGGGGCGTGTCAGTCATCTGCGACAGGGCGATGCCTACAGCGGCGGCAAGGAGCAGCAGCGAGAGCACATTGCCATCAAGGAATGGTTTCACGATATTGTTGGGGATCACGCTCAGCAAGTGGTCTGTGTAACTAAGTTGGGGGGTGTCCGCTGAGAGTTGGGAGCCTGTCTCTGCGGCACTGATGACCATGTTGCCAGGTGCAATGATGACATAGAGTAACAAGCCGACAAGAGCAGCTACAAAAGTGGTAAGCAGCGTGTACATGATGGTGTGCCGGAAGATGCGTCCGGCATCTGGTCCACTGCCCAGTGTCGCCAGTGTGGTAGTGACGGCAAGTACAATTGTCGGTACGGCGAGCAACTGGAACAGTCGCACATAGATGGCGGCGATGAAATTGGCAGTGTTATCGATGCCGCTGTTTTGTAATAAACCAAGGATGGCGCCCACTATCAGGGCGCCTATCCATACTAACATTTGCTTCATTTAGCTATTTAACGGAAAAGGTAGGTTACTTATTGTGTGTCAGCCGCCAAGTGTGTGCATAGTCGATGACAGCGCGCAGCTTCTCCCAGTCTGTTTCACCCGGTACGGTGCAGTCGGCACCTAAGATGAAGTTGGGTGCGGCATTCTCCAGCACTTTGTCGACAGCTTTCTTAGCCTCTTCGATGGTTCCGTTGGCAATCACCCCCAGACGCTCCAGTCCTCCGAAGATAGGACGACCGAAACGCTGTTGTGCCTCTTTCAGGTTGAGAGAAGAGCCGTCAGAGAAGTTCAGAGGTACATTGATGATGCTGGCGGGATAGTCGGCAAAGGCATAGAGAGCCTCTGCGTTCTTGAAAGGAGTGCCATAGTCGCAGATATGCAGGATATTGATCTCACCAATCTCGTTTGCCACCTCAGACACGTGCTTGTCCCACTGGCGTACCTGCTCCTGCCATATCTTGGTGGACAGTGAGTTGCCGTCACCACCCTGGCTGGACACATAGAAGCCGTCGGCTCCATGTTTACGGGCAGAGCGCAGATAGTTCTCGATGGAAAGCGACAGGTTCTTGATAGCCTTACCAAAGGCAACGGGGTTCTCCTCGGCGAGCTTCTTCAGGTCCTTGCCACGTCCGATGGTCTGATGGGCAAGGGCAAGAGGAGAGTATACCGTAGGCAATATAAACGCCTCCTTGCCGAACTCACGGGCAAGGTCTTCGATGACGGCGACCTGTGGTGCGAAGAATTCCTCGCTATAGACAGGCACTTTCTCCCAGTCCTTACCACTCTTGATGTCAATCTGTGGCACACTGATCTCATAGAACACCTTCACGAAGTCCATATTGGTGGCGCGGTAGAAATCCTTATGGTCCTGTACCGCTTTCCGTCCGAGCTTGTTCTCGAAATGGAGGAAGAAGGCTGCGGGCACATAGGCATTTGGACGGCTCTGGTCGAGAACCTGCAAGATGCGCTCACGACGGTTGTTTGCTACTTGCTGCTGGGCAGCTACTGTCTGATAACCTGTGGTTGCAAGCAGAGCCACAGCAATTGTTTTGAAGATAATCTGTTTCATATTTCTTTTTTGTTATTTTGTTATTCGATATTCGATGTTCGATATTCGATGTTATTCAAATTCTGGCCCGTAGGGACCGTCTCCCGACTCTCCGCTATAGCCCCAGTTCTGCTCCAGGTTAGGATTCAGGATCAGTTGGTCCTGCGGGAGTGGTAACAAGTAGTTTTTCTTCGACACATTCTGTATCTTGGTGGTCTTTGTTCCCAGTGTTTCCGCATCAGTAGGGGTGTTCGCCTTTACATATTTAATAAGGATATGCCAGCGGATAAGGTCGAACCAGCGCTGTCCCTCCAATACGAACTCCAGTCGGCGCTCCTCACGCAACCGTTCACGGAACTCCTCTTTGGTCAGTCCTGCGAGGTCGAGGGCAGAGCCGTCAGATGGTGTGTTCTGCACATTCTCATAAGGACTCCAGTAGGCACGGCGGCGCACCTGGTTGATTGCCTCATAGGCAGCAGTCGTAGGACCATTCAGCTCATTCTCTGCCTCAGCCTTGATGAGCAGCACCTCAGCATAACGAATGATGGTGGTGTTCGTTGACTGTCCTGCGGAATTACCTGCTGAGGCAGGATTGGCATAGTTAAGCGAGTCAATATACTTACGGAAGCGGGGGATTGTGAACACGAAGTCCTCACCCGTATTCGGGTCATAGAGTCGTTTTGCCCATGATCCGTCACGCCGCTGGTCACGAGGGTCTGTCTGCTCATAATACTTGTCGCTGGTAGCGAGGAGCACAGGCTCAGAGTTGCTCCAGTTCGTGGCGAAGGTACAGTGTCCTGACACATTACCGTTGATGGTGCGGTCGTGCTCGATGGAGAAGATATGCTCCGCACCATGTTTCTTGTCTACCGACCAGTTGTCGATGAACTTATCCAGCAGTTTGTACTTTCCGGAGTTAATCACCTTATTGGCATAGTCGATAGCTTTCTGATAATAGGCGTTTTGGTTTGCCTTTCCTTGTTCACTACTGGTCTGCGCCCATACGAGATAGACCTTGGAGAGCAGTGCTGATGCCGCAAGACTGGATGCCTTGCTGTCGAGGGTAGTATAGTCAGCGGGCAGACTCTCACCGGCAGTCAGGTCAGCAACAATCTGCTCATATACCTCATCGACGCTGTTGCGGGCAGCCCCTTCTCCCTCACCGTCATGCAGTACGATGGGTACTCCTCCGAAATAGCGTACTAAGTTGAAGTACATAAAGCCACGGAGGAAACGCGCCTCGTTGATGTAGTTCTGCTTGGACTGCTCGTCGAGCCATGACGCATCCGTCACCTTGTCGATAACCACATTGGCACGGTTAATGGCGGTATAGTGCTCCTCCCAGGCATAGCTGACGAAGACATTGGTAGGCTGGACGGCAAAGTTGCTGAGTTCACGGATATGAGCCGAGTTCGTCTGTGCTCCCGCCTTCACATAGTCAGTCTGTAAGTCGTTGATATAGATGCTCTGGTTATTGAACATACCATAGAACCCATCCACGGTAAACTCCTGATAGACACCATTGATGGCTGTCTCTATATCCTCTTTGCTCTGATAGAAATTGTCCTTGTCGATAGAACTGATCGACTTCTGGTCGAGGTCAGCGCAACTGGTGAGCAAAAGGGCTGCGCCTAATATATATTGAGAATAATACTTTTTCATAATTTGCGATGTTTCGATGTTCCGATATTCGATATTGCGATATTCGATGTTGCGTTACAGGGTGATGTTAAATCCAAACAACACCGTTTTGGCAGCAGGGTAGGCACCATAGTCCACTCCTTGGTAGAGGGCACTGGTCTCGTCGATGCCGTTGCGGTTTGCCTCTGGGTCATAACCGCTGTAGCTGGTGATGGTGAAGAAATTCTGCAGTGAGACATACAGCCGCAGCTTGGCATCTTTCGTGATCTGCGGGACGGGTAGGGTATAGCCCAGTTGGATGTTGCGGAACTTCAAATAGCTGGCATTTTCTACAAAGCGGTCGTCGGCATAGATAGATGTCGCACTGCTTGCCTTTTGGATGGTATTGCTCGGGTTGGTCACAGTCCAGCGGTTGGCAACCTCTGCCAATGGGTTGTAATAGTAGCCATTACCACGGTCCAGACGACAGGCGAGTGCATTGAAGAGTTTGTTGCCATAGCTGCCGCTGAGGCTCACGAAGAGGTCCCAGTTCTTATAAGCCACCTTGGTATTGAAGCCATAGGTGAACGTCGGTTGGATATTCCCTAACACCACACGGTCTTGCTCATTGACGACACCGTCGTTATTGACATCCTCGAACTTCGGGTTACCTGGCTCTACCGTGGAGATCGTCTGTGCGGGAAGACTGCTGAGGTCCTCGTCAGACTGGATGATGCCCTTGAAGCGATAGCCATAGAAAGTACCGAGGGGCTCACCCACCTTCACGATCAGCGGGTTGATATACTGCAGTGTACCTACAGAGGCGAAGTCAGGCAGGAAATACTCAGAGTCGCCCAGACTGGTCACCTCATTCTTGTTATGGGCGATATTACCGTTCACGTTCCATTTCCAGTTCTTATTGTCTATCAGCACACCGCCAATCTCCAGTTCCACGCCCTTGTTCGTTACAGAGCCGACATTGCGCAGGACGGTAGAGAAACCAGTTACCTGCTCTACGGGAACATCCAGCAAGAGGTCGTTGGTCTTCTTGTAGTAAGCATCCAGCGTCACTGTCAGACGGTTCTGGAAGAAGCCGGTGCTCAGTCCTATATTATAAGAGGTGGTTGTCTCCCATTTCAGGTCTTCGTTCGATTTGTTCTCGATGATATAGCTCGTCGCCTTCTGGTTGTTGATAATCACCGTACGGGGGACGACATTCGCCGCAAACTGATAGTCACCGATTTCCTGGTTACCCACCGTACCGACAGAGGCACGCAGTTGGATGAAGTCGACACTCTTGCCTAAGTGGAGCCATTTCTCACGGTCGATATTCCAAGAGAGACCTAAGGAAGGAAACCATCCCCAGCGGTGGTTGTCGGCGAAACGGCTGCTGCCATCGGCACGCAGGGTCAGTGAGGCATTATAGCGTGAGTCATAGCTGTAGTTCACACGACCGATCCACGACTGCAGGGTGGAGATATAATGACTGCTGACAGAAGGCAGGGTGGTGGCAGCTGCTCCGAGGTTGTCATATCCTGTGGCATCATTGCTGAAACCGTAGGATGTCGTGGCGACACTGCTGCGGTCGGTACGCTGGGCGGTATATCCCAGCAGTGCGTTCAGGGAGTGTACGCGTTTGAACACATTGCTGTACGTTGCCGTATACTCTGTCTGCCATGTGGTGGTCTTTGTCTGACCCACGGAGGCATAGCCGTTATTGGCAAGTCCACCAGTGGTATAGGACGGAGCATAGTAGCTCTGACGGGTGTTGGAGATGTCGGCACCCAGACTTGCCTTCAGCTTCAGCTGTGGGATGACCGTCCACTCTGCGAAACCGGTACCGATGAAACGGGTGTTCTCCGTTTCCGCCTTCGTGTTCTCTAAGTCGCTGATGGGATTGCCCACACGCCCGTTATAGATATCCACACTGGTGGGTGTCGGGTCGTAGTTGTACGTGCCGTCAGCATTGTAAATAGAGGTGTAGGGGGTGTGTGAGATGGCTGCCACCCAAGGGCTGGGGGCAAACATACTGCCACTGTTGTCGGCAACGCCAGTCACCTTGTTATAGGCACCACTGGCATTGACACCCACCAGCAGGGTGGGGAAGATGTTGCGCTCATAGTTGGCACGACCCACATACCGCTTCAGTCCCGTACCCTTCACGATACCATCCTGACTCTTATAGCCACCGCTGATGCTGTATCGGGAGATCTCGTCACCGCCGACAAATGACAACTGGTGCTCCTGTGAGAAACCAGTGCGTAAGGCGGCATCCTGCCAGTCGTAGCTCTGGGTAGGGGTGTCGATACGATAGCCCACCTCACCATTGTCATACAGCTCGTTCCACAGTCCTACCCACTGCTGGGCATTCAGATAGTTCAGCTTCTTGCCGATAGTACTCCATCCGAAACTGGCTCCATAGGTAATGTTGTTACGTCCATGTGAGCCTTTTTTCGTCGTGATGATAATCACACCATTGGCACCGCGAGTACCATAGATGGCGGTGGCACTTACGTCCTTCAGCACCTCGATGCTCTCGATATCGGCAGGGTTCAGGAAGGCGAGGGGGTCGAGCGTCGCGTCACTGGTCTTGGCACCGGTACGGGTAGAGGCTGGGTCGTTATAGACGATGAAGCCGTCGATGACATACAGGGGCTCGTTACCTCCCGTGATGGAGTTACCGCCACGGATGCGGATGATGCTGGCAGCACCGGGCTGACCGCTGGTCTGGGTGACGTTAAGACCAGCCACGGCACCCTGCAGGGCACTCTCCACGGAGTTGTTCTGCTGGCGCAGCACCTCACTGCCCACACTGGAGATGGCACTGGTCAGTTCCAGACGCTTCTGTTCACCATAGCCAATCACCACTACCTCGTTCAGACGGCTGGCATTGTCGCTCAACAGGATGTCCACCGGCTCTGCGGCATCATAGACATCCACCTCCTGCGGGCGGTAGCCTACATACTGGACACTCAGGGTGAGGGGCAGTTCTACATTCGTCACCAGGGTGAAGTTTCCGTCCACGTCTGTCACGGCACCCAGTTCCTTACTTGACTTGGGGACGACGGAGGCTCCTATCAGTGACTCTCCTGTACGGGCATCAGCGATATGTCCCGTGATGGTGGTCTGTGCGGCTGACGGCAATACCGTAGCCAGCACTATTAGAAATAGTACTAATCTTGTTTTCATCTTTTTACCCTTTCTTATTATTATTTCTGTGCGAGGTCTTGCTGTTCGGTGAGGCGCAACTGTGCCGTCACCTCTTTCTGTGAAAGCTCCAAGAGACCGTACTCATGGACGTATTTGTTGCCATCGGTCAATATCCAGCGGACAAACTGGTTCAAAATGCCGTCGTGATGGTTGTATGACAGTCCTATCTTACCCGTGGGGATCTCTGCGAACTGCTGCTGCTCCAGCAACAGGATGATGTCGTCCAGACGAGCCTCGTCGAGTATCTGCTCACCATGCTTGTCAATATCGAGGGGCACGATGGCGAGGTCACTGCGCAGCTGTCGGCTCTGCAGATCGAAGATGTTGGAGAGTGAGTTGATGGCGATACCTAACGGGTCGCGGCTCAACGCGGTATTGAGGAAACTGTCATCACCTGAAATCTTTTTACCCTTAAACGAACTCGTCTCCTGCTTGAAACTCTGGGCATAGGCTCTGGATGCCGACTGCTGACTATTACCTGTGTAGATATGAAGCGCTTGCTCTGCCTTGCTCTCCTTCGTGTCATCGTCAAACTCGTCCTTCACGAAGAAAAGACTCTTCAGCTTCTTGGCATTCAGACGCTTGCTGCCCAGCAGCTGTGCTGCCTCCGACGATTTCGTCACCACGGGCAGTACGGCATAGCGTGCCACGAAAACGGCATCGTCGGCTTGTTCTGTCACAAATGATATCTGATGTTCTGTGTTGGTGGCTTTCCCTGTAACAATCCGGAAAGCGGCATCGTGGTTGATCTTGGTATACTCGGCAACCCATTTCTCTACCAATGGGCGTACAGAATGCTGTACGCGGAGGGTTACCTGCTCGTTCTGTGCTCCGGCTGACTGACTAACTTGCAGCCCTAAGAGCAATGCTATGGTGAATACTGATTTTCTCATGTTCTTGTCGTTCTTTATATATATTAATAATGTGTTGGTTACTTCTCTCCTCCTTCTCATTATGCATCATCTGCATGCTGCAACAACAACAGCAACACATTCGCATGTTCATCATCATTGTTTTCATTTTTCTTTCCTTTAAATGGTTTAACTTAATTCGCAGGGTGATTAAAAATCACAGTGCAAAGGTACGGCGGAATCCCCATTCCCACAATACCCTTTGCATGGCATTTTTATATACCATACGTTTGGTATGTCCCCCTGTCGACTACAAACAATCCCTTGCAAATGCCTATTTGCAGGGGATTTGGATAGTTCCTTTACCCCCAAAAGGATGCCTTGCGTCACCCATAGGAGATATCGGAGTACCCCCTTAGGAGGTATCGGAACGAGGGATAAACTATATCCTTATCAAATGGAGGCGTTAATCGTAATGAAAACAGGCTTTAGTCGGTAGGAAAGTGGGCTTTAGTCGGTAGGAAAGTGGGCTTCAGTCGGTAACTGAATGCCCTTCAGTCGGTAACTGATTTTTTATGAATTTCGCAAAAACATATAACCTTATAACATGACAGGGCTTAACCCCCGATAAACAGAGGCTTTAAAGCATGTTATATGTTTGCTGAACATATAACATACATATAACATGCTTCTCACCCAAATGTTATATGTATGTTACATGTATGTTACATGTTTGAACAACATGTAACATGGCTCAATCCCTTTGTACAAGGGCAATTGCGCCCTGTCATGTTATAAGGTTATATGTTTTTGCGAACTTTCAGCAAGAAATCGGCAAATTGCACTATCGTAGTGCATTTTCTTTAAAATTTTGCACTACTTTAGTGCAATTTTTATTAATTTTGCATGATCAATGAAAGAGATATTCCAACGGGCAGCGGTGTTGCTGGGTGCTGAGGGGATGGAGCGACTCAGTGAGAAACGGGTCATCCTCTTTGGTGTCGGGGGCGTGGGCTCCTGGTGTGCTGAGGCTTTGGTGCGTACCGGACTGAAGCATCTGACGATTGTGGACTTCGACTGCGTGGACGTGACGAATGTCAACCGCCAGTTGATGGCGACCACGAAGACGGTGGGGCAGGTGAAGGTGGAGGCATTGAAAGAGCGGTTGCTTGCCATCAACCCCGATGCGGAGGTCACAGCACTGCAAAAGACGTTCACGGAGGAGACGGCAGAGGCGTTCCAGTTGGACACCTATGACTATATCATCGATGCCATCGACTCGCTGAAAGACAAGGCGTTACTGATAGAATTAGCTTGCCAGACGAAGGCGAGGTTCTTCTCGTCGATGGGGGCGGCTCTAAAGCTCAACCCTTCCCGCATACAGGTGGCAGAGTTCTGGAAAGTGAAAGGCGACCCCTTGGCACGGGCATTAAGAAACCGCTTCAAGAAAGAGAAGCGGTTTCCCAAGCGTAAGTTCCAGTGTGTGTACTCCGACGAGTCCCCCCGTACCTCTAACCCCTCCAAAGGCTCCCTCGTACATATCACCGCTATCTTCGGAATGACCCTTGCAGGTCTGGTGATACAAGACGCTACTGCAGAGAAGCGCTAAAGATGCTGTTCCTTATTGATCACCTCCCCATTAAGAATCTTAAAGGAGTTGAGGTGGATGCCCTCATGTAATGAGAGGATGGCATAACGGATGGTAGGATCGTTGGCAAGTCGAAGATCCTCTTGGGAAGGACGTGAGGGAGAAGCGGGATGGCTGTGCCAGTTGGCAAGAATCCTTAGTCCCTTAGAACGTGCGTATTTCAAGGCAGCGAACTGGTCCTTAGGTGCAAAGGAGAAATGCTCTGACGAATGGTCGATATTCTCCATCCAGTAGTTTTCTGTGACGACATCATCAGCACCCAAGAGATAGCCACAGGTCTCATTGGGGGCATCTTTCTGAGCCTGTGCTATCATCTCGTCAATGACATTTTGGTTGATTCTCATCGTTTTAATGTTTTAAGTCACATGCAGCCTGTTCATAGTCAATCAACTTCGTGATGGTTGGGTGTTCACCACAGATGGCACACGAAGGACGTTGTTTGACAGGGATGGTACGGAACAGCATTGTCTTGGCATCGAAAGTCAGCAGACGGTTAGTCAACAACTCACCAACGCCCGTGAAAAATTTCAAGGTCTCCGCAGCCTGGATAGTACCTAACATACCGGCGATGGCTCCTAAGACGCCAGCCTGTGAACAGGTGGGTACTGCTCCAGGGGGTGGCGGCTCTTTGAAGAAACAGCGGTAGCAGGCTGTGCCAGGCAGATGTGTAAACGTCTGTCCATTAAAGCGCAGGATGCCTCCATGCGAGAAGGGCTTGCCAGCCATCACACAGGCATCGTTGATGAGAAACTTCACAGGAAAGTTGTCTGTGCCATCAACGATGAAGTCATATTCCTTGATAATATCCAGTGCATTGCCAGACCATAGGAACTCATGGAAGGTATCCACCTTCACATCAGGGTTGATGGCAAGGATTTTCTCCTTGGCACTATCTACTTTAGGTACTCCCACGTCCTTGGTAAAATGAATGACTTGGCGTTGTAAGTTGGAGAGGTCGACCACATCGGCATCAATAATGCCGATACGACCAATACCTGCTGCCGCAAGATAAAGGGAGACGGGGGCTCCCAATCCGCCAGCACCCACTACGAGCACCTTAGCATTGAGGATCTTCTCCTGTCCCTCCACGCCGACATCCTGTAAAAGGATATGTCGTGAGTAACGTTGTATCTGCTCTTCAGTAAAATCGTACATAACACAAAACTATGAACTCTAAACTATGAACTAAACACCCCCTCCTCCCATGAAGTACAAGAAGTCGACAGTGTCACCTTCCTTGATCTGTATACCATCCCATTCGGAGCGGTCAGCGAAATCCTCATTCACCTGTACACTGACCATTTCTGGCTGCTGTACGTCATTCTGTTTGATTAACTCGGTCAGGGTGAGTGGAAGTATCACTTCCTGAGCCTCACCATTTACTATGATCTTTGCCATTTTTACTCTGATACCTTAATTTTTACTTGCTGTTTACTATTTTCCGTAGGGCGATAACGAGTTTATCGACATCTTCACGGGTGTTATAGAGGGCGAAGGTGGGTCGTACAGACATCTCATGTCCCAAGGCACGAAGGGCAGGTTGGGCACAGTGGTGACCCGCACGGACGGCGATACCCTCTTTGTCAAGCAATGTCCCTACCTCAGGAACAGGAATATTGTCGAGGTAGAAACTGACGACAGAGACACGATGCTTGGGATTGCCGATAAGGTGTAACCCCGGTACCTGCGCCAATTGCTCACGGGCATACTCCGTGAGTTGATGCTCATGATGCTCGATATTGCGTATGCCGATACGGCTCACGTAGTCGAGGGCGGCACCCAGTCCGATGGCATCAGCCACATTAGGCGTACCAGCCTCATAACGTGCCGGTGCCTGATTGTATTCTGTATGCTCTATCGTCACGTCCTTGATCATGTTACCACCGCCTTGCCAGGGCTGTAGTTTGTTGAGCCACTCCTGACTGATATAGACGGCGCCAATACCATTGGGACCGTAAATCTTATGTCCTGAGAATACGAAGAAATCGGCTCCCAGAGCCTGTACATCGACAGGTGTATGGGCAATCGATTGGGCACCATCAATGAGGACAGGCACCTGGTGGGAGTGGGCGATATCGATGATACGCTGCACATCATTGATTGTTCCGAATGTGTTATTGACATGTCCGACTGAGACCACTCGTGTACGGGGTGTGATGAGACGCTCCAGTTCCGAGAGGATGAGGTCTCCGTTTTTGTCGGTAGGGATAGCAAACAAGTCTGCGCCCCGCTCTTGAGCGATACGCTGCCAAGGTACGATGTTGGCATGGTGGTCTAGTTCTGAGACAATGACGTTGTCACCAGCGCCAAGATATTGTCTGCCGAAAGTCTGTGCCACAAGGTTGATGCCCTCTGTGGTACCACGCACGAAGACGATATTATCGGAAGATGGTGCATTGATGAAGTTGGCAATCTTCTGGCGTGCCTCTTCGTAGGCATCTGTGGCACGTGCCGCCAGTGTGTGGGCACCACGGTGGATATTCGAATTATAGTTACGGTAATAATCCGAGATCTTATCAATTACCACGTTGGGCTTCTGTGTCGTGGCACCATTGTCAAGCCATACAAGATCATGCCCGTTCACCTTCTGCCGCAGAATGGGGAAGTCTTTCTTGATCTGGTCGGAGTCCAGCGTGTCGGCTTCCTCATAGTGCAATTGGCGCAACTTCTGGGTCTCAGGGATTCCGATGCCGAACCCATTGTCGTCGGGCAACGCCTCATGGGTGGGATGCGATGTTGTCGCACCTCCCTCAGCAGGACGCTCCATCCCGAAGGGCAGTTCCAGCGCATTGAGGTTCAACTGCTCGTCAGGCAAGATAGCCTGACGTTCAGCACGTACCTCGTCTGGGCAGAAATCCTGAGCCACACGCCGTAGGGTTTCTAAGACCAAGGTGTCTTGTGCGGAATAGGGATTATTAAATGTCTCTATCATTCTTTTATCTATTTCTCTACTTTATTACGATGCTGGTAGTCGTGGTAATAGCCTACCTCTACATTCTCAAGGACAGCAATGGCATCGTCTGTCAATGCCGCAAGACTGAAGTACTTGGTCAACAAATAGGAGGCGACACCAAACTTGTCGAGACCCATCAGACGGGCACTGAGCGACGGGGCAATCTCACCAGGAATACCACTCTGGTGCAGACCAACCACACCTTGGTTCTTCTCACCAGTACGGACGAGGATGATCTTCGTTGTTCCCACACCACGACCTGTCAGGAACTGTCCTTCTACCTCCACTTTGTCAGAAGGTATCAAGGGAACCCCACGCCAAAGAATGACTTTCGTTCCGAAGAGATCAGTAGTCACTGGTGGTACTCCACGCCATGTACACTCACGCTCAAAGGCGGCAATCGCACGAGGATGGGCTACGAAGAAAGCAGGCTCCTTCCATACCAATGACAGCAATTCGTCGAGGTCATCAGGTGTCGGTGCTCCATAGCGGGTCGTGATACGATGGGCAGGACTGACGGAGGCAAGCAGTCCGAACTGGTTGTTGTTGATGAGTTCCCATTCCTGACGCTCTTTGATACTCTCTATAGAGAGGCGCAGTTGTTCTTCGAGTTGGTTGTAAGGATTATTATAGAGATCGCTCACACGAGTGTGGACACGTACTACAGTCTGTAAGGTGTTGAGACTGTATTCCGTCGGATTTTCCTCGTAGTCGATATAGGTCTCTGGGATGATATTATCCTCCTCGTGACCGCTGACGAGGTCGATATGTTTCTCACCATGATCATTGACAGTTGCTTTCAGACGTAACTGCTTGTCGACAGCCTTCTGGAAAGTCTGACGGAAGTCTGGAACCTCCTTGATGAATTTCTCTAATTCGGAGAGTTTCAGGGAGAGGAACACGGAGGGTGTGACAGCACGGACGCTGACTGTGGAGGCTGCGTCATTCAGAAGGTCTGCCTCACCGAAAAACTCACCGTCACCCAGCAGGGCGATACGCAACTCCTCTCCATGAGGACCTTTGTTGATGACCTCCGCCTGCCCACTTGCAACGATGAAGAACTTCTGTTTGTCTTTGCCTTCTTTGACAAAGAGGTTACCCAGTGATACCTCGACAGTCTCGAAGGAACTTGCCAGACGAGTCACAATCTCATCATCGAAAGCAGAGAACAAAGGAATTTGTTTCAGACTATTTGCGGTAAACGAGGGAACCCCATTCAGGTACTCAATATTCAGACGCTCCGTCTTCTTGAGTTCTACCTTGGTGCGGTTGACGCGGTAAGTACCGCCACTGACCTGAACCCATGGAAGGAGTTTCAGGAGAAGTCTTGGAGTGATACTACCCATCTGAGGGGCAGTCTTAGTGGTGGTCGCCAGTTTTCTGGCGGTGGCAGTGGTCACACTGCGCTGAAGATTTGAATCTGCCATAGTTTAGTCTTTTTTATTTCTTGATAATTACTTTATGTGTTGTTCCCTCTACATGCTCTACAGAGAGCACCTCATAGCCTTGATCTACCGCATTGCGGGGCACATTGTCCAGTGGCTCTCCTTCTGAGAGCAGAACCTCCAGAATGTCGCCTGCCTGTAACTTAGCCAGTTCGATCTTGGTCTTGACGAAGGTCATCGGGCAATGTTCCTTCGTGATGTCTAATGTCTTTGTTGCCATATCTTCAATTTTAAATAAACATTGTCCGTCCTCCCTCTGAGAGTTGCAGGAAGGTTGCTACCCCCAGCACGTCCTTGACTTCAGGGATGAAGTCTTCTTTCTTCAATCCCAGCACGTGCATTGCCATCTCGCAAGCATATAAGTTGACACCCAATACTTTTGCCGCCTCAACCAATTCTTCTAAGGTTGCCACATTATTCTTACGCATCAGATATCGGAATATCTTAGGACCAGCACCACAGAAGTTGAAACGACTCGTGGGGGTCGACTTCAATCCTCCCATCATGAAACCGAAAATCTTTGTCAACCAGTTAGCGCCAAGGAATGCCCGTCCCTGTTTCTTCTTGATGGCATCCAGCCCCCAGAAAGTAAAGAAGATGTTAACCTCGTATCCAACAGCAGCGGCACCCGTAGCAAGGGTGAAGACTGCTGTCAACTTGTCGAAATCACCGCTGAAGGCGATGAGGCTTAGTTTCTTAGTATCGCTCATCGTTATTCGAAATTATAAATAGGTGTACTCAGATACCTCTCACCGGTATCTGGTAAAATGACCACAATATTCTTTTTCTCGTTCTCTGGACGCTTCGCAACCCGGATAGCAGCAGCGACGGCGGCAGCCGATGACACGCCAGCCAGAACGCCATCCGTACGTGCAAGTTGTCGTCCACGATCGTATGCCTCCTCATCCTTGATACGGATAATCTCGTCGTAGACGGTTGTGTTCAGTACCTTGGGGACGAAGCCTGCACCAATACCTTGCAGTTTGTGAGGACCTGGCTTCCCTCCACTCAATACGGGAGAACTGTCGGGCTCCACGGCAATTACTTGAATATGGGGGTTATACTTCTTCAATACCTCTCCGACACCAGTGATGGTGCCACCAGTACCAATGCCTGCTACCAAAATGTCTACCTTCCCGTCGGTGTCACGCCATATTTCCTCTGCTGTCGTCTTGCGATGGATTTCTGCGTTTGCTTTGTTCTCAAACTGTTGGGGGATATAGGCGTTACCAATCTCTTGGGCTAACTCCTGTGCCTTACGGATAGCACCAGCCATTCCCTCATAGGCAGGAGTCAGTACCAGTTCTGCACCCAGAGCCTTGAGCAGTTTGCGACGTTCCAGCGACATCGCCTCTGGCATGGTGAGTATCAGGCGATAGCCACGTATGGCACTTGCCAAAGCAAGCCCAATACCCGTATTGCCACTGGTGGGTTCAATAATCGTGGTGTCTTTATTGATCAGACCACGACGCTCCGCGTCATTGAGCATGGCGAAACCCACACGATCCTTCACGCTTCGTGCAGGGTTAAACAACTCCAATTTCACGATGATACGGGCTTTCAACCGTTCTTTCTTCTCTGTACGACTTAGTTCCAGTAACGGAGTGTTAACGAGCAAGTCAATTAAGTTGTGGGCGATGTTTGCCATATTCTTGATGTTTTTGTGTAATTATCTGTCTGCAAAGGTAGTGGCTTTTAGTGTACCGTACAATCGCACTCTTGTGGCATTTCATATACCTAATGTTTGGTATATGCTGTCTCTAACTGCTGCAAAGCCTGCAGAATGATACATCTGGGCGTTCCGACGTTCATGCGCATAAAGCCTTCACCGCCTGGTCCGAACATCTCTCCGTCATTCAATGCGAGGCGTGCCTTGTTGACAAAGAGGTCGATGAGTTGTTCATGACTTAATCCCAACTCACGACAGTCGAGCCATACCAAAAAAGATGCTTGTGGGCGAAGTGGTCTAATGCCTGGCAAGTGTTTCTTGCAATAGTCCTCTACGAAGAGGATGTTCCCTTCCACGTAACGAAGCATCTCCTTGCGCCAAGCCTCGCCTTGTTGATAGGCGGCGATGGTGGCGATAGGGGAGAACAGGGGAGGGTCGTTCAGCTCATTCACCTCCAGCCATGTATAGAAGTGACGACGCAGACTATCGTTGGGTACGATGGCATAACTGCTGACGATACCTGCGATATTAAATGTCTTCGAGGGAGCACCGAAGGTAATGCTGCACTGTGCTGCCTCCTCACTGACAGTGGCAAAGGGTACATGACGGTTGTCGAAGAGTGCCATGTCACTATGTATCTCGTCCGACAGGACGAGGATCTGATGTTGATAGCAGAAATGAGCTAACTGCCGGAGTGTCTCCTCTTTCCAACAGATGCCTGCGGGATTGTGAGGGTTGCTGAGAATCAGTATCTTGCACTGTTCATCTGTGATCTGTTCCAACTGCTCAAAATCCATCTCGTAGTTCCCGTCAGGCAGTCGCTTCAACGGATTATACACCACCTTGCGCCCGTTGCCTTGTGGGGTCAGCCGGAAAGGATGATAGACAGGAGGTTGGATCATCACCTTATCGCCTTCCTTCGAGAATATATTAACAGCCATCCCAATCCCTTTCACAATGCCGGGAATGTAGGTGAGCCACTCCCGTCGTACGTCCCACTGGTGATGGTCATGAACCCATCGGATGATGGTGTCCCACAGCTCCTCGGGTACCACCGTATAGCCGAACAAAGAGTGGTCGAGGCGTTGCCGTAGCGCCTCTGTGATAAAAGGTGGTGTCTCGAAGTCCATATCCGCCACCCACAGCGGGAGCAGGTCGCTGCGTCCGTATCGTTCCAGCAGTACCCCGTGTTTCAGGTCACCGCTGCCGTGCCGGTCTACTATCTTGTCAAAACTATAAGTCATCTCCTAATGCTTGTTGGATATCCTCTAATAAATCATCTACTGCCTCCAGTCCTACTGACAGGCGGATGGTCGTCTGTCGCACATCCATCTTCTTCAACTGCTCCTCGGGGAAGAGTCCGAAGATGGTACTTGCCGGATGAATCGCCAGCGTGCGGTTGTCGAAGAGATTGGTAGCACGGTGGATGAGTATCAGGCGGTTGAGGAAACGGAAACACTCCTCCTTGCTCCTCAGGTCGATGGTCAGCATCGCCCCTGCCGTCTTCCCAAACTGACGCTGGGCGAGTTCGTGGTATGGGTTGTCCTCCAGTCCGATGTAGTTGACCTGCTGGATCGCACCCAGCTCCCGCAATGCCTTCGCCAACTGGAGAGCATTGCCAGCCTGTCGCTGGTAGCGGGCATCGAGTGTCTCCAGTCCTAAGGTCTGCAGGTAGGCAGCCTGGGGTGTCATATAGGCACCGAGGTTAAACAGCAACTCATACTTGATGCGCTGGTTGATGAGCGGGAAGGTACCGTAGTCGATGACCAGTCCGCCCAGGGAGGTACCGCCTCCCGAGAGATATTTCGTGCTGGACACCACTTCGATGTCCACGCCCAGTCCTTTCAGATGTGTCTCCGTGAAAGGAATCACCGTAGAGTCGGCAATCAAGGGAACTCCTCGCTGGTGGGCGATATCTGCAAGGGCGCGAAGGTCGGCGACCTCCAACTGCGGGTTGGTGACCACCTCCAGGAACACACAGCAGGTGTTCTCGTCGATGGCATCAGCCACCGCCTGCAGGTTGGTGAGGTCACGCAACCGAGGCTTTACGCCAAAGCGCAACAGCGTGTTGCTGACCAACGCGAGTGTATTGCCGAAGAGGTGGGTGGATGTCACGATATTCTTCCCTTGTGCACTCACCGCAAGCAGGGTGTTGCTGATAGCCGCCATCCCCGAGTTGAACGCCGTCACATGGGCTGCGTCCGTCAGCAGCCTTACCCTCTGTTCGAGGTTCGTCACGGTAGGGTTTTCCACCCGGGCATAGTCGGGTGCCTTGACACGGTTGCAGAAAGCATCCGCCATCAGTTGTGCATCCTCAAACTCAAAGGCAACGTTATGGTATACTGGTACGGCGAGCGAGCCATAGGCATCGGGGCGTACATAAGGGGTGTCAATAGCAATGGTCTGTTTCTTCATCTCTCAATAATCATCTTTGAACTAAATATAAAACTCCGACGGGTCAACCAGTCCGGCACGGAAAGCGTATTTCACGGCTTCGTGGGCGGTGTTCACCTGTAGTTTTCTGAAAATATTCTTCTTATGGGTATTCACCGTATGGATACTGGAGTAACGCTCGTAGGCAATCTCCTTGGTGGTCTTGCCCTGTGCTACCCCGCGCAGGATCTCTATCTCTGTGTGTGTCAGAACTTTCGAATGCAACTCCTCGTCAGCCTGCTGACAGATCAATACCTCTGCGGCACGCTGACAGAGATAGCGCTCACCACGCATCGCATACTCGATGGCATGATGGAACAACTTGAGAGGGGAGTCCTTGAAAACGATACTCACATGACGGACGGTATAGACCAGTTTGCGCATCAACGACACCGTCAGGTCGTCGCTTGTCATGATCCACAATGCTTTGGGGAACCGCTCAATGATAATCAGCAGCTGTTCCTCGTCCTGTATATCAAATAAGGTATAGTCGATGATGACAATACTCTTCTCGTCAGCCTGCAGTTGTCTGAGCAGTTGCTCTTTGTCCGTGACATGGTGGAGGGTCGCACTCTCATGCTCACGGATCAGCGTCTTGAGGGCATACGCCGTCAGTTCTTGGTTGTCTGCTAAGATAAAATTCACCATACTTTTGTCTCATTTAGTTTCTGAGTGCAAAGGTATGGTGATTCGGGATGGTATGCAATACCGCTTTTTGGTTATTCTGCCTACCATACGTTAGGTATATCGCTCTACTGGCTCACGCCCTTCATGCTGAGAGAGATGCGGTGGCGGCGCTGGTCGACTTCCAGCACCCGGACTTTGACATGCTGGTGCAGGCGAACCACCTGCGTAGGGTCACTGACGTATTTGTCGGCAAGTTGCGAGATATGCACCAAGCCGTCCTGATGGACGCCGATATCCACGAAGGCTCCGAAGTTTGTGATGTTGGTCACGATGCCAGGCAACTCCATTCCCTCGTGCAAATCTTCCATCGTCTGAACAGAGGCATCGAACTCGAACTCCTCAATCTGCTGACGAGGGTCGCGTCCGGGTTTCTCCAACTCTTTCATGATGTCCGTCAGCGTGGGCAGTCCGATGGTGTCTGTCACATAGTGGCGGATGTCAATCTCGGCACGTTTCTCCTTATTATTAATAAGGTCGTCAACATTGCAATGGTGGTCTTTCGCCATCAGCTCTACCACGCCATAGCTCTCAGGATGCACCGCACTGTTGTCGAGTGGATTCTTAGCTCCGGGAATGCGGAGGAATCCTGCGCATTGCTGGAAGGCAGCAGGCCCCAGTCGAGGCACTTTCTTCAGTTGGGAACGACTGGTGAACGCCCCGTTCTCCTTGCGATATTCCACGATATTCTTCGCCAGCACGGGTCCGAGTCCGCTAACGTACATCAGCAGATGTTGCGAGGCGGTGTTCAGATTGACGCCCACCTGATTGACACAGCTCTCTACGGTCTGGTCGAGCGAGTGTTTGAGTTTCGTCTGGTCGACATCATGCTGGTACTGCCCCACGCCGATACTCTTCGGGTCAATCTTTACGAGTTCCGCCAGGGGGTCCATCAGTCGGCGACCTATCGAGACGGCACCGCGAACGGTGACATCCTCGTCAGGAAACTCCTCGCGTGCCGTCGCTGAGGCGGAATAGACGGAGGCTCCGTCTTCGCTGACGACGAAGATCTTAGGGAGGGTAGGTGTTGTAGGGTAGGATTTAAGGGTGTCGACTACGAAATCTTTCGTCTCACGGCTTGCAGTGCCGTTGCCGATGGCAATCGCCTCGATATGGTAATCGGCAATCATCTGTTGGACATGGACGGTAGCCTGCATGCGGTGGTTGACGGGAGGGTGGGGGAAGATCGCCTCGTGATGCAGCAGGTTACCCTGGGCATCCAGACAGACCACCTTACAACCCGTGCGGAAGCCCGGGTCGATGCCCATCACCCGTTTTTGTCCCAATGGTGCACCCAGCAGTAACTGTCGCAAGTTCTCTGTGAATACCTTGATGGCATCCTCGTCAGCCTTCTCCTTGCTGAGGTTGGCAAATTCCGTCTCGATGGAGGGACACAGCAAACGCTTGTAGCCATCCTCCACGGCTTCGGCTACCAAGCGCTGACAGGCACCGTTGCCACGGACGTAGTTGCGCTGCAGTCTGCTGACCGCCTCGTCATCATCAATCGTGATGCTGACCCGCAGGATGCCCTCGCTCTCCCCACGGCGCATGGCGAGCAGACGGTGGGACGAACAGCGTTTTAAGGGTTCCTCCCAGTCGAAATAGTCTGAGTATTTCGCTGCCTCATCCGTGTCTTTCTTAGCCTTGACGACCTTTGAGACGATGAAAGCCTCACGACGGAAGGCACTACGTATCTGGTTGCGGCTTCTTTCCTCCTCGCTGACCTGTTCGGCAATGATGTCCTTGGCACCTTGGAGCGCCTGCTCAGCGTCGGCAATATCCCCCTTGACGAAACGCTTGGCAGCGGTCTCGGGATGCGGTTCCCGTTGGAGCATGAGTAAGGTGGCAAGTGGTTCCAGTCCCTGTTCCCTTGCCACTTGGGCACGGGTGCGCCGCTTGGGTTTATAGGGTAGGTAGATATCCTCCAGTGTGGTGGACTCCCAGCAGTCGTTGATGCGTTTCTGCAACTCAGCAGTCATCTTCCCCTGCTCGGTGATGGTCTTGACAACCGTCTCCTTGCGCTTGGCTATCTCCTGCAGTCCTGTCAGCCGGTTGCTGATGGCAGTGATCTGTACCTCGTCAAGACCACCCGTCCGTTCCTTGCGGTAGCGGGAGATAAAAGGGATGGTACACCCCTCGTCCAACAGTTTCAGGGTGTTCTCAACGGCATGCTCTTGCAGGTGCAGCTCACTGCCAATCAATTGGGTGAATATCTTCAGATGTTCCATATCATGATGTTTAATGCTACAAAAGTACGGAAAAAATATGAGAAGACCCCCCTTCGGCAACTAATATTTATTAATTTATTTTGCATTCTATCTGTTTTTCATTACCTTTGCAACCCAAATAAAGAGCAAGATGATTTCCGTAGAAGGACTATGTGTTGAGTTCAGTGCCAAACCGTTGTTCACCAATGCCAGTTTCGTGGTGAACGACCGTGACCGTATTGCCTTGGTAGGTAAGAACGGAGCAGGGAAGTCGACGCTACTCAAGATACTGTGCGGGAAGCAGCAACCCACCAGTGGTGTGGTGAGCATCCCTAATGATACGACCATCGGTTATCTGCCGCAGGTGATGAACCTGCAGGATGATACGACGGTAAGGGAGGAGGCACAGAAAGCTTTTTCTTCTACCCGTGAGTTGAAGAACCGTATCGACCGCATGAATCAGCAGTTGGCGGAGCGTACCGATTATGAGAGTGCCGACTATCTGGCACTGGTGGAGCGCTTCACCCAAGAGCATGACCGCTACATGATGCTGGGAGCGGAAAACAATGAGGCGGAGATGGAGCGTACTCTCATAGGTCTGGGTTTCGAGCGTACGGACTTCGACCGTCCCACTAAAGAGTTCTCGGGTGGTTGGCGTATGCGTATCGAACTCGCCAAGATCCTGTTACAGAAACCCGACGTGCTGTTGCTGGACGAGCCCACCAACCACTTGGATATCGAGTCCATACAGTGGCTGGAGCAGTTCCTGGCGCAGAGTGCCAAGGCTGTCGTACTGGTCAGTCACGACCGTGCATTCATCAATCACGTCTCGAACCGCACGTTGGAGATATCCTGTGGGCACATCGTAGACTATAAGGTGAAGTATGACGAGTATGTCGTACTTCGCAAAGAGCGACGTGAGCAACAGCAGCGAGCCTATGAGAACCAACAGAAGGAGATGGCTGATATGCGTCAGTTCATCGAGCGTTTCCGCTATCAGGCGACCAAGGCGGTACAGGTACAGCAGAAGATCAAGCAGCTGGAGAAAATCGTACCTATCGAGGTGGACGAGGTGGACAATGCCGCCATGCATCTGAAGTTCCCGCCTTGTCTGCGCAGTGGTGACTATCCCGTCATTTGTGAGGATGTCAGGAAAGCGTACGGCGACCATACGGTATTCTCTCACGTCAACCTGACGATCAAGCGAGGTGAGAAAGTCGCATTCGTGGGAAAGAACGGTGAAGGTAAGTCTACCCTTGTGAAGTGTATCATGGGAGAGATTCCGTTTGATGGTAACCTGAAAGTCGGACATAATATCCAGATTGGTTATTTCGCCCAGAACCAGGCACAGCTGCTCGACGAGTCGCTGACGGTCTTCCAGACCATCGACTATGTGGCGAAGGGTGATGTCCGCCTGCGCATCAATGATATACTTGGAGCCTTTATGTTTGGTGGAGAGGCTTCGGATAAGAAGGTGAAGGTTCTTAGCGGCGGGGAACGCAGTCGACTGGCAATGATCCGTCTGTTGCTGGAACCCGTCAACCTCCTGATTCTCGATGAGCCCACCAACCATCTGGACATGCCTTCCAAGGATGTGCTGAAGGAAGCCATCAAGGCTTTCGACGGTACCGCCATCATCGTCAGCCATGACCGTGAGTTCCTGGACGGACTCGTAACGAAAGTCTATGAGTTCGGAGGTGGCAAGGTCAGGGAGCATCTGGGTGGTATCTATGACTTCCTGCAGTCGAGGCAGATAACCGAGCTCTCACAGCTACAGTGCCCTCCGAGTATTCAGAATACTCCGAATACTCCGAGTACTCCGAAGAATCAGAACTATGCAGAGCGTAAGGAGCAACAGAAGAAACTACGCAAGGCGGAGCGTGCCGTGGAAGAGTCGGAGCGTAAGATCAGTGACATGGAACGGCGGTTGAAGGAACTCGACCAGTTGTTGATGGACCCGGTGAATGCCTCGAATATGGAAATGGTCACAGAATACACGACCATCAAGAAATCCATGGACGAGGAGGTGGAACGCTGGGAGAAACTATCGGAAGAATTGGAACAACTAACATAAAACGAACAAATGAAAATCAAAGGAGTAATCATGATGATGGCTTTATCATCAATGTCGATGACTGCCATGGCGCAGTCACAACTGAGGTCTGGTATAGACCTGACGGACCTCCATCAGCAGGTGAAACCTGGTGAGGACTTCTATGACTATGCTTGTGGCGGTTGGATGCAGAAGAATCCATTGCCTGCCGCCTATTCACGCTATGGTAGTTTTGATCGTCTTGCAGAGGATAATAACAAGCGTATCAATGGTATCTTGAAGGAGCTGCAGGAAAAGACTTACCCGCAGGGTAGTGTGGAGCAGAAACTGAGCGACCTGTATAAACTCGCCATGGACTCTGCACGCCGGGAGAAAGAAGGACTCGCTCCTGCTATGGGTATGATTAAGAAGATGGAGGCGGCAAAGACCGTCGACCAGCTTTTCACCATTCAGTTGGAGATGATGCCCTATGGTGACGCTGAGTTTTTCTATGCCTATCTGGGTGCGGACGACAAGAATGCGTCAGAGAACATCCTGAATGTCAGCCAGGGAGGTCTTACCCTCGGACAGAAAGACTACTATCTGGAGACGGATGAGGCTACCACGAGGATTCGTGAGGGCTACAAGCGGCACATCGTGCGTATGTTCCAACTCTTTGGTTTCAAGAAAGGTGTTGCTGAGAAGAAGATGAAGAATATCTTCAAGTTGGAGCTTGCTCTTGCCAAAGTGTCCAAGTCACGTACCGAGTTGCGAGACCCTATTGCCAACTACAACAAAATGACGTTGAAGGAGTTTGACGCAAAATATCCTCATTTCCAGTTGGAGAAACAGATGAATGCCAAGGGCATTGCCAGTCAGTATATTCAGGAGATGATCGTGGGACAGCCCGACTTCATGGCTGGTGCCGACCAGCTCTTCTCAAAGATTACACCGGCAGAGTATCGTGACTATATGGAGTGGGGAATTATCCATTCAGCCGCAGGTCTGTTGAATGACGAGGTGCGTGCGGAGAGTTTCGACTTCTTCGGTAAGGTGATGTCTGACAGAAAAGAGGATCATCCCCTGTGGCGTCGCGCAACCGATCAGGTGCAGGGGCAGATGGGTGAGGCTCTCGGTAAGATTTATGTGGAGAAGTACTTCCCAGCCTCTTCCAAGGAGCGTATGAAGACATTGGTGGAAAACCTCCGCATAGCTCTCGGTGAGCGTATTGCTGCTCAGGACTGGATGGATGACTCAACGAAGGTGAATGCCTTGTTGAAGTTGAATACCTTCTATGTGAAGATTGGCTATCCTGACCATTGGACGGATATGTCAGACTTGAAGATTGATGCGAAAAAATCTTACTATGAGAATATACAGGAGTGCTATCGCTTTTGGACGAAACTACGTATTAGCCAGAAGGCAGGGAAACCCGTTGACCGTGAGGAGTGGCACATGACTCCACAAACGGTTAACGCCTACTATAACCCAACGACCAATGAGATTTGCTTCCCTGCTGGTATTCTGCAAGTTCCATTCTTTGACCCGACGGCAGACGATGCCTTTAACTATGGCGCTATTGGTGTCGTCATCGGTCATGAGATGACCCATGGATTCGATGACCAGGGACGTCGCTTCGACAAGGATGGTAATATGCATGACTGGTGGACGGAGTCAGACGGAAAAAACTTTACAGAACGAACAGATAGGTATGCCGACTTCTTCTCTGGTATCAAGGTGTTGCCAGACCTCAATGGCAACGGCCGTCTGACACTCGGTGAGAATCTTGCCGACCATGGCGGTCTGCAAGTGGCATGGTATGCTTATAAGAATGCTACCAAGCGTCAGTCATTACCAGTAATCGACGGTCTTACTGCCGATCAACGCTTCTTCCTTGCCTATGCAGGAGTATGGGCAGGTAATATTACGGAAGCGGAGATTCGTAATCGTACCAAGAGTGACCCCCATTCATTGGGTCGCTGGCGTGTGAATGGAGCACTTCCGCACATTGATATGTGGTATGATGCCTTTGGAGTCAAGGAAGGTGATAAAATGTTTATTCCAAAAGAAAAACGCCTTTCTTTGTGGTAAAAAACTCTTCAAATCCATAAAAATGCCGTCGTAAATATAAATTTACGGCGGTTTTTTTGTTAGTTTTAAAAAAATATTACTATCTTTGCAACTAAGTTAATGCTATCCTAAAAAATATGACAAACGATTATTCCCAAGATATGGAGAGGACACAGCGTACCATCCGTCCTCAGGAAATGGCCCGTGAGAGAGAGCGTGTGAGGGAAGATGCTCCTCAGCCCCAGATGATGCAGCAACAGCAGCAACAGCAGGCTGGTGGAAAGAAATGTCCTTTCTGTGGCGCCATCAATGAGCCAGAGGCGATGTTCTGTGCCCAATGCGGTCAGCCAATCAGTAAGTCATCCTGCCCTTTCTGCGGTTCTGAGATAGACCCGGATGCTGATTTCTGTGAGGCATGCCATCACTACATCCGTAAAGACATCTGCTCCTATTGCGGCGCTCATCTGTCAGGCAACGAGGCGTATTGCCCAGAGTGCGGAAGTCCCCGTGGCGGTCTGGTTTGCCCGACCTGTCATACGATGAACGACTTTGCATTCTGTAAGCAGTGTGGTACAGCATTGACGGCTGAGGCAAAGGAGTTAGTCAAGGAATTGCAGAAGAACCCCGACTACATGGAACTGATGGATGTGGTGCAGGAATATTCCCGCTTGGAGAGTTCCCTGCCTTACAATTCTGAGCGTGATGTTGTCAAGGAACAGATGAATATGAAGTTGCGTGAGCGGATGTTGACCTTGTTAGCGAAAGATGCTGGGGTGGAGAATCCTGTCATTCCCAAGGTGTCGACGAAGAGAATGACGAAAGAGGAGCTGGAAGAACAGAAGGCGGAGAAGATTAAGAAACTGTCTGCCATTCTTGATAAGCTCGCTGTCCCCCCAACGTCATCACCCGTCCAGGCTCGTAATTATGCCATGGCAAGTAAACCGATGGGTGTGCGTCTGGCATGGGTCTGCAACTTCAAACATGCACTCCACAGTAGCCCGTGTGGATGTGCTAAGCCACATCTTGGTGGTAAATGGGTCGTTTTAGGAAAGAACAGTACTGCAGAAATTAAAGATGATAAATAATGGATCAAACCATAAGAACCCCAGAACAACCAAATACGACCATTCGTGTTGCTCCATTAGGTAAAGGAGCCGGAGATGCTACGTATGTTCCAGGTAGAGACAAATCGACTACCGCCAATGCTGCTGGTGATTTTCTTATCAAAGGAAAAGTTTACCATAACCTTAAATGTCTCAGTGACAATTCGGGTGAGGCACAGGTGTTTTTGGTCGAGTGCGACCAGAAGCAGATGGTGCTGAAGATATATTATCCGAACTTCTCCATCAAGAAGACACTGTTGCGGATTATCCAAAGTTTTGGCATGGAGACTGTCGTGAAGATTTACGATTATGGCAAGACTTATGTAGATGGTAAGAATCGTGACTATGAGTTGATGGAGTATCTGAGAGGAGGTACGCTTGCGAACTATGATTTGGATGGTGACTTCAATCAGTTCCGCCGTATTACCTTGCAGGCTGCTGCCGCACTTGCTTATTGTCATAACAGCAATATCATCCATAAGGATATCAAACCCGGCAACTTCTTCTTCCGTGATGAGAAGCATACGGAGATAGTGCTGGGCGACTTTGGCATCTCCAGTGTGCTGGATGGTGACGAGCGCGTCCATAAGACCACCCAGGCACGAACTCCTGTTTATGCCGCTCCAGAGATGTACAACGATGTGATAGACGGTGAGGTGGAGATTACTCCGTCGGTCGATTTCTATTCCTTGGGTATTACGCTGATGACACTCTGGTTGGGTGAGAACCCATTGAGCCAGAATGAGCGTGTGATGATGCGTAAGAAAAACGAGGGACGACTGCCTCGTATCAATGAGTTGCCTGACCGGGTGAAGATGCTGATACAGGGCTTGACGGCAGTCAATCCTCAGAACCGCTGGAAATACGAGCAAGTAGAGCGCTGGTTCTTGGGTGAGGACGTAGAGGTGGATATCTCTTCTCCTATTCTGAAATACCGCAGCTTTATCGTAGACCCGGAGAAGAATCTGGTTGCGGATAATGTCCATGAGCTGATACCTCTGTTGCTGGACAATGAGCGTCTTGCCATCAACTATCTGTATAACGGACGAATTGCTGGTTGGCTGGAGCAATGTGGTAATGTGAAACTCAGCTCCGTTGTCAAGGATATTGTCGTCAACCGTTATCCTGCCGATCAGCATGCGGGACTGATGGCTGCCGTGTATGTCATGGAACCAACCTATCCGTATCGCGATCTTCATGGGAACTTATGTGATGACATTCACAGCGTCAGTATTTCTGTACTGAGTTATCAGGAGGAATACGCTATCGCTTTGAGAAACCCCAACGATATGTTGTACCTGTATTTGGAGTCTCATTCGAAGGCGGATATAGACAGAATACGTGGCTATTTCTCGGAAAAGGATTTCGATGGCCGTGTGGCAGTGATGCGTCTGGTTTATGAGGTAGACAAGGAAATACCTTTCCTTAATCAATATCCCTCATCGACATTACAGGAAATCGTTCAATCCTTTGGTAATGAGGACTGTTCTGAGGATGCCTGGAAATCATTGAGTGACGGCAGACTGCTTTCGTGGATGTACTGCCACGAGGACCGTATGGCATGTGAGGCTCTGCGTATTCTGACCAATGGGCAGACTCCTTCCCGCTCATTGGGATATAAAGTGTTGTATAATATAGACCGTGACGCTGCCTATGATTTGCGAGAGGCAGATACCCCTTATCGTGTTGGTGTGCTGTTAGGACAGCAGATGAAAGAATGGCAGCATCTGAGCGAGAAAGAGTTCAACGAGGTAATTAAGGATTTCTCTGACCCTAACGGTCGCTTTGCATATTTTGCCCAGCTTCATGGATGGTATGAGCAATTGAACCAGGCACGTGCTTGCTTTGATATGAAGAGCACAGAGAATACCAGTCGTCTGGGTGCTTATGATTTGCGTACGGCAGCTTATCGCTTCATTCGTATTCTGGGTGCCCGTCCAAGTTATCTGTTGGGTGATGGGATGGAACTGACAGACGGTCTTACCATTGATAAACTGGGACATCGCCCCGAGCTCATCCAAGAGTTGAAACGCGGCTCGTTGAGTCAGTGGCTCTCCATTTTCTATCATGAGGATCCTGAGAAAGACTTCAGCGAGACCTATTCGTATGAACGTTCTTTGGAAAGTTGGATATTGATGTTAGGGGAGATTGATCCTAACAATTCCCATTTCAAGCGTTTTGGTACTGCCAAGGAAGAGACTGCTGCAAAATATACAGAGGTGCGGCAGAGATTCTTCAAGGCGAAGAGTAAGGAGAAGACCTGGCGTATGGTGTTCTACTCACTATGTGGTGCATGGGTATTGCTGCTCTTACTCTTTGGAGTCAGCAACCGTGAATATCTGTTGGAGCATTCCGGTATGTCTATCGTGTTGCCACTTGGTGGAATGACTGCTATTATTATAGGTACGCGAGCATATTTTAAAGGGTATGGTTTCGTCTTCTCTTGTTTGTGGGGGTTATTGGGAATACTTTCCTCCTATATTCCTGTGACCATATTGAAATATGTCAATAACTCGTCTCCCAGTCTCTTTATCCCTGCCATCATCGTGATAACGCTGGTCTATATGGTTATTTGCCATTTTACCGACTTCCGTTCCGATACGAATAGTGAGAATCTGCTTATTTCTGAGATTGTGGATGATGATGTCAAGTCTACATTGTTAGAGCCGTTATACTATACTTTTAAAGAAAAGAAGTTTAAGTTCAAAGGTTCTAATTTCGGTCTTCTGGATGATGTAACCAATCAGATACGCTCTTTGAGTGGTGAGTCTGTAATGCATTATATTTTATGGTCAGCCCTTGTGGGTGTTCTGTTGATGGAGCAGGTGCTGTTTAATCACAATTTGTTGAATGTGAATAACCCCAATCTGAATAGTTGGAAACTGAATCCGACAGCTGTAGTTAAACAATTACAAAAGGACGTGGAATAATATGGTTTGTGAGCATTGTCATAAGGAAAACCGGTCGATAGCGAAGTTCTGTAAGTGGTGTGGTAAGCCACTTATCTCTCAGAACGTACTGGACAAGTTGGTTGGTCTTGATGATGTCAAGAAACAACTGAAGACGGTCGTCGATACCTATACCTATCTCCATTCCCGGAAAGATATCATGAAAGTCCGCCTGAGTGTAAATGCTATTATCATAGGTGAGACGGGAACGGGTAAAACGGCTTTGGCTGAGGTTATCCGCGATTATTTCTACCAGCATAAGATTATCGACAAACCGAAGCTGACGATGGTTGATGCGGTCGACTATCAGCGATTTGTTGATAAATGGGATGATAATATTAAAAAGGCAAAGGATGGTCTCCTCTTCTTTGATAATGTTCAGAAGCTTCTTCCTGATCGCTATTCCAATCAAGTGAATCCCCTCGACAAGTTGTTTGTCGAGATGGATAAGTGGGACGATAATCCTATTGTTATCATCTCAGGTCTTCCGAAGGGTCTGGATGATTTCCTTGTCAATAACCCTGCGGCACAGAACCGTTTCAAGTATATCTTCCGTCTTCCGACTCCCGGCTATGGCGAACTGTGTGAGGTTTGTAAGCAGGAGTTGCGGGTTAAATATGGCATTGCCGCTTATACTCCCGATGCGGAGCATAAGCTGGAACGCTATTTCCAGTATCAGGTAAAAATCAAGGATGATACTTTCGGCTATCGTCATCTTGCCGTGAAGACGGCAGAGGATATCTTCACCTCGTTTATCAGCCGTGGTGCCGACGCAACGATGATAGAAGAGGGAGATATTCGTGGCTATGTTCCGGAAGAGCGTACCTTGGACGACATCCTTAGCGATCTTAACCAGTATATTGGTATGGATCAGGTGAAGCAGGCAGTCCGTGAGATTGCCTATAGCGTCCAGAACAGTGTACAGCGTGCTCAGCGGGGACTTGGTGAACAGCAGAAAGCGGGTATCCATATCGTGCTGACGGGTAATCCGGGTACTGGTAAGACGACGATAGCCCGTAAGTTGGGTGAGATCCTTGAGGCGATAGGCTATCTGGACAGTGGACATGTCGTCGAGTGTGACCGTGCCAAGATGGTAAGCCCCTATCAGGGTGAGACCCCGAAGGTCGTAGACCGTCTCTGTGATAAGGCGATGGGTGGCATCCTTTTCGTTGATGAGGCATATACCCTTGCTCCAGTCAGTCAGGGTGGTGATCGTGACAACCAGGGTGCCCAGGCTTTAGAGCAGTTGATGAAACGCATGGAGGATGACCGTGGTAAATTCGTGGTGATTGCCGCTGGTTACCGTACGGAGATGGAGAACCTGTTCCGTATCAATCCCGGTGTTCGCAGCCGCTTCAGCTATTTCCTGAATATCGAAGACTATAATCCTGACGAGTTGTATCAGATTATGCAGGTCTTCGCCAAGTCGAAGAAGTATGTCTTCGCCCCAGAAGCGGAGGAACTGACCCGTAAGATGATTACGGAAATGTACGACTCTCGTGACAAAGACTTCGCCAATGGCCGGACGATGCGGCAGTTGTTCGATAAGATTACGGCTAAGCAGGCAGAACGTCTGCAGAAAGAGGATATGTCGACGAAGACCAATGAGGAGCTGATGACCATCATGCAGGAGGATATTCCTTATGAGGCTCCCAAGGCTGTTGACTACACCGAATGTCTGGCGAAACTCAATGGCATGGTGGGATTGGCTGCCGTTAAGCAGGAGATTTCCAATCTTGCCGCCTTCCTTAATTTGCAGATACGCCGAGGTGAGACCAATACATTCCAGGGAAAGCATTACGTATTCACGGGTAATCCAGGTACTGGTAAGACAACGGTAGCCCGTATTATGGCTGATGTGTTCCGTACACTGGGTATCCTCTCGAGAGGACAGTTGGTGGAGTGTGACCGTAGTAAACTGGTCTCTGGCTATTCCGGGCAGACCGCCATCAAGACCAACCAGTTGATTGACTCAGCGATGGGTGGCGTTCTCTTTATCGATGAGGCTTATACCTTGAAGTCAGGAGATAATGACTCCTTTGGCGGTGAGGCAATAGACACGCTGCTGAAACGATTGGAGGACGACCGTGGAAAGTTCATCTGTATCGTGGCAGGATATACAGACCAGATGCATGACTTTATTGATACCAATCCTGGTTTGAAGAGCCGCTTTACCCAGACCATCCATTTCGATGACTATACGCCTGATGAACTGACAGAGATATTCATTAACCTCGCAAAGGGTAAGAACTTCACAGTGGATGATACCACCCGCGAGGCTGTACACCGTCAGTTCGAACAGTTATATCTGCGTCGTGACAAGAACTTCGGCAACGCCCGTGAGGCTCGTCGTATCTTCGATGCCGCTGTGGAGAAACAGAGCCAGCGCCTGATGGCAGAGGTGAACAACCCCGACTTCAAGGACGAGGATATGTACCGTATCACCGAGGCAGACCTTGCCGTTCAGCAGAGCGAGAAGGTCCGTCCGCTCGACGAGGTACTCAACGAACTCGACGAGTTTATTGGTATGCGCTCCGTCAAGAATATGATTCGTCGTCTTGCCGTACAGAGCATGTTCATGAAACAGCGTGCCGCCATGGGTGCCGGAAAGGTGCAGCAGATGGCTATGAATTTCATCCTGACGGGTAATCCGGGTACGGGTAAAACATCTATAGCCCGTAAAATGGGCGAGGTGTTGCAGAGTATGGAGATTCTGCCTACGAGTCGTGTCATAGAGGCAAGCCGTGCCACTTTGGTGGGTAAGTATATGGGTGAGACCCCGAAGATTGTGAATAACATGTGTGACAAGGCGATGGGTGGTATCTTGTTCATTGACGAGGCATACACCCTGTCATCGGAGAACGACCAGTATGGCAAGGAGGCTATTGACACCCTGATGAAGCGCATGGAGGACGATCGTGGTAAGTTCGTTGTTATCGCTGCCGGCTATCAGAAAGAGATGGAGGACTTCATGAATGTCAACCCGGGTCTTGCCAGTCGCTTCACCCACAAGATGCATATCGAGGACTATAACGAGGACGAGCTGCTTGCTATCTTCAAGAAGATGGCTTCGAAGGATAACTATACGTTATCACCAGCGGCAGAGTTCAAGTTGATGGATCTGATTTGCCGTAAGGTGGTCAGCAAGAGTTCTTCCTTCGGTAATGCCCGTGAGATGCGGAATATGCTTGATGAAACAATCCAGCAGTTGTCAGTCCGTGTAAGTGGAATACCTCAGAATGAGGTGACCCAGGAGACTTACCAGATGATACTGCCAGAAGATATAAAAGATGAGTTATGATTATATGTCCAAGTTGTAGAGAAGAGATAGAAGAGCAGTCATACTATTGTGACCAGTGTGGTCAGGCATTGATGTATTGCTCTAATTGCGGTCGTGTGGGAACAGGACGGCGATGCACACATTGTGGCGGTCTGATGGCTGCTCCTGGTGAGGAGTCCAAGGAGTCTGGCTCTTTGCATTCTCATTCCACCGCAGCAGAGATTAGTCGTACTTTCGCTACGGCAAGAGAGAATAACCCCGGAAATCCTGCACCTGATGTGCAAATTCAAGGTATACCCACACTGACATTATATAACGCTTCACTAAACATCCGTATTGTAGGCATCAACGGTGCAATCATCGGTCGTAAGCAAGGACCCTACCAGCAGTTGTTTGAAGGTAATATGTATGTGTCAAGTGTTCATGCTCAGTTGATATATAAACCAGATACGGGATGGTGTATCATAGACAAGCATTCCTCTAATGGTACGAAACTGAATGAGCGTGACTTGTTGCCAGATATTCCGATGTCCATCAAGAGTGGTGACATCGTCTCTCTGGCAAACATTAATCTGCAGGTATCGGTTAATTGATAACCTGAATGTGAATATAAAGATTGTATTTTAAATATTATGAGTAGAATAGTCTTAACGGCTGCAAGCCGTGTGGGATGTGTAAGAAGTAATAATGAGGACATGGTGCTTGCCTACGACAAGTTTGTGCGTAGCGAAGCTTATCATACTGAGTTGGAGACAGAGAATATCGACCGCTTTGTGATTGCCTTGGCTGATGGCATGGGTGGTCATAATGCAGGAGAGGTTGCCAGTGCTGATACACTTGCCAATCTGCAATTCTTCGTCAATGATTTGCCCAAGGGACTTTCTGTCAGCGAGTTTAACGAGATGATGGTAGTATGGTTGGACTCCATCAATAAGATTATTGCTTCCAAAGGGCATGTCAATCCTTCGATGTTAGAAATGGGGACCACACTGGTCGGCGTTGTTTATTATGGTGCTAAGTACTATTGGATGAACTGTGGTGACAGCCGGATGTATCGTTTGCGTGATGGGAAGCTGTCTCTTTTGTCCACCGATCATTCACTAAACACCCTGAAGGGTGAGAAACGTCATTCCAACGTGATAACCAACTGTATCGGTGGGGGCTGTAAAAACTCGTTCCTTGATTTGTATGAGTTTACAGACGATTTCCTTCCCGGTGATGTGTATATGATTTGCTCCGATGGGTTAAGTGATATGGTCGATGACAAGGTCATTGAGAAGATGTTGAATGAAGGGGCTTCCGCCAACCGTCTTTGTGAGGCTGCCATTGAGGCAGGCGGCTATGATAATGTCTCTGTATGTGTTTTTTCCGTAATGTAATATAGCTATGCCATTAAGATTACCAGATAAACTGCCGGCTATCGACTTGCTGAAACAAGAGAACATCTTTGTGATGGACGACTCTCGTGCTCACATGCAGGATATCCGTCCTTTGAGGATTGTGATACTCAATCTCATGCCTTTGAAGATTACGACGGAGACCGACCTTATCCGTTTGCTCTCGAACACCCCCTTGCAGTTGGAGATCAGTTTCATGAAACTCCGCAGCCATACTCCCAAGAACACACCGATAGAGCACATGATGATGTTCTATCGTGACTTTGAGCAGATGCGTAACGAGAAATATGACGGGATGATTATCACAGGTGCTCCTGTAGAGTCACTCGACTTTGAGGAGGTGACATATTGGGACGAGATGAAAGATATCTTCTCGTGGGCGCGTACGCACGTGACGAGTACCTTATATATATGTTGGGCTGCGCAGGCAGGTCTTTACTATCATTATGGTATTCCTAAGTACCCGTTGGCAAAGAAGATGTTCGGTATCTTCCCACAGGTGCCTTTGGAGCCACAGCTGCCCATTTTCCGTGGGTTCGACGATGTGTTCCAGATGCCGCATAGCAGGCATACGGAGTTGCATCGTGAGGATATACTTGCTAATCCCCAGCTGACCCTCATTGCCGAGTCCCCCGACTGCGGCGTGTCAATGGTGATGGCACGTAATGGTCGTGAGTTCTTCATTACAGGTCACCTGGAGTATGCCCCCAACACGTTAGACAAAGAGTATAAGCGTGACAAGGATATCCGTGATGATGTGGACCTCCCGAAGAACTACTATCGTGACGATAATCCGGCGAACGAGCCTCTGGTGACATGGCGTGCCCATGCCAACCTGCTATATAGTAATTGGATTAACTATTACGTCTATCAGGAGACTCCTTACGATATCAATCAGATAGAATGACACCACTCGAACTGCTTGCACCTGCCAAGAACCTCGCCTGTGGAATGGCGGCGGTCGACCATGGCGCTGATGCTGTCTATATCGGCGCACAGCGTTTCGGGGCTCGTGCGGCGGCAGGTAATAGTGTGGATGATATCCGTCAACTCTGTGACTATGCTCATCCCTATGGCGTGAAGGTGTATGTCACGGTGAATACGATCATATATGATGAAGAGCTGGAAGCGACAGAACAGTTGATACGCCAGCTCGATGAGATAGGGGTGGATGCTATCCTCGTGCAGGACATGAGTGTGCTGCGGATGGCAATCCCACCCCTTCCTCTTCATGCCTCCACCCAGACCGACAACCGAACGGCAGAGAAGGTGCGCTGGCTCCAACAACTGGGTTTCAAACGGGTGGTACTCGCCCGTGAGTTGTCTGTCAGTGAGATTGCCGCAATTCATCAGGAGGTTCCTGACATGCCGTTGGAGGTTTTTGTGCATGGTGCTCTCTGTGTCAGCTATAGCGGACTGTGTTATGCGTCACAGTATTGTTTCGGACGCTCGGCAAACCGCGGTGCCTGTGCCCAGTTCTGTCGTATGAAGTTCGACCTGTTGGATGCCGACGGAAAAGAGATAGAGCACCAGCGTCACCTGTTGTCATTAAAAGACATGAACCAGAGTGACCATCTGGAAGAGCTGATTGAGGCAGGTGCCACCTCCTTTAAGATAGAGGGACGACTGAAAGAGGTCAGCTATGTGAAGAACGTGGTGGCTGCATATAGCCAGCGGCTGGACGCTATCATCGCCCGTAACCCAGACCGTTACTGCAGAGCCTCCAAAGGGCATTGCACCTACTCGTTTGTTCCTAATCTCAACAAGACCTTTAATCGTGGGTTCACCACCTATTTCCTGCATGGCAGACAGAAAGACATCTCCTCGCCGGACACACCAAAGGCAATAGGTGAGTATGTGGGGTATGTCAAGGAGATGCGTCGTGACTCCTTCAACGTGGCGGGAACGGCATCGTTTGCCAATGGCGACGGTTTGTGTTTCATCAATGGGGAACGTGAGTTAGAGGGCTTTCGTGTCAACCGGGCGGAAGGCAACCGCCTCTATCCGCATGAGATGCCCCGGCACCTGCATGCAGGGATGGCACTCTACCGGAATAACGACCAGGAGTTTGAAAGGAAACTTTCAAGACAGAGCAGTGAGCGTAAGATTCCCCTGGTGATGCAGTTAAGGGCGACAGATGATGGCTTCGCTTTGTCGACAGACGGAGTGGAAGTGAGTATAGCATGTGAGCATCAGCAGGCGGAGAAACCCCAGCAGGAGAATATCATCCGCCAGTTGTCTCGACTGGGTGGTACACCCTATGAGTGTAGTAGGGTAGAGCTGCCTGCCGGCTTCAACTACTTCATTCCAAGTAGCCGTTTGGCAGAGTTACGGAGGCTGTTGGTTGAAGGTGCCGCCTCCGAGGGTCGAAGGTGCCGCCTCCGAGGGTCGAAGGTGCCGCCTCCGAGGGTCGAAGGTGCCGCCTTCGTGGGGCGAAGGTACGGCCTCCGTTATCTCTATAATATTTCCAACCGTCAGGCACGTGAATTTTATGAAGAGCAAGGGCTTGCAGACATAGCTCCAGCCTTTGAGTTGTATCATCCGGAAGGAGAAGCGCTGCTGATGCAGTGCCGTCATTGTCTCCGCTATTCTCTGGGCTGTTGTGTGAAGCATGGAGGCAGTCGCCCGACATGGAAAGAGCCCCTTTTCCTCCGGTTGGGTGACGGCAGGCGTTTCCGCTTGGCGTTTGATTGTAAGAACTGTCAGATGAATGTATATGCGGAAGATTAGGAATATCATACTCATCCTTGGTGCGTTCCTGCTGACAGCATGTTATAACCACGGTCCGCAGACACCTGACGCATGGGACCTGACGGAGAAACAGCTTGACAGTATCTCCTTCTTCACGACGCACCATTATACCCAGAACTATAATTTCGTGGTAAACGCCAACAGTCTTCCTTTGTCCGACCAACCTGGTGAGATGGCGTTCGACACCCTGTATGTGGAAGAGGGTGAGCGGCTGGTCGTGGCAGATATCATGACGATATCCGCTGACTCTATTGACTCGATATGGGTGAAGGTGGCGCGCGACCAGATGACACAGGGGTGGATCAGGGAGAGTGAGATGCTGGCAGGGGTGTCCCCCGACGATCCCATCTCGCAGTTTATCGATTTCTTCTCAAATACCCATTTGTTGGTATTCCTTGCCTTCCTGGTTATTGTCGTCGTTGCCTATGGACTGTATCGGTTGAACCGTCACGATGCCTATATCGTGCATTTCAATGATATTGACTCCTTCTATCCCACCTTGCTCTGTCTGCTGGTCGCATCGTCAGCCACCCTCTATGCCTCTATCCAGATGTTCGGTGCGGAGACATGGCGGCATTTCTACTATCACCCCTCGTTGAATCCCTTCGCACTCCCCTGGCATCTTGGATTCTTCGTGGCTTCCGTCTGGGCAATCATCATTGTGGCTGTGGCAGCCCTCGATGACGTGCTGCGACATCTGAACGGTGCTGATGCCGTCCTGTATCTGGGAGGACTGGCGGGTGTCTGTGCCGTCGACTATGT
>Ga0326511_10000360_pt1 | contig 39385 bp, 36 predicted proteins | sample 0_2496_0518_D_FD_203701 | JGI IMG/M metagenome (GOLD analysis project Ga0326511, IMG submission 203701) | Bovine rumen microbial communities from UC Davis, California, United States - 0_2496_0518 | ecosystem: Host-associated > Mammals > Digestive system > Stomach > Rumen | place: USA...
CCTGGCCGGCATCGTGGCGGGCATCTGGGCCGCCGTGCACCTGTCGCAACTCGTGGCAACCCTTCTGGGCCTCACCGGCGAAAGCGCCATTCTCATCGCCTTCTTCATCACCTTCGTCGGGGCGCTGGCACTGACCTACCTGCTTGGCCGCGGAATCGAACGCATGGTGAAATCGGCCCACCTCTCTCTGGCCAACAAGATTGTCGGCGCCGCCCTCGGCATGGCCAAGGCGCTGTGCATCCTCGCCGTCATCCTCAACGGCATCGTGCTCCTCGACAAGCAGGAGCAGCTCATCACCCCCAAGACCAAAACCGACAGTTTCCTCTACAAACCGGTCTACTCCACCGGCAACCTCCTCATCTCCTCGCTGAAGGATTTCATCGAGGAGCACCAGGACCTGCCATCGAAAATCGTCGCTGGCGGAAAGGAGGGCGAATGATTCTGGCCCCGATGCAAGGCCTCACCGAGGTGATGTTCCGCCGTGTGTACGAAGAGTGCTTCCCCGGCGCCATCGCCCTGGCCGTGTCGCCGTTCCTCTCGCTCACCCACGGCAACCTTGCCGACGCCTGGGACAAGATCGAGGACGTGCTGCCGGAGAACAACGCCGGTTCCATCCCCGTCATACCGCAGATCCTCGGCAAGGAACCCGACGAATTCATCGCCTTGGGCAACCGCCTCTTCGATTTGGGCTACAACGAGTTGAACTGGAACATGGGCTGCCCCATGCGCAAGGTGGCGGCCAAGCACCGCGGCAGCGGCATACTGCCCTACCCCGACGAGGTGCGCACCATCCTCGACGCCGTCCTGCCCCAGCTGAAGCCCCGCCTCAGCGTCAAGGTGCGCCTCGGACTGAAGAGCACCGACGACATCTTCCGCCTCATCCCCGTCCTCAACGATTACCCGCTGGCCAGCGTAACGGTGCACCCCCGGCTGGGACGGCAGCAATACAACGGCCACCCCGATATGGAAACATTCTCGCAGGTGCTGCCGCTGCTCAAAGCCCCGGTCATCTACAACGGCGACATCCTCACCGGCGCCGACGCCCGGAGCATCCGCCAGCGCTACCCACAGGTGGCCGACCTCATGGTGGGCCGCGGCGTCCTCTACCGCCCCACCCTGCCCCTCGACATCGCCAACCCCGACCGCGACACCGGCAACGACCTGCGCCTCGCCGCGCACTTCATCGAACGCCTGGTGCAGGCGATTCTTTCAACAATGCCCACCGACCAAGCACGCATACGGAAAATAAAAGAATACTGGTGCCTCGTATGGAAGTCGCTACCCATCAGCGAGATGCAGGCCCGGCAGGTGCTCCACCAGGAGAAACTGACAATTGTTGAAAAAATGATTTGCGATTTGCTACAATAAAAATGACTTTTTTACGTAATATAGAGCGATGAAGAACATATACACATACTGTCTCCTGGCCCTGCTGCCCCTGCTGGCGGCCTCCTGCGGCCAACGCGAAGTGACCGACGACATGGCCGACAGCGTCAAACTGCAGCTGCTGGACATCAACATCGAACGCGACCCCGACAACCCCGAGCTCCTCGCCGCCCGCGCCCGCGTGCTCCTCAACCTGCAGCGCCTTCAGGAAGCCAACTACGACATCACCCGCGCCATCAAGGCCGACCCCAAAAACCTCGAATACCTCCTCCTCAAATCGGACATCGCCTTCGCCGACGGCAACATCGAGGAAAGCTACCGCACCCTCGAGGACGCCGAACGCATGGCCCCCGACAACAAAGAGGTGCTCCTCAAAATGGGCGAAATCACTTTCTACAGCCGCGACTACGACCGTTCCCTCAAATACCTCTCCCAGGTCACCGAGCGCGACGGCAACAACCGCACCGCCCTATTCATGAAAGGTTTCATCTACAAGGAAAAAGGCGACACCGCCAGCGCCGTGCAGCTCTTCCGCCGCGTCTGCGACAAATTCCCCGACTACAGCCCCGCCTTCGAGCAGCTGGGCGTCCTCTACGCCTCCGTGGACAACCCCATGGCCGTCGAATACCTCACCACGGCCCTCAACCTCGACCCCTCCAACACCAACACCATGTATGCCTTGGCCCTCTACTACCAGGAACAACAGGAACTTGAACCCGCCGAGACCCTCTACCACCAGATCCTCGACCTCAACCCCGCCAGCGCCGACGCCTGGCACAACCTCGGATACATGGAACTCTTCTACTACCACGACTACCCGCGCGCCATCGAATACTTCACCAAAGCCATCGAAGCCAACAGCCAGTACATCGAAGCCTACGCCAACCGCGGCTGCGCCTACGAACTCAGCGGCGACGCCGCCCGCGCCCGCGCCGACTTCGAATACGCACTCACCATCAACAACACCTACCAACCCGCACTCGAGGGCCTGAAACAAATCAAATAGAAAACAACAATAAAAACAACAACATAATACCCATATCATTATGAGCACATTAAAAGGACGCAACCTCATCTCCATCACCGACTTCTCCAAAGAGGAGTACATCCAGGTGCTGGACATTGCCGAAGGATTCGAACAGAATCCCAAACAGAAAATCCTCAGCGACAAGGTGGTGGCCACGCTCTTCTTCGAGCCCTCCACCCGCACCCGCCTGAGCTTCGAGAGCGCCGCCAACCAGCTTGGCGCACGCATCATCGGCTTCAGCGACCCGGGCGGCACCAGCGTCCAGAAAGGCGAATCGCTGCACGACACCATCGTCATGGTCTCCTCCTACAGCGACCTCATCGTCATGCGCAACCCCAAAGAGGGCTCCTCGCGCTATGCCTCCGAGGTGGCCTCAGTGCCCGTCATCAACGCCGGCGACGGCGCCAACCAGCACCCCACCCAGTGCATGCTCGACCTCTACAGCATCCGCAAAACCCAGGGCACCCTGGAAAACCTTAATATCGCCATGGTCGGCGACCTCAAATACGGCCGCACCGTCCACTCCCTCGTCCAGGCCATGTGCAACTTCAACGCCACCTTCCACCTCGTCTCGCCGCAGGAACTCAAACTCCCCAGCAGCGTCAAAATGAGCATCAAGAACGCCGGCCTGAAGTACTACCAGTACACCGAAATCAAGGACATCATCCCCACCGCCGACATCATCTACATGACCCGCGTGCAGCGCGAGCGCTTCCCGGATCCCATGGAGTACGAGCGCGTCAAAGACAGCTGCATCCTCACCGCCGACATGCTCAAAGGCTGCAAGCCCAACATGCGCATCCTCCACCCCCTGCCCCGCGTCAACGAAATCACCACCGACGTCGACTCCACCCCCTACGCCTACTACTTCCAGCAGGCACAGAACGGCGTCTATGTCCGCCAGGCCCTCATGGCCGCCATCCTCGGAGTGAGATAAGGTTTAAGGTTTAAGGTTTAAGGTTTAACGTTTAAAATTCAAAGATTATGGAAAGCAAGAAAGAAATGGTCGTCAGCGCCATCGAGAACGGCACCGTCATCGACCACATAGCCACCGAATCGGTCTACCAGGTCATCCGCATCCTCGGCCTCGAAAAATACAAAGACGAAGTCCTCATCGGCAACTACCTCAGCAGCGAGAAACTCGGCCGCAAAGGCATCATCAAAATCAAAAACAAACACTTCTCCGTCGAGGAGGTCAGCAAGATAGCCCTCGTGGCACCCTTCGCCTCCATCATCGACATCGAGGACTACAAGGTCGTCAAGAAATTCCGCGCCGAAATCCCCGACCACATCGAGAACTTCGTCCGCTGCGCCAACCCCAAATGCATCACCAACGCCGAGGTGGTCCCCACCAAGTTCGACGTCGTCGACAAGGAGAACCTCAAACTCCGCTGCCACTACTGCGAGAAGTTCACCACCAAGGAAACCATGAAATTCGCCGAGTGATGCGCCGCTACTACATCGCCCTCGTCGCCATGGCCCTGCTGCTGGCGCTGGCCTCATTCGTCGTCATGTGGACCGCCCCGCAGGCCTTCCTGCCTGTCATGCCCCTGCTGGCGCTCTACTTCGCCGTCGTCACCGGCGTGCAGCACTACATCGTCCTGAAGAGCATGTACCAGTCGCCCCGGCGCTTCGTCCAGGTCTTCCTGGCCACCACCGTCGCCATCCTCTTCGTGCACCTCGTGGTCTTCGCCGTCTACCTCTTCACCCACACGGCCCACGCCAAGCCCTTCGCCCTGGCCTTCTGCATCGGCTTCGCGGCCATGATGGTCTTCGAAACCACCGCCATGGTCGTCACCATCGGCAACGAGCGCAAGAAAAACCAGCAACAGAAATAGCCCTTCCGGCAACCTTTTTTCACCTTACAGCCCGTATCGATTGATACGGGCTTTATCGATTTAAGCCAACTCCTTGTATATCTGTCCTATAAAAACATTGACAACACCCTGTCATTCCCCTACCATCTCCCACCATGGTAGGACTTGGGTAGGAGTTGGTAAGGAGTTGGTAAGGGGTTGGTAAGGTTTTTATCGATATATGGTGCCCGGTGGTTGGCTACAGGTTGCCGGCACGGCAGACGGTCATGAGGCCGGGGGCCAGATGGGTGGCAGCAAGGCGCTGGAGGTCGGAGGGAGTGGTTGTGGCAAGGGCCTCGCGGAGGTTGTCGGTGAGGAGTTCGGTGACATCGGTGCCAAGCATGTCGATGAATCGTGCCGAGCGCTCGAAGATGCCGTCCACGGAGCGGAGGAAGTCGCCGGCGAGCACCGTGCGCACCAGGTCCAGTTCCGCTTGGGGGACAGGGTCGTCGACGAGGCGCTGCAGCTCGTGCATGATTTCGCGTTCGGCGTCGTCGGCCACATCGCCGGCCACGTCGGCAGAGGTGTAGAAGACGATGGCGCCGCGATAGATCTGGGTGCGGGCGTAGATGCCGTAGGTGTAGCCCTTGTCCTCGCGGAGGTTGCTCATCAGGCGCGAGCCGAAGTAGCCGCCAAGGATGGTGACGAGGAGCATGAGTTGGGCATAGTCGGGGTCGTCCCAGGCAACGGGCAGCAGCCGGCCCACGCGCACGGTGGTCTGTACCGCGCCGGCGATGGGCATGTCGAGCCGCGTGGGCGGCAGGAGCGGCGAGTGGGCGAAGGAGGTTCTCGGCAGGTCGGCGCTCGGGGCGTCGTGCCCGAAGAGGGCGTCGACGGTGGCGAGGAGCGCGTCGTCGACATGGCCGCTGAGGACGATGTCGAGGTCGCCCGGGCGATGGCGCTCGGCATAGTGGCGTTTGACGGCGTCGAGGGTCAAAGCGTCGGCGTCGGCGGGAGTGGCGTAGCATCCCAGGGGGTGCCGGATGCCAAAGAGAGCCGTGTAGAAGAGCCGCCGGGCCATGTCGGCCGAACGCAGCTGCGCAGCGGCTATCTTTTGTTTGCGTTCGCGGCAATAGATTTGAAAGTCCTCCTCCGGGAAGAGGGGCTGGTGCACCAGGGCGTCGAGCACGGGCAGGAGGTCGTGCAGGTGTCGCCGCAGGGCGTAGAAGCTGGTGCTGCAGTGGGTAGCGTTGTTGTTGCTGTCCACGATGATGCCGCGGAAGTCGAGGAAGCGGGACAGAGCGTCGGCCGACATGGAGCCGCCGGCCACGGTGTAGAGGCGGTTGGCGGCGGCGGCGCAGAGGGGTTGGCTCTGATAGGCCGAGCCGGACTCGGAGACGAGGTCGATTTTGACCAGTTCGGTGCTGTCGGAGGGGAAGCAGTACAATTGGCGGCCGTTGGAGAGGCTGTGGCGCCGGGGCTGCAGGCTGGCGCTCGGAGGAATGGAAATCATCAGAAAAGAACGGTTAATTTGAAATTGAGCTGACGGGCCGTGAGGTAGTTAGGCACACGGCGGGGCAGGTTGTCGATGTCGGCCACCCAGAGGTAGGAGACGACGTTGCGGAAATTGAAGAGGTTGAAAACCTCGAGGCCCACCTGAATGTCCTTGACATGGCGGAAGAGTTTCGTTTTGGCGAGCTTGTCAAAATAGGCCAGGTGGACGGTGTTGCCCCAGTCGATACGGTAGTAGGACGGCAGGCGGAGCTGGTTGCCGCCGTTGTCGCCGAAGGGTATGGCGATGGGGGTGCCGGTGGCGTAGACAAGGTTGAGGCTCATGTACCACCAGGGCATGTCGGGCACATTGTCCTGAAGGAAGAGCTTGAAGGAGAAGCGCTGGTCGGTGGGGCGTGCCAGCCATCCGAGGCCGTCGCCTTCGATGTCCTCCTGGGTTTGCATCAGGGAGAGGCTGGCCCACGACTCGAGGCCCTCGACGAGTTCGGCGTTGAGGCGGAGGCTGAGGCCGACGACGTAGCCGACGGCGGTCTTGTCGGGCATGTAGCGCAGGCGGAGGTTGTCGACGGTATAGGGAATGAGGTCGGTGAGGTATTTGCCGTAGAGGTCGGCGGTGAGGGTGAAGGGCTTGTCCCAGAGGCGGAAGCGCCAGTCGGCGGTGCCGGTGAGCTGGTAGGAGGTCTGGGGGCGAGTGGCGGAGCAGAGCGTGCCGTCGTCGCGGCGGTATTCGCGGTAGAGCGGTGCCTGGCGATAGATGCCGGCGGCCAGGCGGAAGAGCATGTCCTGCTCCATGCGGGGCTTGTAGCTGACGCTGGCACGGGGGCTGAACATCCAGCGGGGGCCGAGGCTGAGGGTGGTGTCTGGAGTGTCGAAGGTGCTGCCGTAGACGTGGCCACGAAGGCCGAGGAGGACGTTGATGTCGCTGCCGCGGCGGGTGTGGAAGTTCAGCTCGCGCTGCACATGGGCCGTCCCGCGGAGGGTCTGCACGGCGTTGGCGCTGTTGGCGTAGAGCTGAAGGATGGGGCTGAGGGGGTAGTTGGCGCTGTCGCCGAAAGGCAGGATGATGGAGGGCAGCGTGTAGCCGGAGGAGTCCACCCACTTCCATTCGCGCAGGTGGTCGTCGAAATGTTCCATCTGGAACGTCACACCCATATTCCAGTTGCCCAAACGGGCGTGGCGGATGGCGGAGAGGTCGAAGGTGGCGATGTCGGTGGTGAGGCGGTTGCGAGCATGCTCGAGGAAGGTGCCGACGCCGCGGTTGAAACGCGTGGTGTCGTCGGTGCTCTCGCCGGTCTCGATTTGGTAGAGCCAGTACTGGCTCTGCACGTCGTAGCGTTCGCTCTCGTTGATGTGCTGGATGGAAATGATGGGGGTAACGACCCAGTCGTCGGTTGGGCGCCAGCGGGCCTGGAGGGCGCCGAGGAGGGTGTTGTAGCGGTCCTGCTCCTGGCCGTCGAAGTAGATGTCTATCTCCATGCCGGGCTGCAGGGCGCTGCCGAAGGCTGTGGTGCGGCTTTCGGGCACAAGGCCGTAGACGTTACGTGTGGCCAGGGCCAGAAGGCCGATGTCAAGGCGGCTGTTGACCCGATAGTTCAACCAGGCCTGCAGGTCGGTGTAGCTGGTGGTGTAGCTGCCGCGGGTGTCGAGGCTGCCCAGCACATACTGGTTGTTGTGGTGGCGCAGGCCGATGTTGTAGTCCAGTTTGCTGCCGATGGTGCCGGCCACGGTGGCCGATGCACCAAGCAGGCTGACGCTGGCCTTGCCTTCGAAACTGCCGTTGACGGCACCGGGATGATAGCCAATGGCAAGCACGGAGGAGAGTTTGTCGCCGTAGGCGGCGTTGAAACCGCCCGGCGAAAAACGTACGCTGCTCACCATGTCGGGATTGATGATGCTCATGCCCTCCTGCTGTCCGCTGCGTATCAGCATCGGGCGAAAGACCTCGACGCCGTTGATGTAGACCAGGTTCTCGTCGAAGGAGCCGCCGCGGACGGAGTACTGGCTGGAGAGTTCGTTGTTCGACTGCACGTCGGGCAATAGCTTGATGACGCCCTCCACGCCGCCGGTGGGGCCGACAATGTTGTCCAGGTGCTGTACGTCGACCCCGGTGAAGGTGGTCTGACGGGTGACGTCCTCGCTGATAACAACTTCCTGGAGGTTGGTGGCCGAGGGCTTAAGGGCCACATCCAGCTCGGTGCGCACATTGCGGCGCACACGGTGGCGCACTGTCTCGTAGCCCGTATGGGAAAACTGTACCGTTATGCTGTCGTTACCTTTCAAGTGAAGGCGGTAGAAACCCTTGGCGTTGGTGGTGGTGCCTGTGGGGAGGCCGGGGATGCCGACATTGACGAACTCGATAGGCTGGCCGCTTTTGGCATCTGTCACCACGCCCTCCAGCACGCCCTGCCCCGAGGCGAGCAGCGGCAAGACCGTCAATACTATATAAAAAACAAACCGTTTCATTGCCATAAATAACAATGAAACGGTTTTTTTATTGTGCACTGAGCACTATTTCTTTTTATTTCATCAGCTGGTCGACACGGGCTTTGGCGGCGTTGGACTCGTTAAGGCGGTCCACATGGGCGTAGGCGGTGCCGAGGGCGACGAGCACGTTGATCAGGTTAGGGCGCTGGGAGGTCTTGAATTCGCCTTCGGGCAGGCCGTCGATGTAGGCCACAGCCTTCTCAAGGTATCCGATGGACTGGCCATAGTAGGTCTTGGCTTCGGCGTTGAGCTTCTCATAGAGGGCAGCCTTCTCGTCGTCGTAGTCGGCGGCGAAGGGGTCGATGGCATTGGCGGCATTGGTCTTGTCGGCAGCACGGTTGTAGAGCATCTTGCCCAGGCCGAAGTTGGCACCGAACTGGTTGGGTTTGAGCATCAGCGACTGGCTGTACTTGGCTTCGGCAGCCTCGTAGTCGGCCACGCCCTCGCCACTCAGCAGGTCGCCGGTCTGCACCAGCACATCGGGATAGATGCTGACCGAGTCCTTGGTCATCTCAAGGGCGGTGTTGATGTCTTCCTTGCCCTTCTCGACATTGCCGTCGAGGAGGTAACCCGTGGCGCGGAGCAGATAGGCTTTGAAGTCGTCCTTGCAGTTCTTCACGTAGTTGGCGGCAATCTTCATGGCCTGGGCGTTGTCCTTCTCGGCGATGCTGATGCCGAAGAGGGTGACATAGACGTAGTTGATGCTGGTACGCTTGCGGGTCATGGCGTTGAAGAACTTCTTGATGTTGGCGGTGTCGCGGGTGGCCACAGAGCTCAGACCGGCGATGTAGGTGGCATCGAGGGCGAACTGGGTCTTGGCGGAGTTGTTGAAGCAGGTGACAGACTTCTCGGCCAGCTCGATGGCTTTCGTATAGTCCTTGGCCTCATAGGCGGTGGTGGCCTGCTTGTAATACTCGTTGCCGACGAAGCTGAAGACCTCGTTCACCTGCTGGGCAAACTCCTGCTTGGTGTCCAGGCGCTTGCACTCGAGGGCGGCAGTGTAGGCCTGCTCGGCCCAATCGGGGGCGAGGTTCTTGTATTTGGGCTTCTTGGCCTGGGCATCGCCGCCAATCTGGGAATAGATGAGGGCCTTGTAGCACCAGGTCTTGGAGTCGTCCTTGGTGCTCTCGTGCAGGCAGGCTGCATCGATTTCGGCCTTGGCCTTGTTAAGATATCCCTTGCGCATGTCTTGGAAAGCGCTCGAGACGTTCAGGGACTGGGCGCTCGCGGCCATGGTGAAGGCGGCGAGAGCAGCGGTCATGACAAATTTCTTCATTTTCATATTGATGTTGTTTTTGGTGTTTTTATTCTTCGTTTTGATTATTAGTATCGTTTGCATCGGTATTATTGCTCTCCGGTGCAATATTTTCTTCCATCGCGCCTTCCTCCAGGGGCTGTTCCTCCTCGTTGTCGGTGGGCACCTTGGTGATGGAGGCGATGTAGTCCTTGCCGCGCAAGTCGATGAGTTTCACGCCCTGTGTGGCACGTCCCAGCACGCGCAGGTCGGCCACCTTCATGCGGATGGTGATGCCGCTGCGGTTGATGATCATCAGGTCGTGGTCGTCGGTGACATTGGTCACAGCCACCAGCGGGCCGGTCTTCTCGGTGATCTGCATGGCCTTGACGCCCTTGCCGCCACGGTGGACGGTGGCGCGGTAGTCCTTCAGGGCCGAGCGCTTGCCGTAGCCGTGCTCGGTGACCACCAGCAGGTTCTCGTCCTCGCTGGGCAGGCAGAGCATCTCGATGGCGGCATCGTCGTCGCCGTCGAGGTCCATCCCCTTCACACCCGAGGCACCGCGGCCCATCGAGCGGAACTCCTTCTCGGGGCATATCATCACCTTGCCCTTCTTCGAGGCAATGAGCATGTAGCTCTCGCCGTCGGTCAGGCAGGCGGTGAGCAGCTCGTCGCCCTCGCGGATGCCGATGGCGATGATGCCATTGGTACGCGGACGCGAATAGGCCTCCAGCGGCGTCTTCTTGACAATGCCGTTTTTCGTGCACATGACGATGTAGTGGTTGCCCACATACTCCGTGTCGCTCAAGGTCTCCACGTTGACGTAGGCCTTCACCTTGTCGTCGGGCTCGATATTGATGCAGTTCAGTATCGGACGACCCTTGGTGTTCTTCTCGCCCTCGGGCACCTCGAAGGCGCGCATCCAGTAGCAGCGGCCCTTCTCGGTGAAGAACAGCAGGTAGTTGTGGTTGGTGCAGGTGAAGATGTGCTCCACGAAGTCCTCGCTGCGCACCGAGCTGCCCTTCGAGCCCACGCCGCCACGGGTCTGTGTGCGGTATTCGGTGAGGGGCGTACGCTTGATGTAGCCCTTGTGGCTGATGGTGATGACCACCTGCTCGTCGGGGATGGTGTCTTCCACACGGAAGTTGGCAGCGTCGTATTTGATGATGGTGCGGCGGTCGTCGCCGTATTTCTCGCGCAGCTCCTCGCACTCCTGCTTGATGACCTGCATCAGCACGTTGTGGTCGCCAAGGATTTCCTTGCAACGCTCGATGAAACGCAGTTTCTCGTCGTATTCGTCCTGCAATTTCTGATGCTGCAGACCGGTGAGCTGTGCCAGACGCATGTCGACAATGGCGCGGGCCTGGATTTCGCTGAACTGGAAACGGTCCATCAAACCCTGGCGGGCCTCGTCGGGAGTCTTGCTGGCACGGATAAGGGCCACAATCTCGTCGATGATGTCGATGGCGCGGAGCAGACCCTCAAGGATGTGGGCACGCTTCATGGCCTCGTCCATTTCGAACTGGGTGCGGCGGGTGACCACCTCCTCGCGGTGCTCCACGAAATATTGTATCAGCTGCTTGAGGTTCAGCAGTTGCGGACGGCCGTGCACCAGGGCGATGTTGTTCACTGCGAAGCTGCTCTGCAGCTCGGTGAGCTGGAACAGCTTGTTCAGAATCACATTGGGCACCACGTCGTGGCGCAACACATAGACCACACGGATGCCGTCCTTGTCGCTCTCGTCGCGGATGTCCAGGATACCCTCAATCTTGCCTTCCTTCACCAGGTTGGCGGTCTTCTTGATCATCTCGCTCTTGTTCACACCGTAGGGCACCGTCGAAGCCACGATGAGGTTGTGGCCCTTGGCGTCCTCTTCAATCTCGGTGATGGCACGGATGATGATGCTGCCGCGGCCCGTCATGTAGGCCTCGCGCACACCGTTGTAGCCGTAGATGATGCCTCCCAGGGGGAAGTCCGGGGCCTTCACATATTCCATCAGCCCCTCGATGGTGATGTCGCGGTTGTCGATAAAGGCGATGCAGCCGTCAAGCACCTCGCGCAGGTTGTGCGTCGGCATATTGGTGGCCATACCCACGGCAATGCCGTTCGAGCCGTTCACCAGCAGGTTCGGAATCTTGGCCGGCAGCACCGAAGGCTCCTCGCCCTCGTTGTCGTAGGTGGGCACCATGTCCACAGTGTTCTTGTCGATATCGGCCACCAGCTCGTTGCTGATCTGCTTCAGACGGGCCTCGGTGTAACGCATGGCGGCAGGCGAATCACCGTCGATGGAACCGAAGTTTCCCTGACCGTCCACCAGCGTGTAGCGCATCGACCAGTCCTGGGCCAGACGCACCAGTGCGCCGTAGATACTCGAGTCGCCGTGCGGGTGGTACTTACCCATCACGTCGCCGACAATACGCGCCGACTTCTTGGTAGGAGTGTTGTAGAGAATGCCGTTCTCGTTCATCGAATAGAGAATGCGGCGGTGCACCGGCTTGAAACCGTCGCGCACGTCGGGCAATGCCCTCGCCACGATGACCGACATGGCATAGTCGATATAGGCCGTTTTCATTGTGGTCTCGATATCGACCCTTGTGATTTTTTCGTTTTCAGAAACCATCAGTCGTTCTTTATTATTTTATATTATTGTATTCTAATAATTTATCGGCACAGCCCCGCTGCACCTTAAAAAACAAAGATACAAATTATTTTCCATTCTGCGGCAACCTTGGCATAAAAATTTATCAACAGCAACCACTAAACACCAATCGACAAACACTAAACGTTGATTTCCACACCCCATTGTTGAAAAGAATCTTTGGCACCAATCTTGCAATACAAATATTTGTAGTACTTTTGCATCACGAATTATAGAACCACATGGAAGCAAACCTCAGCGAAAACACCAAGAAGGCCATCGCCTTCTCCCGCGACGAAGCCATCCGCCTCAAAAACGGCGGCATAGGCGTCGAACACCTCTTCCTCGGCATGGCACGCCTCCCCGAATGCTCGGCCATGACCATGCTCTCCACCCTCGGAGTCAACACCGCCGCCCTCCGCGAACGCCTCGAAAGCCAGGTCTCCCAGGCCCACGCCGACATCCGCTACGCCGAAGACAGCGAAATACCCATGCTCCGCCAGACCGAGAAGGTGCTCCGTCTCAGCTACCTCGAAAGCATCAAGCTCAAATCCTCCGAAATACGCACCGAGCACCTCATCCTCGCCATGCTGCAGGAAAACGACAACCTCGTCGCCAACTTCCTCGGCAAGGACAATGTCGACTACGACCGCTTCGCACGGCTCGTCCGCAGCGACAGCGGCCTCGAGCCCGGACGCATGCCCGACTTCTCCAGCCAGACCTCCGACGACGACAACGACGACGCCTTCGCCGACCCCATCGTCGAAAGCGGCAAGCACCAGCCCGCCTCCGGCAAAAGCAAAACCCCTGCCCTCGAAAACTTCGGCCGCGACCTCACCAAACTCGCCCTCGACGGCAAGCTCGACCCCATCGTCGGCCGCCAGAAAGAGATGGACCGCATAGCCCAGATCCTCTCCCGCCGCAAGAAGAACAACCCCATCCTCATCGGCGAGAGCGGCGTCGGCAAGAGCGCCATCGCCGAAGGCCTGGCCATACGCATCGCCGAAGGACGCGTGCCGCGCACCCTCTACGGCAAACGCCTCCTCAGCCTCGACCTCGCCTCCCTCGTCGCCGGCACCAAATACCGCGGCCAGTTCGAAGAGCGCATGAAAGCCATCATCAACGAACTCGAACAGAACCCCGACATCATCATCTTCATCGACGAAATCCACACCATCGTCGGCGCCGGCTCCGCCAGCGGCTCCCTCGACGCCAGCAACATGTTCAAACCCGCCCTCGCCCGCGGCGTCATCCAGTGCATCGGCACCACCACCCTCGACGAGTACCGCCAGTACATCGAGAAAGACACCGCCCTCGAGCGCCGCTTCCAGAAAGTGCTCGTCGAACCCGCCACGCCCGAAGAGACCATGGAGATACTCCAGAACATCAAGGACAAATACGAAGAGCACCACCTCGTGCAATACACCGAGGACGCCCTCAAAGCCTGCGTCGACCTCACCGAGCGCTACGTCTCCGACCGCCTCCAGCCCGACAAAGCCATCGACGCCCTCGACGAGGCCGGCGCACGCGTCCACATCGCCAACATGCAGGTGCCCGAGGAAATCGTCAACCTCGAACAGGAAGTCTCGCGCATCGAAGCCCGCAAAAAAGACATCCTCGCCTCCAAACGCTACTCCGAAGCCGCCGAACTCCGCGACCAGGAACGCGACCTCCAGGGCAAACTCGCCGACCTCAAACGCCAGTGGGACGCCGATGAGCGCGAACGCCACGTGCAGGTCACCGACCAGGACGTCGCCGCCGTCGTCGCCATGATGACCGGCGTGCCCATCGAGCGCATCGCCGAAAGCGAACAGGGACGCCTCCTCCAGATGGAAAACCAGCTCCGCGGCAGCGTCGTCGGACAGGACCAGGCCATCAGCCAAATCGCCAAAGCCATCCGCCGCAACCGCGCCGGACTCAAAGACCCCAACCGCCCCATCGGCTCCTTCCTCTTCCTCGGCCCCACGGGCGTCGGCAAAACCTACCTCACCAAAATCCTCGCCCGCTACCTCTTCGACAGCGAAAGCGCCATGATACGCATCGACATGAGCGAATACATGGAGAAATTCGCCGTCAGCCGCCTCATCGGAGCGCCTCCGGGATACGTCGGCTACGAGGAAGGCGGACAGCTCACCGAACGCGTGCGCCGCAAACCCTACTCCATCGTCCTCCTCGACGAAATCGAGAAGGCCCACCCCGACGTCTTCAACGTCCTCCTCCAGGTCCTCGACGACGGCGTCCTCACCGACGGCATCGGCCGCAAGGTCGACTTCAAGAACACCATCATCATCATGACCTCCAACATCGGCTCGCGCCAACTCAAGGACTTCGGCACCGGCGTCGGATTCAACACCGCCGCACGCGAAGCCGAAAAAGCCGACCTCCAGCGCGACGTCATCGAGAAAAGCCTCAAAAAAGCCTTCGCCCCGGAATTCATCAACCGTATCGACGACATTATCTACTTCAACTCCCTCCAGCGCGAAGACATCCACCGCATTATCGACATCGAACTCCGCGGCCTCTTCTCCCGCATCCGCAAAATGGGCTTCGAAGTCGACATGGACGAACGGGCCAAGGACTTCATCGTCGCCAAAGGCTGGGACGAAAACTACGGCGCCCGCCCGCTGCGTCGCGCCATACAGCGCTACGTCGAGGACGACCTCGCCGACGAAATCATCAAGGCCGACATCCTCCCCGGCGACACCATCCACATCACCGCCGACGACGACCACGTCTTCTTCAACACCGAAAAAGGCGAAACCTCCCGTCAACTCGACGAAGCCCTCTCCACCGAAACCGTCTAACCCCCCACCCCACCCCCAAAAAGAGAGGAACCCCTCCGGTTCCTCTCTTTTTTTTACCCCAACCCCAACCACTAACCACTTAACACTAACCACTTAACACTAAACACTTAACACTCCCCTCTCATAACTCTTAACTCATAACTCTTAACTCATAACTGATACATGATTCGACCCTTCTCATATAGTTCCTATATACTTCTCATATACTTCTTATATCACCTATATAAGAAGTATATGAGAAGTATATGAGAACGATATAAGAACGATATAAGAACGGCCGAATTATGTACCTCTTCGACCCCTCTCGGACCCCTGTTTTACACCCCTCCGGCAGGGAGGGGTCGGGGCGTCAGTTGCCGAAGATAAATCCTAAAAAGAAAACCGGGGGACGCAAGGTGGCGTCTCCCGGTTGTTTTTGTTGTCAGCGTTGTCGTTAAAAAAAAACTAGAAGTTGTATTTCACCATGGCGCAGAGGCGGTGGCCGAGGACCTGGCGGAGGTTGTCGTTGTCGAGGACGGTGCCGTCCTGCGGGTCGAGGTCGCCGTAGGTGACGCCGGTGAGCTCGTACTCGAGGCCGATGTTGAAGGCCTTGGTGTTGTAGCTGACGGAGGGGGCAAGGCGGTAGATGCTGTTGAGGTTGGTGACGCCCTTCTTCATGTAGAGCTCGGGGGGGACAAGGGCGATGATTCGATAGTCCTTGTTGGCAAGGCCGAGGTTTTTCTGGTAGCCGAGGAAGAGGTTGACGCGCCAGCGCGAGCCATAGGAGAGGTTGAGGTAGGAGACGAAGGCCTGCATGGGGATGTAGCCCCAGTCACCGTCGGCATTGACGGCCCAGGCATAGCCGCTGAGCATGTTGAGGTGGCCGAGGTTCTGCGCCAGGGTGCTGCGGAATTTCAGCGCAAAGGGCACGCTGAGGGGCGTGTACTGGAAGTAGACCGTCGGCGAGAAAGAGTGGCAGCGACCTTCGTCGAGGCGGTTGTAAAGCACGTCATCGGTCAGCACATTCACCACAGGTATCTCCCTGCGGACGAGGAGGTTGGTGTAGTCCATGCCCAGCTGGGCGTAGACCTCGCGCGTGCGGTAGTGGAGCCCGAAGAAGAGTTCGGGCACCAGCGAGCGGTTGGCGTAGGCCGTGCTTTCGCCGTCGGGGCCGGGCGAGGAGAACTGGTACTGCCAGAGGGCGGCGGCGGTGAAGCCGAAGCCGTTGGGGTTGAGCGTGTAGCGCACCTGCGGCGTGCGGCTGTGGGGACGGAAGGGGGCGCCGGCGGCCATGCCGAGGACGTCGGGCATGATGCTGCCGCTGAGGGGGTGCCAGTCCTGGCCGAGGAGGAGTTCGTGCTGACCGAAGGCGTTCTGGCGGCGGAGGGTGACGTAGGCCAGGCGCAGGCGCAGCACGGTGTTGCTGGTGCCGAAGCCGGCAAAGTCGCCTTCCACCTTGCCGCTAAGGTCGAAGCCCGCGAAGTGCGCCCCTTCGAGGGCGAGGCCAAAGCGGGTGCTGAGGGCCAGGAAGTGGGCCTCGGGGACGGCATTGCGGTCGAAGCGGTCGTCGGTGGCGCCGAGGGTCTGGGCCTGGGCCTCGGTGAGGTTCCAGTCCTCGTCGTAGGGAATCATCAGGTATTCGCCGCCGCAGACGGTCATCATGCGGCGCGAGTCGACGCTGAGGTAGTTGCGGACGAAGCCGTAGGGTTTGATTGTCACCTTCTCGGCCTTGCGCACGGCGGCGGTGTCCTGCGCCGAGGCGGCGAGGGCGGCAAGCAGAAGGGTTGCAAGTAGCAGGGGTTTCTTCATAGTGGTAAGTAGTTTTATTTTACAATGATTTCATCGGTGAATATCCAGGGTTTCTGCCCCGCGGCGCGGTGCCACGAGGGTATCTCTTTCAGGGGGACGGCCACCACGCGGACGTAGCGGTACTTGTTGGGCTCGCCGCCAATGGTGCATGCCGTTTCCAAGGCGTAGGTGTAAATATCCGGTGTGGCCAGCACCTCGGGATTTTCTATCTCCTGTTTGGAGCGCCACTCCCAGCGCTCGCCGTCGTCCGACACTGCAAACCACACCCACTGCGGGAGGAAAATCCACGAGAGGGGGTAGAAGTAGAAGTCGATGCCGATGTAACGGATGGGCTGTGGCTCGCCGAGGTCGACGATGGCGTCCAGCGTGTCGCCCCAGAAGCCCAGCCAGGAGTGGCGGTAGTCCATAATGCCTGCCGTGGCGTCGGTAAGACCTGCTGTGTTGTAGGGGGGCGTGGCAGGATGGCGAAGGATGACGGGCTTGCCGAGTGCAAAGTGTTCACTGTAAGCCTTGTCGGCCCAGTGGCGCATATCGGCGGCATATTCGGCAGGCGTGCATCCCATTTCCATCATCTGTGGCACTTGGAAGTGGAGCAAGTCTGATTCGAGCGAATCGATAGTCTCCAACATGTCGGTTTCATTAGGCTCGCCATGCTGCAGTTCAAGCCACGCGAAGTGAAGAGCCATACGGAAGAATCGCAGGCGTTCCAGCACGGCGCTATCGCCGGCAGCAGCATTCACAGCTGTGCCTATCCTCTCGTAGTAATCCCACATCAGGTCTTCTGAGAGGTAGCCCTCAGCGCCGTCGACAGGGTAGCCGTAGATGTTCAGCGTCTGCCCGCTCGCGACAAGGGTGGCGGTCATGGTGTCGATGATTTCCTTCACATAGCGGCCCGCCTCGCCGTAGTAGCCCCGATAGAAGTCGTCCATGAGGGAGTCGATGTTGCAGTAGGGATCCCAAAGGAGCTTGGCAATCATATAGCAGCGGATGTCCATCCAGGAGGTGATGTTGTCGGCGCCAGTGGCCTGTTCGAACATCATGGTGGTGCCGTGTTCTTTAAAGAACTGGAGGTTGGGCTGTAGGACATGGAGGTTGGGGAAAGGGTTCCAGAAGTTGCGGAACTGCACCACGTAGTCCCACACGTAGAGGTTGCCGATCAGGCGGCTCCAGTCGTCGATGTCTTTGCTGAAGGCAGGGTCGGTCTGGAAGATGGGCTTTTGGCGACCGGCCTCGATGGGGCAGAGCATGACGAGGACGTTGGGCTGGAGCGTCGGCGTCTCGCCGGCATTGGTTTCTTCTGTGTCGGTTTTGCCGGCGAGACGCCGGGACTCCACTTGCGGAGCCTTGCGGGTGTATTGGTACGCCAGGGTGGCGATGGTCTTCTCGGGGAATCGGCGTGCCACCTGGTTGACGAACCAGAGCAGCGTGCCGCTGGGGCCGCCGTAGAGGCTGTCGAGATGGCGGCAGGCGACGCAGGTGCAGGCGTTGTAGTTGTCGTTGGGCGACACGGACCATATCGTCTTCTGCGGGAAGGCGGCCATGGTGTCGGCCAGGCGGCGGCAGAGGGTTTCAAGCACCTCGGGGTTGCTGAGGCACAGCTGCCCGTCGCGCATGCGGCGACCGTTGTTGAGGGAGTACCATTCGGGGTGCTCGTCGTAATACCTCTCCTGAGGCAGGAGTTTGGCAAAGGTGTGCACATACATGCCGAAGCGTTCGTTGCGGTCGGCCTGCGTGTGCAGGTGGTGCCAGTCGGCGTAGAGCTGGCTGTGGTTGGGATAATAGTATGTCACCTCGCGATAGGCGAAGGCGGGATTTTCCACAATGTGAAAGCGGAATGCGGAAAGCGGAATGCTTTTGTTCAGGTCGGGGACGACCATGGCATCGGGGGTGTAGAGGCGGAAACCAAGCTTCTCGAGGAAAGCGTAGACGGCGTAGAGCGTGCCCTTCTCCCCCGCCCCGTAGAGGACTATGTCGCGTCCGTCGCCGATGATGAAATAGCCACCGTCGCGCAGCGTGTCGACTATGGACTGGTAGCGCTGCTTCGTCTCCGGGGCCAGTCCGACATGGATGGTGTGGTCGGTTCTTTTGCCACTGATGGTTTTGCAGCCGCCCTTCTCCAGGAAGACCTTCAGCTGTTCGGCGGCATGGCTCTCGGCGTAGGTGCTCTGGATGCCTATCGAACTCTGTGCCCGAAGGGGGGAAAAAGAAAAAAGCGGAAAGTGGAAAGCCATGCTGATGCAAATCAGCACAACAAATTTCCACTTTCCGCTTTCAGTTTGCATCTCTCTTTTATGCCAGAAGAACAAGCAGCTGGGCTGTGAAGATGCGGAGGAACATGGTGAGGGGGTAGACGGTGGCGTAGCCAGTGTTGGGCAGTTTGCAGCCGTCGGGGGCCATGTTGTTGGCGAAGGCCAGGGTCGGCGGGTCGGTATGGCTGCCGCCGATGAAGCCCATGAGGGTGTAGTAGTTCATCTTCAGCACCAGGCGTCCGAAGGTCGCCACCAGCAGCGGGGGCACCATGGTGATGACGACGCCGTAGAGCACCCACATGTAGCCGCCGGCCTGGATGGTGGCCAGGAAACTGCCGCCGGCGCTGAGGCCGACACCAGCGAGGAAGAGGGCGATGCCCACCTCGCGCAGCATCCATACACCGTGGCTCTCGGTGAATTCGGTCGTGAACCAGCCTTTTTTCACACCCAGCCAGGCACCGATGAGGCTCACCACCAGCGGGCCGCCGGCCAGACCCAGCTTGACGGGGGCCGACATGCCGACAGGTATGGGGATGGAGCCCACGAAGATGCCGACGGCAATGATGACGAAGATGGGGATGAGGTTGACCTTGTGGCGCTGCGAGGCGGGAGTGGCTTTCTTCTCGGCCTGCTCGATGGTGGTCTCGTCGGTGACGGGTTCCTTCTTGAGGTCGATGCGGCACAGCGGACGCAGCAGGAGGCAGCAGACAATCATGCCCACCACGGCCAGGGGATAGGCCACGGCGTAGCCTGCGGCCAGCTGGTCGGCAGCGTCGCCCATGCCTAGGTCGCGCACGGTCTGCTGGGCAGCCGAGAGGCCGGGGGTGTTGGTGACGGCGCCGGTGTAGACACCCGCCATGTCGGTGAGGCTCTGGTCGGCCACCTTGGCGATGATGAAGGTGATGAGGACACCGAAGGCCACGTTGACGAGGGCCATGCCGTTCATGGCCAGGCCGCCTTTCTTGAAGCTCTTGAAGAATCCGGGGCCTACCTGCAGGCCGACGGCAGTGACGAAGAGGATGAGTCCGAACTCCTTGATGATGTGGAGCATCTCGCCGTTGCACTGCACTCCGAGAGCGCTGATGAGGATGCCCACGAAGAGCACCCAGGTGATGCCAAGGGTCACACCCTTGATTTTGAACTTGCCCAAGAGCAAGCCGGCAAAGATAGAGACAGAAAGCATCAGCACCGTGGTGCCGACACCTCCGTTAGTGAGTAAGTTAGTAAACCACATAGTTGAAATTGAAAATTGAAAGTTGAGAATTGAAAATTGTTTCTTTAACTAATTTATAAGATGAAAATTCTTTAAAAACATAATTGAAAATTGAAAATTGAACTGCGCATTGCTGCGTCAGCCAATTTTCAATTTTCAATTTTTAATTTTCAATTCTGCTTAGTCGCCCAGGGTGGCAACCATGACAGCCTTGATGGTGTGCATGCGGTTCTCGGCCTCGTCGAAGACGATGCTGTTCTCGCTCTCGAACACATCCTCGGTGACCTCGATGCCGTCGAGACCGAACTTCTCGTTCACGTCGCGGCCAGCTTTGGTCTCCAGGTTGTGGTAGGCGGGCAGGCAGTGCATGAATTTGCACTTGGGGTTGCCGGTCTTCTTCATCAGCTCGGCGTTGACCTGGTAGGGCATCAGCATCTTGATGCGCTCTTTCCACACGCTGTCGGGTTCGCCCATGCTGACCCAGATGTCGGTGTAGATGAAGTCGAGGCCCTTCACGCCCTTCTCGACGTCGTCGGTGACGGTGAGCTTGGCGCCGGTCTCTTTGGCGATCTCCTGGCACTGTTTGACAAGGTCCTTGGCAGGCTGCAGTTTCTTGGGGGCGATGATGCGGATGTCCATACCCATCTTCACGCCGCCGACCATCAGGCTGTTGCCCATGTTGTAGCGGGCATCGCCGATGTAGGCGAACTTCACCTGGTTGAGGGGCTTGTCGGTGTGCTCCTGGATGGTGAGGAAGTCGGCAAGAATCTGGGTGGGGTGAGCCTCAGCGGTGAGACCGTTCCACACGGGGACACCGGCGTATTTGGCCAGCTCCTCGACGGTGGCCTGGTCGAAGCCACGGTACTCGATGCCATCGAACATGCGACCCAGCACGCGGGCGGTGTCTTTCATGCTCTCCTTGATGCCGATCTGGCTGCCGGTGGGACCGAGGTAGGTCACGTGGGCACCCTGGTCGTGGGCACCGACCTCGAAGGCGCAGCGGGTACGGGTCGAGGTCTTCTCGAAGATGAGGGCGATGTTCTTGCCTTTCAGGCGGGGCTGCTCGGTGCCGGCATATTTGGCGCGCTTCAGGTCGCGGGCCAGGTCGAGCAGATAGTTAAGCTCCTTCGGCGAAAAGTCGAGGATTTTCAGGAAATTGCGGTTTCTTAAATTGTAAGCCATTTCTATAAGATTTTAATATTAAAATTTCTGTTTTTTCCGCTTCGCGTAATCCATAAATCGATTTATGGATTGCCACCGCAGGCGGGGGGTCTTCCTATCTCACGATACGGGTTCCGCAGTTGGGGTTATCCAGTTGGCCGGCCTCGGTGATGATGCATTCTTTGCCGCCGTGCTCGACGAACATGATGGCGGCACGCACCTTCGGGGCCATCGAGCCTTCGGCGAACTGGCCCTCTTCGAGGTACTTCTTGGCCTGGGCCACGGTGATGGTGTCCAGTGCCTGCTCGTTCTCCTTGCGGAAGTTGATGTAGACCTTGGGCACATCGGTGAGGATGTAGAACTCGTCGGCACCGATCTCGACGGCGCAGAGGGCGCTGGCGAGGTCTTTGTCGATAACAGCTTCCACTCCACGCACCGTGTCGTTCTCCTCCACCACGGGGATGCCGCCGCCGCCAACGGTGACAACGATGTTGCCGGCCGTGGCCAATTGCTTGACGATTTTGATGTTGTTGATGCGCGTGGGCTTGGGGCTTGCCACAACCTTGCGCCAACCATTGCCCTTGGGGTCTTCCTTGTACTTGGCACCGGTCTCGGCGGCCAGCTGGTCGGCCTGCTCTTTGGTGTAGTAGGGGCCGACGGGCTTGGTGGGATTCTGGAACATGGGGTCAAGCTTGTTGACGGCCACCTGGGTGACCAGCGTCACCACATCGCGCTGAATGTCGTTGCGGGCCATCACATTGCGCAAACCCATCTCGATCAGATAGGCAATCGAGCCTTGTGTCTCGGCGACACAGAAGTCCATCGGCATGGCCTGCACACCAGCCTGTTTGCCGGCCTCGTGTTGCAGCATCACATTGCCCACCTGGGGGCCGTTGCCGTGGCCGATAACCACGTTGTAGCCACGTTTCAAAAGGGCGCACAAACTCTCACAAGTGTTCTCGACGTTCTCAATCTGCTCCTGATAGGTGCCTTTCTGGCCACTGCGAAGGAGGGCATTGCCTCCAAAAGCGACAACCGCTAGTTTTCTCATTCTTATTCTATATTCTTAATATTCAACAATATAATTCATTTCCCTTTCATCAAGGAAAATGCAAATGTACGAAAAAAAAACGACATACCGAAAAAAAACTTCATTTTCAATGCATTATTTAAATCATAATGCCTCGAGGAAAGTACGGATGAGGGTAAGGAAACGGGGGTAGTTGCCCAGGCCGCAGCCTTCGCAGGTGTCGGTGGGGCTGTGATAGCCGCCGTAGGGGCCTCCGAGGGTATAGATGAAGATGGCCGGGCAGTATTGGCTAAGGTAGTAATGGTCGCTGTTGGGGGCGTTGTCGCGGCGACCGATCTTGGCGGCGTAGCCACGCTCCTCGTTGATGCGGTCCAGCATGTCGACGTAGGGTTTCGTCGCGCGGTCGTTGGCATTTACCACCATCAGGCCCTCGTCGCCGCCGCAAAAGAGGTCGATGTTGACCAGAAGCTTGACTTTGTTCATCTTGATGAGCGGCATGTCGGCAAAGAATCCGCTGCCGATAAGCCCCGATTCCTCGCCGCCGAAAAAGAGGAAAACGTAGGTGTAGTGACGCTGTTCCTGTCCGGCAATCATACGGGCCAAGTCGAGCACGGCGGCGGTGCCGCTGGCGTTGTCGTGGGCTCCGAAGAAAATGGTGTCGCCATGCATGCCAAGGTGCTCGTAATGTGCGGTGAAGACTATCATCGAATCGCTCTTTCCCGGCAGCACCCCACAGACATTTTGCGAGCGGTAGCCGGCCTTCACTATCGGTGGCCGCGTGGTGGTGTTGGGGAAATAGAAATACTGGTAATAGTTCTTGCACAGAGGTTTCACACCCATGGTCTTCAGTTCGTTGCGCACATAGTCGGCGGCAATGGAGTCTCCCCTATTCTGCATGCCGCGTCCAAACATCTCGGGCGACGTCAGGTCGTGGATCACACGGCGCGCATAGACGCTGTCCTGCGCCTGCAACGCCAGGGGCATCAGCATGAAAACAACTAGAATCCGGGCAAATCTAACCATAACGTGGGTAGCATTAATATGAAACCAAGAACAATGAGGGCGACGATGAATTTCCACACCCACTTGAGCCACGTGCCGTATGGGATGCGGGCCATGCCGAGCACGCCGATGAGCACTCCGCTGGTGGGGGTGAGCATGTTGGTGAAGCCGTCGCCGAACTGGAAGGCCAGCACGGTGGTCTGGCGCGAAACGTCAATCAGGTCGGCGAACTGCGCCATGATGGGCATGGTGAGGGCCGCTTTGGCCGAGCCGCTGGGCATGACGACATTGAGCAACGTCTGGAAAACATACATGGCGCCCAGCGAGACCACATCGCCCACCTGCGCCAGCGACCGTGTCAGGCCGTAGAGGATGGTGTCGATGACGCAGCCGTCCTTCAATATGAAGATGATGCCGCTGGCCAGTCCCACCACCAACGCTGCCGACAGGATGTCCTTGCAGCCGGCAAGGAACAGCTTGGCAATGTCGTCGGCCCCCTGGCGGTCGATGATACCGGCAAGGATGCCCATGGCCAGGAACAGGGCCGAGATTTCCTCGATGTACCAGCCGAACTTCAGCACCCCCACAACGAGGGCAACGATGGTGACAAAAAACAGAACGAGTATAAGTATCTGGCGAACCGTGAGCCTGCTCTCTTCCGACGATTCCATGCGCGAACGCCAATAGTCGTCCAGCTTGTACACCGGACTGCTTTCGGGCCTGGCCTTCACCCGACGGGCATACCACAGCACAAAGGCAATGCCCACAATCGTCAGCACCACCCAGCAGAAGAGCCTGTATTCCAATCCGGAGAACAACGGCAGGTCGGCAATGCCCTGGGCGATGCCGATGGTGAAAGGATTGAGCATGGCGCCTGCAAATCCCACATGCGCAGCCACATAGCACATGCATACGCCGACAATGGAGTCGTAGCCCATCTGGATGGCCAACGGGATGAACACCACCACAAAGGCAATGGTCTCCTCGCTCATGCCGAAGACCGCCCCGAAGAGGCTGAACAACAGCATCACCAGCGTGATAATGATGTTTTCGACACCCAGTTTCTTTATTATTTTGTATCTGCTTAACCGCTTGACCCATCGCAAGAAAGCCATCACACCGACATCGATGGCATGACTGTTGTTCAGAATCCAGAATGCTCCGCCAACCATCAGGATGAAGATGATGATGTCGGCCTTGTCGACAAAGCCGTTGAACAGGGCGGAGAATATCTGCCACGTCTGCGGCGCGCGTTCGGTGTAGTGGAACGAGTTGTTCACCACCACCTCGCGGCTGCTGCCGTTGACGTCTATCGTCTCTCTCACGAATTCGCCCGCCGGCACCACCCAGGTGAGCACGGCGGCAAACACAATCAGCGCGAAGACGATGGTAAAGGTATGCGGTATGCGTTTCATTTCAAGCTGGCTAGGTAACTGTTGCGGTAGCGGGGGTCACTGGAAACATCCTCGCCGAACCATGCCGGGGGCACGAAGGCGTTGGCGGCCTCGGCCGAAGGGAATTCCACCTCCACCAGCCGCAGGCCCTCATGGACGCCGTGGAAAAGGTCCAATTCGGCCACCTGTGTAGTGTACAACCCGTCGGCCTCGCTACGGCGCAGGTCGATGCGGTAGCGCGTCTTGCTCACCATGTTGCCCTCGCACTTGGCGCGGAGCATCATGTATTTGTCCTCCGTGAGGGCAAACTCCTCTTCCCTGTTGACGATGGCCGTGGTAGTGGCGGAACGCTGCTTCTCCTTGACGGTGAGGATAAAACCATCGCCCATCCTGCGGACGCGCAGGGTGGGCGATGTGCATAGGTAGCCTTGTTCTATCTCCACATGGGGATATGACTCCAAATCATTTGGAAGCCAACGGACAAGGTATTTCCTTTCTATCTCCATCAGAGCTTGGCCAGATAGTCGGAAACATTCTTTTCGATACGGGCTGCCACGTCGGCGCAGTCGTCGGCCTTCTGGAACTTCTCGCCCGTGATGTGCTCGTAGAGCTCGATGTAGCGGTCGCTGATGCTGTTGACAATCTCCTCGGTCATCTCGGGCACCTTCTGCCCTTCCTTGCCCTGGAAACCATTGTCCATCAGCCACTCGCGCACAAACTCCTTGCTCAGCTGGCGCTGGTGCTCGCCCTTCTTCAGGCGCTCCTCGTAGCCGTCGGCGTAGAAATAACGGCTGCTGTCGGGGGTATGGATTTCGTCGATGAGGTAGATCTTGCCGTCGCGTTTGCCGAATTCATACTTGGTGTCGACAAGAATCAGGCCCTTCTCGGCGGCAATCTTCGTACCACGCTCGAAGAGCTGCAGGGCGTAGCGCTCCAGCTGGTCGTAGTCCTCCTTGCTGACGAGGCCCGTGCGGATAATCTCCTCGCGGCTGATGTTCTCGTCGTGTCCCTCGTCGGCCTTGGTGGTGGGGGTGACAATGGGCGTGGGGAACTTCTGGTTCTCCACCATGCCCTCGGGCAGCGGCACACCGCACAACGTGCGGGCGCCGGCCTTGTACTCGCGCCAGGCGCTGCCGGCCAGGTAGCCGCGGACAATCATCTCCACGCGGAAACCCTCACATTTGAGGCCCACGGTGACCATCGGGTCGGGGGTGGCAAGCTTCCAGTTGGGCAGGATGTCGGCGGTGGCATCGAGGAACTTGGCGGCAATCTGGTTCAACACCTGACCCTTGTAGGGGATGCCCTTCGGCAGCACCACGTCGAAGGCCGAGATACGGTCGCTGACCACCATGGCCATATATTTGTCGTCGATGTTGTACACATCGCGCACTTTGCCCACATAGAGGCTCTTCTGTTTCGGGAAATTAAAGTTGGTTTTAACTACTGCTTTCATATATCTGTTTTTTTTCTTAATACTCTATCACTCTACCACTCTACAACTCTACCACTCTACTCATCCAGTTTCATGGCAAAAAAGGTGAAGTTCACCTTGCCGTAGTTGCGGTGCTGCCAGAATCGGGGGTGCTCCTCGAAGCTGTACTCCCGAGGGTGCTCCAGAATGAAGATACCGTCCTCCGTAAGCACCTCGCTCCCAAACACCAGGTCGGGCAGCGTGTCCAGACCCTCCAGCGCATACGGCGGGTCGGCAAAGACAATGTCAAACTTGCGGTTGGCCCTTTTGAGCAGGTCGAAAACATCGGTGCGCACCACGTGCAGGTTGCGCAGCCCCAGTCGGCCGGCCTCGCTCTTGATGTACTCCGTGCAGGCGTTGTTGATATCCACCGCCGTCACCTCCTTCACACCGCGCGAGATAAACTCCACAGCCACAGCACCGGTGCCGGAGAAGAGGTCCATCACCGAGCACTCCTCGTAGTCCACATAGTTGTTCAGGATGTTGAACAGACTCTCGCGGGCCATGTCCGTCGTGGGACGCACGGGCAGGTTGGCGGGCGGATTCAGACGGCGCCCCTTCAGGTTTCCAGCAATGATTCTCATAGTATCAGCGCGTTGCGGTATGTATGGAGTGTCTTGAATGCGGGGTTGAGGTACGACGTATGCACACCCGTGTAGAGCGACGCCTGCGGGAAGTAGGGCCGCAGCAGGGCGAAACGTTCGCGTCCCACATCGCCGCACATCAGCAGCTCCGTGCCGCTGTTCTCCAGGCCGAAACTCTTCAGCACCTCCACCGTGTGGAACTGCGCCTCGCTGTCGGAAGCGTAGGGCACCGTGTTGCCGTAGATGTAGCGTCCGTCGCGGAAAGCGGCGAAGTCGATGACTCCCTGGCGCCAGTGCGTCAGCAGCAACGGATGGTCTCCGCTGCGCCGTTCCAGCCCCAGCGACGCCAGCTTCACATGCTGGTTCATCACCGCCAGGCCGGGCAGGGCCACCTTGAACGCCGTGGCGATAGCGTCGTTGGCGGCATACACCGCCGTCGACCCCAGCGCCTTGCACGGCGTAGCCATGATGCCCGTCGCCTCGCTGCCCACAAGCTTAAGATACTGACGGTTGGCCGACGGCGCATAAAGCTCGTCGGGCACCCACACGCTCTGGTCGCTCAGCACTATGAGTTCCATGGCGGCATAGCCCAGGGGCCGTATGCCGACAGAGGCAAAGAAGGCCTTCACGTCGGCCATCACAACGGTCATCGAGCCGGCGTGCATGCCCTCGGCCTCGCCGAACGTCAGCAGCACACCCCCGAGCGTCACTTCCGAAAAAGAAAATCCATTCGTCCGTAGGCAAATGGATAGTCTCTTTTCGCTGGAAGCAATCTCTTTCTCGGTAACAATGAGAGTCTTGCAACGATACATAACCTTAACGCATTAACACATTATCCGATTAACGCATTATTACTCAAAGTTACCATCGGTGATAGCCTGGGTGGTGTCGCCCACCTTCCAACCGGCGTAGCGGTCCTTCACCTCGTGGATTTCAGCAATCTTGTTGACGACCAGCTGCTCGTCCATGTCGCTCAGCAGCACCTCGTGGGGCACCTGGCACAGGAACACGGGGATCATGAAGCCGCTCTTCTCGATCTGGCTGGCATAGAGCTCGAACTCGTTCTTCTCGCCCTTGGGGTAAGGCACATAGCGCAGGTTGCGGATTTCCTCGTCCGTCAGCTGGCGCGTCTTGCCGGTGGCAGCGTCGATGGTCGGCAGCTTGCCGTCCTCGCGCAGCTTCGCAACGGGATTCACCAGCACCTCCACGCGGCTAATCCAGCCGTTCTTCACGGCCTCGTTCTCCGGCACATCGTTGATGTCGACGTCGGCGGGAATCTTGTCGCGGTTAATCTGCTTGCTCACAACCTTCATGCTGTCCTCAGTCATCAGGCGGGTGAACAGCGTGTCGAAACTGCCGCAGTAGCGGCCGTAGGTCACCTTGTAGGCCTCCTCGAGCGTGCGGATGCTCTTCAGCTTCTCCGCGCAGGCGTCGCGGCGCTTCGTGTACTCGTTGTCGAAACGCATCGGTTTCTGAATGCTGTTGTAGACCAGATAAGCCAGGCCGACAATGACAACGGCCAGCACAATTTGGATGATAGTTTTACCTTTCATATCTGTTATTTCTTTTTTGTTTACACTACAAAATCGGCTGCAAAGATACGAATAAATTGGCAAATAGCGCACATATTTTTTTCATTTATTTTCACCCGCCGCCGCACAACCCCTGCAATCGGGTATCAATCAACCATTTGAACAACCACATTTTTTTTCACTCCCCACTCTCCACTCTCCACTCTCCACTCTCCACTCCCCACTCCCCACACCCCCTCCCCCGCCGTCTTGCCGCTCATAACTCTTAACTCATAACTCTTAACTCATAACTGACACCAAATTCGGCCCTTCTTATATCCTTCCCATATACTTCTCATATACTTCTTATATCACCTATATAAGATGTATATGAGAAGTATATGAGAACGATATGAGAACGATATAAGAACAATATAAGAAATGCCGAATTATGTACCTCTTCGACCCCTATGGGACCCCTATTGGGCAGGGGTCGGGGGGAGCTTGGTCCAGTAGACGGTTTCGGAGATGCCGAAGAGGGAGCCTTTGAGGGCCAGGCGGCCGTCGGCGGCGAACCAGGCGACAAGTTTGGCGCGGATGCCGCGCTGGGGGTCGTAGATTTTGGTGTCGTCCCAGCAGTGCTTCTTGGCGTTGTATTTGAGGCCGGAGAAGAGTACAATCTGGTCGGCGGGCCGGTTGCGGAGCGCTTTGTCGGGGTTCTTGGTGTCGAGAATTTTGTTGCCCTTGGCGTCGCGGTCGTGCTCGAGCCAGACGACCTGGGCACGGTAGGTGCCGTTGGCTAGCTTGACGACGCGGGCGCGGAAGCGGTCGTCGCCCTGCTTGCCGGAATAAGTGCCGACAATGTTGTCGGCACTGTTGTTCAGCGTGTTCTGTGCCATGGCCGGAAGGCAGAGGACCACCAGCATGGCGATGGCTAAGAGGAGTCGTTTCATCTGCGTCAGGCCATGTTGTGGAAGACATTGACGACGTCGTCGTCGTTTTCGAGGCGTTCGATGAGGCCGTTGACGTCCTCCTGCTCCTCCTCGGAGAGTTCGCGGACGGTGAGGGGGATGCGTTCGAACTTGAAGCTCTTGATTTCAAGACCCTTGTCCTCGAGGTACTTGGAGATGGGGCCGTAGTTGGCGAAGTCGGCGTAGATGAGGATTTCGTCCTCGTCGCGGAAGACCTCGTCGATGTCGCAGTCGATGAGTTCGAGCTCCAGCTCGTCCATGTCGATGCCGTCCTGCCAGGCGACGACGAAGGAGCACTTGCGCTCGAAGAGGAAGTCGTTCATGCCCATGGTGCCGAGCTCGCCCTTGCCGCGCACGAAGGCGGCGCGGAGGTTGGCGACGGTGCGCGTGGGGTTGTCGGTGGCGGTTTCGACGACAATGGCCACGCCGTGGGGGCCTTTGCCGTCGTAGACGACTTCTTTGTAGGCCGATTTGTCCTTCTCGGTGGCGCGCTTGATGGCGCGTTCGACGTTGTCCTTGGGCATGGACTCGCTCTTGGCGGTCTGCATGAGCAGACGCAGGCGGAGGTTGCTGCTGGGGTCGGGACCGCCGGCGATGACGGCAAGCTCGATTTCCTTGCCGATTTTGGTGAATGTGCGGGCCATGTGGCCCCAACGTTTCAGTTTTCTTGCTTTGCGATATTCAAATGCGCGACCCATAATTAATTGTTTTTTGTCTCCCGCTGCGCGTCCATTCAGTTTCTTGATTTATGGATTTCCGCCGCAGGCGGGAGATGATTGTTGTTATTTATTGATTTGTTTTTTCAGGTATTCTGTGCAGTCTTCGAAGGTCTTGAAGGTGTGGTTTTCGGGGACGACACCGGGAATGACCTTGTGGGTGGTCAGCATGTAGAGGGGCTGCGGCTGGATGATGGTCATGAGGACCTGGGTGCCGTGGGACTGGATTTCCTTGATGGCTTCCTCCATGGCGTAGAGGCCGCTCTGGTCCATGAAGGAGACGAGGCGCATGCGGATGATGACAATCTTGGCGTCGGCGGGGACGGTGGCCATGACCTCCTTGAATTTGTTGATGGTGCCGAAGAAGATGGGGCCGTTGAGGCGCTGGACGTAGATTTTGTGCGCCACGGTGTCGGGCATGCCGTGCTCGTCGTCCCAGGGGCTTTCCTTGTCGAAGTTGGTGAGTTCCTGGCTGCTGTAGCCGCCCTCGACGAGGTCGGAGGCACGCTTCATGAAGAGCACGCAGGCGATGACCATGCCGATGCCGACGGCGGTGAGGAGGTCGACAAAGACGGTGACGAGAAACACCACGATGAGCACCACGGCGTCGGCGCGCGGTATCTTGGGCAGGTCCTTGAAGCCTTTGAAGTCGATGATGCCCCAGCCGACGGTGATGAGGATGCCGGCGAGGACCGACAGCGGAACATACTGGACCACAGAGCCGAGGCCAAGCATGATGGCCAGCAGCAGCAGGGCGTGCACCATGCCGGAGAGCTGGGTGCGGCCGCCGCTCTTGACGTTGACCACGGTGCGCATGGTGGCGCCGGCACCGGGGAGTCCGCAGAAGAGGCCGGCGACGGCGTTGCCTATGCCCTGCCCTATGAGTTCGCGGTTTGAGTTGTGCTTGGTCTTGGTGATGTTGTCGGCCACGACGGAGGTGAGAAGGGTGTCGATGGAGCCGAGGCCGGCCAGTGTGAGGCCGGGGATGATGGCGGCAACGAGGACGGTGCCCCAGTTGATGCCGGAGAGGGCAATCTGGTCGTGCAGGAAGAAGGGCTTGGGCAGACCCGAGGGGATGGCGCCGATGGTGGCCACGCCGTCCATGTCGATGAAAAGCGAAACGACCGTCATCACGATAAGGGCCACCAGGGTGGAGGGCACCTTCTTGGTGAGCAGGGGGAAGAGGTAGATGATGGCCACGGTGCCGATGCCGAGGAGCAGCGCGGTGAGGGAGATGTGGGAGAAGGCCGCGGGCAGGCCGGCGAGCTGGTCGATCATGGAGCCGCTGCCGTTCTGGCCCACAAGGGGATAGAGCTGCTGCAGGATGATGATGACGCCGATGCCGCTCATGAAGCCGCTGAGCACAGGATAAGGGATGTAGCGCACATATTTGCCAATCTTGATGACTCCGAAGAGAATCTGGAAAAGGCCGCAGAAGATGGCCGCCAGGGCCATGGAGATGAGCACTTCGGAGATGCTGCCGCCCGAGGAGGCCCAGGCGCCGGAGACGAGGGTGGCCGTGATGACGGTCATGGGACCCGTGGGACCGGAGATTTGGCTGTGGGTGCCGCCGAAGAGGGCGGCGAAGAAGCCCAGGAGCATGGCGCCGGTGAGACCCACGTAGGCACCCATGGAGGCGGCGTCGGGGGAGGCTACGCCGCTGAAAGCCTGTATGCCGAAGGCCAGGGCCAGGGGCAATGCGACGATGCCGGCGGTAACGCCGCCGAAGAGGTCGCCTTTGATGTTGCTGAAGAGGTTCATTCTTAAGGTTTAAGGTTTAAGGTTTATCGTTTAAAGGTTATTTTCTAATCGAGGGTCCAATAGACGAGGGATACGGAGAGGATGCCCAGTCCGGCACCGGCCAGGACGTCGCCGGCCCAGTGGCGGTTGTTGTAGATGCGCATGAGGCCCACGAGGGTGGCCACGGCATAGCCCGCGACGGCTATCCAAGGGTACTCCTTGCCGTATTCGCGGCGCAGGATTTCGGCGCCGGTGAAGGCGAAGAAAGTGTGGCCCGAGGGGAAACTGTTGCGGGTGGAGTTGTCGGGGCGGAGCTGGGCGAAGCCGTACTTGCCGGCGTTGAGCCATCCGGCGCCGAGGAGGTAACTGGCCCCTTCAAGCTGCGCCAGCTTCCAGAAGCTGTGTCGGCCCTCGATGCCGCAGAGCGTCAGCACGGCGGGCGTCAGCGCGGGCAGGTACTGGATATAATCGTCGACATGGATTTTCGGCAGGTCGTGGTACATCACCTCGTCGCGCAGGGTCACAGCCAGATTGTTCATGTCGGGCTGAAAGGCCAGCAGGCTGCCCATGCCGATCAGGGAGGCACCGGTGATGGAAGGGCCAAGGTATTTGCGCACCGGCAACGACCCATGGATGATGGTATCGTTCTGGGCCCGAAGGGTCACAGGGGCAAGCAGGAGGAGTATGGCCAGGAGGTATCTCATAGGGTGAGTCGTCCGTTGGAAAGCATGGGAACCACGGGGCAGGTATCCATTTTGAAAGCAAAGCGCACATCCTCCTCGGCGCCGAGGCCGTAGAGGCGATGGACATGGGTGGCGTTGGCGCAATAGGCGAAGGGGTCAGCCTTGGCCTGCTGCCAGAGGGCGAGGGCCATGGCGGCGGCGTCGCCGTGGGGCGTGGCATGGCAACGCTCGATGATGGCGCCGGCCACGAGGGTGTCCTCGATGCAGAAGTCGTTTTTCCATCCGCTGCAGAGCAGCACCACATCGCGGTTCTCCCGTTCGAGGCGTTGGCACAGCGCCGTGAGGTTGGCGAAGCAACCCACAAGGGTCAGTGCGGCATCGGCGGCGCGGACGATGGTGACCGTGCCGTTGGTGGTGCTGTAGGCCAGGCGCACACCGCTCATGTCGTGGCGGAGGTACTCCGTCGGCGAGTTGCCGTACTCGGCATCGCCCACCTTGCTGCCGTTGCGCTCGGCGGCGAGGAGGTAGCCCATCTGGCGGTAGGCGGGCAGTTTGTCGAGACTGTCGAGCGGCACCACAATGCTGCATCCGGCCTGGAAGGCGGCGCAGACTGCCGTGGTGGCTCTCAGCAGGTCGATGGCCACAGAAACATGGTTCTCGGTGATGGTGCGATAGGGATAGAGGGCCGGAGAGAGGGAGACTTCGATGTTCATGGTCTGGATCAGTCGGTGAGTTCGGTCTGCTTCATCTCGACAGTGCCGTCGGGATATATCTGAAGATTGAAATATTCGGGATGGGAACGGATATATCGTTCGGTGCGGTGCTCACGGGCACGTTTGCCGGAAGGCAAATCCTTGAGGACATACTTGTTGAGGATCTCCACCAGGCGGCAGCGCTGGGCGGTCTCCAGGTCGCAGCCGTACTTCTCGGCGAAAGCCTTGTCCTCCACCAGGGGCTTGGGGTTGCCCTTGAAGTCGGTGGCAAGGATTTTGCGCGCCGTGACCGAGACGTGGAGCAACTCGTTGTTGCTGCGTGCCGAACGGAGGACATACTCCGCCTCGACGGTCCAGCTGTTGCTGGTGCTGCTCCATCCGTGGATGGTGATGAAGAGCACGGCGTCGATGCCCAGCTGGGTGTAATAGTCGGTGATGTCGTCGTTGCGCAGTTGCTTGCCGGTGCGCCATTCGGTGGCGGCAATCTGGGCCGACGCCAAGGGGCCGGGGACATAATAGCCGTTGTACACCAGCGGGTCGGAAGCAGTGAGGAAGAGCTGCTTGGAGGCAATGTTGAGCGAGAGGTTGAGGAGCGAATCCTCGGTGGTGCGCAGGGCATGGCGCAAAGAGAGGTCGTTGAGCGGCGCCACATAGATCACCGACGGGCGCTCGTTGTATATCTCGCTGTAGTGTTCGAGTTTCTTTTCGCTCTTGCACGACGCCATGAATGCCACGGCCAACAACATAAGGATAGCGGTCTTAGTCTTCATGGCTCATTTCTTGTTTTTCTTTTCGGCCTCGCGGGCGGCTTTCTGTGCTTCGCGTTCCTGGCGGCGCTGCTCTGCACGCTCCTTGTTCTGCCTCTCACGCTCCTCGCGCTCGAGTTTGCGGGCTTTTTCCTTTTCTTTCTTGGCCTGCTCGCGCGCCAGCTTCTCCTGCTTGCGGGCATCCTTGACGGCTTGCTTGGCGGCGGCTATCGAGTCGGCGACAAACTTCTTGCGCTCTGCCTCGGCAGCCTGTTGCTGCTCCAGCAGCTCGCGTTTCTCCTTAGCCGTGAGTTCCACAGGATAGGCCACCGAATCGACGGGGGTCTGGAGGCTGATCCAAAGGGTGTCGGTGCTGTCGATGACCGGTGCCACATAGGGCAGCGGCCTCAGGGCGGCGAGGGAGTCGTAGGCCCACCCTGCCAGCTGGGCAAGGTTGGCGGTATCGCGGGCCGACGCCAGGGTGTCCGCGAGCATGTCGGGCATCAGCTTCTGCTTGATGCGCTGCACCATGCCGCGGCTTTCGGGGAAAGCTTTCACCTCGGCATTGAGCATGCGGCAGGCCGTCCCCTTGTGTCCCATCAGGGCCAGGGTGACGCCGTACTCGGCATACATGCCGGGATGGAGCGTGTCGGCCTTGACGGCGGCATTGAGGGTCTCGGCGTAGGCGGTGGACAGCGCGTGCAGACCGCCGTAGGTGGAATGGGTCTGATAGCTCAGCACCTCGGCCCTCGGCACTCCCACATACGTGCCCGAACAGGCAGTCAGCAAACCGAAAACTGAAAACTGGAAAACGAAAAGCATGACGCACACAACGATGCGCCACATTCCTTTGCTTCTATAGTCTTTTTTCAATTTCATTTCATTTTTCAGTTTTCAGCTTTCAATTCAAAAATAGCCAGGGCCTGTAAGCCGGGTTCTGTCACCCTTGCGGGCTTCTATCATCAATCTGGGGCCGCCGTCGCCGACGGTCTCTATCGACCTACCCTCCGACAACAGCCTTGCGGCTTTTCGGGCGAGCCAGCCCGAGACATTTGCCGGTTTACTTGGTCTTTCAGCCCATGAGGCTTGCCATCGCGCCCGTCGCCGGGACGTGTCGTGGGCTCTTACCCCGCGTTTTCACCCTTACCCTTTCGGGCGGTTTCTTTTCTGTGGCGCTCTCTGTCGGCACGACCTTGGGGTGCTGTGCCGCCTTCCCGTTAGGAAGCATGGTGGCTCGCGCTGCCCGGACTTTCCTCTCGGCAAAAGGGGTGCCGAGCGATAGAACAGCCCTTGCTATTTCGGGTGCAAAGATACGCATAATTTTTGAATTACATGCGAGGATATATATAAAATAATGCCGACGGCATGCCGTCGGCAATGATTCTGTGGCACTTATGCTTCTACCGCTCCGCTAGCGTATGATGGTCACCGTGCCCTTTTCCTGATGGACACGACCGTCGCTGTCGCGGAATTTGGCCACCCACACATAGGCTCCCTGGGGCAGGGCGGCGCCGTCGCAGGTGCCGTCCCACAGAAACTGCGGGTCGGTGCTCTGGAAGAGCTGGCGGCCGCCACGGTTGAAGATGGTGATGCGGAAATCGGTCACCGTCGACGAGAACTTCAGCTTGAAGGTGCGGTTCTCGTCCACCTCGCCGTTGGGCACAATGGCATTGGGTGCCCACAGCAGGTTGTCCTCGTGCACGACGGACGACGAGGGGTCCTTCCCTTTGGCGGCCGGGACCTCCTGGGCCACCGCCTGCCCGGCAGCGGCCTCCGCGCCCACAGCCACAGGCTCGGCGGCGGGCTTGGCCTCTGCCACAGCCGGCACCGGCCTGGCGGCGGCTCCGACGCGCACCGGCTCGGCAGGCTTGGCAGCCACGACGGGCTGCGCAGCCTTGGCAACGGCAACGCTCTTCTCCTGCACCACGGCGGCGGCAGGCACAACCTCCTGTGCCACGGCAGCAGACGCCGGCAATGGCGTCGGCCGCGAAACGGCTTGCCGCTCCTCGGCCACAGGCTCTACGGTCTCCGGCACCGGGGTCTCCTGCACACGGGCCACGGCCACCGCCTCGGGGGCGACGGCCACGGCGGCCTTCTCCGACGGCATGGCCACCCACACAACGGCGGCCACAGCCACCACGGCCGCGGCCACTCCGCCACACACCCTCGCCAGGCGGCGCATGCGCAAACGGCGCTCAATCTTCTCGAAAAGCCCGCTGTCGGGCTGCACTTCATAGTTCTTCAGGTCCATATCAATTGTTCATTTTTCGTTCGTCAATAGTTCTTTCAGACGGTTGCATGCCCGCACAAAAAGCACCCTCACGTTCCGCACGCTGGTCTTCAGCTGCCGGGCCGTCTCCTCGGGCGTCACCCCCTCCACTTCCAGCAGGTTGAACACCATCCGCTGCCGCTCCGGCAACCGCTGCAGGGCCACCACCACCTCCTCGTCGGAGAAAGGGTCGGTGAACGGCACCGCAGGCTCCTCCTCCATCTCGTCGAGGCTCACCGTCTCCTCCCGCCACTTGCAATGCGTCAGGCACACGTTGACCATCACCTGGTACACCCACGCCATCAGCCGCTCCGGCTCGCGCAGCCGCCCGATGCCCTCGAAAATGCGCACATATCCGTCCTGCATCAGGTCCTGCGCGGTATCGCGGTCGCCGCAATAGCGCATGCACACACCCAGCGCCATAGGGGCCGTGGCCTCATAGAGACGGCGCATGGCCTCGCGGTCGCGGCGCCGACAGTCTTCGACCAGTTGTGTGTACATTTCTTCCATTCGTATATATAGACTAAAAAAAGGGCTGAAAATTTCACTGTTAACATTATTTAACAGTATTTTCTTTACCCCACTTTATCCAAATGGTCTATAATCAGCACTTTGCCCTCCACGTGGAATTTCACCTCGTATCCGCCGAAGAGCATGCCGTAGCTCCTACCGGGGTCGTCCTGGTAGTGCGGACGGGGGTCCAGGGCCAGCGACTGGTGCAGCCCCTGCGCCAACGTCCCGGGCAACGGGGCCAGCAACCCCTGCGGATCGTCCACACGCAGAGCCTCGCCGGGGGCTTCCGACGCAAAGCCGCTGCGGGCGTCGGGATGGCTGTCGGCATAGGCGATGTAGGGCTTGACGTCGTAGATGGGGGTGCCGTCCACCAGGTCGGCGCCCTCCACCACCAGCACCATGCCCTCGTGCGGGTCGTTCTCGACGGCCACCAGGCGCACCGACGACAAGCCCACGGCATTCGGCCTGTAGGGGCTGCGGGTGGCGAAGACCCCTACCCTCTTGTTGCCCCCCAGGCGCGGCGGCCGCACCGTGGGGCTCCACTGCTGGCGGCCGTTGAGGTGGAACCCCCACAGCAGCCACACATAGTCGAAACCCTCCAAGCCCCGCACGGCCTCGGCCACGCGGTACTCGGGTTCGAACACCACCCGCGCCCGTCCCGCGGCAAGCCCCGCCTGCCGCGGCACCCCGAATTTCGTCGCATACGGGGTTTCGATATGGGCAATTTGTTTCAGTTCCATAAAAACATGATTTTTCTCAGACGGCCCCTACTGTAGAGACGCGGCATGCCGCGTCTCCGGCCAGACTTGTGGAAAAGAATTTATCCATTTGCCATCGACCGACATTTTCAACAATGTAGTTATTTATCATCGCCGCTTCTTTGGTGCTACGGATTATATGGTCGAAAAAGCGGGTCTGCCAGGCAAAATCCGGATTAATCTTTCGGGCCTCACGAGTGACCGACGACTTTATACTCCCAACCACCGTCGCCACTGGCGTCGACACGTCATCGAGCATGTTTTCGGGCAGAAGCTGTGTGTCGATATTTAAAATAAAATGGATATGGTTGGGCATGACAACATAGGATACTATTTGGGCGAATGACTGATGACATGATGTCTCCTGCAACACTCCATCAACGATTTTTCCGATTGCAGAAAGCGTCATAGTATCATTTTCTATATGGCCGAAATAATGGATTCTGTCTTTCGTGCAGATGGTGATGAAATAATGACCACCATCATATTTATGCCATGGGGCACGTGCCGAAGGAACACGATATTTGTCCATAAACAATTCGTCCGATGCCATGAGTGTCGTTTTTTTCGTCTGTAGAGACGCGGCATGCCGCGTCTCCCAATGTCGCTATTGTATTTTTGTCGTCTGTAGAGACGCGGCATGCCGCGTCTCCCTATATCGTTATTGCGTTTTTGTCTTTACGGAGACGCGGCATGCCGCGTCTCTACAGATGGGTTGTTTTAACTCTGCCTTCCACGGAGACGCGGCATGCCGCGTCTCTACTGTTTTCTATTCCTGTTTCTCCAAAAATACAGAAAATCCTCTTTGTTGCGGACCAGGAGGTTGGGGGTGTCGAGGCCGTAGGGGCAGTGCTGCACGCAGTGGTTGCAGTGCAGGCAGCCGTCGATTTTCATCATCTCGCGGTACCACTCCTCGGTGAGGTAGACGCTGTGGGGGGCGCGGCGCAGGAAGAGCGACATGCGGTTGCAGTCCTGTATCTGTATGCCCGCCGGGCAGGGCTGGCAGTAGCCGCAGCCGCGGCAGAAGTCGCCGCTGAGCTCGCGACGGTCCTTCTCGATGACGGCGCGCATCTCGTCGGTGAGGCGCGGCGGATTGTCCTGGTAGGAGAGCCACTCGTCGAGCTCCGACTCCTTCTGTATGCCCCAGATGGGGGCCACCTCGTACTGCGCCAGCCAGGCGTAGGCCACGGCGCTGTGGGTGATGAGGCCGCCGCTGAGGCCCTTCATGCAGATGAAGCCCATGCCGGCATCGAGGGTGCGGCGCACGATGTCGTGGTCGGCCTCCGACGCCAGGTAGGAGAAGGGGTACTGCAGCGTCTCGTAGAGGCCGCTCTCCACGGCCTCGAGGGCCACGCGCTGGCGGTGGTTGGTGATGCCGATATGGCGCACCTTGCCCTGGCGCCGGGCCTCGAGCATGGCCTCGTAGAGGCCGCTGCCGTCGCCGGGCTTGGGGCAGAACGGCAGGTTGTGGAACTGGTAGAGGTCCACATAGTCCGTCCGCAGCAGGCGGAGACTCGTCTCCAGGTCCTTCCAGAAACCGTCGGCCGTGGTGGCGCCGGTCTTGGTGCTGATAATCACCTCGCTGCGACGCCCTTCGAAGGCGGCGCCCAGCTTGGCCTCGCTGTCGGTGTAGAAGCGGGCGGTGTCGAAATAGTACATGCCGCCGTCCAGGGCGCGGCGCAGGAGGCGCACGGCGTCGGCTTCGCTGATACGTTGTATGGGCAGGGCCCCGAATCCGTTGCGGGGCACCACGAGGCCACTGCGGCCCAGAGTAATTGTCTCCATGTATGTTGCTTTTTTATGTCCTTCTTTATCCGATAACTCCTTTTGTCAAATTTTATTGTGCCCACGGCAAGAAAAAACACCCCTCCGACAGGGACCGGAGAGGTACATAATTCGGCATTTCTTATATCGTTCTTATATCGTTCTCATATACTTCTCATATACTTCTTATATAGGTGATATAAGAAGTATATGAGAAGTATATAGGAA
>Ga0326511_10000361_pt1 | contig 39382 bp, 64 predicted proteins | sample 0_2496_0518_D_FD_203701 | JGI IMG/M metagenome (GOLD analysis project Ga0326511, IMG submission 203701) | Bovine rumen microbial communities from UC Davis, California, United States - 0_2496_0518 | ecosystem: Host-associated > Mammals > Digestive system > Stomach > Rumen | place: USA...
AGCGGAAATCCGATAGAGCTGACGGATGCGGCGAGTGCACCACTTGTTAAGTGCGTAACAGAGATACAAGGCTCACAGGACTTGCATGGTTATGATAAGCCGTGGGTAGGGGGTGCGGGGAAGAATATTCTTGAAGTACCTAGTAGTTCCTTCCCATACTCAATAAAAGGCGTAACCTTTACACGAAATTCTGATGGTTCTATATCTTTTAGTGGAAATAAAGAAAGTGGAGAAATCCTGTATAATTTCAATGTATATGGTAACGCAACTGATTATGCACTTCCAACTACTGGATTAGTTTTGTCTGGAGGTGTAGGCTCAGATGTAGGTCTTGTTTGTAGTTGGTACAATGGTTCACAGTGGCTTGCTGGAGATATTACTCAAGCCAATGGTTCAGTTGTTTTGAATCAAAGGTCATCATCTACTAGAGCCTACATTGGCATCAGAATAGGTGGTTCTATTACTGGTGATATCTCAGGAACATTTTATCCGATGATTGCTGAATCGACAGTAACCACCTTCACCCCCTACTCCAACATCTGCCCCATCACGGCATATACGGAGGGGGAGATTGAAGTGAGTGAAGAAAACATCTTTGATTATTCCACTTGTACGAATGTTGGAATAGATAATAGTGGCAACGAAGAAGAACTCATAATTAGATTAGCCGGGGATTATGATGAAGTAATTCCAAATACTACATACAATATTATAGATATTCCGGCAAATATTACGGTTATCGGGTATGCAGATTATTCAAGCAATAAGACATTTATACGAAGAATTGTAATTGATGCAACAACGAATACTACGATAACTCCTCAAGGCTCATTTATTAGATTGCTTTTTCGTAAAATAGACCAAAGTGGTCTATCGAGTGAAAATGTAAAAACTGTAAAATTGCTCAAAAACTTGCCCACCACCCACACCACCACCTACCCCAATGCTATATATAGAGGGAGTGAGGATGTGGTGAAGGGGGAAGTGACGAGTGAAATGCCCGTGATTGACCTTGGAGATTTGCTTTGGAATGTTGTAAATAACAATTATTTTTACGTTAATATTCCAAATGGTTTCGATAGTAGTGTTCCCTTTGTTTGTGAATGTTTTAATTATATAGGCTCATATATTGCCTATAATGCATCATCATTTCCGAATGACGGAGATTTGGCATATTCATCAAGCAATCCGGGAAGAATTGCGGTTAGGTGCGACAGTGTTTCGAGTGCGAGTGATTTTATAAATCTTGTTACGGGGATGAAACTCGCATACAAGTTACCCACCCCCACCACCTCCTCCGTCACCCCCACCAACCTACCCATCAAATCCCTCTCCGGCTACAACCACATAGAGAGCAGTACGGGAGAGATGGAGGTGGAGTATATCACAGAGGAGTATCAGCCACTCGTTGACCTCATAGAGAGCAACAAGCACGTTTACAGTACGGCGGAACAGATTGTGGGAACGTGGATTGATGGAAGTACGATTTATGAGAAAACGATAGTTGTTGATAGTGGATTCAGCGCTAACATGACAATATCGCACGGGATTTCAAATATCTCCGATATTATTGCCGTGCAAGGTACTGTCAAGCAGAATAACGGGTATTGGCAACCTCTGAATGATAATGCCGCATCTAATTATGGAATAAGGGTTGGTGATTATACGGATTCAACATTTTCGGCGGTGATTGAAGGTGGCAGACTCTCAACTGTGAGTGAAATCAGAGTCACCATTCAGTACACCAAATCCACACCCACCCGAAGCCTTAACCTTACCAAGTCAGCGGTGAATGAAATCCCCGAAGAGATAAAGAACGCACCCTTTGAAGAGAAACCCGAAACCAATGAAGCAGATGATGATGCACCTACGGAGGTGGAACGATGAAGCAGAAAATGAAGTTACTCAAACCCACTAACACTCCCTCACCTTTACGCATTAAAGGTCACATGAAAGTGACTCTCACAAATGCAAAGACAGGAGAGCAAGAAGTTATTGAAAAAGATAATATGCAGACCAATGGTATTGCAGAGTATCTTACAAATCTCGGTTGGATGAACTCTGATAATCTTACGAAATCCAATCTTGTAAAGGAATTACTCGGTGGTATTCTTGTCTTTGATGATGCGATTACAGAGGATGCTACTATTGTTAAAGCTCCTGGTGGGTTGCATATGGTAGCGAATGGTGCTTGTGAAGTGGCAAATGGACAAGCAGAAGGTGATCCAACAGAAATGGGTAGTTGGGTACAAGAGAGTGAAACTGGAAGTGGTTGGAAAGATGATGGTACATATCACCTCGTTTGGGAATGGGGACTTGAACAAGGTAATGGTGAGGTTGCTTCTGCCTGTCTTACTTCTAAAGAATGGGGACATAGTGGTGAGGGAAACTCTAAAAGTGATAGAAGAAAACCTACATCCGTTAATTTAGAGCATTTTGGTAGTGCTACTGAATACCACATTATAGGTGTACCTTGTAGATTGAATGTGGAAGATTCTTCTGTTTATGGTATAGCATTTGATACTACCAACTATACCGCCATTATTCGCAAGTACAGATTACCGCTGACGAAAGCAAATCTTAAAGGCACACCGACAGCACCCATTGTACTTTCAGAAACCACTATCAATATTCCGCAAGAACTTGCTGGCTTGGTTTCTCGTCATGGTGGGTATGAAATTGGGGCAACTGTACTAAATGAGTGTATCCAGGATGCAGATGGCATACTTCACATACTCACTAATAATAGCGGTCACTACGAAGGAAATGAATGGGGTAATGGTTATACACAGAAGTTATGGGAAATTGATCCTGTTGCAGAAACGTGTGTAGAATCAACATTACCCAACCTCTATTCCGGCGATAGAACAATGTATGGTATGTATCGTCCTGTATGGCTTGATAAAGATACAGTAGCATGGCTGAATGGATATGACCACTATTATCCTTGGGCAGAGAGAGATATAGTTTACTCTATGAAGCGTACCAATGGTACATGGGGACATTTTCAATCTTGTGCAAACACCTCTGATTTTCAGAATGTTGTATTTAAGTGGAAAGGTAATAAAGCATTTACACGAGGAACTTATTCAGCGTACACAACAAGCGTATTTGATTTTGACAACAACACTTGTTGTCAAACCAATACTTATAACATTACTAACACGGATGATATCCAGGCTGCTATGTCTTATGATAAACCTTTAATTGCCTATCAACCAAAGACATTAGATGATAGTACATACGAACACTCTATCCGAGTTCTTCGTGATCCGTCATACATAGCAACCATATGGAACGCACAAACACCTTATCAGAAAACCTCTGAGAAGTTCATGCGAATTGAATATGTACTTACCTTTGTAGATGAGGAGGAAGAGACAACATGATGAAAGTAAATGACTTTTTGGACATGGTAAAGAAAGCAGTAAACAGTAAGACACTCTATGTTATGGGTGGTTGGGGTTATCCTCTAACCACTTCTAACAAAGACAGAACGCAGGGAAATGAATACAATCGTAGAACAGAACGTAAGAAGAAAATCTATGCCGCAAGTGCTGATACCTTTGCATTTGATTGTGTAGGACTCTGTAAAGCGGTTCTTTGGGGATGGTATGGTAATGCTGACCTAAAGAATGGTGGTGCGTCTTATGCTTCAAATGGTGTGCCCGATTATGACGCTAAAGAAATGATGTTTAGTGGGTGCAAAGATCCAACAACCGACTTTTCACACATCGAAGCAGGAGAGTTTCTTTGGTTAGACGGACATTGTGGAATCTATCTCGGTGATGGTCTTGCGGCTGAATCAACACCTATTTGGAAAGATGGTGTGCAGATAACAGCGGTGGCAAACCTCGGTTCAAAGAGCGGATATAACTCTCGCAAATGGACTTATCATGGACACCTTAGATATGTTGATTATTCGTCTATAAAACCCGAACCGAAAGTAGAATACATTGTAGGTGAAGAGTATCAAGTTATCTGTGATGCGTTGAACGTAAGAACCAAAGCAAGCACATCGGATGATTCAAAGGTTGTTACAGTTCTCAAAAAAGGTGCTAAAGTAAAATGCAAGTCTACCACCAAAGATGATAGCGGTAATACATGGATGCGTATAGAGAGTGGTTGGATATGTTGCATCTATAACAACAATATCTATGTCACCTATTCGGGCTGGGCTAAGATAGATGGTAAATGGTATTTCTATGATAGTAATGGAAATATGGTTAAATCTAATTGGGTAAAATACAAAGGAGACTTCTACTATCTCGGTTCAGATGGTGCTATGTTGACAGGCTGGCAGACAATCAGCGGTCACAGATATTACCTTTATCCCGAAGATGGACATATGGCACAAGATGAATGGATTGACAATCTGTTCTTAGATATGTCAGGCGCACAGACTTACGAACATAAAGGTGAGTGGAAGTCAGACAAAAAAGGTAAATGGTGGCAAGATACATCGGGTTGGTATCCGAAGAATCGTTATGTTAGAATTGGCAAGAAAAACTATAAATTCAAAGCAGATGGTTATTTGAGTTGAAATATTATGTAAACTATATTATAATGAAGAAAAACTAAAGGAGAATTGTTATGAAACAGAGAGATAAAGAAATCAAGAACATAGAAGAAGTAGCAGTTGACAGTACACCTTATGTTGAGCCTAAGAAAGAGGTGTTTCAAGAGTATAAGGCAGAAGCAACGATTCCGAAACTTCGTGTCAGAGAAGCACCGAATAGCGAAGCGGAAAGCATTGATACAATCTCGCAAGGACAGAGTGTAACTATTGTGGAAGAGAAAGACGGATGGGGTAAAACTAAGTATGGTAAAGGTTGGGTAAACCTTAAATATACAAGGAGAGCATAATGAATCAGCAGATTACGTTTACACCTCATCAAGTTATGGAACTCATACTGTGGGTGTGTGGTGCTATCGTTTCAGTATCAGCCGCAATCGCAGTTATCGTTAAAGTTATTCAGAAAGCAAAAGCACCAGAGAAAACACAGAATGAGCGTATTGATAAGTTGGAGAAGAAAGTGGAAAAGTTTGAACAACTCTTTGATAACGATAATAAGCGACTACAAAAACTTGAAGAGGGAAATCGTGTCACTCAACAGGCTATACTTGCACTCTTATCTCATGCGCTAAATGGTAATGATGTAGATAGTTTACAAAAAGCAAAAGCGAAACTTGAAGATTACTTAATCGGAAAGGAGAGTTCACATGAAACTTAAATTATCAGATGATGTTTATATTTTTCTGAAATGGCTTGCTCTTATTGCTCTTCCTGCTCTTGCTACATTCTATGGTATATGCGGTCAGGCTTGGGACTTACCATATACCACAGAGATTGTAACAACAATTACTGCAATCGGAGGTCTTATTGGAACTCTGATAGGTGTATCGCAGTACAATATCAATAAAGAGAAGAGTAAGGATGAACAAGATTCGTGACTTTGTTGAATGGGAATTACAATATTTTAGAGATAACTGTAATTTTAGTGATTCTGAACTTCGCTATTTCAATCTTCGTGCTAAGGATAAGTCGAATATAGAGATAGCATTTGAAATGAATATATCTGAAAGTCAAGTTAGTAAACTCGCCCGCAGAGTCAAATCAAAAATGAAGAGAGTGTTGTAGATTGTTTCCTTAACAATCTTTTGTCATACACTTTAACCTCCCTCCCGTACCCCACGTTATTTGCCGAACGTGGGGTACATTTTTTGTGCAGAAATCGTACAAGTTACGGTAACTATGCTAATCGTGGTGGTTATGCAAATCGTGGAGAACAGTATAGCAGAGATTATAGTCAGAATGGTTCGTATTATTATAGCGAAAGAAGAGGACGTGACGCTCAGACAGGAAGATATGTCAGCAGAGATAACTCCTATGACGAATCATATGACAGAGGTTATAGCAGACATACCGCAGAGCAGAAAGTAGCGAGAAAATTGGAAGATATGCTCGACACCACACAGGATCAACATATCAGAAAAGCAATAATGAAGGCTATGGAAATGCTCAAGCAGTAATATCGGGAGGGGTGTTTTCATGCACCCCTCTTTTTCAAAGGAGACTACTATGATAGATTTAGAAATGATTGAAGATACAATAGAAGATTTAGAGCAAGAGCCTTTAACGCTCGATTTGTGCGAAAAACTTGCTACCCTATATATTTGTCGAGATAACGCTAAAAGTCGCTTAAATCGCAAAATAGACACCTCAGAGAGCGTTCTAATCGAATTGAATGATATAATACCCTCTTATAATAAATATGTAGAAACAAAGAAACGCTATCAGAAATATGAAGTTGTGGAGCAGATGGTAATAATAGCCATGCAAAATCTATGTGATGAAATTACAGATTTTGTATCAGAACTCTATCATAATACAGAAACAGAAGCAGAAAGAGCAATTATTATAAAGATGATAAATGACGAATTAAGAAGTGCGGTATAGCACTTCTTTTTTTGTGCTTGACATATCATAAATATAGTAGTACAATGTTTATTGTAAACATGATAACACATATTTGAAAGGAGAATATACTATGAACCCTATGTTTGAAATGATTGGTTACGAAGAGAAAACTACATTTTGGGATGATTTCTCGATTGCAGATGCTTTCGGTAGAGAGGCTATTAAAGATACGTTCAACAGAGCGTTCAAAGAATGGAAGTCAAATTACATTTATCTTACAGAACTTGTGATGGTATTGAATCACAAAATCTGGCAGTGGTACGAAGAGTTACCCGAATATGGTAAACTGTATGACGAACTCTGGAGAAAAGCAGATGAGTATGCACTCGACAATCTTAAAGGCGAAGAACTGAAATACTTTTTACAGACAACAGACTAAGGAGAAAAACGATGATAAACGTAAGAATCGCAGAATCGAAAAACTGTAACGAGGATTATGCTCTGTTCGTATCATTTGCATACAATCAGAAGATAGTCGATACAATCAAATCTTACCCGACAAGATATTGGAACAAAGAGTCAAAAGAGTGGGAAGTACCGCTGAAAAAACTCACAAATCTCATAACCGATTTGAGTGACTTCTCATTTGACATTACAGGAAAGTATGTAAGTCTTGAATCGGAGAAAGTAGAAGTACCTCCTGAGTTTAGGTTTAAGACAAAGCCTTTTGAGCATCAGCTTGAAGGCTTTGACTATGGTTTGCAGAACGAGAGATGGCTTCTCGGTGATGAACAGGGACTTGGGAAAGCACTTGCACTTGATACTAAAGTGTTTACACCCAATGGATACAAATTGATGAGAGATATTCAAGTTGGTGATTATGTGTTTAGCAGAAGTGGTAAACCTACAAAGGTAACCGCTATCTATAATCATTCAAATGTTGAAATGTATCGTATTACATTTTCTGATGGTGTGCAGATTGAGTGTTGCAAAGACCATTTATGGCAGATACATGACCAACACGAAGTTAAAGTAGTTGATACAAAATGGTTTACAGAGAAGAACCAATTTGGAAAAATACGAAAAGACAACTTATTTAGTGTTGGCTCTGGAAGCTATATGTATTGGATTGATAGATGCGATCCGGTTCAGTTTGAATATCAGAATGTGTCAATAAACCCCTATGTATTAGGTGCATTACTCGGTGATGGTGGACTTACATCCAAGTCAATATCATTTACAACCGCTGATGATGAAATGGTACATAATATGAATGAAAGATTGCGTGATGGTTATAAATTAAATTCCTCTAAAAGTATGTCAGACATTGATTATAATATTGTAGGGGTTAGAGGAAAAACAAATACTATAAAGCGGGATTTATTGAGGTTAGGTTTGTTTGGTACAACCTCTCACACAAAATTCATTCCAGATATATACAAGTACAATTCAATCGCAGTTAGAACAGAAGTATTACAAGGACTTATTGATACTGATGGCTATGCTACAAAAGATAATTTATTGCAGTTTGCAACAGTATCTAAACAACTGTGTGAGGATGTAAGATTTTTAGTTGAAAGTCTTGGGGGAATAGTTAGTTATTCAGAAAGAGATTGTGGTTATGATGGTAAGATAACAGGAAGATGTTATACACTAACAATTAAATTTGACAGACCTCAACTATATTGCACACTTACTCGCAAGAAATCATTGTTAAAGGATAGACATTTTAAGACAAGAAGAAATATAGTAGCCGTTGAACGAATCGAAAATGCAGATGCAAAGTGCATAACAGTAGATAATGATGAGCATTTATATCTTATCGACCACTTTATAGTTACACATAACACAAAGCAAGTTATTGACATTGCAGTTGTAAGAAAACTTGCACTTGGCTATAAGCATTGTCTTATTATCTGTGGTGTGAACGGCTTGAAGTGGAATTGGTACAATGAAGTGCTGACGCATTCAGATGAGCAACCTTACATTCTCGGTCAACGTACAAAGAAGAATGGATCTATCGTTGTCGGTGGTAATGCAGATAAGTTGGAAGATATTAAGAATATTGATAAGATTGATGCTTACTTCATTATCACTAACGTAGAAACTTTGAGAAATACGGATATTATAGATGCTCTTGTTAAACTGTGCAAAAGCAAAACAATCAGCATGATTGCGGCAGATGAGTGTCACAAGATGAAGAACCCCTCTTCTCAGCAAGGCAAAGCATTTCTCAAATTACAAGCAAAGACTATGATTGCTATGACAGGCACACCGCTTATGAATAATCCTCTTGACCTCTATATCATTCTCAAGTGGTTAGGTTATGAGAAGCATCCATTCTATGCGTTCAAAAAGCATTATTGTGTTATGGGTGGTTTCGGTGGCTATGAGATAATTGGGTACAGAAATCTTGATGAGTTACAGGAACAACTTAATGATATTATGCTTAGAAGATTGAAGTCAGATGTACTTGACCTTCCCGATAAGACATACATAGATGAGTATGTAGAAATGACACCGAAGCAGGCAGTAATCTACAAAGAAGTTACAAACGAAATCAAGGCTAATATCGACAACATTAAGATGGCTAATAACCCTCTTGCAGAACTTATCAGAATGAGACAAGCAACAGGCTATACTGGCATACTCTCTTCTAAGATTCAAGAATCAGCAAAACTTGACCGCATGGAAGAACTTGTAGCAGATGCAGTAGAGAATGGAAACAAGGTAGTTATCTTCTCTAACTGGACACAAATGACTACACCGATTGCAGAGAGATTGATGAAGTATAACCCGGCAGTTATCACAGGAGAAATCAATACTGATACTCGTCAGCAGATGATTGATAAATTTCAGAATGTGGATTCATGCAAAGTGATTGTTGGTACAATCGGTGCTATGGGTACAGGACTTACTCTTACAAGGGGTACAGTAGAGATATTCTTAGACCACCCATGGAATAGAGCATTGTATGACCAGGCAGTTGATAGGTGTCACAGAATTGGACAGAAGAACAATGTCACAATCTATAATCTCTTATGCAAAGATACGATTGATGAGCGTATTTGGGAAATCGTAAATAAGAAAGGCATGATGAGTGACTATATGGTTGATGGGAAAGTTGATGGTATGCACAAAGCAGAACTTCTTAGTTATCTTATCGGTTGACATAAGCCAATAAATATAGTATATTAAATATAGTATTACTATATAATACAGAAAGGAACATAATATGAAAAGGAGAAAAAGATGGAACTTAAAGTGGATAAAGTAGCACTTCTTGTAGGTGTATCTGTAAAGACAATCAACAGTTGGTATTGGTTTAAGGAGCATAATCCCGACAATGAATACTCTAAACTGTTACCCGAATTTACAAGACAAACAGGCAGAGGTACAAGATATTGGCAATCAGATGATATACCGAAACTGATTGAGTTTAGAGCAAAAGTGCCTCATGGTAGAAATGGTATTCTTGGAGATATTACTCAAAGATATACAAGAAAAAAGAAGGAGGAATTAAAGAATGGCAAGAAAGACAAAAGCAGTATCAACACTTGATGAACTCATTCCCGCATATGGTGACAACAAAGAACGCTTGGATGTACTCGATAAAATCTGTAAAGAAGAGAACAAACAGATTAAAGAGTTGCTTGGCGATAAAACCAACTATGAGGCAAGCGGTTGGAAAGTAACAAAGTCTGTTCAGAACAGAGATAAGATTGATGAAGAATTACTTTGTGTAAAACTCTCAGACTTTCCCGAAATGTATGAACTCGGTATTATCAAAGTGCAAGAGTATGTAGATATGACGGCACTTGAAGATGCTATGTATAAGGGACAGTTGAACAAAAAGATGCTTGCAGTAGTTGAGAAATGCAGAGAGCATAAGGAAGTTGTCACGCTCAGAATATCGAGGGTTAAGGAGGAAGAGTAATGGCTAAAGCAAAGGTGTATGAAAGTAAAGCAGTAACTACAACAATCAAAGTCACATCAAGGGCAAGTATTCAACTTACGGGTAAAGGTGGCACATCTAAATTCTTTACAGTAGAATATGGTGAAGAGAGAAGTGTGCCGGAAGATTGCAATATTGAAGAAGAGAGAAAACTTCTTTGGGATGATTGTAACGCAGAGGTAGACAATCAGATTCAAGAAATTATGGATACATTCAGAAAATAGTTGACATTATAAAAATAATGTGATACTATAATAATGTATTCACTTGCGACACTATAACTGTCATGTGAATTTCCTCAAATAGGTTAGCAACATTTCGGGGATGTTGCGAAACACCTCATATTGTTGCTAACCAAAACAGTTAGTGCGATTGAAACCCCGAATTTCAGTTGCACTAACTGTTTTACTTTATAAAGGAGAAGAGTATGCTGAAATCAGAGAACCATGTTACTATACAAGGTTGGATGTGTAACGAGTTTGAACTTAAAGGAAATGAATTATTAGTGTATGCTTTGATATATGGATTTAGTCAAGACGGAGAATCAAGTTTCTTTGGTGGTAGAAAGTATATCGCTGAAACATTCAATATATCCATACCAACAGTTGATAAAGCGTTGCAGAGTCTATTAGATAAAGGCTATATTCTGAAACAAGAGAGTAGTGATTATAACACTCCGGATTCATATTGGGCTGATACAAATATGGTAGTAAAAAAACTTTACGAGGGTAGTAAAGAAACTTTACACAATAATATAAATAAAAATAAAAAAACTATAAATAAAACTATATCTAAAGATATAGTAGAGGATACTAAATATAGTGAACCTAAAACAAAGAAAAAGAATCTGTATCAGAAATGTATGCATATGATAGATGAATACACTAACAATCAAACTCTTAGGAAAGAGTTACAATCATTTCTCAAAATCTGCTTAGAGAATAGCAGAGAAGCAGGCAGACCATTCTATCAGAATATGTGGAAGAGTAAGTTGACAAAGTTATCAGAACTGTCAGATAATACAGATATGCAGATTAAGATTGTAAAGCAGACACTTGATAATGGGTGGAGCAATTTCTATGAGTATAAAGGTGATAGAAAGAAAACAGGCAATACCGCACATGATATAGAGAAGTTATATGGTGGTATGAATGAACGAGCAGATAAGGAGCATATGACATATGGAGAAGAATACTAATTGTTGGTACGTCAATTCCTGTGAAGAAGATTGTGATAGGTGTACTACATATGTTCAGATGAAGTGGCAAATGGAGCATAGTGGTTTACCCGAAGCAAAGCAAAAGCCGATTAAACTATATCTAACAGATGGTAATAGCGGAGATAAAAAAGCATTTAGTAGACTTGCAGACATACGAAAGAATATAGTAGACTTTGTAGGTGAGGGAAAGAATCTATATATATGCAGTAAGTGGACGGGTAATGGTAAAACAAGTTGGGCAATCAAAATGTTACACACTTACTTTCACTATACCGCAGAAGGCAATTATGAGAATCTAAAGGGTATGTTTGTAAGTACGCCATCTTTACTTCTCAAGTTGAAAGATTTTAACAATCCTGTATCAAAGACATTCAAAGAGAATCTTGAGAAAGTAGACCTTGTTATATGGGATGATATTGCGGTGAGTGGTATATCAGCATATGACTATACTCAGATATTCACGCTTATTGATAGCAGAATACTTGCAGAGAAATCCAATATCTTCACATCGAATCAGACTACAGTTGAAGGCTTTGCAAATGTATTAGGTGATAGACTTGCAAGTCGAATATACTATACAAGCGAGATAGTAGAACTCAAGGGAAAGGATATGAGATAGTATGGTAGACCTCCAGATTTTGAATATCGTTTTAGAGAACCACGATTATTCCATCATAGAGAACAATCAACTTACCGAAGAGTATTTTCTCGAATATGAGGATGAATATAAATTTATTGCAGACCATTTCAAGACTTATGGTGTAGTGCCAGACAAGACTACATTCTTAGAGAAGTTTCCAGAGTTTGACTTTATAGAAGTCAACGAGCCTGAGAATTACCTCATCGACACAATCAGAGAAGAATATCTATATTACAAATCAGTTCCAGTTGTTCAGAAAATTGCAAAACTCTTAAAGACAGATGCAAATGCGGCTACCGAATATATGCTTCAAGCCATGAAAGATTTGCAACCTAACTATAATATCGGTGGTATTGACATTATTTCACAGGCAGATAAGCGGTATCAAGAATTTCTGAACAGACGAGACAATCAAGACCAATGGTTTTTCACAACAGGCTTTCCCGAGTTGGATGAAATTATACATGGTATTCAAAGAGGTGAAGAACTGTTCACTATCTTTGCAAGAACAAATCAAGGTAAGTCTTGGATTCTTGAGAAGATATGCACACATATATGGGAGATAGGTTTTAACGTAGGTTATATCTCACCCGAAATGGGAGCATTAAGTGTCGGTTATCGTTTCGATACGCTATACAACAATTTCAGCAACAAAGATTTGATGTGGGGCAATAAAGAGTTTGATGATAAAGAATATAAGGAATATATCGACAAACTGAAACAGAAGAAGAACAAGTTTATCGTGGCTACACCGAATGACTTTGATAGGAAGATAACTGTAACAAAACTAAAGAACTTCATAAAGCAGAATAAACTTGATGTAATAGCCATAGATGGTATCACATATCTTTCAGATGAGAGAGGTAAAAGAGGAGACAACAAAACAACTTCACTTACGAATATTAGCGAAGATTTAATGTCACTCAGTATGGAGTTAGGTGTGCCTGTATTAGTTGTAGTGCAGGCTAATAGAAGTGGTGTTGTTGACAAAGATAGTGAAGATACCCCGGAACTTGAGAGCATCAGAGATAGTGATGGAATATCTCATAATTCAAGTGTGGTTCTTTCTATCAGACAGAGTGCAGATGGCACACTTACAATGCAAGTGAAGAAGCAGAGAAACGGCAGAGTAGGTGATAAGATTCAATATCAATGGTCTCCTAACATAGGTGAGTTTATACCTTTGTCTGGAGCAAGCATAGAAACAAAGCGTGAAAAGAAGAAAGTAGTAGAAAAGGAGGATGTATTTTGATGTGGGTATGGTTTCTTATTGGTTTTATTGTAGGTATTGTTTGTGGGTTTATGGGTAGTGCATTGGCTACTGTAAGTAAGCAAAGAGAGTACGAAGATAAGTTGTGGCAGTTAGAAAGAGAAAGGATTAAAATGAATTATGAAAGTAGAGAATAACAAAATAGTAGAAGCAACAGAGGATGAGTTATTTGATTATTACTTAAAGCATGATATGGATTCGTGCTTTGAATTTCAAGAGTATTTAATTGCTATGAGAAAGGCGGGTGTGAAGATTGCAGATAAATGACACAATAATTCACGCAGATTTATCCGATGTTCTGAGTGAATTACAGAGACAGTTATACAGTAAGCATATACCATACTTGCAAAAGACACAAGATAGTGGCAAGAACATAATGGTTCAATGTCCGTTTCATGGTAATGGTCAAGAGCGTAGACCAAGTGCTGGCATAAGAAAATCAGATGGTATGTTTCATTGTTTTGCCTGTCATGAAGTGCATACTCTACCCGAAGTAATAAGTTTTTGTTTCGAAGCAGAGAATGACATATTCGGTCAGTTCGGCATGAAGTGGTTAGTAAGAAATTTCGGTACAGTAGAAGTGGAGGAGAGAAAAGATGTTGAGATTGATTTGAAGAGGAATAACATTTCCCATAAGAGCGGTGTTTTGGATAGTAGTGATTCTGATAAACCTCAATGGGTGAGCGAGGAAGAGTTAGACAGTTATAGATATTATCACAAGTATTGGAAAGAGCGTGGTATTACAGATGATAATATTATAGAACTGTTTGACCTCGGATATGATAGAAAAACTGATAGCATAACATTTCCAGTTCGTGATGTAGATGGTCATTGTTTGTTCGTAGCAAGACGAAATGTAAAGAGTAAGATATTCAACTACCCAAAAGGAGTAGAGAAGCCTTTATATGGTTTATATGAGTTATACTATATGGTTTATGGTAAAGGTAAATGGGGATATGCCATGAATGGTCCTGCTGATGGCGATAAAGAATACAAAGTGACGGCAACAATGAATTTTCCAACAGATTTATTTATTACAGAAAGTATGATAGATGGTATTCTCTTATGGCAAGCAGAACATTATGCAGTAGCATTAAATGGTACAGGAAGTGAGTTGCAGTATGAGCAGTTAAGAAAGTTGCCATGTAGACATTTTATTCTTGCTACAGATAATGATAAAGCAGGCAGACTTGCAAAAGAGAAGATAAGGAAGAACGTACCTAACAAACTGATAACAGAGATAGACTTTCCATCAGATATAAAAGATGTGGGAGATTTAGGTAAATTAAAGCGATTTAACGATATTAAGAATATTAAAGATTGGGAGATTCTGTAATGAAATATATAATTATGTGTGGCGGTAGATATGACATTTGGAAAATACCGAGACATTTGACAATGGTAAAAGGCGAAGCACTAATAGCAAGAACAGTAAGACTATTAGTGGAGAACTATGTTGAACTTAGCGATATTTATGTATCAACAAACAATGGAGTTATTGAGAGTTACTGCAATAGTATAGGTATTAAAGTGTTGTGGCATAGTAAGAATGATTGGGTAGTACCTCGTCCTGGAGTTTCAAGTGGTGATTGGTGTGACGCATTTTATTCAACAGATGAGCCTACAACATATCTTATGGGCGATGTAGTATTCTCACCCGAAGCAATTAAAACGATAGTGAATACTGAAACGAATGATATAGAGTTTTTCGCAAGCGCACCGCCTTTTGCAAAGAACTATTGTAAACCATATGCAGAGCCATTCGCTTTTAAGGTTGTTGATACAGAACATTTGAAGCAAGCACAGGATGATTGTAGATATTTACACAGATTAGAAAAGTTTAGACGAGAACCGATTGCATGGGAGTTTTGGCAAGTGGTTAAAGGTACAGAATTGAATAAGATTGATTATACAAACTATACGGCAATCAATGATTATACTTGTGATATAGATGTTCCAACAGATGCACCAAAGATTGAGAGGCTGATGAATGGCTAAGTACATGATACACACTTGCATAAAACGATTGTGGTATGTGGAGAAGTATCTAATACCATCAATGACAGAGCAAGGCATAGATGAGCAAGATATAACACTTTATGTGGATGTAATTGATGGGTGTTTGAAATCTCATGTGAAAAGTTTTATACAGGCAAGTAATTACAACATAAAAGGTATGTGGCATTTACAAGACGATGTAATTATTTGTAAAGACTTCAAAGAGCGAACAGAGAAGTATGCAGGAGATTTTACAGTATGTGGTTTTGCGTCTGAGTATGATGAGCGTAAAGGTTGGAAAGATGGTGACGCAACCGGATTGAATATGTGGTACTCATTTCCATGTATCTACATACCAACAAGAATAGCAAAATCCTATACAGATTGGTTTAATGTATATGTGTGGCGTGACCATCAATATGATAAATGGGTGAAGGCTAATAAATATGATGATACAATATTCAGAATCTATATGGAGAATTATTACAAAGATGAGTATGTTCTAAACCTTGCTCCTAATCTTGTAGACCATATAGACTATCTGATAGGTGGTACAATCATAAATGAAGCGGCTGAAAGAAAGCACCCAATACGTTCTCTGTATTGGCAAGATGAAGATTTAGTAGAAGAATTAGAGAGGAGATTGAAAGATGATATACGTTAGTGGAAGAGTTGATGTTAATAACTTTGAACATTTCAGAAATCAGTTTGAGGATGCAAAAGAATATTTAATAAGCGGTGGTAACAATGATTCAGCAATATATGATGGAGATAAAAATGTAATAACAATTTTTGAAACATTGAATATTATGTCAACCGCATATGGTGGTGACGTTGATGCAATATCAATGTCAGAGGAAGTTGATATGCGGTTAGACCATGTTAGAGATTGCGATATACTTTATCTTTTAATAGGCTGGGAATCAGATGATATGTGCAGACTTGAGCAGACATACGCAAAAGCCAAAGGTAAGAGAGTTATATATTCAAAAAAGTTTTAGTTGCATTATATGAAATATTGTAGTATAATATTCATGTGAGATTCTTTGCAACCTAATCTCACACAAGCCATAAAACGAAAAAACGAAAAGAAAGGAGAAAACGATTATGGCACGATTCACTTTTGACGAAGCGGATAAGTACGCAACCACAAGCAGTAATTCAAACACAGGATTCTTCAAGTTGGTAAATGACAAAGATGTGGCAACAGTAAGATTCCTCTACAACAACGCAGAAGATATTGAAGGCTTCTCTGTTCACGAAGTTTACATTGGCGAGAAAAAGCGTTATGTAAACTGTCTGAGAACGTATCGTGATTCTGTAGATATGTGTCCTCTTTGCAAGTCGAACAATCAAGCAAGAGCAAAGTTGTTCATTCCTCTTTACAATGAAGATGCAGAACAGAGTCAGATTTGGGAGAGAGGTCCTAAGTTCTTCACACAGATTTCTGGAATCTGTTCTCGGTATGGTAAGCACCCGATTGTATCTCAGACATTTGAGATTGAGAGAAATGGTAAACCGAAGGCTAAAGATACAACCTATGGTATCTATCGCACAGATGAAGATGCAGATGATAGAACTGTAGAGGACTATGATATGCCTAAGGTTCTCGGTGGTCTTGTCATTGATGCTACCGCAGATGATATGGAATATTATCTTGATAATGGCGAGTTTCCTCCTGCTGATGGCGAAGATGATGCACCTCGCAGAAGTCGCAGAGACGAAGAGGAAGAAAGACCTACACGCAGAAGTGAGGGAAGAAGAACTCCTGCAAGAAGCAGACGTAACGAGGATGAATTTTAGAGAGGTGACTTATGCCGACAGTAAAATCTTTATTTGATACTTCCAGAAGTACAAGTAAATCGAATGATAAGAAGTTGGCTAAGATTGCTAATCAAACCAAAAAGGTCACTCCCACTATAAAAGGTGGGGGTGGTCTATTGGGAAGAATCAAACAGATTCAGCAGATGGTCGATAAGCACCTCGGAAAGTACAAAGAGAGGTATCAGATAATACAGACAGAAGAAGCACTCAGAGAGTTCGTGGATAATGTAATAGAGTTTGGTGCAGTATCAATAGATACAGAGACAACAGGACTCGATCCTATGCAAGATACAATAGCGGGCATATGTGTATATTCACCGAATCAAAAGAGTGCCTACATACCGCTTAATCACATTTCATATATTACAGAAATGGTAGTACCGAACCAATTACCCTCTGACGTTGTTAAAAGCGAATTTCAGCGGTTTTTAGACGAAAAGGTACAGATTATCATGTTTAATGCAGATTTCGATATAAGAGTGCTTAGACATGGTATCGGGTTGAAAGATGTATATTGCACATGGGATTGTTATTTAGCACAGAGACTTCTCAATGAGAACGAGGATAGTAATGCTCTGAAAAAGGTGCATCAGAAGTATGTATTGAATGGACAAGAAGATGCTTTCACGTTTGAAGAGTTATTCAAGGGCATACCATTCACTATGATACCTTTGCAGACCGCATATTTATATGCCGCACACGATCCAGAGATTACATATGAGTTGTTTGAATATCAGCATAGATTCATTAGGGAAGATTCACCGAGAGAGGATATGCGTAAGATATATAAACTCTTTATGGAGATTGAAATGCCTTGTGTGTCTGTTGTAGCAGATATGGAAGATAATGGTATTCTATTCGATTTTGATTACAACGCAAAGTTGAAGGAGAAATATCATAAACTTCTCGATGAGCGTGAAGCAGAGTTTCATAAATCCTATAAGAAGTATGAGAAGAAGATTGAAGAGTATAGGAAGAAGAATGGTAAACTTGAAAGACCGATTAACATAAAGTCCACAGACCAATTAGCGATTCTTCTTTATGATATTATAGGACTTGAACCATACTATGATAAGCATAAGAAAAAAGAAGTTCGTACCACAGAGAAAGATTATCTTGTGACATTAGATAGTGATGTGGCAAGAGCAATTCTAAAGTATAGAGAGTTTTCTACAATCGTAGATACGTTCATTGATAAGATGCCAAACTGTGTAAACCAAAATGATGGCAGAATACATTGTAAGTTCAATCAGTATGGCGCAGTAACAGGAAGATTTAGTAGTAAAGATCCAAATATGCAGAACATTCCTTCGCACAATAAAGATATACGAAAGATGTTTACCGCAAGTCCTGGATATGTGCTTATGTCAGCAGATTATAGTCAGCAAGAGCCAAAATGTTTAGCGGCTATGTGCAGAAAAGATGGTGATAGTCAGTTGTATGACACATTGATGGCTGGCAGACAGATATATGCAGATATAGCAAGTCTTGCTTTTCATAAACCGTATGAGGATTGTCTTGAGTTTTATCTTGATGAAAATGGAAATGAAACTGATAAGGTAAATCCAGAGGGTAAAGAGAGAAGAGCAAGAGCAAAGAAAATTTTACTTGCATCATTGTATGGAATGGGCGAACAAGGTATAGCAGATGATTTGAATATATCGTTAGAAGAAGCGAAGAAGATTAAGGATGCAGTATATAAAGGTGTTCCTGCAATACCAAAGTTTGAAAGCAAATCTCTAAATTTTGCATATGAGCATGGCTATGTAACAACAGTATGTGGTAGAAAGCGTAGACTTCCAGAGTTGCAGTTGGATGAATATGAGTTCAAGTGGTCTGATGAACACAAGTCAAGCGGAGACTTACTTGATTTTGATTCAGAAGATATTGAACAGGATATACCCGAAAGAACGATAAGAAAGTATCTCACAAGGCTTCATAGTTGTAGATTCAGCGAGAAGCAGAAAATTTTTCAGCAAGCGAACAAAGAGGGTATATGGATTGTTGATAATGGTAAGAAGATTGCAGAAGCAAAAAGACAATGTGTGAACTCAAGAGTACAAGGTTCAGCCGCAGATTTGACAAAACTTGCTATGGTAAACACAAGTAGAAATGAACGCTTGAAAGAATTAGGATTCAGATTATTGATTCAAGTACATGATGAATTGATAGGTGAGTGTCCAGAAGAGAACATGAAAGAGTGTTCAGAATTACTTGCCAAAGTAATGTCAGAATCAGCAGAGCAAATTCTTGAAATGCCAATTAAGTGTGACGTTGATTTAATGTATCAATGGTATGGGGAGAAAGTGAATGATAAAGATTTGGAAAGGCATTGAGCAAGAAGCAGTTGATGAATCTTCACAAGTTATGACGATGTTTATTTGTTCCGATTTGTTATTAGATGGAAATTTTATAGTGGATATGCTAATGAATAATTTAGATGTGCAGGCTATTTATTTTGGCGCTGGTCGAACTGCGTTTTCATCCATAATACATTGGAATATGTTGGTAGATTATTGTTCATTGAATAATATATCTATATTTATAGAAATAAACGAACATAATTATAAAATGTATATTAACAGATTTCCACAAGCAACTTTTATATTTTCGCTTTATGATATGCCAAAAAATGTAAATATTAGATTTAAGACAGATGATTGGCGGTCGGTTAAGTTATTTACGTTAAGTACCGAGGTGGATATAACTGAAGTGCAAAATGATAGGTATCCAAATGATACAGTTATTTTTGAGGAGGGTTAAGTATGCTATATTATATACCAATAGAGCCTTACGAAACAAGGTACACGGCAGATTGGATAGATGATTTTGAAAATGCCTTTAGGGAATACGATGTTGAATATACAACAATTTTAGGAGCTTCAACATCTAATCGAGTTACTGATGGCGGTGTTTTAGATGCGTGTGGTACGCATTTATATAAATTTAATCAATTACAAAAGTTAATATCCAAAATCAATGATGGCAGTATTGCAAATAATGATGTTATATTTTTCGCAGATTTATGGTTTCCAGGTATTGAAAGCCTGTTTTACATTCGTAATATGCTTAAATTAAAATTTAGAATCTGTGGTATTTTCCATGCTGGCACATATGATGAAGCAGACTTCACATATAGAACTGGAATGCATAGTTGGGGCAGATATTTAGAGGCATCATGGTTTACAGAGATTGATAAGATATTTGTTGCTACTCAATTTCATAAGGATTTATTGCTATCTAAGTCTTTCATAATTCCTGAACTTTCAGAAAAAATTTATGTTACAGGACTTCCATTTTTTGCTGATAAATTACGTTGCAAGTATGGTAATGTAAAAAAGTCAGATGATAACATATTGGTATTTCCACATAGAATGGATCAAGAAAAGCATCCAGAAAAATTTGATAAGTTGGTAAAGTGGCTGAATACAAAAGATGTTAATTTTAAGCCAATTAAGACTATTATTGACACTTCATCAAGAGAAGAGTATTTTAATATACTTGCAAAATCATCAGTTATGGTTTCGTTTGCAGACCAAGAGACATTTGGATATTCAACATTAGAAAGCATGGCTTTAGATAATATTGTTGTTGTACCTAATCGTTTGAGTTATGTAGAAACTGTACCAAGACAATATAGATATGATACCGAGGATGAATGTTTTAATATGGTATTGTCGGCTCTTAAATGTTACAATAAACCTAATTATTATGGTATAGACGAGTGGCAATATTCTATATGTCATATGATAGAGGAGATGGGGGTGTATTATGCCTTTTAACATTTATTTTGCTGGTGAGACTTATATAGAGTCTGATGATTATATACGAGAACGAGGTGGACTACGTTTATTTTCGTATGCAGATAATAAGAAGTTGATAGAGCGTTGGCGAGAATTTAATTGTGGAAACAGATTGCTTATTGATAGTGGTGCATTTTCTGTGGCACATAGAGGTATATCTATTGATATATATGAATATATAAAGTATATAAATAATAATGATGATATAAATAGTTGGGTTGAGTTAGACACAATTCCATATCCAATATTAAACACATTTACTGCTAAAGACAGTTGTGAGAAATCGTGGACATCATATAAGTATATGCGCCAGCAAGTTAGAGACAATGCTAATTTGTTACCATTATATCATTTTGGAGAGCCTGAATACGCATTAAGCCGAGTAATTGATGAATCTAAAGAAGATTACATTGGTATAGGTGGAAGACATGGTGTGTCTACAGCCGAACAAATTAAATATTTTAATTGGGTGTTTAGAGTTATTGCTAACAGTAGTAAGCCAAATATAAGAGTTCACGCATTTGGTATCACCACTCCAGAAATATTAAATAGATTTCCATTTTATAGTGCTGATTCAAGTGCATGGATAAAGGCATCTGTGTTTGGTGAAGTAATGATGAGAGATACACTAAAGAGAATTTCTATAAGTAATAATACAAAGCATTTGCAAGATAATTTTGATTATTTGCCCAAAGAAGCAAAACAGTTGTTTGAGAAGCAAGTTGAATACTTTGGATATACAATACAACAGTTGCAGGAAGATGTAAAATGCCGTCAAAGGTATAATATAGATGTTCTTCTTGATTGGGCAAATAATTATAAATATATGGGCAAAGAGTCATTTAAGATTGGCGCATTGTTTTAGAAAGGAGGTTATTGGCGCCAAGTTGTTTAGCCCTACCAATTAAAAATGAGGGTAGTTGTTTATCCTTACCAACTTATTAAATGAAGGAGAGATTTATCTATGAAGAAGAGTGAAAGAAATTTACAGTTGCTTTATGTGCTATTTGTTGTATTTTTGGTTACTGCAAATGCTATTGCGTCTAAAGTATTTTCAACAGGCATTAGTGTATTTGGTAGCGAAATAACATTAACTGTTGGGGCAATATGTTATCCGTTTACATTTTTGATTACCGATATTATAGGAGAAATATGGGGCAAGCAAGAAGCAAAAAATGCAGTTAAGTTTGGGTTTTTAGGACAAATAGTGTCTACATTATTTATTATTGTAGCAAGGTATTTGCCTGCAGTAGATACAAATGTTCAAAGTAGTTATGATACTCTTTTAGGAACAAGTTGGGTATTTGTATTAGCAAGTTTAGGTGGATTTTTAATATCTCAATCTTGGGATGTATATGTATTTCATAAGATTCGTGATAAGTATATAAAAAAGCATGGTAGTAGAAAAGGTGGAAGATGGATATGGAATAATGCTTCTACTATAACAAGTCAATTTTTGGATACCATTGTTTATGCTATTATAGCATTTGGTTTTGGATTTGGTTGGTTGTTTGATGATTCAATGCGCCCAGCATTATACGCTATGATAGTGGGGCAGTATTTGGTAAAGGTTGTAATTGCTATATTAGATACGCCGATATTTTATTTATTTACACGCAATAGGGAGGATAAGAAGAATGAAGATTAAGACAGAGCAGTTGAAGGCACTTGTATCTAAAGCAAGTGTAGGTGTAGGCGGTAACAAACTGATACCTATTACAGAGTTGATGGGTATTAAATCGGGTAATGGAAAGATGCTTTTAGAGACTACAGATGGAGATAACTATGTATATGTCGATTCTGATGTTGATACAAAGGACGATATTGAAGTAGTTGTCTTTGCAGAGCAGTTTGCTAAACTGATTGGAAAACTCACAAGTGAATATGTATCACTTGATATTGAAGATGGCAATTTAGTTGTAAAGGCAAATGGTACATATACGATTGAGTTACCGCTTGATGAGAACGGCGAAATGATTAAGTACCCCGATCCTATTAAGAATGTTGTTCGTGATGTAAAGCCTTGTGAAGTATCTATTGCAGATGTTAAGAACGCAGTAGACGTAGCGAAGTCCTCTCTTGCAACTACATTAGAGCGTCCTGCTCTTACAAACTATTATGTAGGTGATTCTATCTTTGCAACAGATGGATGTATTGTAACAGAGTACAGAACAAAACTGTTCAATGCAGAACAAATGGTATCACCTAAGTTCATGGACATTCTCAGTTCATTCACAACCAATAATGCAAATGTGGAGATTCTCAATGATTGTATCATAGCAAAATCCGATGGTATGTCTGTATATTGTAAGGTAACAGAAGATACAGGAGATTATGCTCTTGATGCGGTTAAGCAGTTTGTAGGAACAAAGTTCAATAATCAATGCAAGGTGAATAAGTCTCAGTTGATTTCAGCAATAGACAGAATCGCATTGTTTGTGGATAAGTATGATAACGATGCAATCAGGCTTGAGTTTGAGAATGATGGCATTGTAATATCTAATGTAAAGTCTGGAAGTTCTGAGCAGATTGAATACAAGGAAAGAAAGACAAAGAACAAAAAGAAGTTTGAACCGAGTGAAGTCTATATCAATGCAAGTATGTTGATGGAACAGTTGAAAGCATATCCTGGAGAAGTTGTTACAATCGAGCATGGTACAGACTTTGCAATATCCCTTGTATCAGAGCAGACAACACAGATTGTAAGTTTGATGGAAGTATGATACAATAAAAGAGTGATTATTCTCCTTAATAATGGGTGGCTATATAGCATTTGCGTATAGTCACCCTTTTTCGTACAATATTTAGTGTTGACATTATACTAATAATGTGATACTATATTTAATATAAATATGTTTGTAGTCTCAAAATTGAGACAGAAAGGAGAATGAATATGAAAACATTGAACATGAACTCAGCAATCAAAAGATACAATAACATTATGTATGCCTTATGTTATGAGTTTGCCACTATAGGCACACGTTTTTCAGAGCATACAGAAAAATGGAATCTTCGTGATATGGTAGCAGAGTGTGATTATGTACTTTCAACTTATTACGAATATGGTCATATGAATGAGGAATTAAGACACTCAGATGATGAGTATGAACGTAAGATGTGGAGAAGCGAAGTAGGTAAACTCACAAGATTTATAAATGCTTACAAACCATTTATTAAAGATATGGAATGCACAGAAGGACATTGTTCACAGTACGATTAAGAAAGGAGAAAGTAGTATGAAGTTTGTAAATGTAAACGATGCAACTTATGATTTGTTAAAGGGTTTATCTGAGGATTTAGAAAAACCTATTCCTAAAATCATTGATGATTTCATTATGAATGGGTTGGTGGATATTATGCTAACGAAATTGAGAGAGGAGATTGACGATATAAATGGCAAGGAATAGTTTGAAGTCAGTATTGAATATGCTTGATGCAATCAATGAAGAAATTCCTGTTGAGCAGATGTTTGTAAATGATTTGAAACGATCCATTGAACTGAATGATGCGAAAGATGCAAGACCAGGAAGTAAGACTTACAAACCATCTGGCATGAATTGTATCAGACAGAGTTATTACTTCTTGACAGATGCAAAGGGCGATGAATCAGAATCAAGTAGTATTTCAGTAGGTATATGTGAAAGTGGTTCAGACAGGCACGAGCGTATTCAAAAAGCGGTTCTGAGAATGAAGGAGAATAGTATTGATTGTGAGTACATCAATGTAGCAGATTTTGTAAGACAGAGAAATCTTGAGTATCTGGATATTACAAAAGAACCTAACTTTGAAGCAGGCGAGTATGAAACGAAACTCTTTCATAAAGAGTTGAACATGAGTTTTCTCTGTGATGGAATCATCAAGTACCATAATCACTATTACATACTTGAGATTAAGACGGAGACAAGTGGTAAATTCTTTCAGCGTAAAGAAGTTGATCCTTCACATTATCATCAAGCGACCGCATATAGTTTAGCATTTGGAATTGACGAAGTGTTGTTCTTATATGAGTGTAGGGATAACTGTGATAAGAAATGTTTTCTCTTCAAAGTCACAGATAGAATGAGAAAGGATTTGATTAAGTACATCAAGACTTGTGATAAGTATATCAGCAAGAAAGAAGTACCACCAAAGCCTGATGATGTTGCAAAGAAAACGTGTAGTTACTGCGGTTATAAAAATCTATGTAAAGGAGATAGTTGATGAGTAATGTTGATGCAAACAACAGAGGAAAAGACTTTGAGATTGTCATACGCAAAGCCTTTGAATCAGTACCACAAACAGTAGTAGAGAGATTACCCGATCCTACAATGGGGTATTTAGGGGTAAGAAATAAAAGTGATTTTCTGATATACAGTTTTCCATATCAATATTACATAGAGTGCAAGACAGTACACTCACATAGATTTCCATTATCTAATATCACATTCAATCAAAGAGTTGGGATGTTAGAGGTTTCTAAGACGTTAGGTGTGGTAGCAGGAATTATCTGTTGGTTCATACCCGAAGATAAAACAATCTTCATGCCAATTCAGACGATTGAGAAATACAGATTACAAGGCGAAAAGAGTATCAATCTCAGAAAGATTTGGGATGAAGATTTTATTGAGATTCAAGGCAAGAAGAAGCGTGTGTTTTTTGAGTATGATATGACACAATTTATAAAGACTTGTGAGGAAAAGAAGTTAGGAATAAAGAATTACGATTTATAAGAGAAAGGAGAAAGCATGACAGACGTAAAGTTTGCAAAGGTACACTATGATAAAGTAAAACCTTGTCCTCTATGCGGTGGGTATTCTAAGTTGGAGACTAAATCAAAGACAGTAATTAACGGAGAGATTAAATATACAACCTATTGCAGATGTTGTGATTGTGATTGTAGAGGACCGAGAGTATTGATTGGTAAAGATCCGACAGTAGCGAGAAAACTTGCATTAGAGCGATGGAATAGGAGAGTAACAGATGAAGATTGATAATGAGGATTTGAAGAGAATAGAAACTATAAAGAGCAAGGTTGAAGAGGATTCAAGAGTGATTGATAAAATCGTTTTAGATATTATCAAGCCTTATGTGAAAGACCTCGATAACTATGTATCATTCATTAAAGAGTGCTTAAAAGATGGAGAGAACCCTCCCACAACTACAGAGTTAGATGATTTTGTAATGAACCTTGCAACTTATATTTATTTCGCCAGCGGTGCGTGTGAGCAGTTAGGTATTAGGGATGATATAAGTAAAGCAGTATATAAGGAAATGTATCATAGCAAGCGTTCTGAAATTTCACATGGCACAGTAGCAGATAAAGATAGTATTGCAGAGTTGGAAAGTATGCGTGAGCAGATAGCAAACATAGCATATAATAGAGCATACAAAACGATGAAGGCTAAAGTAGATAATGCACAAGAGTTGTTATCATCCTGTAAGAAAGTGCTTTCACATCGTTTGCAAGAAATGGAACTCACACGAATAGGGGGAAACTAATGAGTAAACGAGAAGTTGCTATCACTATAATAGCACTTGCAGTTGCGACAGTAATATTCTTTATACCGAAATCAAATAAAAGCGATTTAAGCGAGAAAACAGAGCAAGTAACAGAAATACACACAGAGCAAATAAAAACGTCTGAAATCGCAACAGAGAGCGTCACAGAGCATATTACAGTATCAGCAATACCGAAAGAAGTAAGAGACATGAAGAAAAAGAAGCAGGAAGAAGTAACAACAGAAGAAAAGACCGAAGAATCGACAGGAAGTGTAGATGTAAATGGATATGGCTGGGTGCAGTTACAATACTCAGCACAGTATCATATAATGGATGGTCATTTAACAAGAAGTAATGGCAGTATAAGAGTATTCGGTCATAGGGAAACATGGTATAGCACTAATGAAAGTGCAGGACAAGCAACCGCAGTATCAATTCCGGGTAAGCACGTTGCTGATGATGGAACGATTCGTGATGGTGATGGCTACATATGCGTGGCAAGTTCAGACTTACCATTTTATAGCATTGTAATGACAAGTGTAGGTCCTGGAAAAGTGTATGATTGTGGTTGCAGTAGTGGAACAATAGATGTATATACAACATGGTAAGGAGGATAAAAATGAAAGCAGTTGACTTTGACAGAGTATATCGAAGTATAGTCATAACAGAGGAGCAGTTGAATGGCGGTGCAGAGTGGGTAAAAACCCATAGAGGAACAAATGTAGTAGAAACCCCTCTGTGGGTGTTTATATCTTTGGGGGTTCAGGCAATACGAAAAGAAAGTGAGGATAAGGAATGAAAGAAATACTAGATATTATTCACAAAACCATATATCAATTTTTTGATGTATGCGAGGATAATGAAGAGACCCCTATGTCTGATAAGGACAAACTTCTGTTAGAAGTTAATAAAGCAATCTGCAATAATCTAAAAGCATTAGAGCAAGAGACTGTACTTGACAAGATAAGAGCGGAGGTAATAGAGAAGTTTGGAAATTGTAGTATCTGCGAATGGTTTGAGGATTATGATTATGAGGAGAATGATATATCAGAGTATCGGGTAGTAGGTGATATATCAGACATCATTGATATTATCAACAAGTACAAGGCAGAAAGTGAGAAAATATGAGAACCATAAAGAAGATAGCATTCCTTGATAAATTTTATAAGCGATATTGTTGCGGTGCAAAAAATCATCCACGAAGTTGGAAGAACGAAAAGCATATAACCAATAAACTCACACGGCAGAAATTAAAGGATGAAGTGAGGAAGGCAGAAAGTGAGGAAGTATGAAGATAGTTATTGATATTCCAGAAGAAGTAAAACAGACATTTGACAATGCCACAAATGAAGATTTATATGGCAATTATTATGACTATAATTCGCTTATAGGAAAAGCAATTCGCAGCGGGAAATCACTACCAAAAGGGCATGGGAGATTAGGAGATTTAGACGAATTAGAAAAAAGAATAAGTAATTATGTCGAACATGATGCAAAGATAACTGATGCATATGCAGTTGCAAGACAAAGATTTATTGTTGATGGTATTCGTGATACACCAACAATCATAGAAGCAGATGCAGCAGAAAGTGAGGAGGTAAACTATGTATTATAAATTAACAGCTATTAAGGATCTTCCCGGTGTAGAAAGTGGATTTAGTTGGACATTTGTAGCAGATATGCCGGATGATTACGATTTCCTTCCTATTATGCCTATGGACGTTTCACAAAAGGTACGGGATAAAGTTAATATTTTGAGAGGTAATAGGAAACATACAGAATTTGTTAGGACAGAACCGGATTATGCTAGGGCAAATAGGGACTTATTGTGTCCAGTATGTAAAGAACATACTCTGTTTTCATACGTAAAAGGTGCTGAACAGTATCTCAACGATTCCGGATATTATAAGGAAGTTGGGTTGGAATGTGGTAAATGTGGAAAGAAGATATGTATTACTTCGGTAGATGTTGGGAAGTATTACTATACACCATGAGTATAGGAAAGTGAGGATAAGGATGAAAACTAAAGTGTATGGAATGTCTGACGATTTAGTGGAAATTGAAACAGAGAAAAATATATATCCCTACGATGAAATAGGATGCTTTGATTCGATGGTTCGCATTTTGTTTACAGATGGCACGATTATCCATGTTGAATATGGTAAAGACGGCAAGGGTATTTGGAAAATAGAAGTACCACACAAAGGAGATGCCAAACAAAAATTGATAATTTGTGATGATGAAGATGTCGATATATATAGCGATATATTTGAGATCGATGCAGATTTTGATAAATGTACTGTAATATAAGAATACGATCCATACAAGGCAGAAAGCGAGGATATGGAATGACAATTTATAAATGTGATATATGTGGGAAAATTCTTGAGGATAAAGATACTCGTTTAAGGGTGGAATTACATTTAGGTGATCCAATAATAATAAAAGATTATTGTGATGAATGTTACAAAAAAATCTTTAAGCAGAAGGAGGAATAAATGGGCGATTTAATCAGCAGAGACGCGGCATTTGATGAAATTATATGGAATTCTGACAACGGCGTGATTGATGCAAAGGTAGCAATCGAGGCATTGAGAAAGTTGCCATCTGTCGAGCCGGAGAGAAAGACTGGTAAATGGGTACACATGGTCGGATGGTGGGAGTGCAATCAATGTCATGCAGAATACACGGATATGCCGACTTGCATGGGAAAAGTAATTTATGAGTATTGCCCGATGTGCGGTGCAAAGATGGAGGTGGGCGGATGAGAGTAATAATCAAAGAACCAAATGAAGATGCAAGAGTTGAGAATATAGACAATACTTTAGATGAATTGCAATCTATTGTAGGTGGATATATAGAAGTAGTACCGCTTACATTTGATTCAGTTATCATCTGTAATGAAGAGGGGAAATTGAGAGACTTACCATTCAACTTTCATATTCCCGTAGATTATATTGTAGGTACTGTAATCATCTGTGATGATAATGAGGATGGAGAGTTTGTAGATGTATCTATAACTATTGAAGAGTTTAATAAGATTCTGAAAGATTGGGGGAATGATGTGTGACTCATAAAGATTGTGGCGGTAAATTACAAGTAATAGATTCAGTACAAACTCAAAAGACTAAAGGAATAAATGTTAAGCGGTTTAGAGTTTGTAAAAAATGTGGATCAGTTATCGTTTCAAATGAAATTATAAATAACGCAGAGGTTTCTAAAACATACAAGCACAGGAGTTATTATGGCTGATAGAAGAAAGTATGGTAATTCATGGAAGAAGATAAGAGACAGATATATGAAGAATCATCCAAACTGTGAGTTATGTATTATGCGTAAGATGAAAGCAACAAAAGCAACTGAGGTACATCATATAGTTCCTATATGTGAGGGTGGTCAAAACATAGATGCTAATTTGATGGCTTTATGTCACGATTGTCACGCATGGATTCATATGCAAATGCAAAAGGAGGGTAAAAGAAAATGAAAACATTGAAGGAAGTAATGAAAGACTTTAATAAGACTTTCAAAGAGGATTTAGTTCATCAAGGGGTAGCAGAGTATAATTATCAGAGAATACCATTCACTTCTCCGAGACTTAATTACATGACATTTGGTGGTTTGCCTGTTGGTAAGTTGATTGAGTTCTTTGGAGAAGAGCATGGAGGCAAGACTACAACTGCTCTGGACGTTGTAGCAAACTTTCAGCACTCAGATGATGAGCGTAAAGTGTTGTGGGTGGATTGTGAGAATACACTTGATTCTGTATGGGCTAATAAGTTGGGTGTGGATGTAGAAAACATGATTATTATGAACCCGACAAATCAAGGCGCAGAAGATATATTTCAGTTTATTCTTGATTCAATCGACACAGGAGAAATAGGTCTTGTAATAATTGATAGTCTCGGTGTAATGGTGAGCAATCAGGCTATGGAAAAAGAAGTATCTGAAAAGACATATGGCGGTATCTCAATGGCACTTACATTATTCAGTAAGAAAGCAGAGGGATTATGTCAGCGTCATAAATGTACTATTGTAGGAATCAATCAGATGCGTGACGATATGAATAGTCCTTATGGTGGTACAACTACCACAGGCGGTAAAGCGTGGAAGCATAATTGTTCTGTAAGACTTGAGTTCAGAATGGGAAATTATGTAGATGATACAAATAAGAAACTTACAAGAGGTGCAGAGAACCCGGCTGGTAATATAGTGCAAGTTGTGATGAAGAAGAACAAGACTTGTCCACCGACAAGAAGAGTAGGATTCTATACTTTGAAATATCTTGATGGCATTGATTACATTTCAGACCTTGTAGAAGTAGCAATCAAGTACGGCATTATAGAGAAAGCAGGAGCATGGTTTACGATTGTAAACATTGATACAGGCGAGATTATCAAAGATAAGATTCAAGGTCAGGCTAAAGTAAATGCAATTCTTGAAGAAGATTCAGACATTCTTTCATTAGTAGAAACCTTAATTGATGAAAGAATAGAATCAGATGAAGTAACTCTTGAAGAGGAACTTGACGAAACAGAAGAAGAATGATAGTATAATAGTGTTCAATGCTTTATATAGAAACACGCAAGATTCGCCTGCAATCGGTCTTGCGTGTTTTTATTTTTTTTTAGTGCTTGACATTGTGCAAATATAGTAGTACAATATTCAATGTAGACAAGTTGATGAAGAAATCTAAGAGAAAGGAGTGATAGTAAATGTTTATCTGTGCTGATTGTCTCAGTACATTTAAGAGAGCAGACAGAAAGATTGACAAAGTAACATATGAAGAGACATACCATTGTCCTATCTGTGGTAGTGACAATATAGAGTATGTCAGAAAGGAAGATGCTAATGATAAGCATGATTAAGAATTGGAAAGGTACTGTTGAGATAAATGGTACAGAATATGAAACCGCACAAGACGCTATAAAGCGATTTAAGCGTGATTCGGATGAAATACATATCATTCTCAAAGCAGAGCAGAAAAATGTCTCTAAAACGAAAATAGGGCGTTCAGATGATGTATCAGAATATCGTATCACAGTTAAGAAGTACATGACAGAGCCAGCATCACCGAGTTTTGACTTCATGGCAAAGTGGAATGATAATAACCCGATGCCATTGAGAACAATGACAGGCACAGTTGTAAAAGAAACTCGTGGCATGGTTTATATGAATCTTCATGGTGAGGGAAGAGAGACTATAACGTGCGTGTGTTGTGGTAAAGAACTTACCAATCCCGTTAGCAGACACTATGGTATCGGTCCTATCTGTATGGGTAAAGTCGGTATCTATTGTGACATTGATAGGATTGATGAGATAAAAGAGAAACTTGTAGACGTAAAATGGTCCGGGTGGATCGTGAAGAGTAGCATTATTTCAAAGGAGGAAATTTAACATGGCAAGACCGAAAGACAATGAACTTACCTATTTTGATGGAGTAAAGGTGAGAAACGCACTTGAGAAGATGAACGTATCTATGGACAAGGTATCAACGCTTGTTCTTGGCAAAGAGGGTTCGTATATCTCAAAGACTACAAACAGAGGACGTATTCAGATTGAGGACTTAAAGAAACTTTGTGACTTTTGTTCTATCAATTACGATGATGTAATCGTAGCACCGCCGGAACCTACTGTAACAACACAAGTTGTGGAGAATAAGAGTGAGTCACTTTCAATAGCACCGCTTGAGACTATCATTGTAGGATTGAATACAATGTATGAGACTCAGCACAAGATGTGTGAAGTGCTGGATCAGATATTAGTAGAACTCAGGGCTAATAATGTAAAACAGAACAGACTTGAGAACGCACTTGGACAGATTGTGCAGAGTAGTCTTATTCTCAAAGAGAATACAAATAAGATTGTGGACACACAGAATCATATGAAGTCGCAGGCTAATATTGTGAGTGGAAGAACAAGAGACATTGTTCAGGTACTTAATAAATTTGGAAAGAAATAAAAGGAGGGTAAAATAATGAAACCGACAAAAGAGCAGTTTGAGGAGTATGTTGCTATCAGAGATAGCGGAGTAACTAATATGTTTGATATTGCATTTATTGAGAGTATTTCTAATACAGGCTTAGACAGACCTATCTGTCTGTATATCATGCAGAACTTTGTGGAACTCGCAGAAGAGTATGAGGTTGAAATATGAAGCCTACAAGGTGGTATTCAGATAAGCAGGAGAAGAAAGTTGCAAAGGCTATTGGTGGCAGACAGACCGCAAATTCGGGTGCGACAGACTTCTCTAAGGGTGATGTAGTGACAGAAGATGGCTGGCTCATAGAATGTAAGACCGCAACTTCTGAGAAGCAATCATTTTCTATAAAAAGAGAATGGCTAAAGAAGAACAGAGAAGAAGCGTTCAGTATGGGAAAAGATTATAATGCACTTGTATTTGATTTTGGAGATAATGGTGAACGCTTCTATATAGTAGATGAAAAGACATTCAAACTAATGAAGGAGGGATTAGATGAGGGATAAGTATAAGTGCTATAAGTGTAAGTATCATAGTTATCTTGGCACAATACCTAAAGATAAGCCAATAACAGAATATTCAGATTTAGAATTGGAGAATATAATATGCTACTATTCAATACTTAGTCACAAATCATGTGCTTTGAAGAAAAGTGGCAAACACATTACAGACAGAAGAGGTAAGAACCCGAAGAACTGTTTACTGTATGAGGAAGGTGTTCCAGAAAACAGAAACAAAAAATATTGAGGTTGCTATGAAGAATAGTGTATTTATGAAAGTATCTAATGATGAATATGAGTTGCCGGAAGTAGTCGCAGATACCGCAAAAGAATTGGCAGAGAAGTGCGGTGTATCTGAAAAGACAATTTATGCTTGTGTGAGCAGAGTTAGAACAGGCAAACTTTATCGAAGTAGTTATGTAAAAGTAACATTAAATAAGGAGGATTGAAGAATGTCAGATGAGGATAAGAAAACATTAAGTTACAGATTGAGTAAGTTGGTGAGAGAAATTTCAGAGTTGGCGAAAGATGCTGATTGTACTATTGACATTTATGCTACAAACAGCGGTGCATCAACTGCATGGTTGCACTACGATAAAAGAATGGTTGCTCTATTCAAGCAGGAAGATATTGATAATGCGTTCTTTATTGAACGAAATGATTTAGTAAAGGAGGATAAGAAAGATGAAAGATAAGAAAACGCAGAGGACAGAGGTATTAAATTATCTCAAGACACATGAGACTATGACAAGTAAGCAGGCATATGATTTGTTCGGTGCAGAAAGACTTGCCGCAATCGTACATTATTTTCGTAAGCACGGACACTTGATTGACTCTATTGATTGCACAGGCAAGAATCGGTATGGTGAAACTACAAACTATACGAAGTACAAATATGTAGGGTTCAACGGAGCAGATAATACGATTGCAGTACGCAAAATGAGAGGAGAGGTGTAAATGAAGAAGTCAGATTTGAAAACAGGAATGATGGTTGTTACACGGGATGGTGACGAATATATGGTTATGTTAGGTGTATCTTATGCTGGACTTACATCTGATTCATGTGATGTTATTGTATCAAAAGATGGTTGGATACCATTATGCAATTATTCTGATGATTTGAATTTGAAGGAAGATGGTATGCCTGAATTTAATATTGTAGCGGTGTATTTACCACTAAGGGCGGCAAGTTTGTGGCGTAAAGATATAGCAAAGGATCGTAGTTGGAAATGCGTGTGGAAAAGAGAAGAACCGCCTGTTGAAATGACAGTAGCAGAGATTGAAAAGAAATTGGGAATTAGGAATCTGAAAATCATAAAGGAGCATGATGATGAGTAAACAACCTTTGTATACAGTATACCGCCCTAAGACATTTGATGATGTGACAGAGCAGGATATTATCAAAACTATTCTGACACAACAGTTAGAGAGCGGTGAAATCCAGCACGCCTACCTTTTCGTAGGTGGTGCTGGAACAGGCAAGACAACATGTGCCAAAATCTTTGCTAATGAGATAAACAAGCACAAGGGTTCACCGATTGAGTTTGATGCGGCTAGCAATAGTGGTGTAGAGGATGTGCGTGATATTTTGAGAGAAGCAAAGTTGAAGTCACTGGATAGTGAATATAAGGTATTTATTATTGATGAGTGCCACGCACTTTCAGATAAAGCATGGCAAGCGTTTCTAAAGATACTAGAAGAACCGCCTGCAAAGACTATATTCATCTTCTGTACTACAGACCCACAAAAGATACCTAAGACCATTATATCAAGGGTACAGAGATACACGTTTAATCGTATTAGTCAGAAGGGAATCGTACGGAGACTTGACTATATACTTGCTAAAGAGGTTGAAGAGGGTAATATACCGACAGGAGACCATCAGGATTTAGATGCAGTAGAATATCTTGCTAAGATTGCAGATGGAGGTATGCGAGACGCTATCACATTGATGGATAAATGTCTTGCATATTCAAGTGATTTAACAGTTGCCAATATTATTAAAGTTCTTGGTACAGTAGATTATAAGGTTATGGAGAAACTTACAGAAGCAGTTATATCACATGACAGACAAGAGTGTATTGATATTATAGGGAAGATTCATGCAGATGGCAAAGACTTAAAGCGGTTTATGCGTGATTATATGAATTTCCTACTTGATATATGCAAGTATGATATTACACGTTCATTTGATTATATCAATATACCGCAGACAGAAGCAGAATGGCTGAATGAGTTTGAGGATAGTTGGTATGAGACAGTAGATGCCATGCTATCACCTATGGTGAAACTTATTGATAGAATCAAATATGACACAAATCCTAAGAGCATGATTGAAGTATCAATGTTGATTATGATGGAAGAGGTGGTTAAGTGATAGGACAGGAAATCTTACTGGAACTTATTGATATGATGATTGATGAGAATACATTTCCTCGTTTCAGCGTGATACAAGGTGTTGATGGTAGTGGCAAGAATCTTATAGTTCAGCATATTCGTAATTGTATGAATTATGAATTAGTTGAAATGGATAATACAGTAGATAGTGTTTGTAGTGCTATGGAGCAAGCGTATAGAACAACTGTACCGATTATATTCTATTTCAGAAACGCAGATACAATGTCGCAATCCGCAAGAAACGCACTTCTCAAAGTGACAGAAGAACCGCCTAATAATGCGTACTTTATTCTGACAGTAGTGAATGAGGATAGTCTCACCGACACGATTAAGAGCAGAGCAAACGTATTTCATATGGAGCCGTATACGCAATATGAGTTAAATGAGTATTTAGCACCATATGATGATGGGTTTGATAAGAAGTTAGCACTTGAGGTGTGCGAAACTCCTGGCGATATAGATTTGCTATATAAGAATGGTGCAGAAAGACTCTATAATTTTGTAGAAAAGGTTATGAATAATATAGCAGAGGTTAGTGTTGCAAATGCCTTGAAGATTGCAAACAATATTGCGTTCACAGATACAGATGAAGGCAAGTTTGATTTAGCACTATTCTGGAAAGCAGTTATCATGTATTACTGTAATGAGTTTACCGCTGATGTGAAGAATATGTCGGTAGAAGAATTGCGAACAAAGGCGAGAATAGTTATGTCAACTAAAGAATGTATTGATATGATAACCAAAACAAGGGGCATAAATAAGAGAAATGTATTCGATATATGGATTCTCGATGTAAGAGATATATTGGGAGAAGAATATGGAAGTAATTGATTTGAAGAATCTCATTAAGTCAAATCAGATACCAAACTTTATGATATTCGCTGGAGAAGAGTATATGGTTCAGAAAATCTATATTCAGCAGATAGCAAAAGTAAGGAATCTAAAAGTGCAATATATAGATGCAGTAGCAGACATAACAAAGTCATTAGGAAATAAGTCTTTGTTCTCTGAAAACCATATATACATAGTGCGTGATGATAAAGATTTTATGCAGAGTAACAAAGCAGATGAGATTATATCTAAACTCAAATCAGACATACTCATATTAACGCTTACAACGTTTGATAAGCGACTTAAATTCATTAAAGCGTATAATTCGTCAATAGTAGACTTCAAACCGCTTAAAAGCGAAAATTTGAAGGTTTACATAAAACGTGAGATAGACCTATCAGACCGAAACATTGATATATTGATGGAGATATGTGAGTACAACTATGGGCATTGTCTGTTAGAGATAGATAAGATAAGGAGGTATGCAGATGCTATACGCAGATAATAAAAAAGAGGATATACAATCCAGACTAATAACTGTACGAAAGATGGCAGAATATCTCGGTATAGTAATAAATGGTGCATACAAATTATGTAAGCAAAAAGATTTTCCATGTATTAAAATAGGCAATAAAAAATTCGTTGATATGAATAAGTTAGATGATTGGATTGATAATCATTATTTAGTGAACGAAAAATGTGAACATTATAAACTCGGTGATATGTGGATGTGTGAAAGTTGTAAAAGTGTATGTAAATTTGCAGGAAAGGTTTTTGACGAATATGACATATGATGATGCTTTCAAATATTTAGTAGAGACAGGAGCAATCTATACACCACCGAGGGATGCAGTATTTGACTTTGTAAAAGCAGTATTGCAGAACAAACCGAAGTTAGCATATGAATTGTTGCAGGATTGCAAAGAGATAGGTGAAGCAACTCTGATAATCATATCCAATCTGTATAATAGTACAAAGTGGGTATATCAAGTGCAGAATTGCAAATCCAAAGACATAGAGAAGTCTACAGGCTTAACATATTGGCAGATAAAGAACGCTAAAGAATGTGTTGGTAGATTCAATAATGAGGATTTGGAATATCTCATGCGGTTATGTCAGAACATAGAAGTGAGAATAAAGCAAGGCAAGATAGAAGAGCAGATAGCAGTAGATTATATCCTCGCAAAGTTCTATTGACAGATAGCAAATATTGTGCTACTATAATACTGTACCTTTCTTGTGATGGTTGCTATGTAGCATAGATGGTAATGCGATTTATATACGTGGGTTCGAGTCCCACCATAGCAACGCATCCGACTTTACGGTAGTGGTGAACCGTCTTTGAGAGGTCAAGTGCCGTGAATCACGAATTACTGACTGAACGTCATGGGTTCAAATCCCATAGTCGGAGGGGGTCGGGTAGCACCCGAATAGGTGGACAGGGAGCAGAGGATACCACCACCGAAATTAAAGAGCATAGTTTGAGGACTATGAAACTCTGTCAGAGCGGTATCGTACAAGTGGTTAGTACACAGGACTTTGACTCCTGTAATGTTGGTTCAAATCCAACTACCGCCGAAGGGAATGGGTCGCACCCATTGGGAGTAGGCGAAATTAACGAGAACGGATTGCGACTACCATGTGAGTTGAGTGGGTAGACTCACACGCCCTGCCAGCAGAATCAAGTGGGGGTGGAGCAAATAACGCTGGGAATGATGCTCATAAAAGGAGAAAAGATGGAAGATAAGAAAGATTACAACAAGTGTCTAAGGTGTGGAAGAAAACTCAAGACAGAAGAAGCAAGAAAGATAGGCTATGGTAAAATCTGTTTAGAGAAGATTCAGAAGGAAAAGAAAGGTAGACTATTTTAATGCTGACAGATGTACTTGAAAAATGTAAAGGCAACGTAATTATTGCAGATGCGTTTACAAAAGCAGATAGCATTATTAACGATCCAAAATATGATAGTATCCTTTGCTCAATAAGTGGTGGTAGCGATTCAGATGTTATGCTGGACTTAATACATAAAGTTGATTTGAATAAAAAAGTGATTTATGTGTGGTTCAATACAGGGCTTGAATATCAAGCAACAAAGAATCATTTGGAATATTTAGAAAATCGTTATAATGTGCAGATACATAGAGAGAGAGCAATTAAACCTATACCATTGTGTACGAAAGAATTTGGTCAGCCATTTTTAAGTAAATTGGTTTCCAGAAATATTAGTCGATTACAACAATCTGGATTTAAGTGGGAAAATGAGCCATTTGAAGTTTTAGATAGTAAATATAGTGCATGTCATAGTGAATTAAAATGGTGGTGTAATGCTTGGGATAACAAGCATATGAGAGAGTGGGGCTACTCTATGTTTAATATAAACTACCATAGATTCTTGAAACAGTTTATTTTAGAAAATCCCCCTCAATTTAAGATTTCCCAACTATGTTGTGATTATGCCAAGAAAAAGGTATCTAAACAGTATATAAAGCACAATAAAATTCAACTATCCATAATAGGTGTTAGAAAAGCCGAAGGCGGTTCTCGTAGTTCCGCATATGCAAGTTGTTTTGATGCAAAAAATAGTCACCATAATTACGATAACTACAGACCTATATTTTGGTTTACTAATGAGGATAAACTTGCATATGAAAAAATATTCAATATACAACATTCCGATTGTTATACAAAGTGGGGACTTTCAAGAACTGGATGTGTAGGTTGTCCATTTAATAAGCATTTTGCTGATGAATTGCGTATTGTCGAATATTATGAGCCTGCTATATGTAAAGCGGTAAATAACGTCTTTAAGGAAAGTTATGAATATACAAAGATGTATAGACAATTTATAGCAGAGCAGAAGAAACGTGAAAAAGGCATTAAGGTATTGTTTTAGTTTACATAATATGTTATCATATTAAGAAAGGTGGGAAGATAATTATGAATGAAAACTTTGCAACAGAGTTATTGCATGAGGTAAAACTAAGTGCTAAAAGATGGTTTATAGCATTTCTTGTAGTCTTAGGGTTATGGTTTGCTACAATAGGTGCTTTTCTGTGGTACATTAGT
>Ga0326511_10000362_pt1 | contig 39336 bp, 21 predicted proteins | sample 0_2496_0518_D_FD_203701 | JGI IMG/M metagenome (GOLD analysis project Ga0326511, IMG submission 203701) | Bovine rumen microbial communities from UC Davis, California, United States - 0_2496_0518 | ecosystem: Host-associated > Mammals > Digestive system > Stomach > Rumen | place: USA...
GATGAACAACAGCTGCGAGAAGAATTGCAGCAATTGCGTGAAGACTATAAGACGCTGGAACATAACTTCGACATTATGTCGGAGGGCTACCAAGAGTCGCTTCTACTCTATGATAAATTAGAGGAGGCCTATCACGAGTTGGAAGAAACCAACAAGGAGCTGGACAAGGCACGCCGCAGGGCAGAGGAGGCTTCGCAGATGAAGACGAATTTCATTCAGCAGATCAGCCATGAAATACGTACTCCACTCAATATCCTCAGCGGATTCACGCAGATTATCACGATGCCAGGCATGGAACTCGATGAGGCTACCCGTGAAGAGGTGACCCGTGGTATCAGCGACAACACCAATCGTATCACTTCTTTGGTGAACAAGATGCTGGAGCTTGCCGATGCCAATAGCCAGGCCGAGATAGATCGCAATGATACTGTTCCCGCCGTCCAGATTGCTGCACAGGCAGCCGACGAGAGTGGTATCACCCAGGCAGCACATTTGGACTTTGACCTGCAAATGGGAGATGGCTCCGAGGTGGCCATGCTGACCACTAATTTGCAGCATTCGGTTCGAGCTTTGTCACTATTGCTCGACAATGCCAGAAAGTTCACCCAACCTGCTGAAGCTGCGGTGGGAGCCGGGGCATCGAGCAAGCGGGGTAGGGCATTGCTGAGGTTGGAAATCGATGCTGCTACATCCATGTTCCATTTCATTATTGAGGACAATGGTATTGGCGTCCCTGCAGAGGAGGCAGAACATATCTTTGATGAGTTTGTGCAGCTTGACCAGTACTACGACGGTACAGGTATTGGACTGACTGTGGCCCGAGGTATAGCCAGGAGACTGGGTGGCGACATCACCATTGATACCACCTATCATGATGAAAATGGTGGAGGTGCACGCTTCATCTTGGCCTTGCCCATGTAAAAAATAGTCTAAATGGCGCAAACAAACCCCTTGTTTTGCGCCATTTTGCTTTTTATTGCAGAAAATATTTGTCACATTGACAAAAAAACACTACCTTTGCACCGATTTAGTACTAAAACCGACCCATGGGAGAAAGAATCAGAAAACTGAAGAAAATAAGAATACATCGTGAAGGCACCGACGAGCTACTTTACACGCTTTTTGCAATCATAGCTATAGGGGTCATTCTCTGGAGGTCATTTGACACTCCGATACCATTCATTCTTTTCATTGTACTTTTCGGCACAGCTTGGCTGCTAATGCTCAATTTCTATCGTTGTCCTATTCGTTATTTCAGTGGCGATACGGAGAAAACCGTGGTGGCTCCAGCAGATGGCAAGATAGTGGTGATAGAAGAGACTGAGGAAACTGAGTATTTCCACGACAAACGTCTCATGATTAGTATCTTCATGAGTCCGTTGAATGTGCATGCCAATTGGTTTCCTGTTGACGGAAGGGTGAAGTTCGTTCATCATCAGGATGGCAACTACCACAAGGCTTGGCTGCCCAAGGCAAGTGAGGAGAATGAGCATGCCGATATCATGATTGAGACTCCCGATGGTCAGGATGTGCTTGTCAGGCAAATTGCAGGTGCTATGGCACGCCGTATCGTGACCTATGCCAAGGATGAGGAGGATTGCTACATTGACGAGCATTTAGGCTTCATCAAGTTAGGGTCACGTGTCGATGTCTATCTGCCCTTGGGCTCGGTGCCCTGCGTGAAGATGGGACAGCCTACCACAGGCGACCAAACGGTGATAGCGCGGATGGCGTGAGGATGAATATTTGTAATTTGTAAAAGAAGTCAAGGTGTTTAAGAAGCATATTCCCAATACGATTACATGTTGCAACCTGATTTCCGGTTGTATTGCTATTTATTTCGCATTCCAAGGCGATTATTCCTTGGCGCTGCTGTCGATTATTATCGGTGCGGTTTTTGACTTCTTCGATGGCATGTCGGCTCGTCTGCTCCATGTATCGTCGCCAATAGGTAAGGAGCTCGACTCGCTGGCCGATGTGGTAACTTTCGGCGTTGCACCCTCGAGCATCGTCTTTGAGTATCTGTGCAGTTTCCATGAGCACCTTGTTATTCCCTTTATTGCCTTTGTGATGGCTGCTTTCTCGGCCTTGCGTCTGGCCAAGTTCAATTTGGACGAGCGTCAAACCACTTCGTTTATTGGCTTGCCCACGCCTGCCAATGCCCTTTTCTGGGGCTCACTCATCGTGGGTTATGGAGATTGGCTCAGCAGCATGCCCTATGCCGCTTATGGACTGGTGGCCATGCTCCTGATTAGCAGTTATCTGCTTGTTGCTGAGCTGCCGCTCTTTGCCTTGAAGTTCAAGCACTGGGGATGGCAGGGCAACGAAGTGAAATACCTTTTCCTGCTTACCTCGCTGCTATTGTTGCTGCTACTTGGGGTGAAGGGAATCGCCGTGGTCATCGGTTGGTATGTGGTGCTCTCGGTGGTTACCCGCTCAAAGCAAAAGTAAAGTAATATCTCGCAGCTAATATACCCAAATCACTACGCCTATGAATATCCTGATAGGAATACCCTTGGTTTTTCTTGCCATTTTAGTTATCATCCTCTTGGTGGTACTACAGTTTGTCATCCGTATATGGCTTAAGATTAGAAAGCACATGCGTGGCGACTTCACCGACGAGGAGGTGGAACGCCTCTCACGTAAATACCATAAGGAGGCCGACGCCTATAGTTTCGGACGCGACTATTTCAAGCGGAGTGAGAATACTGCCAGCAATGATTCCTATCAGTCGCAACAGCCCCGCACATCGCAAACAGCAGCTGGTGTCACCATCATTGACGACAGAGATCCTGGGATTGCCAAACGAAAGATATTCACCGAGGACGAAGGCGAATATGTAGAATTCAAAGAGGAATAGATACAACAAAAGAGGCATCGGAAGAACCCGATGCCTCTTTTTTGTAAGGATAAGCTCCTTGTCATGTTACTTGACGATGAACTTCTTGCCGTTGCGGATGTAGAGACCTTGTGCGGGCTGCTTTATGAGGCGACCGCTCAAGTCGTACACCTTACCATTGTTCTTCACACCAGCGGTGATGGTCTCGATACCATCGAAGGCACTCTCCGACATGAACTTCAGGTAGTAGACGTACATCTTTTCGCCCACTTCGATGCAGAACTGTCCCGTTGCGCTATAGTCTTCAGCCACATTGGCACTGGTATCGGTGTTGAAGAGGCTCAATACGACGTCTTCGCCTGCTTTCTCGATGGTCACGACGATGGAACCGTAGGGATCGTAGCTGCCGTCCATGTTGAAGGAAAGACCATCCTCGCAATTAGTAGGATCGCTGTAGCCACCATTACTCATCAGACCACGCAGATAGGTGTTGTCGGGATTCAGGAGATCGTCGACGCTGATGCCTAATGCTTCAGTTGCCTTGGCAGCATCTATGACCACCGTCTTGGTATCGAATGTCACAGGTACGTTGACCACTTCCGAACCAACTTCCTCCTTGGCGACAATCGACTCGACGAAGGCCACGCTGATATTGCAGGTAATCATCTTGCCTGTATCTTCGTTGACGAGGAACAACTGTGTGTTGAAGACGTCACCGAGGTTGTTACGGCCAGGATATTGGAAGAACTGGAAGACACCGTCGGCAAAGCAGATACCCACACGGGCATTTGCGTCGCCCCAGGTCGATACGCGACCGTCTGCATTCAGCCAGAAGCCAGGTTTCGGGTCGCAGCTGTAGCTGTTTGAGTATTTGCTTTCCTGGTCCTCTCCTTCGATAGCCAGGCCGTAGAGAGCGGGATCGGGTGTGCCGATAAGAGTATTAATGAGGTCGGTGCCCATATCATATTTCTGCTCGATAGGATAATCGGTATCAGAAGGCAGCGTCTGGATGGTAAAGGTACGTGTGGCCACGTTCTCAAATTGGTGCTCCACGATCTTTGGTTCCACAATCTTCAGCTTGACGGTGAAGGCATAGTAGTTCTGACCGTTCATGAAGTAGAGGTAAGCGCTTACCTCATCGCCAACATTGAGTGCGTTGGGATACTGGCCAACGTTCAGTCGGCTGAAGTCATTGCTTTCGGCAGGCTCCACGAAGAGGGCAGCATTTGCTCCCCAGTTGGTGACAAGTCCCTCAGCAGAGAACCAGTAGCCACCGTTGTTGGCTGTAGAACCACCGAAGCTGTTGCTATCGTCGAGTGCAGCCATCTTCAAGTCGGCAATCTCGCAGCCCAGAGCAGTTGAAATGGCCTCTATGTCAGGACGAACGCTGGAAGTAGTGTAGTTGTTGTCAGGCTCCTGCTCAACCACTACCTCTTGCTCGCCCACCTTTGTGTAGCCCTCGAGTCCATTACCGACTTCCTTCACCAGGACTTTGAAGTCATAGTGCACACGATAGGCCTTGTCAGCGTAGATCAGGTAGATATTGACAAAGAACTGCTCCTCGCCCTTCAGGACGCCAGGCATTTGTCCGAAGCGGCACGACAGCGTATCGGTCTCTGGGTTGAAGGCAAAACTCTCCATGTAGAACTTGCTGTCGCTGCCGTGGTTGGTCACAGCACATTCGCCTGTTGCAACACCATCCACACGAATGTCGGTGTACCAGAAACCAGGTGCGCCGGCGGTGCTCTTGTTGGTCAGCGTGTCTTTCTTGTTGACGGTATCCAGGTCAAACAGCGGGGTGTAGAGCATGTCGGCCAGACCGTTCTTCACGATGTTGCCACTCTCAATACCCAGCTTGGCCAGCAGGTCGTCGATCTTGATGTAGACAGGGTCGGAATCGTAGCCATTGCGTGGCTCTTGCTCCACGAGAACGCTCACCTCACCCACGACGTTCAGTTCTTTCTCGACGATGGTAGTAGGCTCGGGAATCTCCACCTTGTCAGGGCCAGTCACCGTGAAGTCCACGGCGAAGGTTGCCAGTTGGTCATTGTAGCGGAGGGCAAAGTTCAGCATCTTGTTATAGACGCCATACTTCAGTTTGTCCGGCATCATACCGATATTAATAGAGAAAGTGCCAGCTTCGGCATCCCATACCGGGTTGCAGTAGTAGGCGCCGTCGGGATAGTTGATAACCTCGGCGTTCTCATCGAGCCAGAAGCCTTTCTCACCTCCTGTCGTGTAGGCATCGGTCCACACGTCGGGAGCCGACGGGGCAGCATAGACAAACATGTTGGTTGTCACCTCTGCGGCCTGCATCCACTCGTTGAGGGCACCAATGAGCGTAGTAGCGTCGGTACCCAATTTCTGGGCCACCTCTGCCATGTTGAACGTTGCCGGTTCCGGTGCCCAGTCGTTTCTTGGCACTTGGTCGACCTTAGCCGTGAACTGTGCGTTCACCTGAATGCTTGCGAACAAACACACAACTGCTGTCAGCAGATTTCTTAAATGTGTAGTCATCATACCATGAATTAATTTATTAGGTTATTATTAGAATTTGTAAGATTTTTATGCTCTTGATAAGTTAGGCGCAAAGATACAGATTAATCTTGAAATGCACAAGGAAAACGCAGTCAATCAGCATGTTTTAGACGATTTTTTTATACTTTGGACTATATTTTCAGCGTCCAAAAGTTTTTTTCAGAATAATCGTTTTTTTTATTGAAAATGCTTGCTGATACTCAAAAAAAGTCGTAATTTTGTGGTGCCATCAACGAAAAAACGGCAACTTCATTTCCCATAAAAACATTCTAACATTACTACACAATGAAACGAACACTGTTTGTATCTCTGATGCTCGTCATCCACTCTTCGCTCTGTTTTTCACAGAAGAAAATCTACATTCCTGAAGACCTGCGTAGCATGAATCTCGAAAACGACACCTCGAAGTGGTGCTGGAAGCGCTCAGCGGAGTCGCGCGATCTTATATTTATGTGGGAGCGTGGCTTTGGCAACGACCTGCAGAACCCGCCACAGCTTGAGGGCAAGCCCATGTCGTTCAACCTGAGTGTGCTCATGGAGCGAGTGCAGTCGTTCTACACTTTCTTCCGTGACACCCTGGGCTTCGTAAAGAGTGGCGTGTCCAGCAAGGCCGACCGATACAAGATGATGGTCATGGTGATGTATTCCCTCGACGGCACGGCCTATGGCGGCACCTATGACAACTTCATCGGTGGCCTGTGGGTGGCGCCTAATCGCATTCAGGACAAGACCATGAACTGCATGGCCCACGAGCTGGGTCACTCGTTCCAGTTGCAGATTCCCGCCGACTCGGTGGGCGATGCCTGGGGCGGCTCAGGATTCTTCGAGATGACCAGCCAATGGATGCTCTGGCAGGTGAATCCCTGGTGGCTGCGCGATGAGAACTATCATTTCGAGGCTTTCAAGACGCTGACTCACAAGCCCTATTTGGCCATGGACAACATCTACCATTCCCCCTACGTCATCCAGTGGTGGAGCGATTTGCATGGACGGAAGTCGATAGCCGAACTGTATCGCCAGGGTCGGAAGGGTGAAGACCCCGTGATGACATACAAGCGTATGTACGGCCTCACGCAGAACGACTTCAACGACGAGATGTTGCGTGGTTATCAGCACCTCGTCAACTTCGACTTCAATCATGCCCGCCAGGAGACGCGCCCCTACGCCTGTACGTGGCAGACACCCCTCGACACCCTGCGTGGAGGATGGATGCAGCCCAAGGACCTGCCCGGCGAATACGGCTTCAATGCCATTCCCTTGGCTGTCAAGAAGCAGACGCGCATCGAGGTGAAGGGCAAGAACGTGCGCTACGCCCTTGTCGGCGTGACTACCGACGACGAGTCCGTCTATGGCGAGATAGGCAATCCCGTCTTCCGTTGTCCCAAGGACAAGCAGCTTCGTCACCTCTACCTCGTGGTGATGGGTGCCCCCGACGAGCACCAACAGCTGTACCGCCACTTTGGCGATGGCGAGGAGAAGGGCGGCGAGCCAGCCACCTTCCCCTACCAGTTCCGGGTCAGATAATCCTCACACTGGGAGCAAGTTCCGCAAACAATCAACGAAACAATCACATCAAAACAAGATAGCAATGAACAAGAAAGTTTTCCTTTTGCTTGGCCTCGCCACCTTGTCGCTGACGACACAGGCTGCCAAGAACAATGTCAAGACCACTCCCATCCAGGAAGTGTCTTTCACGAAAGTACATCTCAACGATCCTTTCTGGATGCCCCGCATCGAGATCAACCGCACCGTCTCCATCCCCTCGGCCTTCCATGAGTGCGAGGTGAACGGTCGCTTCGACAACTTCGCCTTGGCGGCTACCAACTTAGGCAATGCCCATTACGACGTGAAGGAGCACCGTGGCGACTTCTCGTTCGACGACACCGACCCCTACAAGGTTATTGAGGGCGCCTCCTACGCCTTGGCCGCCAAGTACGACAAGCAGCTCGACCACTACCTCGACTCGGTCATCAACATCATTGCCCTTGCCCAGGAGCCCGATGGCTACCTGACCACCTGCGTCACCAACAAATGCTATCGCCTGAGCGGTTGGTGGGGACGCTCCAAGTGGGAGAAGATCAACTCCCATGAGCTTTACAACAGCGGTCACCTCATTGAGAGTGCCGTCGCCCATTACCGTGCCACCGGCAAGAAGAACTTCCTCAATGTAGCCATCAAGAACGCCGACCTCGTTTGCAAGACCTTCGGACCCAACGAGGGGCAGATTCATCGTCCCGGTGGTCACCCCATTATCGAGATGGCCCTGTGCAAGCTCTATAAGGTGACGGGCAACAAGACCTATCTCGACGGTGCCAAATATTTCGTTGACGAGACCGGACGCTGCACCGACGGCCACCATCCCAGCGAGTACTCGCAGGATCACATGCCCATCCTCCAGCAGGACGAGATTGTGGGGCATGCCGTGCGTGCCGGCTATCTCTATAGTGGCGTGGCCGACATGGCAGCCCTCACTGGCGACAAGGCCTATCAGGAGGCCCTGCAGCGCATCTGGCAGAATATGTCCAGCAAGAAACTCTTCATCACCGGTGGCATCGGCAGCCGTGCACAAGGCGAAGGCTTTGGCCCGAACTATGAGCTGAACAGCCACACCGCCTACTGCGAGACCTGCGCCGCCATTGCCAACGTCTATTGGAACTACCGCATGTTCCTGGCCACGGGTGAGTCGAAATATATAGATGTATGCGAGCGTGCGTTATATAATAATGTGATGAGCGGCGTCAGCCTTTCTGGCGACAGGTTCTTCTACGACAATCCCCTGGAGAGCGATGGCGAGCATGAGCGCCAGCGTTGGTTCGGCTGTGCCTGCTGTCCTGGCAACGTGACGCGCTTCGTGGCCTCGGTGCCTGGCTATATGTATGCCACCGAAGGCAACGACATCTACGTCAACCTCTATGCTCAGGGCCGTGCCACCATCGGGAAGGTGGAACTGGAGCAGGTGACCGACTATCCTTGGGACGGCAAGGTGCTCGTCAAGGTGAACAAGGGAGGCGGCAAGTTTGCCATCAAGCTGCGTATCCCCTCATGGCTGAAGAGTAGCCCCACCAACAACAATCTCTACACCTACCTCGACAAGGCTCCGCAGTACAGCGTCAGCGTCAACGGACAGGCCTTTAAGCCTGAGAACGAGGACTACGTCGTCATCAGCCGCAACTGGAAGAAAGGCGACGTCATTGAGCTGAACCTGCCGATGGAGGTGCGCCGCATCGTGGCCAACGACAATGCCGAGGACCTGCGCGGCAAGGTGGCCCTGGAGCGTGGCCCCGTGGTCTATTGCGTGGAGGCTACCGACCAGCCCGACAACACCATCTTCGACAAGTACATCCTCAACGCTGCCGCCATTGCCCATCATTCCGAGAAAGACCTCCTCGGTGGCGTAGTGGTTCTCGATGGCTCCGCCAAGAAGGTGGAGCGCTCAGGCGACGTGAAGGATGTGCGTTTCCGCGCCATCCCCTACAGCACTTGGAACAACCGTGGCCCGCAGGCTATGGAGATATGGATTGCCAACACCCCGTCGAAGGCCGTCGCCACCCCCTTGGAGACCATCGCCAGCCGTGCACACACCTTCAGCAACCGCGGCCCCATCCAGAACGATGCCCCTGAGACGGCGCCTGTTGACGGATGGGCTGGCGGCGTAAACGACCAGTGGGAGCCCAAGCGTAGCAGCGACACTTCGAAGCCCTATCACTACTGGTGGCTGAAGCGTGGAACCAACGAGAGCATCAGCTATCAGTGGAAGGAGGAGCAGGAGGTGAGCAACGTGCAGGTCTATTGGCTCGACTTCGACCACTACGATGGCAACTTCCGTGTGCCTGAGTCGTGGACGCTCTACTACCAAGCTGCCGATGGCCAGTGGCGTGAGGTGGAGCAGCACTCGCCCTTCACCGTCAGCAAGGACCGCTACGACAGCGTGGACTTCAAGCCCGTAAAGACCCGGGGCCTGAAAATCGTGGCTAAGCTGCAGCAGGGCCAGTCGGGCGGAGTCCTCGAGTGGAAGGTGAATAGGTGAGGACTTCTCGACGACCTCAGATAGAGTTATACGAATTAACCTTGCAGTCCAAAAAGGCGGGTTAATTCGTATAATTCGTTAAATTTTCAGACGATTATTCTGCATAATTCGTATAATTCGTTAAATTTTCAGACGGTTATTCAGAATAATTCATAATATTTATTTATATTCGCATTCAAATACTTCATGTACTTGAAGTCCACACTTAAGTAGAATACTTGAAAAGGCAAACAAGATGGTTAATATCAGGCAAATGAAGCGGTATTTGGTGCTGGCGGCATGCTTCTTATGCATGCTGCAAGTGGGAGCGGTGACAGGCTACCGCAGTATCACGATGGACGACGGCCTGCCGGCGAACACGGTGCGCAACGTGGTGCAGGACAAGTATGGCTTCATCTGGTTGGGCACCGACAACGGGCTGTGCCGCTACGACGGCATGAGGGTGCAATCCTACCACATCGACGAGGTGGGAGCCAACCAGTATATCTCGGCCCTCACCGTCGACGACCAAGGTCTCTACGTAGGCACGGAGAGGGGAGTGTTCCACTTCTGCCTGGAGCAAGGCCGCTTCGAGCGCCTGCCCCTCGACATCCTCTCCACGGTGACTAGTCTGACCGAGGACAAGGAGCAGAATCTCTGGGTGGCAACCATCGAGCAGGGAGCCTGGTGCTACGACCGCAAGACGGGCAACGTCCGCCACTTCGAGTTCAACAATATTAACGGTGCCGTGACCCAGCTGCTGGTTGACAAGGACAATCAGGTGTGGGCCCTCACCAATCGCAAGACACCCGTGGTGCAGCGCCTCAACCGTCTCCACGACACCTTCGAGGCCGTGACGCTCCAGACGTCCCTCGACGCCAGGGGACTGGCCTTGTTGCAGACCCGCGACGGGCGCATGTGGATAGGCTCGTGGAACGACGGCCTGTTCCTCCTCCATGACGACGGGCGTGCCGAGCAGGTGCTCTCGCCAGCCGAGTCCAAGGTGGGCAGCCATATCCACACGCTGTATCAGTGGAAGGACGACTGCATCTGCATCGGCTGCGATGACGGCGTCATCTGCTTCAACCCCGCCACCCGCCAGTGGCACCGCCTTTTCGAGGAGACCACCGCCTCGCTGAGCGACCGCTTTGTCTACGACATTGCCAGCGACAACGAGGGAGGACTCTGGATAGGCACCTTCTATGGTGGTGTGAATTACGTCTCGCCCGTCGACCGCCGCTTCGAGGCCGGCTTGCAGGGCAACATCATCTCGCGCATCTGCGAGGATGACCAGCAGCGGCTATGGATGGCCAGCGACAATGGTGGACTGATATGCCACGACCCCAGCCGTCACCTCACCCTCGACTACCCCCATCGCGATGCCCTGGGCAAGCGCAACATGCATGCCCTCTACCACGACGGCCAGCGGCTCTGGGCGGGCACCTATACCGACGGCGTCTACACGCTGGAGCCGACGGGACGCCTGCAGCACTATACCACCACCAGCAGTCCCAACAGCCTCGACAACAACAGCAGCTATGCCATCTATCGCGACCGCGGCGACCGCATTTGGGTGGCCACGATGGAAGGCCTCAACCTCTATCATCCCGACAACGACCACTTCACCCGTGTGGTCAAGCTCAACTGCATGACCATCGATATCGACGAGGATGCCGACCACAACCTGTGGCTCAGCACCGAGGGTGGGGGACTCTGGCGATACCATCCGGGCAAGAAGACGCTGAAGCACTTCCACCACATCGAAGGCGACTCGCTGTCACTGCCCGACAACCACGTCAATTGCGCCTACATCGACGGCAGCGGACAGTTGTGGATAGGCACCTTCAGCGGTCTGTGCCGCTATCGTGCCTCCGACGAGACCTTCCACCGCATCAGCCTCGTCGTGCCCAACCAGAACGTGATGAGCATCATTGAGGACCAAGGGTCGCTATGGCTCTCCACCGAGCGGGGCATCGTGAAGTACACACCCAACGGCGGCGTACAGCACTTCACCCGGCACGACGGACTGCCCAGCGAGCAGTTTCAGCCCAACGCAGGGCTGAAGACGGCTGACGGACGCATCTACTTCGGCACCACCAACGGCTACTGCACCTTCCTGCCCTATCAGATAAAAATCAACAAGGTCATGCCGCCCGTCTATGTCACCGAGGTGAGCTGGGGCTACGAGAACCGCGCCAGTGAGCGCACCCGGGTGCTGCCCGCCGAGATTGAACTGAGCTACGGCGACGCCCGCATGCTCAACCTCACCTTTGCCTCGCTCAGCTACTGCCTGCCCGAGAAGAATCAGTACGCCTACCGCATGGAGGGCTTCGACAGCGACTGGAATTACGTTGGCAACCAGCACCGTGCCACCTACACCAACCTGCCTGCCGGCACCTACGTGTTCCGCGTCTGTGCCACCAACAACGACGGAGAGTGGTCGGATTGCCAGGCTGCCCTGCGCATCGTCGTACACCCGCCCCTGTGGTGGAGCTGGTGGGCCAAGACCCTCTACCTCCTGCTCGTCATCGCCCTCATCTGGTACTATGTGCGCTTCAGGCTGAAGCGAGCCGAGCACCGCCACAAGCGTGAGCTGCAGCGACTCAGTGAGCAGAAGGAGCGTGAGGTGCGTGAGGCCCGTCTCAATTTCTTCACCACCATCGCCCACGAGATTCGCACCCCCGTCTCGCTCATCATCGCCCCGCTGGAGGAACTGAAGGCCAGCCATTCGTCAGACACCACCCACCTCGACGTCATCGACCGCAACGCCCACCGCCTGCTCGAGCTGGTCAACCAGTTGCTGGACTTCCGCAAGGTCGAGCAGCAGAGCCTCACCGTCAGCTTCGCCCCCGAGAATGTCTACGACCTGCTGCACGCTGTGTGCGAGCGTTTTGCACCCACCTTCGCGCAGGGCGACAAGCAGTTCGACGTGGTCTATCCTGACAGCCACTTCACCGCCATCATCGACCGAGAGGGCGTGACCAAGGTGGTGAGCAACCTGCTGACCAACGCCAACAAGTATGCCAAGAGCCACGTACAGCTGAGCTGCATCGTCGAGGCCGACGGCGAGCACTTCCGCATCGAGGTGAGCGACGACGGCACCGGCATCAGCCCCGCCGACCAGGCACGCATTTTCGAGCCCTTCTTCCAGGCCCAGACCAGCAAGCCCGGCACCGGCATAGGCCTCTCCATCGTCAAGACCCTGGTCGGCCTCCACCACGGACAGGTCGGCGTCGAGTCCGAGGAAGGCCACGGATCCCGCTTTATTGTCACACTGCCTGTGAAGCAGGAGATGCAGCAGCGCGACGAAGACACCACCCTGCCGCTGTCGGAGAGCAAGGCCGACAGCCCCCAGCACGCCACCACTGGAAGCAAGGAGAGCATCCTCCTGGTCGAGGACGACCCCGACATGCTCGCCTTCCTCGCCAGCCATTTCACCGACCACTATCAGGTGCTCACTGCCACCAACGGCGTCGAGGGCCTGCGCCAGCTGGCCACCCATGCCGTCACCCTCATCGTGAGCGACTGGATGATGCCCGGCATGGACGGCGCGGAGTTCTGCCGACGGGTGCGAGCCAACGGCGAGACCAGCCATATCCCTCTCATCCTGCTCACCGCCAAGACCGACGACGACTCCAAGGCCGAGGGCATGGACATCGGGGCCGACGCCTATCTCGAGAAGCCCTTCTCGCTCAAGGTGCTCGATGCCTGCCTGCGCAACCTCATCGCCCGTCGCCGTGAGCTGATGGCCCGCTTTGCCCAGGAGCCCGACCAGCCCATTGCACCGCTGGCCAACAATGCCGTGGACAATGAGTTCCTTACCCGCATGAACACGATTATCGAGGCCAACATTGCCAATTCCGACTTCAACGTGAATATCCTGGCCGAGCAGATGAACATCAGCCGCAGCGGCCTCTTCGCTAAGATCAAGGCCATCGCCGATGTCACGCCCAACGAGATGATTCAGGTGGTGCGTCTGAAGCGGGCCGCCCAGTTGCTCAGTCAAGGTCGCTACCGTGTCAGCGAGGTCAGCTACAAGGTAGGTTTCAGCTCCCCCTCCTATTTCGCCAAGTGCTTCCAGCGTCAGTTCGGCAAGAGGCCGGGAGAAATGGTGGGGTAGACTTGCCCTGAGGGAACTTTCCTAAAGCCGAAAAAAGGCCTTATACTATAGGCTGAGGGAATGGAGTGAAGTGAAAAAGGGAAAGGAGCATAGTGAAAAGGGAAAAAGAGTAAACTGAAAAGGGAAAAGGAGCCTGCTCTTTTTTTCTTGCGGCGGGCGTGGCAATATCTTGCAGCGGTCGTGGCAAAAACTTGCAGCGGTCGTGGCAATATCTTGCGGCGGCCGCTGCAAGAAAATGTTTTTGGGCCAGCTACTGTTACAACTCGATGACAAAGATACAAAAAATACAAGTAAAATGCAAGCTTTTTCTTGTTTTTCTTCATTTGCAAAAGGAAAAGGACAGAAATTATCACAATTAGTATAATTTCTGTCCTTCTTTTTTTGCGTTTCTAAAAATCCTCCCCCCAGGGGGGGAGTTAGAGGGGGGCTCCTGGGGGGCTATTACTTCACCACCTTTTTCCCCTTATACAAGTAAATGCCGGAGGTGGGAGTGGACACTCTGTGGCCCTGCAGGTCGTAGTAGACGTCGGGGGAGACGGAGGGAGAGGCAGGGAGCACTTCGATGGCGTCGGCAGTGGGGTCGGTATAGTCGATGCTGCGGAGGGAGAGCGACTGCGAGGGGCCTACCGTGATGTTGAAGACGAAGGTGGCAGTGGCCTGCTCGGAGGCGTTCTTGCGGTAGCGGAGAGCCTGACGGATGGTGTAGGTCTTGCCGTTGCTGTTCTTGCCCGGGTACTGGCCCAGCTGGAAGGCCAGCTGCGTTGGATAGAACTCGGAGAAGACGTAGCCGCTGGCGTAGTCGGAGACCTGACCGTTGGCGTTGAACCAGTGGCCGTAGCCGTTGGCGGTGGAGCCGCGCTGCACGAAGGAGCCGTCGGCATTGACGGCATAGAACATGATCTTGTTGTTGGCCGGGCCTTGCGACGACCATGCCTGCATCTTGTCGGCGATAGACGTGGGCTGGAGCTGGAAGGCGGTGCCGAGGGTGGCGGCTGCCCTGCCCGAGATGGTGACGACGGCGCCGCTATAGCCGTTGGCGTCAACGGGGAAGGTGACGTCGTAGGTGAAGGTGGCGTCGGCTATCTTGCGCTTGTCAAGGGTGGGAGCGGCATAGACCAGGGCCCTGTTGCCGATGTCGGTGCCCTCAAACTTCACCTGATAGGGCCACATGTCGTCGGCGTTGATGTTGTCGTCCCACTTGTGCTTGATGTAGTTCTTCAGTGCGGGTGAGACCACGAGCCAGAGCTTGCTCACGCCCTCGGGCATGGTCATGGCGTAGTCTTCGGTGACGCGGGCCGTGCCCTGGCAGTAGACCTTGTCGTCGGAGAAGTAGCGTCGTGTGCCATCCTCCATCAGGGCCACGTAGCCCATGCGGAATCCGCGTGAGGAGCGCTGGCTGACCGAGTTGTAGTTGCGGCGTGGGGCGGTGGCGAACTGTGAGTCGCCGTTAAGATATTCGCCCGGGTCGGCATCGAGGAGGGGCGAGCCGGTGGGCAGGCCGGTGAGGTGGGTGACGACGCGAGTGCCAGGAGCGGGCAGCTCGAGGGGGATGACATTGAATCCCGTGCCCTGCGGACAGCTGGCCAGCGCCACTTGATAAGCGGTGTCCTCGGTGAGCACGCAGCGGTAGTCGAAGTCGCCGATGTAGAGGTCGCGATAGGGCTTGCAGGCCTCGAGGTCCCAGGTGACGAGGCGGCAGGCGTAGTCGAAGTAGAGGCGGAAGAGGTCTTCGGTGGTCAGGTCCTTGAGCTTCATGAGTGCCATGTTGAAGTCGCTGCCATTGCCCCGGCTCTGTCCCGTCATGGGCGTGTTCCACACCTGTGCCACGGTGGTGATGTCGTTGTAGTGCTCGTTGATGTAGTAGTGGAACCAGTAGCTCTGGTAGCGGTGCCACTCATGGCTGAAGGCGTAGTTGTGGGAGTTGCGGAAGACGATGATGCTCTGTACGTACATCTGCTCGGGGTAGGACTGTGCGGCCTGCCATTGAGCGGTCTGCTCCCAGATGGCCTGTCCGTTGCCGCATGCCAGATGGAATCCGGTGTTGTCGGTTTCGGAGTCGCGGTGACCGCTGTGCTCGGGGAAGCACATGTAGTGGAAGGAGTGTCCCACCTCGTGCGCCACCGAGTGTCCTACGGGCTTGCAGGCGCTGGGGCCGAGCCAGAGGGCGCTGACCTGGAAGTCGTAGCCGCCGCCGAAGCACACCCAGTCGGTGGTGTGGTTGAGCAGCACCATGACCTTGTACTTGGAGAGGTTGGAGGTGACGGGATCGACGAAGCCCAGTTGGTTGATTTCGAGGTCGAAGAAGGCCTCGCACTTCTGCAGCAGGTCCTGCTCGTCGACGCGATAGGCCGAGGGCGACTTGGAGGGGAGGGTGGAGCCGTAGCCCTTGTCCCAGAAGACGATGACGTTGTCCGACTCGATGGAGCGGGACTTCGACCAGGTGTACTTGTTGTCGGGGTCGCTCTCCTTGTAGAGCAGGGAGTCGCTGGGCCAGGGGTTGCGCCACTCGTTGGGGATGTAGACTGTTTTCTGTGCCACCATCGTTGTGAGGGTGACGATAAGCAATGTTGCTAAGGTAAGGATACGTTTCATTGTGCTTTATTTTTTAATGATTTCAATCTTGCATTATCCTCTCCCCGCAGGGGGGAGCCGGAGGAGGGCTACCCTTCGATGGTGAAGTGTACCCTGACATTGACCTTCAGTAGATGTCCGTCGTGCGGATACTGATACTGCATGGTGACGGTGTGCGCCTCTTCGAAGCAGTTGCTCTGATAGAGGCCGCAATTCCAGTTCCACAGGTCTTGGAACACCTCGATGTAGACGTGGCCACGGGCGTAGGGGCCCGGGTTGCCGTCGGCATCAAACCATCCGCCGAAGACGCCGTTGGTGCCGTTGTTGCCCTCGGAGCCGTCGGTGTTGAGCGGCACGATGGTGAGGAGGGCCTCGTTGAGCTGGGTCAGTCCCATCAGGCTGAGCAGGCGGGCCTTGTCCACGTGTATCTGGCTGATCTGATGATAGCCTCTGTACCAGTCCATGGTGACGTCGGTGTTGATGGTGCCGCAGACGGCCTCGTCGACGATGGGATTCACCTCCTCGGGCACGGGGATATTGGCGATGAGCTGTGTCATATAGTCAGCGCGGTTGAACAGCCACTGTCGCATTTTGTCCAGTTCGGTGTCGAAGCGCTTGCCGCTGATGGGCCATCGGTCGGCCTCGCGGGTGATGGCTCCCGACAGTCTGAGCTGCTCGACATATTTCATGCACGTTGCCCAGTTGTGGGTGACGATGGAGTCGCAGACCGAGGCCCACTGCGCCTTGTACTGCTCGACGAAAGGCTTGCAGGCAAAGAGGTCGGTGAAGAACTGCGGCACGTAGTTGTAGTTGCCGTTGCGCTTCAGGGGGTTGGTGCCCATGACGGTCTCATGGTAGTCGGCAAAGAAGGTGTGGCCGGTGGTCATGTTGCTCCAGTCGAAGTCGTAGCCGGCATCGAAGTCCCAGAGAGGGCCCATGTACCACTTGCCGTCGCCGTCCTTGTGGAGGAAGATGGAGCGTGGGGCGGAGAGCTCCACATTGTAGACGAACTCCTGTATCTGCAGGTACTTGATGAAGGAGGGTATGTCGAGCAACTGCTCCACGGCATCGTAGTCCTTGTCCTTGATGGCCTGCTCCAGACGGGCAAACTCGGTGCGGACGGAGTCGACGGTGTGGGCCGTGAAGTGCTCGTCGTCGGGATATTTCACGCAGAGAGGCATGCGGTAGACCTTGGACCAGCAATTGTCCTGGGCATACGGGCTCGCATCGGGGCCATCGTCCACGTCAAGCGAGATGAGGATGCCGCAGTCGTCGCTCACGTTGACGCGGTTCTTGTTCTGCTGCACCTGTTCGGTGAGCTGGTAGAGTCCTCGGTATTCGCCGTTGAGAAACAGCTCCACGTAGCGGGTGTGGTTGGTGTAGGGCAGTCCGAGCCAATGGCCCATCTCAAAGACAAACGTGTTCATCATGTCGGTCACGTCGCGATAGTTGGCCAGCAGTACCCAGCTCTTGGCCTTGGCCAGCCCCAGCAGCTTGTGCTTCTCGTCGAGCTTGATGCGATAGGGCTTCTTGTCGTACCAGAGGAAGGTGCTGTTGCCGCGTCCTCGCACCTGGGCCCTCGCCGAGTAGTGGGAGAAGGAGCCTCGGGCGTTGAGTGCGAGGTGGCATTCCTGGTAGTAGTCGCGGGAGTTGATGTCGCGGCCGTCGCGGGTGGTCAGGAAGAGCTGGAACACCTGGTAGGGGTCCTTGGTCTCCATGAGGGGGTCGCTCTCGATGGTCAGGCTGTCGATACGGGCAATGGACTGGCCGACGGACAGGTCGTTGCCCACGCTGAAGAGCATGGTGGCGCGGTCGTCGTCGAGTGTCATCTCGGCAATGCTGTCAATGGTGATGGGCATGTCCCAGTGGGCGGCACGCTCAGTGGTGTGTACGTGTAGTCGCTGCTGCGCCCATGATGTCGTCGCCAGGGTGAACAGGGCAAATGCTACTGCGATCTGTCGCAGGGATTGTCTCCCTGCCCGTAGTCTTAACGCCCCTTCCGGGCTAAGATTACCGTGTTTCATATAGGAAAGAAACTTTACTTGTTTTTCGGGTGCAAAGTAAGCAAAAATTTTGCAATCCAGCTAAAATAATAGTCCACAGGTATAGAAAAATCATCCATATTTGTATGACAGTTCCCGCTTTTGGACGCTTTTTCCTATCTCTTGGACGCATTTTGCTTGGCATGAGGAAAAAAATGCGTAACTTTGCAAATGTAAACAACCAATAGCTTGTAATGCAACATTTCAGACTTTTTCTTCTCCTGTTGACAGTGGTCTGCACAGGAAACAGCTATGCAAAGAACTACAGTGTGAAGTCGCCCAACGGAAAGGTGGTCGTCACCGTGGGCGAAGGTCCGGACCTTTCCCTCTCGGTGGCTTACCAAGGCAAGGAGGTGGTCGTCCTGCCGTCGATTGGGTTGGGCACCATGACCAGCGGCATCCGACAGGCCCGCACGTCGTGGGTGATCGACGAGTGCGAGGCTCCGCTCTATCGCCAGTCGCGCATCAGCATGAAGGGCCAACAGCTCGACGTGAGGCTGAAGAACGGCTTCGGCCTGCAGGTGCGTGCCTATGACGAGGGTGCCGCCTACCGCTTCTATACGACCAACAAGGGCGAGACCATCGTGCCCGGCGAGACGGTGGACTTCCAGTTTGCGGGCGACCCCAAGGCGTGGCTCAGCTATTCCACCAATGACGAGAAGCCCTTCGCCATGGCCTTCCAGAACACGTACGACGAGACCTTGCTCAGCAAGGCTGCGGACAAAATGATATTTCTCCCCGCCACTATTGAGGAGGGCGACGTGAAGGTGACCCTCCTGGAGAGCGACCTGCGTCAGTATCCCGGCATGTTTCTCAAGGCCGAAGGCAACAGACTAAGCGGACATTTTGCACCTTATCCCAAGCGGATGGACTACTACAAGTGGCGCGGCATGTCGTATGTGGCCGAGACCGAGGACTATATCGCTAAGTCCACAGGGCCCCGCACCTACCCTTGGCGTGTCATCGCCATCTCTGAGAAGGACACCGACATGCCTACCAACGACCTGGTCTATACGCTTGCGGCACCCAACAGGGTGGGGGACACCAGTTGGGTGAAGCCCGGCAAGGTGGCCTGGGACTGGTGGAACGACTGGAACCTGAAGGGCGTAGACTTCAAGGCTGGCATCAATACCCGTACCTATCTATATTATATAGACTTCGCCGCCAAATACGGGCTGGAGTATGTGGTGCTGGACGAGGGTTGGTATGACTCGTCGAAGGGCGACCTGATGCACCCTATTGCCGACATCGACCTGCAGCGTCTCATTGACTATGGACGGGAGAAGGGCGTGGGCATCGTGCTATGGACAGTGTTCAACGTGCTCGACGAGCATCTGGACGAGGCCTGCCAGAAGTATGCCGCCCTGGGTGCCAAGGGCTTCAAGGTGGATTTCCTCGACCGCAACGACCAGACAGCCGTGGAAATGGCCGAGCGCCTCGCCGCCACCTGTGCCAAGCATAAGATGATGCTGGACTACCATGGCTTCTTCACTCCTACGGGCATGAACCGCACCTATCCCAACATCGTGAACTATGAGAGCGTCTTCGGCATGGAGGAATGTCGCTGGGCAAAGAAGACCACCGACATGCCCCGCTACGACGTGACCTTCCCCTTCATCCGCATGATGGCCGGCCAGGTGGACTTTACACCCGGCGCCATGCGCAACGGCACGAAGGAGAACTGGGTGGAGTGCTATCAGAATCCCGTGTCGATGGGCACCCGCTGCCATCAGGCGGCCTGCTACGTCGTCCATGACTCCCCCTTCACCATGCTCTGCGACGCCCCGACGAACTACGAGACGGAGCCTGAATACACCAAGTTTATCGCCCAGATTTTCAATGAATGGGAAGAGACACGTGTCCTGCAGGGGGAAATAGGAAAGTACATCGTTACCGCCCGTCGCATAGGCAATACGTGGTATGTGGGAGGACAGACCAACTGGGACGAGCGCACCATCACGCTGCCGCTCAGCTTCTTGAACAAGGAGCAGCACTACGTCGTCACCCTACTGACTGACGGCATCAATGCCAATCACAACGCAGAAGACTACCAGTTGACGTATCAGACGTGCCTGAGCCATGAGACGCTCAACTTGAAGATGGCCTCTGGCGGCGGCTTCGTCCTGAAATTCGAGTATGAATAATCACTTAACAACAAACAATATGAAAAAGATCCTTTTATCATCTATCATTTGTACTTTGTCTTTTGGTCACGTGGTGGCGCAGAAGGGCTATCCCATCACCCCCGTACCCTTCACCGCAGTAAAAGTAACGCCCGGCACGTTCTGGGGACAGCGCCTGCAGGCCAGCCGCGACGTCACCGTGCCCCTTGCCTTCTCGAAATGCGAGAGCGAGGGCCGCTACAAGAACTTTGAGAATGCTGCCGCACACCTGAAAGACCCCTCGAAGGTGTTCAAGGTGAACGGCGTGGGCTACTCGTTTGACGATACCGACCCCTACAAGACCATCGAGGGTGCCTCCTACATCCTGCAGACCTATCCTGACAAGAAGTTGGCACACTATGTGGACTCGGTCATCGACATCATTGGCTCGGCACAGGAGCCTGACGGATACCTCTACACCGCTCGCACGCAGAACCCTGCCGACCCTCACCACTGGGCAGGTGAGAAGCGCTGGGTGAAGGAGGAAGACCTCTCGCATGAGCTCTACAACCTCGGCCACATGATCGAGGGCGCCGTCGCTCACTATCAGGCTACAGGCTCGAAGAAGTTCCTCGACATCGCCCGCCGCTTTGCCGACGTGGTCTGCAAGGAGGTTGGTCCCAACCCCGGACAGGCTTGCGTGGTGCCTGGTCACCAGATTGCTGAGATGGCACTGGCCCGCCTCTATCTGGCCACTGGCGAGAAGAAGTATCTCGATGAGGCCAAGTTCCTGCTGGACTATCGTGGCAAGACTACCATCGTACATGACTATTCCCAGGCTCACAAGCCCGTGGTGGAACAGGATGAGGCCGTGGGCCACGCCGTCCGTGCCGCCTATATGTATGCTGGCATGGCCGATGTGGCTGCCCTGACGGGCGATGAGTCCTATGTCAAGGCCGTGGACCGCATCTGGGACAATATCGTGACGAAGAAGCTCTATATCACGGGTGGTATCGGTGCCACTTCGAGCGGCGAGGCCTTCGGTCCCAACTACTACCTGCCCAACATGAGTGCCTACTGCGAGACATGTGCTGCCATCGGCAACGTCTACGTGAACTATCGCTTGTTCCTGCTCCACGGTGAGTCCAAGTATTACGACGTGCTGGAGCGCACACTCTACAACGGTCTCATTTCGGGTGTCTCGCTCGACGGCGGTGGCTTCTTCTATCCCAATCCCCTGGAGTCGATGGGACAGCATCAGCGTCAGGCTTGGTTCGGCTGTGCCTGCTGCCCGTCGAACATCTGCCGTTTCATTCCCTCGCTGCCCGGCTATGTCTATGCCGTGAAGGACAAGAACGTCTATGTGAACCTGTTTCTTGCCAACCAGACCACGCTGAATGTGGGCGGAAAGAAGGTGGGCCTGACACAGCAGACGCAATATCCCTGGGATGGTGACATCGCCATCACCGTCAACCAGAACGCTACTGGACAGTTTGCCATGAAGATTCGCATCCCCGGATGGGTGCGCGGCAAGGTAGTGCCCACCGACCTCTATAGCTACAGCGACAACAAGCGTCTCTCCGCCACCTGTAGCGTGAACGGCAATGCCATTGACGTGACTCCCTCTGCTGACGGCTACCTGACCATCGACCGAAAGTGGAAGAAGGGCGACGTAGTGCGCCTGCACTTTGACATGGAGCCACGCACGGTGAGAGCAAATGAAAATGTGGAGGCCGACCGTGGCATGGTGGCCGTGGAGCGTGGTCCTCTGGTCTACTGCGTCGAGGCTATCGACAACGACTTTGACATCATGGGCGTCCTGCTCAACCAGGAGCCTCGCTTTGACGTGCAGGCCAATCAGGACTTTAGCATCAAGGCTGCCGACGGTGCCCATACCTACAAGTTGACCACGCTGACCACCGATGCACAGTCGCTGTTGTTTGACAAGCAGGGACGCCTCACGACAAAGGACGTGCGCCTGAAGATGATTCCCTACTATGCCTGGTGTCATCGTGGCAGCGGCAACATGAAGGTTTGGCTGGCACAGGACCTGAAGGCTACACGGCCCGCCGCTCCCGCCACTCTGGCCTCGCTGAGTAAGATCGACGCTTCGGTGAGACGCATGCCCGCCCTGAACAGCCTGAACGACCGCCTGGTTCCGAAGGATGCCTCGGACCGTTCCATCCCCTACACTCACTGGTGGCCTAAGCAGGGCTCGACGGAATGGATTAGCTACACCTTCCCGGAGGCTTCGACTGTGCAGTCATCCACCGTTTACTGGTACGACGACCAGCCTTGGCAGGGATGCAAGGTGCCCGATAGCTGGAAATTGTATTATAAGGATGAGAAGGGAGAATGGCAGCCTGTGCAGCATCCTGACGGCTACCCCGTACAGAAGGGTGCTCCCTGCACCGTGAACTTCGACCCTGTGAAGACGACGGCCTTGAAGCTTGAAGTGAAAATCAACAAGGACAAGTCGGCCGGCATCTTCGAGTGGTCGGTGAGATAACACGCTAACCACCAATGGTGGCTACATATCCATGTGCAGCAAACTGTTTGATACAGCGTTGCTGCACATTTTCTGTGGGGGGGGCCATGGGGACGTCCTCCTTGTTGTAGGTGGACCAGAGACGCTGGTGCTTGTCGCGTCCCACATCGTGATAGGGTAAGAGGTTGACGCCCTGCAGCGTGTGGTTGTCGGGCAGGGTGTCGAGGAAAGCAGCCGTAGCCTCGATATTGGCTTCATCGGCATTCACGCCTTCAATCAAGGGAATGCGGATGTAGAACGGTGCGCCGAGGCTGGCCAGCAGGCGGATGTTGGAGAGGATGAGTGCGTTGGGAACTCCAGTGTATTGTTGATGCTTGGCACTGTCCATCAACTTCAGGTCGACCAAGAAAAGGTTGCAATGCTGAGCCACTTCCCGTATCATGGCCGGTGCAGCGTAGAGGGTGGTGTCGAGCGTGCGGTGTAGCTTGCGCCGTCCGAGTTCCTTGAGTACTTGGAGCGCAGCCTCAAACTGCAACAGTGGCTCGCCACCGCAGAGGGTCACGCCTCCACCGCTGTCCTGCATGATGTCACGCTCCTTCTCAATCTCGGCCATCAGCTCGTCCATCGTCCACTCACGGCCGCACATCTCCAAGGCCAAGGTGGGGCACGCTTCAGCGCATTGGCCGCAGCGCAGGCACTCCACGCCCTTGACGGGCTGGATGCCTTCGGCGGTCATTTGGATGGCTCCCTGCTGGCAGGCTTCCGTACAACTCAGACAGCCAATGCACTTTTTATGCTTGTAGGTCTTGTGAGGATGAATGTCCCACGATTCAGGATTGTGGCACCATACGCATCGGAGCGGGCATCCACAGAAGAAGATGGTCGTGCGAATGCCCGGTCCATCGTTGATGGCGTAGCGCTTAATGTCAAAGATGGTAGCAGTGGGGATGGATTCCTTATACTTCGTCATTCTCTGTACGTGCAATGATTTCGTTTTGTAGTTGCAACGTCATGTCGTTGAAGTAGTCGCTGTAGCCAGCTACGCGCACTAAAAGGTCGCGATAGTTGTCTGGATGCTGCTGGGCATCAAGCAGCGTATCGGTGTCAACAATGTTGAACTGGATATGGTGGCCTCCGAACTTGAAATAGGTGCGGATGAGTGAGCCTACCTTCTGCATGTCTTGTTCACGCCGCATCAGGTTGGGCACGAAGCGCACGTTGAGTAGCGTGCCACCGCTCTTTGTCTGGTCGAGCTTGCCCAGCGACTTGACGACGGCGGTGGGGCCATGCGAGTCACTGCCGTGGGCTGGCGACGTACCGTCGCTAATGGCGAAGTGGGCAAAGCGGCCATTGGGAGTAGCGCCACAGACGGAGCCGAAGTAGTTGTGGCAAGTGGTGGACAACATGTTCAGATGGGTCTGTCCACCACGGGTGTTGGGACGTCCCTCGATGGCTTTCACCAGGTCTTCGTAAACCCGCACCGCAATGGAGTCGGCGTATTCGTCGTCGTTGCCGAAGAAGGGCGTGTGGTTGCGAATGTACTGACGCATGATCTCGGCCTCTCCCCAGTTGTTCTTGCAGGCTTCCAATAGCTGGTCCATGGTGTATCGCTTGTCCTCGAAGACATGTTTCTTCAGGGCGGTGAAGCAGTCGGTGATGGTGCCGAGACCCGTACATTGGATATACGTAGTGTTGTAGCGGGCACCGCCGCTATAGTAGTCGCGGCCCTTCTCGATGCAGTCGTCGATATAGAGGCTGAGGAACGTGGCGGGGGCGTAGAGCGAGAACATGCGCTCGATGTAATTGTTGACCGAGAGCTTCAGGTTGACAAAATACACCATCTGCTTGTGCCAGGCGTCATAGATCTCTTCGAAAGTGTTGAACTTGCGTGGGTCGCCCGTCTCCAGTCCGAGTTTCTTGCCTGTCTCGGGGTCAATGCCGTTGTTCAGCGTGATCTCTAAAATCTTCGGCGTGTTCAGATAGCCCGTCAGCAGATAGGCCTCCTTGCCGAAAGCTCCCACCTCGATGCAGCCCGAACAGCCACCCTCGCGAGCATCCTCTATCGTCTTGCCTGCACGAGTCATCTCACGGACGTAGGTGTCTGGATTGAAGATAGACGGATAGCCATGACCTTGGCGAATGACGCGCAGGCCTGCCATCAGGAAGTCGTCGGGCGTGTTTTCTGCAATATGAATAGATAGGCCGGGCTGTAGTTCGTGCAGTTCTTCCTGAATCTCCAAGATGATATAGGACAGTTCGTTGGTGGCACTATGACCGTCGCGGTCTACGCCTCCGATATTGATATTGGTGAAGTCGTTGTAGGTACCGCTTTCTAATGCCGTAACGCCCACCTTCGGAGGTGCCGGCTGGTTGTTGAACTTGATCCACAGGCAAGAGAGCAGTTCCTTGGCATCGTTACGGGTCAGCGTGCCTTCAGCCATGCCTTTTTGATAGAACGGCCACAGATGCTGGTCAATGTGTCCAGGGTTCATGGAATCCCATCCATTTAGTTCGGTCACTGTGCCGAGGTGTACGAACCAATACATCTGAATAGCTTCCCATAGGTCACGAGGAGCATGGGCGGGTACCCAGTGGCAGACGTCGGCAATTTTCATCAGTTCCTTCTTGCGTTGTGCATCCTGTTCCTCCATGGCCATCTTCTCTGCCAACTCAGCATGGCGCTCGGCGAAAAGGATGGCGGCATCGCAGGAGATGGCCATGGCTTCCAGCTCCTGTTGCTTGTCGGTAGCCTCGGGGTCGTAGATGTAGTCAAGGCTGTCGATTCTCTCCTGAATGCGCTTCTTCACGTCGAGCAATCCCGAGTGATACATCTTGCCGTCCATAGCGGTATGACCGGCGGCACGCTGCTCCATAAATTCAGTGAACACACCAGCGTGATAGGCTTCTTCCCACTCCTTCGAGACGTGGTTGAAGATACGTTCGCGTTGTGTCTTGCCTGCCCAGTAGGGTATGACTTCGCGCTCGTAGGTGTCAATGTCCTGCTGCGAGATGTGGTAGCTCTGGAGTTCGCGGGTGTCCAGCGTGTGAAGGTCCTCCACACTATGGCACGTGAGTTCGGGGAAGGTGGGAACAGCCTTGGGCACAGGGCCACGTTCACCGACAATCAACTCGTCGGTGCCGATATAGATGGTCTTCTTCTTGCATATCTCATAGAAATTCCTGGCACGCAGTACGGGTGTGGGCATGGTGCCATAGTACTTCTTGTAAAACTCAGTCTCGATGAGGGCACGTTCGATGCTGAGGGTGGTTGGTGTGTCAAAATTCTGCTGGCGCAAACGGCGAATGCGCTCGTTCATGCCTCCTAAGTTTTCAGGATGAGTGATGAGGAAGTTCATGTTTGTTGTTATTTGAACAATGAGTACTCTTTTACGTCCCAGGCCAAGGCGCTGGCTCCCAGTACGTCGCGTTCGCCTTCCTTCAGGATGGATACGATGATGCGAGTGTCATTCTTGATGTTGGGGAATACGTGTTCTTCGAACGATTGTCTCATGGGCTTTAACAGCCATTTGCCTGCCAGTGTCATATCTCCTGTCAGGATGATGGCTTCGGGGTTCAGAACGGAGGCGTAGTTGGCCAGTCCCAGACCTAACATCGTGCCAGTTCTGCGGAAGGCTTCAATGGCCAATTTGTCGCCCTTGTCACAAAGTTCCACGACAGCCTTCAAGCTCCTGTCCGTGGCTCCTCTCAAGAGGGAAGGCTCATCGGTATCGGACAGCAGTTCGTCGATGGTCATCATCAGACCACGGTCGGTGCAGTAGGTCTCCAGGCAGCCTTTGTTGCCGCAGCCACACTGACGTCCGCCAACCTGTACGCAGGTATGTCCTATCTCGCCAGCAAATCCTTTGACCCCCAGGTGAGGTGTGCCATTGGAGAAGAAACAACTGCCAAGTCCGCCGTGGCTCATGGAGACGACGACGAAGTCCTTCATGCCGTGGGCACTGCCGTAGGCTTTCTCTCCCAAAGCGGTGATATGGGCATCGTTGGCCAGTGCCACCGCCAGTCCAACGCGATCGCGAAGCATGGCTGCCAGGGGGATGACGCCTTTCCAAGGCAGGTTGGCAGCATTCTCAATACATCCCGTTATGGAACTTGCACTGGGTACGCTGATTCCTATGGATCTAACGGTATCATAGCCGCCTACTTCTTCCATGACTGCCAACAATTTATCGGCCAATACTGAAACGAAGTCTTTCACATCAGGATATTTCGACGTGTCGAAATGATCTTGGGCGATGATTTCACCGCGAACATCCACTACGCCATAAGTAGTCTTTTCCAACCGGATATCAATACCTATTACACGGGTCTTGATTTTGTCCATTGTTTCTTCGATTGTATCCATAGCTTATTTTATTTCGGTTATTATTAACGTGTTTTTCTTCCTGCTTTCGCTTCGTAAACCTCTTCGATGGTCATTGGCTTCTTGATGGTACCCAACAGCCGCACCTGCCCATCGGGCATGACGGCATAGTTCAGTTCGTTGCGAAGACCGGTAAAATCTCGCCAAGGAGCCAGCTTGTCGTAACAGATGAAGTCCTTGAATTGACCCTCAGCCTGCCATTTGTCCATCAACTCGGGAATGAAATAGATGCCTGGCTCTACGGTAAAGACAAAACCGGGCTCTAAAGGACGGGCGAATCGGAGTGACTTGAAGCCAAACTGCTTGCTCTTCTCTTCCCCGTCTAAGTAACCTACGTATTGTTCGCCAAGATTCTCCATGTTGTGTACATCGAGTCCCACCATGTGTCCCAAGCCGCAGGGGAAGAACAGGGCATAGGCTCCGATGCGGGCTGCCTCGGCAGGGTCGCCCTTCATGAGTCCTAAGTCCTTCATCCCTTCACAGATTTTCGTGGCTGCAGCAATATGGGCATCGCGGAAAGGAACGCCAACTTTCAGTGTGTCAACAGCAGCGTGGAATGAGGCCAGGTGTATCTCGTAGATGGTTTTCTGACGTTCGGTGAAGCGTTCGCCAACAGGCATTGAAGACGACAAATCTCCGGCATAGTGTGTGCGGGTCTCTGCTCCGGCATCGAGCAAAAAAATATCGCCTTCCTTCAGGGTGTGTATGAATCCATGATTATGCAATACCTGTCCTTGCACGGTGGCAATGGTGGGGAAGGCCAGTGCGTTTCCATAACGGCAGGCCACTTCTTCGACAGTGGCTGCTACTTCACTTTCATGGATGCCGGGGCGTACCCGAGCGTAGGCAGCAAGGTGCATCTCTGTACTAATATCGACCGACTCCTCGATGGCTGCAATCTCTTCTTCGTCCTTGTAGTTACGTTGCTTGACAATGGCTTTGATGAAGGGTAACGACGAGCGGTCGGCTTGTTCGGCGGGAACAATGCCCAGCAGTTCAAGAAGCCACACCTTGTGGTCGCCACGATAGGGTGGAAGAAAGTGTACCTTCTGCCCCTTCCGCTGTGCACGGATGATGTAGTCCTTCAGCTCTTTCAGCGGTTTGGTATCGGAAATGCCTACGGTTGTAGCCTTTTCACTGAGGGTAGGCTGTGTTCCCGTCCACACAATATCATCGATGGTAAGTTCGTTGCCAAAGACGATTTCGCGATTTTGATCGATGTCGATTACGGCGCACAGGTCAGGATAGTCCAATCCGAAGAAGTACAAGAATGTGGAGTCCTGACGGAAACGATAGGTGTTGTCGGCATAGTTCATACCCACCTCGTTGTTGCCAAGGAAGAGCAATAGCCCGCTGCCCATGTCTTGCTTCAGTTGGGCACGGCGTCGAATATAGGTTTCCTTCTTTATTTTCATAATGGTTGGATTTTAGTTATTAGGTAGAGTGAGGATGGCCTGCATGTTATTTGCGCCCGAAATCGGCGGGCACCTCTCCCCATTTGGATGTTTCCCACTTGATGATGGGATTCTTGTAGTCGTGGGTGCGTAACCAATTTTCGGCTCGAGCAATGATCTGGTAAAGCTGATCGGTCTGTGGAGTGTGTTCTAATTTGGTCTTACACTGTCTTTTCTTGACCCAGAGGATGGCATTGTAGGAGTCAGAATAGATGGCTTGCTGATGGAGTCCCCGTTGCCAGCAGAGGGCAAGGGCGTGGACGATGGCCAGGAACTCGCCAATGTTGTTGGTACCGTGCAGGGGGCCGAAATGAAAGACGCGAGCACCGGTGGCTAAGTCAATGGCCTGATATTCCATTGGTCCGGGATTGCCACTACAGGCCGCATCCACCGCCCATGCGTCTGCCCTTACCTCTGGAGGCAAGGGCAGCACGGTGTCGTGACGATAGTCGGGAGGGCTTTGTAGGTTCATAGTGCCTCTTACATACGTTCTGGCACTTCAATACCTAACAGTCCCATGCCTGTCTTGATGATCTTACCCACATTCTTGGCAAGAACGAGTCGGATGGCTTTCTTTTGCTCATCGGTCTCGCCCAAAATAGAGTAGTCGTGATAGAACTGGTTGAATAGCTTGGTCAGTTCATAGCAGTAGTTGGCGATGCCGCTGGGCGAGTAATCCTTGCCAGCCTGCTCAACAACAGCAGGGAACTCATTCATCTTCTGGATGAGCTCAATTTCCTTGTCGTTGATTTGACCATTGAGCTGCATATTGCTTCCATCCGGCAAAAGACCCATGGACTTTCGGAGGATGCTTCTGATACGTGCATGTGTGTACTGTATGAAGGGGCCAGTGTTGCCGTTGAAGTCGATGGACTCTTCTGGGTCGAAGAGCATGTTCTTTCTGGCATCAACCTTGAGGATGAAATATTTCAGGGCACCCATGCCTACGATGCGGGCAATCTCCTGTTTCTCATCTTCAGCCATATCAGTATTTTTGCCAGACTCGTCGGCTACACGGCGGGCGTCTTCCACCATCAATTGCATCAGGTCATCGGCATCGACCACGGTACCTTCACGGCTCTTCATCTTGCCATTGGGCAGTTCGACCATGCCGTAGGAGAAGTGGACGAGTTCCTTGCCCCATGCGAAGCCTAAGCGATCGAGCAGGATGGACAGCACCTGGAAATGGTAATTCTGTTCGTTGCCCACAACATAGATCATCTTGTCGATGGGATAGTCCTTGAAGCGCATTTCGGCAGTTCCGATGTCTTGCGTCATGTAGACACTGGTGCCGTCGCTGCGCAGGAGTAGCTTCTGATCCAAACCTTCATCAGTGAGGTCAGCCCACACTGAACCGTCTTCATGCCGCTGGAAGAGACCCTTGGCCAGTCCTTCTTCGACCTTGGCCTTTCCCTTCAGGTAGGTTTGGCTTTCGTAGTATATCTTGTCGAACGAGACGCCCATCTTCTTGTAGGTCTCGTCAAATCCGGCATAGACCCAGTTGTTCATCTTCTCCCACAAGGCGCGTACCTCAGGGTCGTTCTGCTCCCACTTTACCAGCATCTCATGGGCTTCCTTGATGAGCGGAGCCTCTTGCTTTGCTTTCTCTTCGTCCATGCCTTGTGCTACGAGCTGACGTACCTCCTCGCGGTAGTGCTTGTCAAAGGCTACGTAGTAGTCACCAATGAGGTGGTCGCCTTTCTTGCCAGAGCTTTCGGGTGTTTCGCCGTTGCCATATTTCAGCCATGCCAGCATGGACTTGCAGATGTGGATGCCGCGGTCGTTCACAATGTTGGTCTTCACAACGCGATTGCCGTTGGCTTCCATAATCTTAGCAAGCGACCAGCCTAACAGGTTGTTGCGCACATGCCCAAGATGTAGGGGTTTGTTAGTGTTGGGACTACTATACTCAATCATCACAAGGGGAGAATCCTCGTTAGCTTTTTTCGTGCCGAAGTTCTCGTCCTGCTCGATGGCTTGCAGCAATTGCAACCAGGCGCCTTGACCCACGCTCAGGTTGAGGAAGCCTTTCACTACGTTGAATTTCTCTACGGCAGTGCAGTGCTGTACAAGATATTCGCCAATCTCCTGACCGGTCTGTTCGGGACTCTTGTGTGCAGCCTTAGCAAATGGGAAGACCACCAAAGTTAAATTACCTTCAAACTCACTGCGTGTCTTTTGCAGTTGCAACATCTTTTCGGTCGGCTCCATGCTGTAGAGCGTCTTCACGGCCTCGGCGGCAGCTTGGCTTATTAGTGATTCAATGTTCATTTCGAATTATATGCCTGTTATTTTATGATTTGAATTTGTGTGCAAAAATACATAAAAAAAATGATATATGGGCCAGTAGGGTGGAAAAACTACCATAAAAAGCTATTGAAGGACTTTTCGGTAGCTGCCATCCGCCTTTCTGACGAGTCGTAGATGGTGGGCATTTGATGGTAGGCTGGGAGAGACCTTGCGTCCTAAAAGGTCGTAGCGCATATTAGTCGGGCTGTCTGTGCTGATGTGGATGATGCCTGATGCCGATGGATCCCTGAGAAGTACCTCGTCGAGGAAGAACCGACGGCCTGGGGTGAAGGTGATGGTGATACGCCCGTTACCAGTGATGGTGGTCTTGAACTTACCCCATTGGCCTTCGGTCATGGTAAAACTGCTTTGCTCCAGTTGGCCATTGCCAGATACGGAAAGACTGAGCGACGTGTCATCGCGACTCCAAGGAGCTGCTTTGAAACTTAGTTCAAGCGTTTCGCCCGTCAGCATGATGCCTGGTGTGGTGACGATACCGTCGTTGGCAGCATTGCCAAACTTAGCGCAGCGTGCCCCACCTGTCATTGCCATTGACTCCCATCCATCGTTGTCGGGTATGAACTCGGCAGAGGCCACATCGCTGCTACCCTTGAACAGGCCATCGTTGCCTCCCGTACCTATACAACGATTGAACGACTCATAGAAAATGGCTCCTGACAGGTCCGGTTTTTCGGTGAGTGTGGTGTCTACGTTGACGTATTTCATTGACACACTTTCAAAGCGAAATGCCATCGTGCCGTCGGTGTGTTGAGTGATGTCCTTAATGCCTCGGTTCATGAATAGACTACCGTCGGTATTGGCGTTATAGAGGGTTGCTGCAGGTAAGGAGTTGTCGGTCAGAGAGTCGTTGACCATCTCCTCCCCATCATCCTTGACCCACAGGTAGGGGTAGGGGTCTGTTTGTTCCGTTGTCATGATATAGGCTTGGCTTGAAGAGCGCCAGAACCGCTTGTCATTTTCGTTGTCCGCATGTATAAGGGTCAGTCGCGGATGGGTGTTGTATTGGTCGTTCATGCCGGGGACGCCTCGGTAGTCCACTGTGGAATTCACGATGTTGTCCATCCACACCTTCTCATCGTAGTCTACGTGCAGGACCAACATACCATTAGAGGGCAAGCCAGCATCCCATCCAGACTGTTGGCGGTTTTCCAGCAAATAGTATTCATCGGGATGCGCTTGGTTATATATAATATAAGGTGTGCCACCCTCGCTAAGGGGCTTCATCTCATTGACAAGGGTGTCGGCTTGCAACTCGACGGGATTGAGCCATCCGCAGACCATACGTTCATAGCTGGTGTAGGATGCCGGGCAGAAGGCATTACCATTGTAAACACCATTGGCCATCAGATCCCAGTGACCCATGCCGAAGTTTCCGCCATAATACACGTCATAGAGGTCGGGTAGTCCCATGCAGTGGCTGAATTCGTGGCACATGGTTCCAATGCCACTGGGGCCGCCTTTGCTGGTCAGTTCGTTGGAGCAGGCATAGGTGTCTACATAGCAGCCACCAACGAAATAGGCTGTGGGATAGACAGACTCGCCGTTTTCTTTCACCTGAGTCAATTCAAACTCATGGGGCCAGATGGTGTTTGCATCGTAACTGTCGCTCTGCCCCTCTCCTGCGTAGAGCACGAACACCTGTTCGCACTCACCGTCGCCGTTCCAGTCGTAATCAGTGAAGTGAATGCCGTCGGTAGCGGCCTGCTGGCAGGCTTCGACTATCATTTCCCAAGGATGAGCATCCAGGTTGCTTGAGCTGGGCTGACCGTAATACTCATAGTTGTGCGAAACCGTGTAGGGTCCTACAACATCGAAGTCCAGTTCGAACAAGCCCTTGCTCTGGCTTAGGAAATAGTCTTTTACGCTGCCTTGGTAGTCGCCTTCGCTGAAGCCCAGTTCATTGGCTACTCGTTCATAATAGGCGCGGTCGTGGCCTGCCAGAAATTTCTTGTTTTGGAATTCCACAAGAATGATAAGCCCCTTCTTCTTGCCAATGAAGTTGCCTACTGACTGGCTTTTTTGCAGGCGAGGGTGGGAATGTCGCAAGACGGAGCTTCTGAGAGTATTGTGGCTGAGTCGGGCAAAGCGGCGTTGATTCAGTTCGGTTTGCGTTGTCTCGAAGAAGTGATTATCGTTGTCACAGACGAAAAATCTGCCGTCTGCCGTCTGCCAGTAGCAGCCAAATTCGTCACCGCAAAGTTCTACGCGGAGGATACTACCATCGGCCAAGCTGATGGTTTTCCAGAGACCAGGTCGTGCTGGTACTGCAGATGCGGCTGTCGCAAGCACAAGAGCTATAAGAGTAAAAAGGAACTTTTTCATAAGGTCTATAATGAAAATTGAATTGGTTTTCAAATGCAAAGTTAGTTGTTTTCTTTCATTTTTTATGCCATTCTGATGTTAAAAAACAAATATATAGTTCTGTTTTTGTGTCAGAATGAAAGAAAATGCGTATATTTGCACCATCAAAAAATAAACTAATTTGTATTTGTTTATGAAAAAATTTACTCTGTTTCTGATGCTGCTGATTGCAGGATCCATTTCCATGAGTGCACAGAACATGCACATTTTGAAAAAACCGGTGTCACAGAAGGGTACCCGTCATACCCTTTTCTCTGCCCCCGCAACCCTTGTTGCTCCGCAGAAAGCTCCTTTGCGTGCTAAAAAGCATCCCATTGACGAACAGCCCGAGGGTGAGGTAAAGACCTACGCCATGTCCACTTACTATTATTCTCAGAACATGGACGAGTGGGTTCATCGCTATGGACAGAAGACTATGGTTGTTTTTGGCAGCGACAATGAGGTATATATTCAAAACATCATCAACACCAACCTATATGGCAGTTGGATTGTGGGTGAGATCTCTGCCGACCGCAAGCATGTGGTGTTTGAAAACTATCAACCCTACGTGGAGCAAGGTGACTACACCTATTATGTGTCATTGGCCTACGTCAATAACAATGGTGACGTGTTCCCTGACACCGAAGCCGACGAGTTCCAGTTCGACTACGACGAGGCAACGGGAAGGTTGAGCAACCCCGGACTGAACCTCAGCTTGGTGAACGAAGACGGTGGTGTGTTCACTTTCAACGAGGGCTATGATTTGACCCTGTTCACTGACGAATTGGTGCAACTACCTGAAAGTGTTCAGAAAGAGGACATCCAGCCCTATTCGCTGAAGTACGAGACCACCAATGTCTGGAGTTTCCCCTCTATTGTCTATGTGGCGCAAGTAGGCGACGATTTCTACTTCAAGGGCTTTTCATCGAAGACTCCCGATTCGTGGTTGAAAGGCTCATTCAACGAGGCCAAGGACTCAGTCATCATTCCCAACGGACAATATCTGGGTCTCTATGACGGTCTCTATTTCCTCTATTGTAAGGGTGCGTCCTATAGTGGAATGGATGCCGATGGTTGGCCCATCTATTCGAGCAAGGACTATGCCGCTCTGAAATTCAATGCAAGCGATCGCTCGTTCTATGGTCCTGATGGCATCCTTGTCGTATTGGGCAAGGAACTGAAAGGTGGCTACAGCCAGAGTATCCCTTCACAAGACATGAAGCCTTTCTATGGCGTAGCAGCCAAGCCGAAGACACCCACTGTCCGTACTTTCGATATCGATACCCAGTTCTATCAGGTGCAGTCTAGCATCTCTTATGTGGTGCCTGTAGAAGATGTCAATGGTAACTTCATCAGTCCTGACTCCCTCTATTACCGTTTCTTCATTGATGGCGAGCAGTTGCACTTTGACAACGTGCCAGGTGGCTACTATCAGCATTTCCCCGATGAGTGGGAAGTCCCCTGTGCTTTCAGCGACCGTGGTTTGGTGAACAACCGTACTGACAACGGCAGTGGTTCTATGACCTATCATGTCATGGCAATTGATAAGGACCTGCGACCCGAGACCATTGGCTTGCAGAGCATCTATTACATGAATGGTTCCCGTACACTCTCCGATACTTACGTCTATTATACGGCTACCAAGACTTATTCCATCGTAGAGGGTGATCCCGATCCATCTATCACAGGCATCGATAGCGTGAGTACCGGCAATGTTGTTGGCGTAAGCTACTATGACCTGAGTGGACGGCAGATTGACAATCTCGGGCATGGACTCTATCTAAAGAGCATGCATTATGCCGACGGAACAGTGAAGACAATTAAGGTGTTGAAATGAACCGCCGTTTTTCAGTCCTCGCTCTAATCCTCGTCTTTGCCACAGCCGCCTTTGCCTTGGGCGAAGACGGCTTATGGTGGGGTTTCCATCACGATAGCCGTGTTCCCGACAATTATTTGGGCGTAAGCAAGGCTGCCGTCTACGAGGCTGCCATCCATGTTGCCCCCGATGCATTGCCAGCTCCCGATGCCAAGGTGGCTGCGGTGCGCTTGCCTTTCCAGGATGTGACCTATATCGATAGCCTGACGCTATGGTTCACTACCGAATTGGGCACGGAAAATCTGGTTTCCGTTTTTGTGGGAAAACCGCAAGCGGGATGGAATGTGGTGGAGTTGGCTCAACCCTGTCCCATCCCTGCAGAAGGTTGCTATGTGGGCTACTCGTTCAAGGTCACTGAAGCCAATGAACTTAGCAATCGTCCGCTGATTATGTGTGACGACTATACATCGCCAGATGGTCTCTGGCTGCGCATTGCTTCAGTTAGAACGTATGCTGACTGGTACAACTCGAAACGGTATGGAGCTTTGGCCATTCAGTTATTGCTGCAGAGCAATCAACTTCCCACGGATGCTGTAGCGGTTGAATCCATCTATAGTAATAATGTGGTGGCGGGAACGTCCGATTCGCTCAGATTAACATTGACTAACTACGGTACTGCTTCCGTCCAAACTTTGCAGTATTCTTGTCTATTTGGCTCTGAGCAGCAGTTGGGCTCCTGTGATGTTCCGTTGCCTATAAGCAATGTCTATGGCCAACAGGCTGTTGTCGATGTGCCTGTTACAGCACCTTTGGCTACGGGGCGTATGTCATTGTCTTTCACGCTGACTGGTGTCAATGGTCACGATAATCAGCATCAGCACAATGCGGCTCTTTCTGACATATACAGTTGCCAGCGTAAGGCGCATCGCCGCACGGTAATGGAGGAGTACACCGGTACTTGGTGCTCTGCTTGTCCACGTGGTTTTGCTGGTATTGCCCGACTGAAGAGGATGTTTCCTGAAGACTTCATCGCTCTCTCCGTTCATGTACTCAATGGCGACCCGATGGATGTCTATTACGACTATTACTACGTGATGAACACTACGCAGTTTCCGTCCTGCCGCTTTGACCGTGGCCAGCTCACAGACCCTTATGACGGCTCTTTTGTCGATGGCCATTTCCATGCTGACCTACCGTTCCTTTCTGCCAATCGCATTCTGGCACCTGCTGACTTGAGCGTGGAGGCACAGTGGACTGACGAGACGCATACTACCGTTGCAATCACTTCTACCACCGACTTCGTGTTTGATGACGATGAATGTCGTTACAAGTTGGCTTACGTCATGACCGAGGACTCACTGCGTGGCCCAGAGGGTGACAAAAGTTGGTATCAGCGGAACAGTTTCTCTGACCCCTCTTTGGCCTATTATGTGGAAGACGATATGCAGCCATACGTTAACAGCGAGGGCACCTTTCTCACCGATGTAATCTATAACGATGTGGTGATTGCTATGAGCGATGTCCGTGGCATTGAGGGATGTTTCACTGGCCCGCAAGTAGCAGGTCAGCCAATGAGCCATACGTATCAGCTTGACGTGCCTGCCATCTCGCAAGACAAGAGCAACATACACGTCGTGTGCTTGCTTATTGATCAACAGACCAAACTCATAGCCAATGCCGCCATCACTCAAGTCGGCGAAAATGTTATGTCCATCGCTGAAATAAAGTCGAAACAAACAGGCTACAATACCTATTTCTCTCCCGATGGTAAGCGGCTCAACGCTCTGCAGAAAGGACTCAACATCGTGAGGCGTCCTGACGGAAGCATTCTAAAAATATTACATTAACTATATAATCCAAAATTAACGCTATGATTAAAAAACTTTACTCTCTGTTCGTCCTTGCTCTGCTTGCTATGTCTGCACAGGCACAGGACAACCTCATTTGGTGGGGCAACTACACTGGCACCGAGTCCACAGGACTGACGGGCAACAACAAGGTTCCTGGCGACTATGAAGCAGCCATGTTCGTGGCTGGAGATGGTGACCTCAAGGGTATCAGCATTCAGCAGATTCGTATTCAGACCCGACTCTCGTCCAGCAGCTCCGAGAATGTGAAGTTCTGGATTCGTACTGCTCTTGACGGTGAGAATGTGGTGGAGGTAACTCCTGAGTCGGTGGCTGGTAGCGGTTATACCACGGTGGTGCTTCCCGAGGCATACACCCTTCCTGAAACGGGTGCCTACGTGGGTTACTCTTTTCGTGTCACCCAGTGGTGGAACGAATATGAGGGAACTCCTGTGGTCTATGCCAAGAAATCGGTAGAGGGAGGACTGTTTGTGAAAAAGCCCGGCGAAACCGAGTTTACAGACATGTCATCTACTGGCTGCTTAGCTGCACAGATTGGCTTTGCCGCACCTGCTACTACCATGTGGTGGGGCAACTATACAGGTTCCGAGACTACAGGACTGACGGGCAACTACAAGTTAGGCACTTATGAGGCTGCCATGTTCGTTGCCGGCGACGGAGATTTGGCTGGTGCTGATATTAAGGCCTTGCGAGCACAGACACGTCTCTATAGCAATGCTCAGAACTTCAAGTTTTGGATTCGTACTGCTCTCGATGGTGAGAATGTGGCTGAGGTGACGCCCGAAACGCTGGCTACTAATGGTTATACCCAAGCTGAGTTTGCATCAGCCTACGTCATCCCTGCAGAGGGCTGCTATGTGGGCTATACGTTCACTCTTGCCAATTGGTATAGTGACTATGATTATACCCCCATCGTCTATGCCAAGAAGACTGTGGAGAACGGTTTCTTCCTAAAGCAACCTGATGAGAGCGCCTTTGCCGACAAGTCATCGATGGGCTGTCTGGCTGCTCAGATCCTGATTAGCAGTAGTTCTATGAATGCAGATGCCGCTCAAGTGGCCGATAACCTTGATGATCTTGTGGCAGTGGTAGGTCAGCCAATCTCTGTCAATCTCACTCTGACAAATCAGGGCGCAGCTGGTGTGAAGAGCATTGACTATAGTTATAATCTCGACGGTGAGAGCAAGGAGGGTCATCTGGATTTAGCCTCTCCGATTGAGGCGATGCTGGGTGCAAAGCAGACCGTCACTGTGGAGTTGGGCGCACCTTCCGTAGCTGGTCAGCAGGAGATAGAAATCCAAATTGTCAAGGTGAACGGTAATAACAATGGCGTTACAGGACGCAAATCGAAGTGTTCGTTTGTGGTTACAGTCCTTACAGAATCAGCTCCTCGTAAAGCTGTGGTTGAAATGTTCGTTGGTGCTGACAAATATTATTCTCCCCGTGCCTATGTGGCATTGGAGCATCTAAAGGAGAATACTCAGGTAATACCCTTGCTCATTGACTACTACAACGGCACGTTCAAAGTCGATACTTATGCTGATTTCCAGAAGAACTATACAGGTGAGAGTACTTTCACAAACAAGTACAACAACTATCCCATTGCTGAAGTGAACCGTGCGTTCACCACTGATCCCTACTATGGCAACGCTTCTGCTGCACCCTATCACTTCCAGTCAGAGGAGTTGATTACAGCTACGTTGAGCAAAGCTACTGAGGCAAGCGTAGGCATCGAGGCAATATGGAGTGACCAGACCGAGAGCAAGGTGCAACTGAAGGCTACTGCTACTTTCATGGCTGACTTCAAGAGTGCTCCCTATCGTTTGGCCTTCGTGGTCATTAAGGACGGATTGAAACGTGACGTCAACAACTACATCTGTTACAATAAGGCTAGCTATCCCGATGAGGATATGTTCTTCTGGCGTGAGGGTGATGGTGCCAATTACACCGTGAAAGAGTTCGTCCACAACAACTTTGCCGTGGCCGCTACAGAAGTAACTGGCATTACGGGAAGTCTGCCCAAGAACATCACTGCTGGTGAAGAGAATGTCTATGAGTGTGAGTTGGAGGTGCCTGCTATTGAAGGTCAGGAAGAGACTACCAATGCTCGTGCCATTGTGATGCTCATCAACAAGGATACCAAGGAGATCGTGAATGCCGAAATTGCAGCTGTCGCCCCCTGCATCACTACAGGTATTAGCCAGACCGTAGCCAGCAAGCAGGTTCAGCCTATCTACAATTTGAATGGCCAGAAGGTTACTTCTGCACAGAAAGGACTATACATCCAGAACGGTCGAAAAGTTGTGGTAAAGTAAGCAACGCTCTTAGATAACGGTAAGCATCCGTTGAAATACACGTTGTAGCAGTTGTAGTTTATTTGTACCTTTGCAGCCGCAATAGTGCACACAACTACAACTGTTATTGTATCATGACAAAAGAAGAGTTTGAAGTTTTGCAGTTG
>Ga0326511_10000363_pt1 | contig 39326 bp, 58 predicted proteins | sample 0_2496_0518_D_FD_203701 | JGI IMG/M metagenome (GOLD analysis project Ga0326511, IMG submission 203701) | Bovine rumen microbial communities from UC Davis, California, United States - 0_2496_0518 | ecosystem: Host-associated > Mammals > Digestive system > Stomach > Rumen | place: USA...
ATCCCCCGAACGATTTTTCAACCCTCGACCGGGGGGCGGTACTTCTCGAACCAGTCATTTACAAATTGTATAAATTCGCTGGGTTTCTGCTGCGCTCGCAATAAACAAACATCTTTCGGCGTATCAATGAAAATCATTTTTTCCGCGCCGACTTGTTCCGCCAACCGTTCGCGCTCTCCCTGTAGCGGATAACCTCCGATTATATACGCATTAGCCCAACGACCGCGCCGGACTTTGATCATGTCAATTAAACAGTCTCTTATGCCGAATACGTTTGCTTTAAGCTCACCGGGTTTCTCATACTCCCCGCAACTACTCGCGCGAACTGCTGCCCACACTTTGTCTAAGTCAAGTATTAAGTCACCCGGTTCTGCTACTGATTCAACAAACGTCCGCTTACCTGCGCACGGCGCTCCATATACAATGAAAACTTTCTGCATCAAGCGCCCCGCATAACCAAAACGTTTGTGTATTTCGTTATGGCACCGGAAGTGTACAAGCTTGACATTGTCCGGATTCAATGCAATTGTTACGTCGTCGACGTTGTCCTCTGTCAATTCTGTGACGTGGTGTCCGATACAATCATATTTCTTTGTTATCGGCTGCCCGCAATGCTCGCAATGTATCAGGCCGCTGGCGTCTGCGCGCTCAATACGCAAAGTTTCAACAAAATTTTCCCACCGTCTTGATTTATAAAACGCCTGTAACTTGTTCATAAAATTGCATAATCGACCATAACTTGTCCGATAGTGCTTGAGCTGTTGTTTTTGCAAACAATAACCGCCTGTTTGTTCACTAAGTCAAGATAGCTATTAATAACAACGTTTTCGTTGTAGCTATCACCCGGAAGCAACACTTGCGTAGCTGTTACAACCGGCACCGTATCGGACGGAAGATTCATTCCCAGCGTACTAATACTAAACGTTGCACTTGCTCCCGCTTCAATAAAAGTAAATAAATGATATCCGCGCACCGGTATGTATGTAGGTTCAAAGCATTTATTTTCTTTGATTCCGTTTAATGCCATAATTCAAGCCCCCTTTACCAGTCGTCTTTATCTGCGATTTGTCGCCGCAGTTCCAATTCTTCCCGCTTCAATGCTAACGCCTGCGGGTCATTTGCCCAATCGTCTGGGTCGTAATTCTTCAAACAAAGATTCAATGCTGCAACATCTGGCGGCGCTGTCTTTGTTGTTTCTTCAATATATGCTACAGCCTGACCGTTCTCTGTTTTCTGATACTTTTTAATTTCTGTATAAGTGAAGCCGAGTGCCTTTTTTACCAATGCACCGCGCAATTCAAGCACTAAACTCTGACGGCCATTTTTAAGAAGTTCCGCAAATTCGGATTTTTCCACTTTATACTTGTTAAAAGTGCTGTATGAAACGCCCAAATTAAACGCAATTTGTCTTTCTGTCGCCCCGTGTTTCAACCACTCGGAAATGTCAGAAAATCGGGGTTTTATCTTCGTTTCATACGCGCCTTTTCTGCCGCGTTTTGCCATTGTGTCAACCCCTTCAAAAAACGGAAGTTTAACCGGTTTTGACCGGTATTTTTAATACCTGGCCGGCGTAAATCAGATTAGCGTTTTTTATACCGTTTTCATTCTGTAACGCCTTGACCGTGGTCTTATATTTCCGCGCGATCGCTGTTAATGTGTCGCCCTTCTCGACCTTGTATGTTACCGGTTCCGCCTGAGTCACCTGTTTCGGATATCCATTAAAACCACCGTTTATAATGATTTTTGAATAGTCCACCACCGCGTTGTCCATGTCAACATTACCGATAATACCGACAACGCGTCCGGCGTCACTGTATTGCCAGATACCATATTTACCGGTATAGTGCAGGCCGTTTCCGTACTCTGCAACCCACAACGCGTAACGCTTCGCGGTTTCCGGTTCAATGCTCTGCTGCAGGTGATATCTTGACATATATAAACCGGCAAAATAACCGGCTTTTTCAAGCTCCGAACAAAACGCACGTACAATTCCCGAACAAAACGCCGCGCCCTTTGCGAGCTGCTTGTTTTCTTCAAGATCAAAATAAATCGGGAAATCAAACTGTTTACCCTTAATTACTTCAAGGCAGGCAGCTGCTTCCTTCTTTGCGTCGTCGATCGTGTCCGCGTAACTGTACCAATAAGCGCCGACGTGCAGCCCTGCTGCCTTTGCGCCCGTGTAATTTCTTTCAAAATATGCGTCTTTCTGCCATGTTTCCCGGCCATATCCGGCGCGAATAATTACAAATTCAATTCCTGCGGCCTTTACTGCCGGCCAGTTTATTGCGCCTTGAAACTTTGATACATCTATACCGCGCATATATAAACCCCCCTTTAATCATCGAGTAAACCGCTGCAAACGTGATCGTCTACGCCATGCGGTACCCTGTCAAGCACTTCTGCCTTTTTTCCGTTGTTAAACCGGTCAAGCGTTCCCACTAAATAACCGGTTATACGGCGTATACGCTGAAACGGAACGGACCTTAAATGTGTATGAATATCAACGAATTCCCCGTTAACCTCAATTACAATTTTTTCAATATCCTGACCGGCGTACTTTTCGGAAATGATCTTGATATATTCGGCCTGCTCTGCTGCGGATATCTTCCCGCCGACAATTTCAATTTTCATTTTTTCCCTCGCCTTCAAGATTCATCATTGCGGCTAAGCCTGCCGCAACACTGGAAACAACAAAACCTTTTACTGCGTTTTCAGCGGTAAAATCAAGCATTGCAATATTAGCGATAATATAACCGCAGGCCGCTTGTATAAATGTTCTGATCGCTCGTTTTACCGGCTCCCGTTTGAAAAACTTTCCCATTGTCAGCCCTCCCGTTCGCGTTCGTGCTCCAGGTCTGTTATTCGGTGATTTGCAACAGATATTTTTTCTTCTAAAATCGGGATTCTTTCTGCAAAGTTGTTATGTTTGTCAACCTTTTTTTCAAGCTGTTCAATACGATATGACATTAACTTCATACCACCAAAACTACCCGCAAGCGTACCCGCAAAACTTAATACTCCGACTAATACTTCGTTTGTCATAAAAATCTATCTCCGAAAAAAACTAATACCGCCCATTATCCCGGTTTTCTGTAACGGGCTTTTATACTTTAATTTTATACCGCTACTCATATATTTTCAATATTCTAAAATGTGCCGTAATTGTGCAATAAATGTGCATAGCACTGAGAGCGTCATAAATGCCCCTAAAACGCCCGCAAATTTTACCCTACAAATTATACTAATAAATAATAAAAACGCCACAGCGGGCGCGTCAGCGTTTTCTATGGCGTTTCTAAATACAATTCAATTTATAATTCGTAAATTTCACGAATAAAATCATCTGAAAAAATAATCGGGCGGAGCTGATTAATTAATTTTGTACGGCGTTTACTAATCACCGAAACATCAACATTGAAATATTCCGCTATGCGCTCATGTGTCCATTTCTGAAAATACTTTAATTCTATGATCTGAAAATATGGATCGTCAGAAATGCTGTCAAGCGCATTTTGGACTAATGTGCAAAACCGGGTTGTTTCTTCTAAATTGGATTTGCGCCAGCGTGGGTATTCGTATAAAATGCGCTCTGTCTTTTTGAAACTGTTGAGCCGGTTCTCTTTGATCATACCCGCGCGCTTGAATTCTGCAACAACCGCCCGCGCGGTTTTCTTTGCGACTTCATCAATTAATTCACTTGCTTTCATAAAAATTACCTCTTAAATTCATCTTGAACCGCCGTAAACGTCGATATTTCGGTATAAAACGCAAATCGGTTCATTTGAACGGTTCAAGTTAGTATACACTTATCTTGAACCGCTACAAACACCGATATTTCGGCAAAAAACGCGCTTTCGGTTCAAGTTCAAGGCTTTCTATATTCTTTTTATTTATATAATATATATTAGATAGTAAGTATAATAATATATACTATGTAATATAATATAAAGAAATATGTACTTGAACCCTTGAACCCCTTGAACCGTTCATGTGATTTTTAACGAAATACAGCCAAAAACGGCGGTTCAAGTGCGGTTCAAGGTGTATACTTATATTTCAGCGTTATTTTTGTTTTTCGGTATGATAGCGCATTTAACAGAACGGTACTTGCAATTATCGCAGTTACCTTTTGCGCGGTTTATTTCAACGGCGCGATTTCTTTCTACAATGTACTGTTCTTCTGTTTTGTAAAATTTACAATCGTGATTAATTCCGGCACAATAACAATTCATTAAAGCGCCACACTCACCGTTGTCCCCGCAAAAATAACACGTTTTTTTCATTTTTCCAGTTCCTCCAACTTATTTTTTAATCGTGTGATTTCGTCGTCCTTTTCTGCGAGGTCAGCCGCTGTTATTAATACGGTTGTTATAAATGCAACGGCACTACCTATCGTTAAACCACATATAAAAGCTTCCATTGTCAAAACTCCTTTTCCATATTGACCGGTATTCCAACTGTTCCAACACTTCCGGCGCTGTCGGTTGCTTTAAAGTAGTCCCCCGGAAGCGGGTATTTGTAACGGAACATTAAATAATTTGCGGCGTCGACCAGGTGCTCGCTGTTGTGATCGCGTTCAAATGCTTCAATACATCTTTTCGCGGTCGCTAACGCGTCAACACGCCCGGCACCGAAATTCTCCCGCGAGGGTCCATACTTGTAAAAACTTACTTCAACGCGGGCGCGGCGTTCTTTGTCGAACTGCTCCGAATACTCATTTTTTAAAACGTCGTTCATAAATAAAAATACCTCCGTTAATCAAATATTTCGACCGGGCTTTCTTCAACGGGCTTTATTAACTGCTTTCGTTCTTCTAAGCCCTCATATTCTGCAAGTTTAATGTATCGCAGATCTGATATATTCACTGGTGCTCCTACCGCTTGCAACTTTTCGGTGTTCTCTTTAAGCGCGGCTGCGGTTTCCCGGTCTGTTAATCGTTTCGTAATTACTCCCCCCTTTTTGTTATTTCAATACGTTCATATATTTCTATATCCTTTTGTTTTCCGCATTTTTCGCACGTCAAGAATAAAATTGTACTATCTAAAGTTTGCAAACTGCCCACGATCTTGTAATTATGGTTGCATTTTAAAGGTTTTATACAATCGTCCCATACAATTTTTATAATCATAGACGCCACCGTAACAACGGTTGCAATTCCTATTAATTCAAATACTGCGCCGAGCATTTTCGACCCTCCCTTTACTTTTCGGAAAATACGCGGTATTTTTTGCCGCCTATTTTTTTATCTGTAATTTCTACGCCGTAACGCTTTTTTACGGCCTTTGAAAATTCGACGTTACTCATTGCGTTAAAATTGTTTTCTGCGCAGAATAATCTGTAACGGCTGTAAACGTCCCGCGTTGACCTGTTTATAATATCACTCACCGCAAGCTCTTTGAAGAATATCAAAACGGGGTTGTTGTTTTCTTCGTATTCTGTCAACGCCTTTTCTACGCTTTCCGATTCCGTAAATGTGTAATTATTCAAAATTCTTTTTAAGCCTTCCAAACCGATATTTATTAAATACTCCATAGCGTTTTCAGTCGTAAGTTTATAAATAATATAGGGGTCAAAATCCGCGTCGTCTTTGGTAAAACGTGCGTTAAACGGAATAATTACAAGCCTTGAAATTACCGCACCGGACTTGTCCTTTATTCGCGGAATATTGTTTGCTGAAAAAAGGAACTTACTGTAATTTTTAAGGTCGAACGGGTTTTCCCCTTTTCGCTCTACGTTTACCGGATCCCCGGAAACAACTTTTTTGAATATTGCCGGATTTGAGATAAAGTCGTCACCGATATCATCGCCAATATTTGCAAGCTTGCCGAAAAGCTCCGCCGGTTTGAATCGCTGACCCAGCTCCGCCAGGTCAAGGCTCGTTACATTATCGCGACCTAAAAGAAAATTAATGAGCTTCAAGTATGTTGACTTTCCGTTCTGCTTTTCGCCGGTCAATATAAACGCCTTGCGGAGCTCGTTTCGTCTATAAAAACAATATCCAACGGCTTCACAAAGTAAAGCCCGCACCGCCTGATCTCCGCAGGCCAAACGGTTAAACATTTTATCGACGTTCGCGTCATATGCTGCCGGGTTATAATTCCAATCTATTTTATTTAGTATTATTATATCCGGCGTGAACGGCAGGAGCTGTCCTGTCGTGATATTATAAACACCGTTCCGAAAGGCGATATATTCGGCGCTGCTCATTTCTTTTTCTTCCTGGCACAATAACTCTAAATATGCGATAACTTCCGCCCGTTTTGCTTTATTAAGTTGCGGTAAGTGTTTGATCATCTTGTTTTCAATGTTTTTGTACCCGCCTTTATAAATTCCGCCGTCGTAAATATGGAGCTGGTTATCAATGCGAATTATGTTGTATTCCGATTTCAAAAACTGCGCGAACTTATCAAACAGAAATTTTGAACCGTTGAAAAAACTTTCCTTTTGAAAAGCTTCATCGCGGGACAACGTTTTTATTTCCTGTTCGCTCAATGGTTCACAAAATACATAATCATTAATAACGTGAAGTGTTTCCCGCGCTTCTTCTTTGGAAAAGCCGTTTGACTGCAAGGTCAAAATATAGTTGTATAAATTTTGGTTGCGACCGTCGCCTTCTTCAAGATCGGAAAAATTGATCTTTGTTTTTATTGGCATTAAAAACGCCGGGAGTTCCTGGTATTGTTCCCCGTCCAAAATGTCATATATTATTGTGCGTTCCTGTCCGTTTTTCTTTAGTATGGAATAACTGTTGCTTTTTCCGCACTTAATGTCTGCTGTCAAACCGCAGGCCAATCGTGCGCCCGTGTAACATTTTCCAACGCGACTGTTTTTGAAAAAGAAATGTTTCCCGCGTGTAGTCTCATATACGCGGCACAATAGTTCTTTTTCTTCAACGATTTTCATTAATGTTTCTGACTGTTCGTAGTCGTCAACATCAATTAATATTGCATCGTCTGCAAGTATTCCCGCGTAACTGTCAAGGCCTTTCGCCTGCTCCAATGTTCGCAGCGGGACGTCGCCCTTGAACTTTTCAACCGCTTTTTTTCCGTCTGTTTTTACATAGCCGCGAAAAAACATTTTAATCTACTCCTATTGCTATTTTTAACGCTCTGTTTATATACTGCATTATCGGCGGCGGTAAATGTTCGACCGGATCCCACCGCGGGTCAATTGTAACGCTCTGTATTTCCTCGCAATGTACGACGCTTGTTCTGATCTTTCCCCAACATATAACGCAATGCGTCGGAAGATTCTTTTTTATTTTGGAAGTCAGCGGAACAACAATTGTTTTCGGTGAATGATTGTTTCCGACGTCGTTCTGCACAACAATCCACGGGCGGCGCTTATTACCAAAATCGGCAAAAAATACATCGCCGCGCTTTAGATTTGACATTGTTCACACCTCCGTGATAAGTTCACTATATGGTAAACTTTCAACCCATTCAACAAACCCGACTGACCATTCGTCGAGCTTATGGTTCTTTCGGCTGTGGTATGCGTTGCGTAGTACTGCATAGTTCAATTGAACCGTTGCGCGCTGGTTATAGCTGGACGGCAGGAGCTGTATTATTTCATACCAATACGCTTTATCATTTGTTGCAATATAATTTTCTCTCAAACTGTTCAAATGTCTGAGGAGCGCTCTCAATGTCGATTTAGAATTGCAAATGTATTTTACACTGTCCGAATAGTCGACTTGATCACGCATATCAAATAATTTTTCGTGTGAAAAATCGTCAAGTTCAAATTCTTTTTTGTGTATAGTGTGCATTGTTGAACAACTGTTGCGAATGGTACCGACTTTATAGGTATCAAATTCTTTCCACCAATACATCGGCGCGGTAACATCAACTGTAACGTTGATCATACGCATAAATTTTGAATGGTCGGATCCGGCTTTTACAAGCTGCTGCATTAACTTTAAATCGTTTGAACCGATACAAAATTTACAATCTGATTTGCATTTTTCATCACAATCATATGAATCTATATGACCATAGTCACCCGCCCTGCAACCGTGGAAACTGTCGGATTTACTCCAACTGTTGAGCGGGTTCCTCATTCCGCGAATAGCTGCCACCCAGCCACTAACCTCTGTGTTTTCAAATCTAATCATTTTTATATCACCTCATTAATTAAACCGTGGACGCACTTTAGCATTGCGTCAAGGTCTTTTCGGTAAAGCTTTGTTTTGTGGTCAAATACTTTTGTTTTGTACTCCTGCAATGTATTTTCAATTTCGTTTAATGTGGCGCGGTATCCTTCATTCTCTTCCTCAGCGGCGTCAAAATCGCTATTGAATCGCATTTCTTCAAGTCGTACATCACGGAGCAGGCCGTCAAGGAACATTTGCAAAAAGTCCGCGTAATCATCATTTATATATTTCCGTGCGGTGTCGGTAAGCTCCCGGACAACACTTTGATCTTCACGCCCGTTAAAGTCAATTAAATTTCCGTCCGGGAGCCGTATAATTTCCGACCTGCAATAGTAGCCGTAAGCGTCCATTAATAAAGCCCCCTTAATATCATATCTGCGGCCACATCTTCCATTCTGCAAGCCGTTAAAGGGCGTTTGGTGTTTGTTACGCTATGAAAAATACATTGCATAATTTCTTTGCAATTGTGGCAGCTTGTTCTTGATGAATAAAGAATGTATAAAATGTCAACTGTTGTTTTCATTTTTACCGCTCTTTTCTAACGCGCCCACGGCGTTTTCTTTAATACACTTGAGGCTTTTTATTACAGTATCACGATCAATCAAGCGGCCATTTTCGCCCCACATATTTATATAATCGTCAATATCTTCTGTAATGTCCTGTAGGACTTCGCGCTGATTTTTGTTTATATCAAGTATTTCTTTTACTCCTTCAATTGTGAGCGGATTTGTTACCGGCTCCGCTTTTTTGTCGGTTATTTTAGCGTTGTATGTGTCGACCGCCGTTGAAACACCGTGAAACTCGTTACTTGCATAAGTCATAAAACATAAATTACTACCATTAGAATTAAAAACAATCCTTGTTTTATCGTAACCCACATAAACTTCACCGACGTTATATTTATCAAGTAACGCTGCAAGTTCATCAAGAAAATTCATTTGATTTTCATTCATTTTTCAAACCTCCTTAAAATTATGCGTCTGGGTGTTCGCGCTCACGCTTTAGTTCATCACTCAAACGTTTATTATCGGCGCTTAAAAATATAATTGCGAGAATACAAAATGTAATTATTGCGACTTCCATGTGTTAAACCTCCATTCCATAATCACCGAGCCGCTTCTTTGCAAGCTCAATATAATAGCTTCGATCAAGATTTATTTCTGTTTGGTCTGTGATCCTGTAATTATATATCGTGCAATGCTCTGGCGTATTTGCAAACTTTTCAAGCGTCGCACCCGCCCTTTTCTGCTTATATATTGGACCGTCACCGTTGTCCGTGCTTGCATATACTCTGAATGTTTTTTCCGTCAAGCGCCGACCATTGTGCCAGGCGCTTTCGTACTTACTCGATACTTTTACAACTTTTTGAAATAGGTTCATATTGTTGCAACTGTTTATTGTTGTTTCAACCGGGACGCCGTTCACCATATATTCAACTAACGCCGTATTTACTATTGTTAAATCGTTCTTTAACGGGTTGTATTCCTGGACATATGCACCTTTTCTTTCAATTTTTCCGTTCTCAAATTTGAAAACGTAGTTGTTAACGTCCTTTTGCCATATCTCCGTTATAACGTCAAAACCTAAACGCATACCGGTGCGGCTCTCCCACTCCCAGCAGATATCGTCCGCCGCTTCAAATGCTGCGTCAGTATCTGGTATCTTAATTATTAAACCGTCGGTATTGGACTGGATAAGCTCAAACCCTGGTATTACTTCGAGTTTTTCGATTAAATCAAGCGCGAGGAGCTGACCGTTTATACAAATATCGTTGGCGCGTTTTGGATCGTATGCCGCGGAATTCTTGTCCTTTGTGGCTCCAAACGCTTTATTTAATACAAGTTTATACGGCACTTGTTCCTTTTTCTTTCCGGCTGCTTTGAGCGCGACGCGCGTGTCGTAAATGGTACGGTATCGTTCCGGCGTTGTGCTGTTCCTGGTCAAGAAATTATATCCCAACATTTCCGACGGGTAATAGCTTGTTACATCAACATGAAGAAATAGGCCTTTACCGTGATATTTTCGGCGCGCTCCATGTAGGCCGCCCCAGGCGAACGTATGCGGGACGCCTGATATATCAATATCAAGACCCGGCGGATATACGCCCGTTTGTTTGGCGTTTTCAAGCGACTTCATAAACCAATCAAGAACAAATTTATATTTTTCAAGCTTTAAGCAAGGTACAATTTCAACGTCGAATTCGTCATTACGATCTACGCGAACACAATTTAATAATTTAGCTGTTAATTGTGTTTGTGTTTTGCTTATATCTGACAACGGCAGGCCAAACGTTGTTATTAACTGCATTTGTGTGTCAAAATCTTCTTTGCGTTCCATGAATACTTCAATTGTTTGTTCGACGTCGTGTGTACAATATTTGATTGTTTCCGCAATCTCTGCCGGCGTCAATGGCCGGTCAATATCGAACGGCACGGAAGTTTCGCGAATATCATTTCCCAGGAACGCTTCAAGGGTTTTCAATCCGCCGTCATTGATTTTTGCAACGTCATAATTATAAATTCTGATCTTTCGCAAAACGTCGGAAAAGCGCCAGCCGTCCATACGCTTATTTATAATAAAATCGCTGATCTTGTAAGGATCGAACCCGCACAAAATACCCTTATAAATATATTGATCGTAATGTTTAGAATTATACCCGGCGAAAATCTCGCCGGCGTGGTTGTTGTGGTACTGCTCCAGCAGCGCCGGGTCGTCAACAATAACGGTTTTTTCTTCCGTGTACGGGTTAATAATTACGACTAACCAATTGTATTTAAAAACCTCAAAATCATAAAAATTTATCATGTTTTATTACCTATAAATACGCGGCGGGGTATTTTCTCCGCCGCGCTTAATAGTCTATTAGTCGATAATGTCAATGACCTCGAAATTCTGATATTTTCCGTCTGTGTCAAGTGCAACAACGTACAGCAGACCGTCCTCCTGTATTGCTTCTGCAATGTCGAGAATAAGATCGTTGTACTGTTCCCAATCTTCAAAAACAACTTCGACGCCGCTGTCAAGGCTTTCGAGAAATTCATTAGCCTTTAACATCATAAAGCCGTCGTTCTTTGTTCCTGTAAGTACACGATTTACAAAAATGCACTGTTTCTTGTGCTCGCCCTTCTGTATGCGGAACTGAGCTTTGATCATGAGTGCACCCTTGCTGCTCTGGCCGAGCTCCATTTTATCAAGCTTGACCGTGTACTCTCCGTCAGGCAGGTCGCTGTTGCCGTTCTCCTTTGCGGTCTGCATATCCTTTTTCATTTTATCGGCAGGAAATTCCTTGTTAAATTTTGAAAAATCAATTCCCATTTATTTGTTATCCTCCTTGTTTGTGAGCTTGTTATAATAATACTGTTCATCAAGTATTATTCCGGTTATTTGTTCATCGTCGCCGTAACCGGTTGTTATAACGAGCGCGTCCTGGTCGTCTGCTGCACCGTCCTCGTTTTCTCTGAATGTGTAAATGCGATCAGCTCGCTCAATAATACTAAAAGTTTTATTATCAATTGCGATTGTGCCGCCTTGCTCATTTGTAAAAATACGCTGTATTTTTGACGGGGACGCGTCCGGTGTTGGAAGCTGTGCACCGCTGAGCTCTGCTTTAATTAAAAATTCGTCGTCAAAATCGGTAAAAATATCATCGATATACTGCGGTGATTCTGTTGTGGTTGTTGAAAGAACGTTGAGCCCTGCCGGAATTGCAAGCATTACCGCACCGAGCTTTAAGAACTGTCCGCCGGGCGTATTAACTACGCTTCCGCGCGCTCCGCAGTTCTTCAAAAACTTTTCAAACTTCATTTTTAAACCTCCTTAAAACGGCACTTCATCGTCGGTTATATCCTCCTGTTCCAGTTCGGCTGCTCTGCGGCTGCGGCGATTGCGACGGGGGTTTTCCTCTGACGCGCTCTCTGCGGCGTTTCTGCGGCGTCTCTCGCGGGGTTTTATAGTTTCCCCAGCGTCGTCATTGCTGGCCGCTGTGGGTGCTTCTGCTGCTTCTGAGGGCTGTTCTGTGTCGCGCTTCTTACGTTCGCGGCGTTTCGGTGTTTCCTCCTGTTCCAGTTCGGCTGCTCTGCGGCTGCGGCGACTTGTCTTTTCTGCTTTCGGTGCTTCCGTTGATACGCCGCCGGCGTCCACTTCTGCGTCGTGCTGTTCCATGATTTCGGAAGCGTCCCCGCCCAGGTTCCAATACTCGCGGATAGTCTGATCAACAATTTTCAAATCATTGTCAATTTCAAATGTTGTAAACATTCCGAGCGGGCTTTTCACCGTGTCGCGTCCGTTGTTCTGAGTTACGAACTTGTAAACGCCGTCTTTAACTGCTGTTTTAAGAACAATTGACACCATGCCTTCAATACATATTTTTTCATCAAGCATTTTTCCGATTGTTTTTGCTTTTTCGCAACCGTCGTCGCTGGTGTCGGTGTGCATCAGAAAATAAACTATTACGTCATTATCAAGGCCGTTTGTAATGCCGTTAATAAGCGTCCAGAAATTATTTGCAATTTCGGTAAACTTATCGTAGCCCTTTTCCAGCGCGCGTCTCATAAACTCGTTAGCCATTAAATATTGCGCGTCGTCAATAACAATGGTTTTCTTTTTGCTCTTGTTTATTGACTTTGCAATTTCGGCGTAGTCGTCGCCGTTATAAGTTTCGGTAAATGCACCCTTGAATGGCAGCGGCTTGCTCATTACATTAATGAGCGCGATCTCATTTGACTTGAAATTTCGTAGGCTTGTACTTTTGCCCGTGCCGCTCTGTCCCAGGATAAATACGGGAATTCCCATTGTTTAAACCTCCTTTATTTTAATTCAACGGAAAATACATTATCAAAATTATAAATTCCGATCCACGCACCGTCTTTCTTTATGGTAACTGCTTTTCCGTCAAATGTGTAGTCGTCCCACTGGCCTTTGTTGTAAACAATGCTTTCGCCGCTCTTGAACGTAATTTCGATTTTTTCGTACATTTTCAACCCTCCTTACTTTATCCGCAAGCTTTCGCCCTGCTCCAGGTGTGCGTACTTACGAACCGCGCCCGCCTTCAAATCCTCTTTGAGCTTTGTCGTGTCGATCTTTGGCGGCTGCGGAATATAATACTTTTTCGGGACCTTGTTTTCATCATCAATAACAAGCTTGACAGGGTTCTTCTGAATATTGAACGAGTAAAGCGTTGTTTTGAACTTCTCTTTTCCGGTCGCTTTCATCGCGTTGTATAAAGCGGCTTTAAGGCTGGCGGCGTGATTTTCAAGCGCTTTTCGACGCTCTGCAAGCCTGGTTTCCTCCGCCTTAATTTTGGCCGCTTCCGCGGTAAGCTCTGAAATAATTATTGCGGTGTTTTCCGCTTTGATCTCGATTTCTCCGCCGATCGCTTCCAGCGTGTCGGCGATCGCCTGCGGGTCAATTTCCGGGTCGCTTGCCATTGCAAGAACTTCCGCATATTCGCCCGTTAATTCGTACATTGTAGCCATTGCTTTACACCTTCTGCTGTAGGATATGCTGAATAATATTTGCACGCCGTTCTGCTTCTGCCTGTGGGTTCTTTCGTGTGTTATTACGCTCTGCCCTGTGCAGCTTCTTCTGCTTTGCGTTCATGCCCTTAAACATAATTCCGCGTTTGATCGTTCTTGATAAACTACTCATTTTTATACCTCGATTTCCTCATAAAATACAACGTTCTTTTCCTTATCGCTCAAAAGTCGGTTAATCTGTGAAACGCTCCAGTTCTTTCGCAAATCATAGATATTTTCATTGAAATTCCTGCTTTTGAGAACGACTGCAAAAACCGCTTTTCCCGCTTGCAAATGCTCCCATACGTCACATTTTTCAATTTCTTTGAAATTATCCATTTTTTCACCTCCATATTTCCGGGATTTCATCGCGGTTGAATTCGTCGCGTATTAGTCCGTTTATAAACCTTGTAAATTGTTCATATGCGGACGGGTAAAGAACAAACGCAAACCCGCCGGACGTATTAATCGCGCGTACATTGTGCAATTGTAATTCCGACGGGGTTCCGTCTGGGCCTTTTAGTTCGGCACCGACAAAATACCCTTTTACGTTTAATATTAAATCCGGTATTCCGCTTTTCTGATAACCGCCGCCCCATATTTTAACGTACCAGCCGACCTGGTCAACCGTCATTTTGGTTTCTGAAAACCCCGCAGGATATATACCCACGCTACGCAGATACTTTTTTACTTTGTTTTCAAACTGTTTTTCCGCTGCTATTTCAAAAACCCCCTTTTGCAAAAAGCTTTTCTGTGTAGTCTTTGCGTTGCTCCAAAACTTCGTATATTTTGGTTTCAATTGAACTTTTGCAAATGAGCCGATAATAAAAACATGGTTTTTCCTGACCTATTCGGTGTATACGTTTTTTGCTCTGTTCGTATAACTCCGATGATAACGGCGGCGCAAAATATATTATTTTGTTCGCCTTCTGCAAGTTCAAACCCATTGCGCCCGCCTGGTATTGTATAGCCGTTACACTGTTCGCGTGTTTGTCGTATGCTCCCAGGTCTTTGGTGCTTCCGTTAACTTGCGAAAATGGGCGCTTTAACTGTTTGCAAATTGCCTTGATTGCTTCAAGATCCATATTGAAGTTATAGAAAATAATTAACCGGTCGTTTGTGCTTTCGATAAGATCGCCCAGCGCATTTAACTTTTCCGGTGCAAATGCTCCGCATAACTGCCGGCTATATAGCATTTGCGTTAATATCGTGTCTCCGATAAGTTCCCAGCCGTCAAATCTAACAATTTTGTTTCTTTGAAACTGCTTGTACTCTTTTGGCGCGCTGATCTTTACGTCTGTAAATATCTGTTCCGGTAAGTCAAAAACTTCTTCCGTTTTCAAGAAACTGCAACCATATTCCCGCATTTTTCTTTTCAAACGTCCAACGTTTTTATATCCGGTTACAATTGGAAGTTTGAATCCGCCGACGTCAATGTTCCGAGTTTCGATAAACTCCGCCCAATATTGCCGCTTTGATATGTCCCAGCCTAATAGCTTTAATTGACTATAAAGTTCTTCATATTTTCCGCCGGTCGGTGTACCGGACAATAAAATAACGTTGTCCGCCTTGAGCTTCAAAATTGTTTTCGTTCTCTTTGCCGTGTCGTTCTTGATCATGGAGCTTTCATCAAGTAAGATTGTGTTAAACTTGATTTCCAAAAGTTCCGGCCGTCTGAAAATCAAATCATAATTAATAATTCCGACTAACTGACAGCCACCGCTTGTTTCAATGTTCCACTTGAAAACGGCCATTCCGTCCGGTTCTGTTAAATTGTGCGGCAAAATAATATTTTGGTCCGCCCCGCCGGAATAATAGTTATCTTGAAAATGCCTGTACCAATCGTCAATTTTTGATTTCTGGCATATAACAAGATTTACCCGGCCGCCGAGCCGGTGCATTTTCTCCGCGCCCGTGAACGTTTTACCAAGCTAAAGGCCCATATCATGATAAAAGGCTACACGATTAAAATTTTCGGTTTGTTCGAGCGCGTCCTTTTGGTGCTGATATAGGTTCATTTAATCACCTTCTTTCCCTCGATTGCTTCCGCTTGGCTCCAGCCACGCTGCAGTCGTTCTCTGATCGTTTCTTTTCCGAGCTTCAATTGTTTTGTCCACTCCGGAATAGTCTTTGTTTCGCCTTTGTAAGTGATCAATTTAACTGTGCGTTTGTTTCGGTTCTGCTCTGCAACCGTTGCCCACCTGCAATTGTCCGGGGAATATTCGGCGTTGTTGTCTTTGCGATCAATGGTCAAGTTGTCCGCGTAACCGTGCGAAATACTCCAATCATAGAACGCTTGAAAATTGTCTTTCCATTCGTCGCAAACTGTTATTCCGCGGGCGCCGTATCTTTCAAAATGCGGGTCATTTGGATTTAAACAACGGGTTTTTATATTCGCCCATATACGATATAAACGCGTTTTGCGTTTCCCATGTATAAAATGATTTTTATTTCCGTATGGCCTGCCCGTTTCCTTCACCTTCTTTTATACTCTCCGAAACTTTGATTTTTACGCCATTCTGCTTCCTGCAAAACGAATTTTATAAATTCGTGCATTGTCCTGCACCGAAAAATATTTCGTTTACCTGCTCCGGCGTTAAATTCCAGCGTTCAATCAATGTTATGATTTCGGACTGCTTAAAATCGGATAAACCGTTGATTTTGTCGCCGACGGTCTGCTCTGTAATGCTCAGCGCGTCCGCAACGTCTTTTTGTGTGTCTCCGTGATAAATCATCACGGAACGAAACACGTTTTTATTCACGCTTTTTCACCATCCTTAAAAGCAAATATTTTTCACGCTCCTTTTATTTGATTTCGGAAAAACTACAATTAAATTGTGTTTTTTAACAAGTCAATTGTGATTTTCTGTAATTTACTGTATCAGAATAAAATTAACTCAGTATGAATAAATTGTAAATAAATTGTAAATAAACCTCCTTGAAAAAGGGGGTTTGTGTGTTATTCGGGGCGGTTAATATCGTTTCTGATCAACTGTTTAATATATCCCATTTTTGACGGTACCTTTTCGAGCTGCTCCAAAATATCAGCGTCCGTGTTCTTATTTAATCTGATCTGAATACACTTTGTTTTCTCTTTGTTGAACTTGTTTACAGCCTTGATCTGTGCTTTACTCATTGTTTTACCTCCGTTTAATTGTTGTTTCCGGGTACATTTCCGCAATGCTTGGCCGCTCCATACCGAGCGCCAGTCTACATTGCGTTTCAACCTGTATTGCGTGAAGCTGCTTTTTGTGCGCTTCTTTCATTGCGTCCGCTATTCCGAACAATGCGCCGACGCGCTCAAAATAATTATCGCGGTCAGGTGCAGGTGTGCCGTGGTCAAGATTTAACTTTAGTTTGTTGTAAATGGTGTCAAGCTCTTTGTACATACGGTCATAAAATCGGGTGTCCGCCCTGGCTGCGTCCATGATCTCGCGCAATGCTTCCGGCGTTGCTCTTATGCTGTGATTGTCGTTATAAAAAATAAAACGCTTTGTTACGCTTATAACGTCCATTTTTAGCCCTCCTGTTTTCATAGTATAATTATACCGCCTCAGCCCCTTGCGGGGCTTTACGGGGCGTTTATGTGCGTTTTATGCGGTCTGTTCGTTCAAGTAATTCAACGCTATGCGAATTGTATTGTTTAAACGCGCTCTTGTTGCAATTGTTACGCCGTCAACGCATACGTTGTAATACTGCCGCCGTGCGCACCGTTCGCAACTGCAAATTGCTATTCTATGTCCGTCAAGGTCGTAAATTTCGCTGTATTCGCTGTCAATTCTCTTTGCGTTCTCGTTAAAATACTTCATGTTATACATAACTGCTCCATTTCTCCGGGGCTTTAGCCGGCCCCGGCTCGGCTTTGGTTTGTTTACTTTGCGTTGTTGATCTCATTCAAAATGTTATTCCAGATTTCATTTATACGGTCGTTCCTTGTATTTTTTGTCTGGCGTCCGCGTCCTGCAACGATTTTGACGTATATCTGATAGTATGTGTGGTATGTGCTGATAATTGTTTCTCCGTTTAACTCGCGGATTGTAAGATTGTCGTTGCTTGTTGTGATTTCTTTTAATGCTTTCTCTGTGATTTCGTGAATTTTGCGTCCGTCCTCTGACTGATAATTTTTGTTTGCTTTTTCTGCGATCTCTTTTTCAATTTTTCTTAAATAGTTAATAGCTGTCATAATTTCCTCCTTGCCTTTCGGCTGTCGTTGTTGTTTTTCTTTAATCTAAGTATACACTAATATTGCAAGTTTTTCAATTCGCAAAATAAGCAAAGTTTTCTATAAATTTTTGTGCATTTTAAGGGGCGAAAATATCGCCCCTGATATTTATGCTATATATTTTGTTGTATTTTCAATGATCTGTGAGCCGTACATTTCGCGAATTTCTTTCATTGTTAAACGGCTTGCGCGCTTTTTTATGCCGTTGTCTGACAAGTAGTATTTTTTCTGTTTGCTGCTCCATGCAAAGCCCATTGATTTAATTTTTCTTAAATAATGCGCTGTGTTTCCCGATAGCCAAACCCAGGAGCCGATTATTTCAATTGTTACGCCCTGCATTTTAACAAGATCGTTTATTATCTTTCTGAATTTTTCCGGTGTTTCTGCTTTTGCTGCTGCCTGATCAACGCGGGAGCCGTGAATCTTAAAATATTCAATTGCTTTGTCGTATTCGTTGTTAATCTGCTGCATTGTTTCAAGATCTCCGCCCAGGTCCGGGTGGTTGTTTCTTGCAAGCTCCTTGTACATTTTCTTTAATTCTTCAATGTTTTTGCAATTTTCAAAATATTTCATAGTGTATAACCTCCATTGTTTTTAGGGCGTTCTTCCCTCTACATATAAGTATACACTAATATGTACAAAATGTCAATGTCGGACTTTTGCACAAAGTTTATCACTTGTTTTTGTGCAAAAATAAACCGTCCAGCGTTTGTGGACGGTTTGAAAAGTATATCAATAGAATAATTTCGCGTTTGAGGGGGCTGTAGTGCGCTGTAACGTGTTTTAATGGCTTACCCCTATAAACTATACTCTAAAAAACAAAACGCCTTTAACGGGCGTTTAAATCAATTCTGAAAGTATATTTATGTTTCGCGTCTAATTTTCCGATAACCTCCGCACGTTTTGGACTGCTTTCAAGTTCGTTTTTGAGTTATGATAAGATAAGAATATAATTATATAGTAGTAATAGTAGGGACGGTTGAAATGTTGAAATACCTGATTTTTTGCTATATTTTGCGGAAAATAGGTCAACAATATTGAGTTGATAAAATGTTTATAAATGTGTAAAAGTTGAAATTGTTGAATTGATTTTGTTGAAACAGTTGATAAATGTTGAAATTATGTTGAATTACAAACGGTTGAAATGTTTAATAAACAGTTGAAAAGTGGAAAACTCCGTTGAAATGTTGAAACGTTAAAACCCCCTGTATATTGACAGGGGGTTTGTTGTTATTCTGGAAAAATGTTCCATGTGGAACAACGTTAATCTTTAAGAGCGAGGACGCCGTCGGAAGCGTATTCCGTGCCGTCAATGCTAAAAATGCACTTAATGAGTGTATACTCGGAAAGTGTTGTAATAAATAAACTGGGAGCATAACAACCGCCATTAAATACCGCCGGGGTTAATGCTGTTAAAGGCGCGGAATGTGTCCAGCCGTTTCTTGATGCGTCCCAGGTGCCTGTAACGGGTGCGTAAAAAGTCGATGAATGTGTAAAGTCAGCGAATGTGTATCCATAAAAATCAGAACCCGCTTTAATGTTCCATGCGATCGCGGTTGTTCCCTTATCGGATTTTGTAATAAAAACACTTCCAAAATTATAGCTATTTAAGTAGACGCCGTTAGATGTCTTAATAGCATAGGTAAAACGATCATTTTTTTCATAATGAGTAATGCTTGTTCCATTAATTAGTGTCATCTGACTTGATGTATTACCGTCAAATCCGAGCAGCAGCACAGTTGTTTCACCTATTTTGCAAGATACGTTCCCGTTTTCGTCCGCTGTAATTGTATCAAAATATTCTGCCGCGTTTGCCTGTAGCCACGCGAGCACCTCCGGCGCGTTTGCCGCTTGGGTTGCTCCTGTAAAATCTGTTCTTGTAATTGCCATTTTTTAAACCTCCTCTGCGTCCCCGGCTACACCGACCGCTCCGGCAGCATTAATTATTGACATTGCCGGAACTGCTCCACCGCCCAGCGCGGCGTTTCCGATATACTGCGTTATATTTCCGTTATCATCATATACATAATATACCGTGTCGGGATCCTTATTGATTATTGCGTCAAATTCTTCCTGTGATAATTTTTTGAAGTTCATACCGCCCAGTATTGTGTTAATTTCGTCTTTTGTATAAAAATCAAAATCCATAAATTAAACCCCCCTTTTTAGACGCAGTTTGCGATCACACGACCATATGAAACAATTGTTGATGGCGTCGAAACTGCCGTATAAAAACAGCCTGTATATGCACCTTGTCCCTGGCTGAATACCATTGAACCGGTTTGACTGTAGCCGTTTGCGCTGACCTGATTGCAATTGACAGCCGTTAAAAATAGCGTGTTTTCGTTGCTATTTTCGCCCGTGATACCATAACCCCAGCCACTTTCGGCGTTCTTTGTGTATCCGCGAAAAATACAATTATTAGCGTTTAATAAATATCCGCTGCGTAAATAAAAGCCCTGGCCTTTAAATCCGCCCATTCCAATAAATAAGCAATTGGAATAATAGCCGCCGCCGATACCGCCGGACGCGCTGGACTGCTCTCCGGTTGCCGTTGTGATCGCTGTAAACGTGCTGTTATCACAGTGCGACGCGTCGCTAATATCAACGCCGTAAGCGCTTGTATTTGCGCCCTCACTTGTAACCTTGATATTGCAACTATTAATTATTGTCTGCTGCGCTGATATGCCCGTAATAATGCCGTAACCGGTCAAATTTGAATTACATTCAATCATGCGGCAATTATTAACGCTGTAAGCTACAACGGCCGCCGAGCCGTTTAACGTGCCTCTGATATTGCAATTTTTAAGCGTACAATTTAGCGCTGTAATTGCTGCGGTTTCCTGACCGTTTGTTACGTTGTTAAATAAAATTGTCAGGCCCTCAATTTTGCAACCGCTAAAATATGCAAAGTTATTTCCGCGGGCGCTGATTGTGTTACATTGTGAAAAATTAAGCGTTATTCCGTAATCCCTGGAACAGTTATAAATAAGGCTGTAGCCAGTGCCGTCCTGGTTATGTATATTTGTATCAACGCCAAATTCACCAATAACATTTACTACGTTGCGGTTGCTCTGTCCCTGCTCCCGATTTGCGAGCCATTCCATAAACACGGTATTATCGTTAACGCCGTTACAATAGTAATTATTTGTGTCAAGTTTGCCGAGCTCCGTCTGTAACTGGTAAACCATATCAACAACACTTTCCGCTTCACTACCGTCAATACTCTTTAATACCTCAAAATCAACCGGAGTTCCGATAACGTCGAGGGTTTCTGTTAACGTGATAACTCCGTTACTTTCCGTATAGTCAACGCCCGAAACAAGCCGTAAACCATTAACGTACACGTTCAAAACGTCGAGCGTTTCGTTGTACTGTGAAATATTGACCGGAATAATGGTTTCACTACTTGTTGTTGTAACATAATGCGCGGTATACTGTCGAACGAGGGTTGCTGTGGACAATGTCTCTTTTACGGTTGCAAACCAATTATTAAACGCGCTGTCATACTGTGCAAATAAATTTGTTGTGTCGATCTGCTCAATTAAGCCTGTAACCCACCCGCATAAACTTGTATTTGCTCTTTCGTCCGTTATATCCGCCTGCGTTATTGTTGTAGCGCCTGCGTTTATAGCGATCTGCGCCAGCGATAATTCCCAAACGCCACCGACGGTGCGTGTTAACGAGGGCGGCTGCGGGTTGCTGGCCGGTGAGCCTTTTTTAACTGCAATTGTAATAGTTCTGACCGCTGTTGTCGGATCAAGTCGCAGCACAATGCGGTCAATGCGGTTTAATGCAACGTCGGCCGCGTCAAGTGTAATCAAATAAGGCGCGCTATTGTTTATCCATTTGCAATTGATAAAGCCCCACCCGGCGCTGACCTGGACGGTAAGACCGGAGCCGGCCTGTACTTGCATAGCGTCCGCGGGGGTTGCAAATACTCCGTTGCTAATCAACTTCAAAAAATAGTTGCTTATGTCGTCCGCGTTGTATTTGCGATCACCGTTGACGCTGTTAAAAAATCCGTAACTAATCGCCATTTCTTAGACCTCCCTTGTTTCCCATTCGGACAATGTCGGATAAATTTTATATCCGTTTTCGTCCTCGACTTCTGTTATTTCCGTAACGGTTGCCGTTCCTTCAATGCCGTATTCGTTTATTACGCTTACTTTATCGCCGAGCCCGTAATCAACGCCGAAAACGTAAACATTAACGTCAAGAATTTCCCCACCGAAATTTGTTGTTTCGCGGGCGTTGCCGAGTTCCTCGTCGCCTTGCTGCTGTAGTAATGCACTGTATTCTTCCGGCGTGAGCTGCCCCTCGTCGGTATTACTGGACGTCTGCCGGGCGTCCACCCATTCTTCCCGGAGAAATAATCCCGTTTTTGCGCTGTTAACGTTAACAATAACGCGGTCTTTTCCTTCTCCCTGACCGGCTACATATACAGAGTTAAAATATGTCGTGTTATCGCGGCTGTATTCCGTGTTACCCAGGTTTTCAAACTCCGGAGAAAATATAACGCGCGGGTTTGCCTGCTGGCCTGCTGATCTGTCAACGCCCTTGTAAATATCAAATACAAAATTTCCGTTTGTAAACGTCACTTCAAATCCGTATTCGTAAGCGGTGCAAATGTCGGAAATTACCGTTAAAAGGTTTTTTCCGGTCACCTGTTTGTCAATGGTTTCCGTGAAGCCCCGCGCAGGTGCCAATGTGAAAATTGGTATTTTCCGTGTACTGTCTGCCGGCAAAATAATATTATCTGTCACCATTTTACGCAGGGCGTTTTCTGTTGTGCTGCGGTAATTGGTTTGTTTTGGTATTATACGGCGGCCGAGTATGCTTTCCGCGCTGCGGCCGCTGATTGTCAAATAATTACCGGTTTCCGCGTCGGTTGTCAATTCGATTTTTTCCGGTACCATTGCGACGTTGCTGTCGTCGCGTGTGATCAATGTTTCCCCCGTGAAAAGCTCCATTAACGCGGGGGACGCAGGCAAGTATAATTCAAATTCTCCCGCCGCCGTGAAACGCTTCACCCAAATTATCGAGGTTGCGTAGTCAATAACCGTATTTTTGGTATAAACGCCGTTTGCGTAGCTCCAAACATACAAGATCATTTTATACACCTCCATATAACGCGGCGGTTGCAAATATGATTGTTACCGCTTCCGAACCTTCTGTCGTGGAATATGTAAAATCATTGTTTCCGGGAGGTAATTTGAACCATGTTGAACCGGCGGACAAGTAGTTTAAAATATTGATAACCTGACCGTTACGGTTCAAGGTGGTTTTCATTTGTCCCGAAATGGTGTTTATTGTAATTTCGTCGCCCTGCTGGAAACTATAATCAAACCCGATAAATGTTTGTGTTGTTACGTTGTATATTTTTAGCCCTGTAACATTGTCGTTTATTTCAACGCGTATAATACAACCGGCGTCAACGTCGCCGTTATTATTGACCGTACACAATGGATAATCGACAATTTCTGAAAACGGAATAGGGGTTTCAATCATAAACGGAAATTCAAACATTCGGACAACTTGTGAAAGTTCCGTGTATATCGTTTGAAGATCTTCAAAATATGGTCGCGGGCAGATAATTGATATTTGTACCTGTTCCCGCTGCACAAATAAATCGCCGTCAAGGACTTCAATATAACCTTGTATTTGTACACTGCGATTTTTGTTTGAAAAATAAACGGTACACGGTTTTTTTATGCTGAAAATTCGGTAAAGCTGTTGACGGTTCGTTTCTATGTTGCCATTGATAATGATTTCAATAACAATATTGCGTTGTTCAACGCGTGAAGAATTGAAAAACGTTCCGTCAACTGCTCCGCCGGTGCTGGTATTGACCACCGTCGGGGGATATGTTAAACCCTGAACACCAATAACAGCATAATTCTGCGTATTATGTGTTAACTCGAAAATTTCGCCGTTTGCGTTCTCAATTTTAAGCGTGAACACGGTTTATACCCCCTTTGTCGCGTTGATCAAGTTTTTTGTTTGCCTGTAAATTTCAAACCTGGACAACGCTTTAGGGCTGTTGTTGGTCTGGTTGAAGTTGTAGTTGTTAACGGTATTCGCAGGCGCTTCCGTTGCTCGTTGTGCTGCTGTCTGCTTTACTTCCTGACCGATACTCTGCACCGCGTCTCTGATCGCGGCCGTGTTCAATTCGGGAATTTTGCTGATATTTTCAAACGGTTTCACGCCTGAAACTTCGATATCTTGAACAAAATTTAATATCTCCGAAATTAAACTATTGATTTTTTCAAAGCCCTTTGTTATTGCGTCCGCAATCGGTTTTAATTCCGGAAGCTCCATAAACTTTGTTATTATTCCCGCGATCTTGCGCAAACCGACGGTATTTTTTTCAAGTGGGACAACCGCTTCCGCGCCGTTACCTTCAAGCAGTCCGACCTGGCCGCGCTTCAAAATACCGCCCTGTTCGAGTTCTGGTATTTCGGGAACATCGAAACGCGAAATTAAACCCTCGAACGGCTGTACACCTGCAATTTCAATATTGCGTATTGTATCCAGCGCGTCGTTAATTGCGTTGAATGGTAATGCAATGACTTTATTAATGCCGCGTATAATTGCGTTTACAACGTTTTTAAATGCGTCGGTTATACCGTCTTTGATTCCCTCGAATACCTGGCCGCCGGTGCTGAATACGTCTTTGACCTTTTGCCATGCCGTCGAGAATTTTTCTTCAAACCAATCTGCAATACTGCCGAAAACGTTTTTAATTCCTTCCCATGCGTCGGAAGCTCCGGACTTTACTTTGTCCCACATTCCGCCAAAAAAGCTTTTAACGGGTTCGATTATCGTATTATTAAACCAGCCTGAAACTACATTCCAAACGTTTTTAATTCCTTCCCATGCTGCCGACGCTGCTGTTTCGATAGCGTCCCACATAGCTGTAAAAAAGTTTTTAACCGGCGTTATAATGTGGATATTAAACCAACTTGAAACAACGTTCCAAGTTGCTTTTATTGCTTCCCATGTCACGGACGCGGCTGTTTTTATTGCCGTCCATAGATCATTGAAAAATTTCTTGACTGGCTGTATAACGTGTATATTGAACCACGTTGAAACAACCCCCCAAACCGCTTTTATTAGCTTCCAGCAGCCTTCTGCAAGCTGGAATATAATTTCAAATGCGGTTCGGAAAAAATCAATTACAGGCTGGAAAAACGCTTTAATCGGCTGAAAAACGTTTTCGTTTATCCAGGTTGCAATCGTAGAAAAAACGCTTTTGATTGTTTCCCATGCTCCCACAAAAAATCCGGTTATTGCGTCCAATGCTTCCGACGCGGTGTTTTTTATAGCGTCCCACTTTTCGCTAAACCAGTCGGAAGCATTGCCCCAAATGGTTTTTATTGTGTCCCATGCTCCCGCGAAAACTTTCTTTATTGTTGTCCATGCTGCGCCCGCAACGTTTTTAATTTTGTCCCACAAACTAATCCAAAAATTACGGAATTTTTCGGATTTGTTCCATAAGATAACAAACGCCGCGACGAGACCGGCAATTGCCGCAACAATTAGGCCTATCGGATTTAATGCCATAACAGCATTTAACGCCGCTTGACCGGCTGCAACTAACTTTTGAACAGCCCATAGTGAACGCCAGCCCTTAGTCATTACCTGAATTGCGGTTGTATATGCAAGATAAGCAGCAACGGCCGCGGCCATTCCGCCGAGTACGATGATAAATTCCGTACCGTGATCAACAACGAATTGAACCGCGTCAAGAAGTTTATCAAGAACTCCAACACCTTTACGCAATGCGGGTTCAAATTTTTCGTAGATTGCAAGCTGTACGCCTTCAAGTTTGGACTGTAACAGCGTCATATCTCCGCCCAAATTATCGAGCATCGTGTCCGCCATTCTTTGCGCCGCGCCTTCTGAATTCTCCATTGCTTCGGTTACAGCTTCAATTGCTTTGGTTGCGTCGTCTGCGTTCATATCATATTCAGATTCAAGATATTCCCGCAAATCGTCAGTTGAAGTTCCTATTTTATCAACGTTGTAAATTATTTCTTCTGCAAGCCCTTCAATTCCTCCGTTAGCTGTCCAGGCTTTGTCGCTGTAATTGCTCCATTGAATACCGGAATTTTTAAGCGATTCATTCACTGCGTCAATACTGAAACTTGAATTTGCGACCGCGCTTGTTAGTTTATTAAAATCTTCTTCGGACGCGTTTACAATTGCGAGCATACCGCTCATTGCTTCCTGACCGAAAATAATTGACGCGGCCTGCGCTTGCTGTGATTCGTCAAGATCACCCATTTTATCACGGAGTATTTCCATAACGTCTTGTAATGATCTCATATTTCCGGATTCATCTGTAAGCAGGCTACTTACAATTTTACGCCCTTCAATTGTTCCGGATTGCTCATTCTGCAACGTTTGCTCTGCGTTCGCAAGTTTTAATTGTGCTGTTTCAAGATTTATCATTGCGGTTTGCGCTTCTGCGGAGCTTTCACCGTAATCTTCCAAAACAGCGTTATACTTGATTTGCGCTTTTTCCATTGCCGCGGTTTTTTCCGCGACGCTTTGCTGCGCTTTTTTCAATTTCTCGCTGTCAACTGCAGTAATTGCTTCGGTTGTAATTAATCCGAGTTCTTCCATTTGCGCAGTCATTGCTTTTGTCGGGTTTGTCAACCTGGACAACGATCCGCGTAAAGCTGTACCGGCTTGCGACGCTTTAATACCGCTATTCGCCATAAGTCCAACGGCGACGGCGGTATCTTCCATACTATACCCCAATGCGCCGACAACGGGAGCGGCATATTTGAACGTTTCGCCCATCATTTCGACGTTGGTGTTTGCATTACTGGAAGCGGCGGCCATAACGTCCGCGAGCCTTCCTGCGTCGCCTGCACCATAGCCCATTGCGGTTAATGCGTCGGTTACAATGTCAGAAGTTGTCGCAAGATCGGAGCCGGAAGCTGCTGCAAGGTTCAAAATTCCGTCAATACCGTTTAACATATCTTCCGTTTTCCAGCCGGCCATTGCCATATAGTTAAACGCGTCCGCTGCTTCGGAAGCTGTAAATTTTGTTGTGCTTCCCATTTCTTTTGCTTTGTCTCGGAGCTGCGCCAATTCGTCACCGGTCGCTCCGGATACAGCTGCAACCTGTGACATACTGGTATCAAATGTTTTACCGACTTCAACTGTCTGCGTTATCATTTCTTTCATTTTGCCGATAACGCTTGAAATAACATTAGCCGCCAAATTGCCGAGAGCGACCGCGAACACTTGTAAACCACCGTTTGTTGTATTGTCTGCCGTGTCGTCAACATCTTCAAGCGATTTGTCGAATTCGTCAGCGGCCTGCTCCGCGTCGTTTAACTTGCTTTTGTTATCCTTTAATTCTCCGGATAATTCGGAAATTTGCGCCGCCAGTTCGTTCGCTTCTGTACTGCTCGTTCCCTGCTCCGCTGCAACGTCTTTATATTTCTGCTTTAACTCGTCAAGTTCGGTTTGCTGCCGTCCGACTTTTTCCGTTAGTGTTTCAGTTTTTTCCGCCGCTTTTTCGCTTTCGTTTTTCAATTCCGCAAGTGCGGTTTCATATTGGCCGAGCTGACTTTCTGCGTTCTTGACTGCGGTGTCCTGGTTGATAATCTTAATATTAAGATCGTCCACCGCTTTTGCGTTGCGCTCTTGCGCTGCCTGGGCGTCGCTGAGCTGCTTCGCGTACTTTTTCGCCTGTTCGCTGGTTGCGCCGTATGTCTTGACGGCTTCGTTGTATTGCGCAGTTAATTCTGCAATGATTTTTTCGCCGTTTTCCTGGGACTGGTTAAGGCGGTCGAGCTGCTGCTTTAACAGGTCAAGCTTCGTTTTTTCGGCTTCAATAACGGCGTTCTGCTGCTTAATCTTCGCGCTTAAACCGTCCGCGCTTTTCGCCCAGTTATCCATGCCCGCGGTTGCGTTCTTAAACTCTGCATTTGCAAGCTTTATTGACTTGTTAGCGTCCGCAATTCCCTTTTTTAAGTCCGATATATCAACCTTAAATTTAGTTGTTACGTTCTGTTCTGGCATACTCTCACCACCTCAATTAATACCAGCTGTCGTCCCTGGCCGGACGTCTGATAACGCCGTTTTTCATCACCGTTCCGCCGTCCTTTTTCTTTGTTCTTTTTGCGCGTTCGTTCAAACGGCGAAATATTAATAAAACGTCGTGAAAACGTTGTGCACGAACCGTGAACGGGTCAAGGGCGGGGAAACATTCGCAAAGATTTATATTAAGATCAAGTAATATTTGATAAAGGGTTTCGGGGGTTTGTTCCCCCGAATTTAGTTTTTTTCGTCGCTGCCTGCTGCGGCTGCGCCGAGTTCCGCCGTTGCAAACGCATAAAGGCCGCGGAATACTTCAATTAAGTTCTGAATACGTGTATTTCTGATTTCTTCGTTTGTTACGCCGGGGAAAATGTCTCTCAAAAACGGTTTAAGCTGCTTTGAACACTTAATAACCATTGCGGCGAGCTCCTTTTTATCGCCCGTTTTCATGCTCTCAAAGTCCAGCGCGTCGAGGATATCTTCAACGACACCAAACGAAAAATCAACGGTTTCGGCGGTATATGTTTTTATTACTTCTTTCCCGTTGTAAATTTTTAATACAAGTTCCATTCCTGCGACCTCCTAAAATATTATATTGGAAAATGTTCCATGTGGAACAATTTACGTTGTACGTAGAACAATGTTTCACGTGGAACAACTTTTTCTATATTAGAAAAATGTTCCACGTGAAACACTTCACTTGTTACTCGCTTGTTACTGTTACGGTGCAACTTGCCGACTTTGTGCCTGCTGTTGCTGTAATAATTGCGGTACCTGCTGCGACTCCGGAAACAACGCCGGCGCTAACTGTAGCAACGCGCGGATTGCTGGAAGCCCACACAACGTTTGCGGTTGCGGGATCAACTGTTGCTGTTACGGTTGTAGTTGCTCCCACCGCAACGCTGGCCGTTGTAGGTGAAACGCTCAGGGAATTGACGGTTGTATTTGCAAGCGCGGCGATTGTATCAGGCGTCTGTACGGTTGTAAAGAAAGTTGTAAGATCACACTTTCCGTCGCGCTCGTCGATAACTATTGCTTTTGCTCTGCCGGAAACGCCGGGACCACCGCCGTTGTCAAACTCCGTAATTGTCTTGACGCCTGTGAATGTCAGTTCCTGGTTGTTGGTGTCGGTTCCGTCGTTCTCTGTTGCGCTGATTTCGTCGGGGATTGCAAAAGAACCCTTTAAGCGCCATACATAACGGTATGTGCCGTCGGTAAGTCTCAGGCGATAACCGATAGCGAAATAACGTTCTACGGCGGGACCGTCGATAAATGCGCCGGTTGTCGGGTCAATGTTTTTACCGGTAATCATTGCCAGCGTTGCAAGGGGCAGCGCGGGAACGGTGAGCGTGATTTCGTCGGAGCCTTCGCTCTGAATAATGATCATTCCGGTATCGTCGTAATAGTGTGTTTCGCTGCTGCTTTCAACTGTCTTTGCGATCTCTGCAACGGGGGCGAGCCTTGTAACGGCTCCGGTTGTGTAATCGCTGGACGCGTCGTCTGCTGTTACTTCTGCAATAACAAGATTGTCGCAGCCGCGAAATTCAACGGTTTTCTGATCTGCCATTGTTTAAACCTCACTTTCGTAGTTTTCAAATTTTAGCGTTGTGAAAAATGCGCCGGTATGCGTGGGCTTATCGACGGGAATGTCCGTCGCCTTGCCCTGCAATATCCACCCATTCTGTTTTAAAAGCTGCCGGGCTGCTTCCGGCTGCTGCTCGACGAGCGCCGGGTCTGTGGAATAAAAATAAATCCAAAACCCCCAAACGCAGCGGTTTGCGTTGTCGTCGTAAAATGCCGTTTCCGGATTATCAAAATTCCAAAACGTGAAAAAACTGTCGGGGTAATCTTCTTCACTGTTCAAGCTTCCTTGTAAAAAAACGGGATAACCCAGCGTTTCAAGTAATGCTATTAACTCAGCTTTCATTTCTTGATCACTCTTTCTATAACCTTTTCAAACGCTTTTTCCTGAATTTTCAAAATCTCTTTACGCGTTTTCGCGCCGTAAACGGCGTTGTATAAATTTCTGTCCGGTGAAATGTGCGGTTGTCCGTGTAACTTTGTACCGTACATCAAGAATATTGACGGGAGTCCGCCGCCGGTTATATCAAAACCGATATCTACGGCCGCGGTGTCGCCCGTCCATTCTACCGGGTTCCTTGTTATGATTGATTTTTTTGTACGTCCTGTCAACGTGTGCGGCGTAATTGCCGCGCTTACCTGCTCCGCGACTGTCTGTTGTGAAGCCTTCAACGCGCTTTCAACGGCGCGTTTTGTCGCGTCCCCGCCGATTGCGTCGAGCTGCTTTTTCATGATGTTGAACCCGTCAAAATCAACTGTTATTTTGTTTTTTCGTGCCGTGTTATGCACCACCCTTTACGCGCTCCACCTTAAACTCGCAATATTTATTATTTAAGTCCGTATTTTCCGGCTCCGAAATAATTTGATATATTGCGCCGTCCTCGCGGAGCAGGCGGCAATTAGCTTTTATATCCGGTCTGTAACGGGTCGTTATATTTGCCGTGTCAAGTACGGAATAAACGCCGTTGACGGTTTGTTCTGTTCCGCCATACGTTTTCCAATTTACAAATATAACGTCGCCGTCGTCCGGGTATTGCTGCCGCGTTACTCCGTTGACCTTAGTTGTCCCTGTTGGTATAAGCAACTTGACCGGCGTGTGAAGCTCGTTTATTGCTTTCGGTTTGTAGCTCATGAACTGCCGCCCCCGTTCGATCGGAGAACAAGCTGCGCGACGCGTTCGTGGAAATACGGGGAAAATTTAACGTTTCCGCCGTCGTTGTCCCATAGATCCGAAACACCGCGGGCAATAACTCCGGGGGACGCGGCGATCATAGCCGCCGAAACGCCCGCGCCGCTCATAAAGTCCACAACGTCGTCTATATAGACCGAAATTGTGTTATCCGTAAACGTGCCGGTTACACCGAGCGCGCTTTTTACGGCTGCTAAAATTGCCTCGTCCACCATTGTCAACCCTCCTTGACTTCTGCCTTGATTGTTATACAATCGTCGTCAATTTCGACGCCCTGACTTTCGTACTCTACGCCGTCCGCTGTGAAAGTTGTACCGGGGGCGAGGAGCTGTTTAAGATCGTCCATTTTTTAAACCTCCGATCAGAAGCCGACTTTTGCTATTGCAATAGCGTTTCCGCCGCTGAGCGTTGCGGTGTAAAGTGTGCAGCCGTCAGGGTCAACTGTTGCGCCGGTTGTTGTTACGGGCGCACCTGCAATGGTGAAGCCGCTGTAATCATAAGCGGGAATAAAGTAAATTGTTGCGCTTGTGCCTGCTGTGATCTCGCAACTTTTAACGGGTTCGTTTGCAATTACGGTTCCGGAAGCGGACGCAATTGTGAAAGTTCCGTCGGTTGCGTTGGTTGTCAGCGCTGTTACGCTTGTACCTGCAATTTTAAGAATGTTTCCGTAAAGTGTCAGCAGGTCGGTCTTTGTTACGGGAACAATTCTGTTTTCATTGATCATCATTTAAACCTCCTTAATCATTAGTCACCCGGCAGTGCTGCCTTTGCCCACTTACCGGAAACAACCGTTAAAACTTTCCCGTTGTCGCTGCTGCTTACTGTCGGCAGTTCTGCTGCTCCGCCTGTGGCGACGTGTGTTGCAATAGCGTTGATCATATCGGGAATTGTTGTAATATTTGCAACGTCGGCGGTACTGCCGCCGAGCGCTGCGTAAAGGTTCTGTAAAGCTGTGATAGTATTATCCATTTTTCACTGCTCCTTTAAGCCTTCTTAATAAGCCAGATTCCGTTAGGATTAAGCACCTTACCGTCAACAACAACAAGCGCCTTATCAACCCACTCATTTGCTTCATCGTCGAAATAACGGCGCATTGTAAATCCGAAATTTTCGTTGATCGCGTATTCCCACGGCTGCCAGAAAATTCCGATAACGTCGCCGCTGCTTGCGGTGTCAAAATCTGTAAGTATATCGGGTTCAACGAGCGCGATATCGCGACCAAAGAAACGGCCGTTCGGGTTCATTGCGTCGCCGTCATTAACTTCCAGCCCTGTAGCCTGACGGAAAATAGGGTTGTTGTTTGCGTCCGCCATTGTTTCAAGATAGCTTTCAACTGTGCTAAGCGGGAAAATGAATTCGCCTGCTCTATAGCCGAGGGGAAGCTTTGCGAAAAAGTTTTTGCGCCATGCTGTCCAGTTGTTGATCTGTGCGGCGGTCATTGTAACAACGTGTCCGGTTGCTGCAACGCGGGGATCGTTTAGAATTCCGAGCATCTGACCGTTACCGGAACCGTTAACAATTCCGTTGTCCATAGCCTGCACATAAGCGATCGCGATAACTTCTGTGATCTTGTTTTCAAAAGCTTCAATTGTAAGAATCTGAGACAGGAAACTCTGCGCAATTCTGATTTCGCCGGTATGATAGCTGAACATGATTTTTCCGAGCTTATCAAGTTTCTGACGGGGCGAAACGGTGCTTTCTGCGATCCATTTGAAAGATGCCTGCAGCGCACCGATAGGAAATTCAACGCCGCCGGGAACGCTCATTTTCTGCACCTTTGCGTAAAGATTGCCGTAACGCTTGCGGACGGTGTTGATAACCTCGCGCATAATAGTAAGCGGAATTGCGGGCGCGGTGTCTGCTGTTGTGATAGGAACGCCGGCGCGCATATCGGCAGGCAGGCTCTCTCTGTATGCGGAAATATCTGCGAGAAGATTTCCGGGAATGGGTGTTCCGCGCTGCACATAGTTCTTGAACGCCTGACGGTATTTCATGCTTTCATAGGGGTTGGCCTTGCTGCGCTGCTGGTCAGGTGCTGGCGGTGTTGCAAATGCTCCGACAATGGATCCGTTCACAAGCTGCGCGCCTGTGGGGGGCTGCTGTCTCTGACCAGCGGGGGCGTCTGCCTGCTCTGCTGCTTTTGCTTCCTCTGTCGCGATCTCTGCGAGTTCCTCGTTTACGTCTGCGATATCGTCGTTGATCTCTACAAGCTGTTCGTTAATGCTGCGAACTTCTGCCGCGTCCTGTGAAGCCAGCGCGCGCTGTGTGAGCGCGTCTCTTTTTGCTGTAAGCTTTGCAAGACGCTTTTCAAGTCTCTTTTTTCTCATTTGTGTAAACCTCCTAAAAGTTTAGTTTTTTCCTTCAACAGGTCAAGTTCTCCGCTGTCCAGCGGTTTTGCCGGCTGCTGTCTTACGTTCTCCAACGCTGACCGGGCGCTGTCCAGCGCTTCCTTGCTGCGGGCGTTTATAGTAGTTGCGTTATACGCGGGAAATGTTACCGCGCTAACTTCAACAACTGAGCTTATATCGGTAATTCTGCGGGTAGGGTGGTCGCTGTCGAGGTTGTCCCATTCCTCACCGCGTATAGCAAACATAAATGACATTCCGGAAATATCGCCGCGCTCCACGGCGCTGTAAAGGGCGCGCGCTTCCGCGTTGTTGTCCGTGTCAAGATCAACGCGAATTCCCATTCCTTCCGCGTCAACGGTGAGCAGCATCGTTGAATTACCGTTGTTACGGCGTGATCGTGCAAGCGGAATTTTTGAAATGTCGTGATTTACCAGGAATCGAACGTCTGTTAAATCTGTATTATTTAACGCGCCGGTTTCAATAACTTCATCAAAATATCCGAGGTCTGTTCTGCTGTTGTAAACGATCGGGCGACCGGTGATAACGTGGCCGCGTTCGTTTTCTTCTGCTCTGATCTCAAATGAATATGAACGCTGTTCAAGGTCGTTTGTCATTGTTTAAACCTCCTAACTTTTATATTTGATATAAACATTTGACGGCTTTATAGTTGTATCAATGTCAAGTGTTGTACTGCCGCTTGCTGTAGGTATCTCAACACCTGCCTGCGCCTTGCTGAGCGTATCAGCATAATCGTCAATGCGTATAAGCGGCTCGTTTACAACTGCGGTTTCCTCGGTCGCTAATACGTACCATATCGTCACAGGCGTGCCTGCGGCGTATTGGGCGGCGAGGTAGGCTTTGAAGTCACCTGCTGTTGTATAGTCAGTTGTCTTGACAAACCATCGGCTGCTTCCAGAATCACTGTATAGCGCATTATTCGGTACATTTGCGATTGTTCTGCCATCATCTATGACTTGCCAATGCGTGCAGAATGCAGGCGTTTTTCTAACTCCTATTATCAGTGAACCGTTAAGTATGAATATAAAGCGTGAGTAAGACGGATCGGCAACAATGCTTTCCTGTCCAGTAAACTCATACTTCTTAATCTTCCTTGTTGTCTCCACCTCACCGAGATAAACAGGCGTTGTGGTAGATGCTGATGAAATCGGGATTTTATACTGTCCTGCTTTAGCACCGCTTGTCTCTAAATCCCCTGTACCCTGTGGCATAATCGGACTGTCTGGTGTTGGTGTGCCGGTGTGCTCTTCATTTCCGCTGATAAGGTAGTCAAGGAGGGGCTGACCGTTCGCTGTAAATGTAAGCGGCGGAATACCTTCAAGCTCTTTGATTTCTCCGCCTGCAAGTTTTGCTGCAAACAAGTGTTCAAAATTTGTCATACCTTCCCCGGAAGACTGGCCGCGGTTAAAAAGTAATTCGTAAAAGTTCATTTAACCGCCTACTTTCGCCCACTCGGTACCGTCGTAATAATAAAAATCGCCGGTGTCAAGTTCAAGAAATAATGTATTTACGGGAATTTCGTTTGTCGGTTTTTCATCTGTTGAAAGTCCCATATAATCGGCGTTCACTCCGTTTAATGTAATTGCCATGTTTACACCTCCGATACTGTTTTGTTTTCGTCTACAACGTCAACATTGATTTTTTCGCCGGTCTGGTATTGCGCGGCGTTGTCCGCGTCAATCCAGTTCAAACTCATATAACGTTTACCCTCTAATTCTGGAAGCGGCCGCAGACCTAACGCAACGCGTTTTTCATTCTCAAATAGTCCGCCCGTGGGGGATAATATATTGATCATTTCAAGCGTTTGCGTTACGGTCATAAAGATTAATTCTTTCGGGTAAAGTTCAACCTTGTTCCCGAACGCTCTTTCGCGGGGCGTAAAAAGCTTTTTTGTAAACGCTTGCGAAATTGCTATTGCAAGCGGTTCAAGTGTTTTCTGGTAAAACGCTTCGTACTGCTCTTTTGTGTAATCACCTGTAAGAATTGCAAGCGGTACGCCCCAGTTACGCAAAATCTTTTCGTCGATAAATCGGAGCGTGTCCTGATCAACTAAATTTATTTTGCGTTCAAGTGGTGTAAATTCCGCTTTAAGGTCAAGTGGCAAAAATCCGCTTTCACTATTGCGCAATTTCTGTTCAAGCTTCTGTAAATTCGTTTCGGTTGCTCCGTCGTCAATCAATGTATTGTATTTCACAATTCCGTTAACGGCGTAACTTGCTTTCATAGCCTTTGCAACTCCCTGTAGTAAGTCGTTGTTTAATTCAAGCGTATTCAACAGCGCCGTGTGGTCTGGCTGTCCGAGAACATTTCCTCCCATATATTCGTTGACGCTGTAGTTGTAACGAATATGTATTAAATTATCATATTTTATTGTTGTGTCCCAGCCGTTTAAGAACCAAAAATGAACGAATAACGTGCCGCTTGCGTCCTCAATAAATTCGACCTGTGTCGGTTTGATCGGGTATAACGCTTCATAATATCTGCGTTCCGCTTTGGTCGTGTCGTCAATCTTCGTGTAATACGTCGGAACAATAAACGCGTTGTAATTCATCAATAACAACCACGTTATTTTTTCCAAAAATTCGGCAGTCGTCATTAACGGGTTAGGGTTGTCGAGAACGTCTTGAACGGTGCTTTTTACCGGGACGGGATCGTTTCCCTTGTATCGGACGTGAGTTGGGTTTAACTTCTTCATTTCATCAACGATACATTTTAACGCCTGTTGCACTACATCGGAAGCGTATATATTTGTTCCGAACTGCGAATACCACGGCGTGAATCCGTCCATTGTTGACGCGGGTCTGCGATTTTTTGGCGGCCGCTTGAATAGGTTATCAAACCACTTCATTTTGTTTCACCTCATTTCAACATCTTTACAAAATCGCTTCTATAACGGCGGTACATTTCATAAAGAATTATCAACGTGACCGCGCCGTCAATGCGTTTTCCGGGTTGTCCTGCAACCTTTACCGCCTGCACGTTTCCTACGCTGTCCATTTCCATTGCGGCGTTACCTAAACACCAGGCGTCAATTTCGTTTTCGTTATAGTTTACGACCTGGCCTTTTAGGTCGCTTTCGCAAAGTTTCATTGCATTTGATAGTGTGACTTTGTTCTGCAATATGATTTCTGTTTCAAATCCGTATTCTTCCATTCTCCGGAGGAAGTCCTTTGAAAATTTTACATCATATCCGCATTTATAAAGCCGCAGACCATAGTCCTTGTATAACTGAAAATACCAATCCGCAACCAGCGTTAAATCAATGTCGTTTCCCTCGCAAATCGTAAGCAAACCGGCTTTCGCCCATTCCTTGTATTTTGCGCCGGCCTGTTTGTCGTCTGCGCTGGTTAACTTGCTTTCCGGTATCCAGTAATGTTGGTAAATGTATTTTGTGCGGTCGTTCTTCCGCATTAAAAGGATTTTCGCGGACGTCATATCGGTTGTTTCTGATAAGTCAACCGCGCCGAGGCATATTGCGCCGCGGAATTGTTCAAGATCATAAACCGCTGTATATTTGTAATCCTCTGTATTGAGCCACGCCTGTACGCTGTTCTGCTTGAAATTAAAATCCTTTGAAAGTACAAATATTCTGTCGGACTTACTTTTCCGCGCCTGGTCAATCTGCTTTCGCAAATACTCCCATTTCTTTACAACGCCGAGCGACGGGTTTGATTTTGTCCATGTTCTTTCATCTGTCCAGACCTCTTGCTCGCTATCCTGCGTATATAACCACGGTAAAGTACGTTCGGCGCTGACACCGTCGTCCTCTCCGCGTATGATAGCGCGGGCGATCTTCAATTCCTCATCGAGCGCACCGTCGTTTACAAATCCTTCCGTTGTTATGATTATCAATTTCGGGTTGTCCTTCAAACTCTGGGACTGCTCTATTGATTTTATAATTATGTTTGTTTTCATTTCGTGAACCTCGTCAATTACTGCAAAATCAATATTGCGGCCTTCCTTGTTTTTGGTTCTGTCCGATAACTTGAAAATCTTTGAATTTGTCGGAATGATTTTTATAAAGCGCTGGTTCTTTTGCGTGTCAAGCTGTTCCGGGTCAATCAACAGTCGCATTGTGTCGATTGCGTCATATAATATTGACGCCTGCATATCGTCGTTACTGCTGCAAACTAAGTCAGCGCCCTCATTGCCGATAATGCTTTCTGTAAGCTCCAACGCGGAGCAGGTTTCTGATTTCGTATTTTTACGGGCGATCAACAATATTATTTTTTGGAATCGGTCAACGTGCTTTTCGTTGCCGCCAGCGTCAATATATGTTTGATCGGCCATTTTGAAACTATACGTTACTTCAATAAATGCCTTTTGCCACAGCATTAATTTCATCGGCTTACCGTAAAAGGGCGATTTTGTCAACCTTATACAATTTTCCATGAAGTCAATACGGTTTTCGGCGTCTGTAGTATCATATATATACCGCGGGTCGTCCAGGTCGTCAATTAGCCGGTCAAGCTCTGTTATTAACTCAATACCGGCGATTATTTCGCCGCGCCTGATCGCGTCCCGGTATTCAAGCAGGTAACTGCTCATACTCTCACGGCCTTTTCGCCGGTCAACTGCTCCCAACGTTTAACGATAACGTCACAATATCGCGGATCAAGTTCTACCATGAAGCACCGGCGGTTCGTCTGTTCTGCTGCGATAAGCGTTGAACCGCTGCCGCCGAAAACATCAAGAACACTTTCCCCTGGCCGGCTGCTGTTGCGTATAAAATACGCCATAAGCTTGACCGGTTTCATTGTCGGGTGCTCTGCGTTTCTGAGGGGTTTATCCGCGTTTATAACGGTTGTTGCTGGCCCCTGCTCCAGGAGCTGCTTTATGTAGGCTTTCAACTCTGTTTTGCTCATTTTGTTGATATTCGGTTTATCTTCAATGACCGTCGTTTCGAGCCTGCTATCTGTGAAGTAATGAGCCGCGCCCGGTTTCCAACCGTACAAAATCGGTTCGTGCTTCCAGTGGTAATCGTTGCGGCCGATAACAAGAATATTTTTATTCCATATCAGGCGTTGCGCCAAATGGAAGCCGGCCGCCCTGAACGCGTTTATAAAATTTACGCTTTCCATATCGGCATGACAAATATAAATTGCGGCGCCGTCTTTTGCTACTGAAAATAGATTTTTGTATACTGCTTCCAGGAACGCGTAAAAATTGCCGTCGCTCATTTTGTCATTTTCGATCGCGCGCGCGTTCCGGTTTCCTTTGTCCGCGCGATTTAACATTTCATTTTTTGCGCTGTAGTCTACATTGTACGGCGGGTCAGTCAAGATAAGATCAACGGCCGCGCCTTCTGTAAGCTCCTGGAGCACTTCCGGGTCTGTACTATCTCCGCATATAAGCCGGTGACGGCCTAATTGCCAAACGTCGCCCGGCGTTGTTGTGGGCGGCTGCTGTTCATCAACTTCCGGCGGCGTGTCCTCGATAACTTCCCCGCCGTCGTCCTTGATTTTGTCGAACCCGAAAAGCTCCATATTAAAGCCAATTTTTGCAAGCTCCGACAACTCTGTAAATTCGAGGTCGCTGTCCCACGTTGCAAGTTCTCCGACCTTATTATCTGCAAGCCGAAAAGCCTTGATCTGTTCCGCTGTCAAGTCGTCCGCAACTATACAAGGAACCTTTTTCAAGCCTAACCGCTGCGCGGCTTTGTGCCTGGTGTGGCCGGCTACAATTACGCCGTCGCGGTCAATGATAATCGGAACTTTGAACCCGAATTCACATATACTTTCGGCGACGGGTTCCACCGCGTTGTCGTTGTGTCGCGGGTTGTTTTCATATGGCTTTATATCGTCAATTTTCTTTTCAACAATTTTCAACGCGTTCCGCCCCCGTTCTTTAGTCCGTTTAGGTACTCCCGCAGCGGGCTTGTTTCGCCGCCACTTTCCTTATTAGCAACGCCCAATAATATTTTTATGCAGTTGTTGTACTGCTGTAAAAGTTCTTTGTATTGCTTTGCTGCCGGTGTTGGTTTCTGCTGTGCGGGGTTCTTTGGGTTGATCGCAATAAATGGATATTGCCGCAACTCCCGCAGACGTTCTTCGATAAAAACAATTTCGTCTATCAATTGCGCGGTTGCTGTTCTGGCCGCGTCGTCAAGATCGGCGCAAAGTTTTTTCAATTCCTCCGCCCTTGTCATTTCAAAAACTCCTTTAAAATTTTAAGTTTTCAAATTTTCCGCAAAAACTTTTCAAAAAATCTCAAAAATTCCTTTTGCGTGAAAATGACC
>Ga0326511_10000365_pt1 | contig 39246 bp, 65 predicted proteins | sample 0_2496_0518_D_FD_203701 | JGI IMG/M metagenome (GOLD analysis project Ga0326511, IMG submission 203701) | Bovine rumen microbial communities from UC Davis, California, United States - 0_2496_0518 | ecosystem: Host-associated > Mammals > Digestive system > Stomach > Rumen | place: USA...
GAGAAACAATTTTGTAAATTTTTATAATTGGGCTTTGAAAAATGGATATAGTGATGAATTGACAATTGATAGAATAGATGTCAACGGAGATTACGAACCAAATAATTGTAGATGGGTTGATATTTATACTCAGGCAAACAATAAAAGGAATAATGTATATTATGAATATAAAAATGAAAAACACACTTTAAGGGAGTGGGCTAGAATAAAAAACATTCCTTTTTCAACATTAAGGCACAGAATAGAAAGAGGATGGGATATGGAACAAGCATTAAAATAATTTATGATAGTTTTGACTGCAGAAAACGAATAGTAGAAGATGCATGGGTGGTAAAATAGCAAAAGAGGCTTTTAGAGCCCCTTTTTGTATTTTAATGATAAATTATACCAGTTTGCGTATTTTGAGGCTAAATGAGCCTCTATTTTATGTTTAATAGCCTCTTTTAATTGTTTATCTTTACCATTATCGTAGTTATGGTGGCAATTTTGACATAATGTAACTATATTTTCTTCAATTCCTAGTCCTGAATGAGCCCTGCTTATGTAATGTGCGTTAGGCATAGCATAAGGACTACCACAATAAATGCAATGATGATGATCTCTTTCCCATACTTTTCTTTTTACTTCTTGCGAAATATCACAAGCCCTACTTCTTTTTGACATTATACCCCCCTATATAGTTATATTATATATTTTATTAAAAAATTTTCTCGACTTATCGAACAAAATATGGTAAAATACTGCCCTATCAGGAGGGGGTGTAGTAGAAGTGATGCAAATTACATACCAAAAAAGAGATGGTTGTATAATACAAAGATTAAGAAATACAATGCTTCCCTATAAAATAGGAGAAACAACATCTATGGGATGGAAAGTATTAAATATTGAATACGAATATAATAATAAATATTATCCAGAAAGCGAATTTAATAGATTAATATATAAAAATAAAGAAGATTTGTTAAAGAAAAGACACACTAAAGAGTTATGTGTTGGAGAATTAAAAAAAATCATTTATTATTTTATCGCAACAGTGGTAATAAACTTTTTAAAAGTATTGTTAGGTATATAAAAAACATTGCATTGACTTCTTGAATATAAAATAAGCAAAATATTGCTTAAAAAAACAAATTATAAAAAAAATTAAAAAGTGTTGACTAACGAAAAGATTATAGTATAATGGTAATTGTAAGGGTAACAAAAATCTAGTACGATTAGTGTCTTGAGAAGTTAACATAATATCAAAAACAAGAAGTTAGAACACTCAAGACATAGTACTTGGGTGTTTTTTGTTATTCAGAAAGGAGGATTATGAAAAAAGTATTATATCCAGATTTAGTTGCAGAAATGGCAAAACGTGGAGAAACACAAAAAACTATTGCAAAATTAATAGGAATAGCTAATACAAATGTAAGTAAAAGATTTTCTGGAAAGAAAGACTGGTCTATTAGTGAAATTGAAAAGATTTGCGATTATTATGGAAAGTCTTACGATGAACTTTTTAAAAAAAAATAAAAAAAAGAGAGTCTCGTTTGTAAAGAGAGTTCTCCTTAACATTATAACAAGAAGGAGTGAAACTGGCAAGGAAAGAAATGGAAGAAAGACAATTTAAAGGAATTTGGATCCCAAAAGAAATATGGTTATCAGAAAACTTAACATTACAAGAAAAAATAATACTTGTAGAAATAGATAGTTTAGAAACAGAAGAAAAGGGGTGCTATGCAAGTAATAAATATTTTGCTGAATTTTTTAAAATTAGTTTAGCAAGAGTATCACAAATAATAAAAAGTTTAGAAAATAAAAAATATTTGAGAGTAGATTACATTACAGAAAATAAACAAATATTAGAACGTCAGTTAAGAATACAAAAACCACCATATCCAGAGGTATTAAATATTCTAAAGGGGGGTATTAAATATTCTAAAGGGGGGTATTTAGAAAATTATAAAGATAATAATATAAATAATAATATAAATAATAAAGAAAATAATAATATAAATATTATTACAAAAGAAAGATTTAAAAAACCAACTTTAGAAGAAGTTGAAGAATATTGCAAACAAAGAAACAGTAGTGTAGATCCTAAAACCTTTTATGAATATTTTGAAACAGGTGGATGGATAGATAGTAAAGGAAATAAAGTAAAAAATTGGAAACAAAAAATTATTACTTGGGAAGGTAATAGAAAACAAAGTGATGGGCAAACAATATTAGATACATTTGAAAAGAATAATAAGGTAAGTGAAATGAATGAAGAAGAAAAGCAAGAAATGGAACGATTACTCAATGAATTTTCTGACGTTTGTTGACCAGAATGATTATATAAAAAAAGAAAATGCATTAGCTCATTACTTTAAAAAAGCATATAAATATTTAATATTTGAAGTTATGCCAAAGCTTAAACAAAAAGGCAAAATTGATGGGATCTATGAAATAGAATTACCAACAGAACCTTTATTTGAAAAAGTATATGGAAAGTTAAAATTAAAATTTAGTGTAAAAAATGATGTAGCAACTATAGAAGATATAGAACCTGGACAAATATTAATTGAATGTTATATGAGGCAATTACCACTTTACCATGGTATTCCTTATACAAATAAAAAAGATTTATTTAAATTAAAAATGATGGAGGCTAACAGTGAACAGAAGTGAAATTTTAGAAGAAACTTACTTAAGCGATGAAGAAGAAAGAGAAAAACAAGAAATAATTGATTTAGAAGAAAAATCAAAAAAACAAGAAAGATGTATAGAAAAAATAAAGGACGTATTAATATCTGATGATGATCCTTACGCAAGACTAGATGAAATAAGATTTTATATAAAGGAGTTAGAAAATGATTAAACAAATATTAAAAAAGAGAAAAAACACAAGTGAATTATTAAAGTTATCAGCATTAGAAGAACTAAATGATTTAAAAACAAAAGTTATACAATTACAAGACGATAAAATAACACTACAAGAAAAGACTATAAAACTACAAGAAGAAAAAATAATATTATTACAAGAAAAGGAGAAGAAACATGGAAGAAAAACAATTAAAAACAATACTAAAACAAGAAATTAAAGGTAATTATTTTACAGAACTAAATAACATAAATGTATCAGATAAAACAGAAAAGAAAAATGGACTAACTTATTTAAGTTGGGCTTGGGCTTGGGGAGAAGTAAAGAAACTACATCCAACAGCAAACTATACAATTTATGAAAGAGAAACAGAATACGGACCAGTAAATTATTTTACAGATGGTACAACAGCATGGGTAAAAACAGGAGTTGTAATAGACGGCATAGAACATATAGAAGAATTACCAGTAATGGACTTTAAAAACAAATCAATACTATTAGAAAATATAACTTCATTTGATGTAAATAAAACAATTCAAAGAAGCTTAACAAAAGCATTAGCAAGACATGGTTTAGGTCTATATATATATGCTGGAGAAGATTTACCAGAAGAAGAAGCAACAAAAAAAGTAGAACCAGAACAAATAAAGAAAATAAGAGAACTAATACCAGAAGAAAATATGGATGCTATGCTTAAATATTACAAAATAGATAAGATAGAAGATATGTTATATAACGATGCTGCAGCACTTATAGAAAGAAAAGAAAATGTTAACGGAAAAGATAGTAAACACTAATGAATATGCTGGAACAGTTGATTTAATCACAGGTGTTGAAGATTTTAAAAGCCAAGTAGAATATATAGAAGATTTTCATACATATAAATTAAATGGAAAAATAATACCTAGTGTCACACAGCTTTTAGATAATGGAGAATATATAAACATAAATAAAGAAATACTAGATTATGCTAGAGATAAAGGTCTAATAGTTCATAAAGAGATAGAAACATACTTAAAAACACAAGAAACGGGGTTTACAAGTGAATTTTATGAGTTTTTAAGACTTTATAAGGACAATGAAGAAAAGTTTTCTGCAAGGGCTATATTTGATTATAAAACATATAACACAAATCTTAAAAAGAATAGAGAAAAGTGCTATAAGCAAATAAAAATGTACGATAAAGCTATTGAGTATTTAACAGGAAGAGGAGTAGACAATTACTATATGATCTGGCTTCCACACGAAAAAGAAGGAAAAATATTTGATTTAAAAGAGGAGTTCGAAAATGGAGAAACAAACGTGGGTGAAGATGGCAAAACTATATCAGAGTAAATTAGATGAACTATGGCAACAAAATTTAGATTTAAAATGCAAGTTAAATACAAAAAACAATATAGAAGAAGAAGTCAAAAAAATGCTTTTACATTCTTCTATATCAATACAGGACTGCGAAAAAATATTTAAAATTATAACATTGGAGGAAAGAATATGAAAATAATAATAAGCAAAAATAAAGATGGAAACGGATATTACACAAAAGTACAAAATGATTACAATGGAAAACATACTGAAAAATACTTATCATTGCAAATACCAAAAGGAACTAATTTAGAGTACGGTTTATATGATGTAGACGGATTCTTATCAACTTATGAAAAAAAAGACGGAAACATAGAATTTAAGCTAGTAATAACAGATGTAAAACAAATAAAACAATATAATGACAAAACAAGTTTTAATGGTCCAGAAAATGATCCTAATGGAAAAATTGGAGAACCTGGAGTAAACCCATTTGAAGAATTTGGAAAAAAAATAAGCAACATAGAAATTACACCAGAAGATTTACCATTTTAGGAGGTATAAATGAGATATTATCAAAGAAAAATATATAAAGTAATAAAAGAATACATAGAAGATTATGGATATAGCCCAACATATAGAGAAATAGCAGATTTAGCATATTTAAATAGTCCAGCAACAATACATCATCACATGAAAAAACTAAAAGAAGAAGGATATATAGATTTTGAACCTAAAAGAAATAGAACAGTAAGAATAATAAAAGAATTAGAGGATTAATATGTTAGAAAAATTAAATGAAGATATAGATTATTACAAGGGAATAATAGAAGACTTTAAAAACTTAGATAGTGCCGATTTTACAGGAGCATATACATTAAGTCAAATAGCTTTAGTAGCTGCTGATAGGTGGAACGAAATAATGCTAAATAGCGTTAAATATTCAAAAGAATTAGAAGTAACAAAAAGCGAATTTACATCATATTGTTATCAAAAATTTAAAATGTTAATGAAAATTCACGATTTTTGCAGGGTTATATATAGGCAAGGATCTTATGGAATACAAAATAGTTTTTATAATGAGGACTTAAATGATTAAATGAAAAACGATAAAAGAATATACGTAATGAGTTACCCAATGGTGCTTAATGGAACGTATAAAGTGAAGTTACGAATGTTTAAGAAAAAAGGAATAAGTTACTACTTATATGTATTTATAATGAGAATAAAATATGATTATGTTGATATAGTGGAGGAATAGTATGAGTGAAGAAGAACAAAAATATTTTAAAGATTTAATAGGTTTTACATTTGATAGTGATGATATTAAATACATAGAAAACATAGTAAAAAGAAAAGACAAAGTAATAAACGACTTATTAAAGAGAATATCAGATTTAGAGTTTGAAGTTGAAAAGCAAGACAAAGAAATAGAAAGATTAAAAGAAGAATATATGATATTACAAAATGCTAGTGATGAAGTAGAAGAAGAAAAAGACAAAGAAATAGAAAGACTAAATAATATCATAAACGAATTAGAAAAAGAATTAGATAGAGGGTATAGAGATTTATTTGAACATGAATTAGTACCTGGTAGAGAATTAATTACTAATATAAAAAATTATTTACAAGAACTAAAAGGAAGTGATAAAGAGTGAATGAAGAAGAATTATATAAGTTAGCACTAAGTGATATTCATAAATATAATTTGTTAAATGAAATATTTGCAATTAGAGATAAAAGATTTTCAAAAGAACAACAAGACAGTATGTTATATGTAAATGGATATATAGGAATAGATACATTAAACAATTATGTAAATCTAATAAATCAATTACAACAAAAAGAAAACAAAATAAAAGAAGTTAGAGAATATTGTTTAGAAAAAGCAAAAGGAAGATTAGAAAGAACTTTATATGATGATATTTTAGAAATATTAGATAAGGAGAATAAACAATGAACGAATCAGATAAAATTATTAAATTACTTCTTGCCCAAAACACAATGCTTACTTTACTTTTAAAAGGTGTATTTCACACTTCTAACAAAGAAGCTGAAAAGATTTATTACAACATTTTAGAAGAAGCTGGGTTTAAAGTTAGTGATTTAATAGAAAAGGAAAATAGTAAATGAACAATGCACAAACAAACATATTTGAAATGATATATTCAACATACAAGATTAAAAAGCCAATAAGACTTATAGAGTTCTTTGCAGGTTATGGATCACAAGCACTTGCTTTAAAATATTTAGGAGTACCATTTGAACATTGGAAAATATGTGAGTGGGCAGTAAAATCAATTCAAGCATATAAAGATATTCATTTTACTAATGATAATACTGATTATTCACAAGAACAATATGCAACCGATTTAGATTTATTAAAAAATACTTTATACCAATTAGGTATATCTAGCAATTATAATGAACCAATGACAGAAAAACAAATTGATAGATTAAGTGAAAAACAATTAAGAACCATTTACAACAATATAGTTGCCACAAATAACTTGGTAAACATACAACAAGTAAAAGGCGAAGATTTAGAAATAGTAGATACTGATAAATATGATTATATTTTAACTTATTCATTTCCTTGCCAAGATTTATCTTTAGCAGGAAAAGGCAAAGGAATGAGTGATACATCAACTAGATCAGGTATGCTATGGGAAGTTGAAAGAATACTTACTGAATGTCACGAATTAGGATCATTACCACAAATACTTTTAATGGAGAACGTACCACAAGTACATGGTGCAGATAATGTTGAAGACTTTAACAAATGGCAATTAAGATTAGAAGAACTAGGATATAAAAACTATTGGAAAGATTTAATTGCTACTGATTATGGAATACCACAAACAAGAAATAGAACATTTATGGTAAGTATTTTAGGAGATTATAACTATACATTCCCTAAACCAATACCACTTAAATTGAAATTAAAAGATATGTTAGAAGATGAGGTTGATGAAAAATATTATTTAAGTGATAAAATGCTAGAATATATAACAAGCAAAGATGATAAATATAAAGTAAATGAAAATAAACTTGTTATAAATAGAAATATTGCTTGTAGTAAAACAACAAGAGAGGGAAATACAAGAGCAGATACTACTGATTATGTTTGTGATGAATTACCTGAAAACTATAATATAAAAAATGGTTGTAAACAAGTTTATGATTTGAATTATTATAATCATGAACAAAGCAATAGAGTTTATTCTCCTGATTATTCCAGCCCTACTTTAAGAACAAAATGTGATGAAGCAGGAACAATAAAAATTATAAATGCCACAAAACAAGGCTATTTAGAAGCAACCGATGGAGATGGTATAGATTTATTACAACCTAATAGTGAAACAAGGCGTGGTAGAGTTCAAAAAGAAGCAATACAAACAATTGATACTATGGGTGGAAATGGCAAAGGTGTTGTAGTAAATGATTTAAAAATACGCAAATTAACACCAAAAGAATGTTTTAGATTAATGGGTGTAAAAGATGAAGATTTTAAAAAATGTGCCAAAAACCAAAGTGATAGCAGTTTATACCACTTGGCAGGAGATAGCATTTGCACTTCTTGTCTTATGGCATTATTTAGTCAATTATTAGATATAAATTGGGAGGACAAATTATGGAATATAAAAAACTCTATAAAAATGGAAAATACATAAAAGATGAACATAGATATATTATGGAAGAATATCTAGGTAGAAAATTAGAAAGTTGGGAGATAATTCATCATATAAATGGTAATAAAAGAGATAATAGAATTGAAAATTTGCAAGTTATGACACAAGATGAACACAACAAATTACATAAAGAGAAATTACCTAAAACAAAAATATGTATAGAGTGTGGTAAAGAATTTAGTCCACCAATAAAACATAGAGGTAGAAATACTATTTGTTCTTTAGAGTGTTGGAAAAGTCATCAAAAAAAGGTATCTCCTTTTCAAAATATTTCAATAGCAAGTTATAAAGATAATGAAAAAGTAAAAGAATATAAGTCAATTAAAGAAGCTAGTATAGATGTGAATGGTTTATCTACTAATATAGTTAAATGTTTAAAAGGGAAGATAAAAAGTGCTTATGGTTATCAATGGAAATATATTTAAGGAGTTATTATGAAAGAATATTTTAAATTATTGAACCAATACAAATACAAATTAACAAAGCAACAGTACAAAACACTAAAAGGGCAAATACTATCTGGCGACACTTTGGGTTTTCAAAAAGGGTTATACAAATTAATAGTAAAGGAGAAACAAAAATGAAAATAGAAAAAATAGCAGTTGTATTATTAATAATTGCAATAGTAATGATTATTTCAGGAATAGTTTTAGAAGTAATAGACATGTTAATAGATCATCAATGCTATCAATTAGCTCCAAATGAATTTTACCAGTCAACTATATGTGAAAGGTACTGGAAATATGAAGAATAAAAAAGAAAAAGTTTATGCTTTATATAAGCAAGAAAATTGTCTTGGTATAGGAACAATTAAAGAATTATCAGAAGAATTAAATGTAAAAGAAAAAACAATAAAATTTTATAGGACACCAACTTATAAAAAAAGAGTAAAAAAAGGTATTAATAGAAGAGAATTAATAAGAGTAGAATAGGAGGTTAAGCAAAAAATGAATGATGAACTTGTAAAAAAATTAATAGAATATGAAAAAACAAAAGATACTATGTCTTTTGATAGTTTAATTAGAGCAAACACAAAATTAGTGGATGAAAATACTATAATAAAAAAAGAATTAAAAAAATGTTATAGCATTATAGATAATATAAAAATTTATTGTACGGGTAAAAAATCAGAAATAGCAAAAGATATATCCAGAATCATTGAAGGGGAATAAAGGAGGTATTCATGTCTTTAGAAGATATTTATAAACAAATAGAAGAACTTGAAAATAATTTAGAATATTATGAAAATAGACTAGAAAATTTAAAAAGTCTAGTAATACCACAAGCAACGCAATTTGATAAAATTATGGTTGACGGTGGTAAAAGAACGGATAAATTATTAAAATTTGTTGAAATAGAGAATCAGCAGCAGCTAGAAACAACTATTTTATATATAAGATCCAGATTAAGAGATTTAAACATACTTAAAGACAAGGAAATAGACCGTTTAACAAAATATGGTGAAACAGTCAAGGCAGTTGTTTTCTTGCGTGAGAGAGAGTTTAAAAGCGATTATAAAGGCAATAAAAGGCATCTTACGTGGGTTGAGATAGGACAGAAACTTTATTGTGATGAAAGAACAGCAAGAAGGTGGTACAAATTAGCAATAAAAGAAAGAAAAAGAGTACTTAGCTAGTGTACTCTTTTTTAATAGTCTTCTTTTAATTTTTCAAAAGCCCAACGAATAAACTCAGTTTTATTCATTTTAACAGAATTTAAAAAGTCGCATAATTCCTGGTATTCTTCATACTGTAAAACAGCTTTAAAGTCTTTTACTAGTTTTTTTTCTCTTAACTCTTTATTTCTTTTTTGATTATATAAAACTTTCTTTTTTCTTGCTTTTTCATTCATAATATACACACCCTTCTTAATTTTATTATTATTTTCTTTAAAAGTCAAATTGACAATTAAATTAAAATAATATATAATTTAATTGTCTTTTAACTCCTAAAAACTTTTTGGTTTTTATTAGTTATTTTGATATAGTGTTGATCCAGGAACTAAGTCCTGGATTTTTTATATTTCTATCAATTTATCTCTATAATCACCATAAATATATAAACTTCTATTTGATAATGTTCTTATGTACTCACAATTAATATTATTTTTTTGCTTTTCTATCTCTTTTTCTAATTCTTTTATTTTTATAATACTATTGTTATATGTTTTTATTAATTCTGTTGTAATCATTTCCATTTGGTTTGGCTCTGTATATATCAACTTATCCCATTTATCGCTTATATAAACAAAATTATTTTCTTTTTGTTCAAATGTTAATGTTTTTAGACTATATCCTTTAAAATTAAAACTAATATCAATTAAATTTTCATGTTCATAATAACAACGTCTATCTATTGTTATATAAAACAATTCTTTTGAATCTTCATAAGCAATTATATTGTCATTATAATCTTTTAAATCAGAACTATACTTTCCAGTTTTTTCTCTATAACAATAACCAACTCCAGCTTTTTTTAATATTATTTTGCCGATTTTTTTTGCAATTTCTTCTTGTCTTTTGTCGCCGATCCCTTTATTTATATATTTATTTAATATTTTAATGGCTTCTTCTGTTATATTTTTATTTAATAAGTAATTTATATTACCAACTATTAAATGATTAAATATAGCAGCTTTTTTTGTGTTTTCTGTTGTCATTAAATTAATATTTTTTATAAATTCATTCATGTTATTACCTCCATTATATTTTTATATTTAATTCTTTTATAATACTTTCTAATATTTCAATATTATTATTTACTTTTTCTAATTCATTTTGTAAATTTTCTTTTTTTTCAGTAAGATCAAATTTAAATTTTTCTAGTAACATCCCATAATCAATTATTTTTTCTACTGTTTTTTGCTCATCTTTTTTTATTATGTTTCTTAATATTAACAATTCGTTTCTTATTTCATTCATTTTTCAATACCTCCAAACAATTTAACTTCTTCTATATAATAATTAAGTCCTTCTTTTAAATAGTCTTGATCTTCTTTTGAATAAATTCTTTCAATGTCTTCACCTGATATATATGTATAAACTTCTCCTGATTTATTCCATTTTGTTGGTTTTTTATATACTCCAGAATATATAAATAGACCGTTTTTTGTTTGTCTAAATGTTCTATAATACCCTTTAACATAATTTAAAATATCTTCTTTTTTCATTTTATATAATCACCTTTCCTGTAAATTCTAAATTCATTTTATTATCTTTTATATTAGTTATTTTATATTCTATGTTTTTATTACCAAATAGAATAACAACATTTTCATTATTTTTATAGTGATCTAAAAACATATTCTTTGCATTTTCCTCCAAGTCTCTTAAATCTATCCATGTTTTTTGTAAAATATTCATTTTATAATACCTCCCTTAATTTACTTTTTAATCCTGTAAGTCTTTCTAAATACTTTATAAATTCTTTAAAGTCTTTTGTAGTCCATTCTTCAAATTGATCTTCCTGATAATCTAAAATATCTTGATATACTGAATCAAATTCAGTTATAGAGAAATAATCATAATTTTCCTCTCTTAATGTATAAATCACGTCTTGATAGTCTTCTATTTCTTTAATAAATAAATTTCTTTTCATTTTATTGTTCCTCCTTTAATTTTTTTAACATCAGATCTAAGCTGTCAATTTCACCTTCAAGTCTTCTGGATAAAGCACTGTCGCCGTGATATCTTTTTTGTGCGTTTACATATTGTTCTACTTTCTTTTTAATTAATTTTTCTATTTGTTCTATTGTCATTTTATAACATCTCCTTTATCTCTTTTCTTAATCTTTCAACAACTCCAGCCCAGTATTCTAGACCGTGCATATTAACTAAAACTCCGTCTTTTTCTAAGCAGCTTATAACTGCTTTTTTTGCTCTTTCTAATTCTTCAAATTTTTCTTTCATTTTATTTTTTCTCCTTTATTAAATATTTTGGTAATTTTTTCCAATTATATTGTTTTTGTAAATATTTATCAGTTTTTTCCATATCTTTTAAGTATTGTTTTGCTTTTTCTAATGTTTGACAGCTTGCAAGTACAAAGTCCGGCATATCTTCAAGCACTATATTATATTTAAACATATTTTTTTACCTCCTAATCTGTAACAAGATCCCTCTTTCTTTAATCTTCATATTTTTTTCCTGAATGTTGTATATACCAAAGCTTAAATATTGCCATTTTAGCATCTTGTAATTGTTTTTCTAGATCTTCTCTTGTCATTTCACTATACAAGCGACTTTTTCCGTTGTTTATTTCGTCTTGATATTTTCTTATTTCCTGCTCTATTAATAATAGTTTTTGATCTCTTTCTTCATAATATTCTTTTAATATTTTATCCATTTTTATTTCCTTCTTTCAATTTAATTTTTCCTGGTTAACCTATACACCAGAAGGTTTTTATTTAAAATGATTCGCCAGCTTCTAATGTAAATTTTATTATGTCATTGGTCCAGCAATTAGCAAAATTATCTTTTATGTTTTCATATAATGTTTTTATAATTTTATCTACCCCTCCAATAGCTGTTATACTTTTTTTGTTAAATTTCCATGCCCACGTTCTGGATTTATCTTCTAAAACTTTTATTTTGTATTTTTTATTTGTTTCCAATTCTTCTACTATTAAATAGTTTTCTATTGAATAAATTTTATAATTTTTATATTGCATATTCTTTACACTCCTTCAAATTGCTTTAAGTCTATATTTTTAAATTCTTCTACTTTTTTAAGTATATTTTTTTTGCTTGCTTGTTTTACTTCTTCAAATTCTTCTTTTATTGTTTCATAAGGTGTTGACATCATGCATCCTTCATTTTCTGATATAATTCTATTTTTTGTTATTTTAGAAACTAGATCTTTTTTATAATTGTAATAGATAGATAATTCTATAAATTCATTATCTTTTCTATATCTTTTTACTGCTGCTGGCTTTCCGTGGAATATCCAAAACTGGATATCCACTTCAAAACCTGGATCAATATTTTTTAATTTTTCTTGAAATTCTTTATATTCTTTTACTTTTACACTCATTTTTTACACTCCTTCAAAATAATTTAGTATTTTTTCTTTTTCTTTGTGTGCTATTGTTATAAATTCACAATAACAAGCTCCATTTTTGTTATATAATTTTGATGCTATACAGTTTCCCCAAGTTGTGGATCCTGTTTTTAACAATTCTTTATAGTCTTTTAAATAACCTTGTAAAAATTCAATATTAAAATATGTTATATTTTTTCTATATTTTTTTAATTCTTCTTTTAAATATTTATATAATTCTAGATCTTTTTTCATCTATAAAACCTCCTCAATAGTTACTCCATGATCTTTTATTCTGTTTTGCATCTCTTCAGCTGCTTCTAATGTATTGTAAATTTTTGCGTCTTCTTTTTCGCTTGAAAAGTTAACCATAATAATAGTGCCCCCTATTTCAAAAACTCCTGTAAAATAACTGTCATAATTTTTTAAAATATATTTTTTCATTTTTCTTTTTCTCCTATTCTTTTATTGTTTCCGGGTTTAACCTTCTAACCCGGCAAAGGATAAAGCTAGTTTTTCTTGTTTTCTGATAATAGTTGTGTCAAAACGTGCTCTTAATTCATCCATTGTAAATGTTTTTTTCCCTCTTTTTCTGTAAGCTCCCGTATGATAATACCAAGCAAACTTATTATTTGACCAATGGAATCCTGCTTCTTTTATTTCATTTTTATAGTTTTTTGTTTCTCCTGTTAACCAGATCCAAGTTCCGATTATTTCAATGTTTACTCCTTCAAAATTAATGATGCTGTCTATTATTTCCACAAATTCTTCTGGTGCTTCTGTGTTTTCTTTTTCATAATATTCACCCTTACTATTGATGAATGTATTTTTTACTTTTTCAAATTTTTCTTTATATTGTTTTTGCATCTCTACAAAGTCTTTAGTTGTGTCTTTTTCTTTGTTTCTATCTGGATGCAATTTTAATACTAATTTTTTGTACTCCTTTTTTAGATCTTCTAATGTTTTTATACCTTCAAAATAATTTTTCATAACTTTTAACTCCTTCTTTTTAACTTTTATTAATTATTTTTTTATAGTGTTTTTTCAATTTTTAATACTTTTACATAACTTTTTTTTATGTCTTCAAGATATAATTTTAAAGTTTCTAGTGTTGCGAATGTTGGCGTTATTCCAACAGTATTATTATTTAATAAGCAATAAGCTTTATAACTAGATCCAGGCTTACTGTTTAAAGCCTTAATAAAGTCGTTCATGTTTTCATCTCCTTTCTAACAATTAGACATTGTCAATTTTGACCTTTTAAAAAAGCTGGTTTTTTGCTTTTCGTGATTTAATTGTATCAAAGCACTAGTACATTGTCAATACATTTTTTAAAAAATTTTTCAAATTCTTCTAAAAGCCTTATATATCAACGAAAAAAAACTTAAAAAAATTTTGCTTTATTGCTTCAGGTTGTCCTGTTATGCCCTTAAATTGTAAGTTATAATGTTATTGTAAAATAGTGCACCAGAAGAGAAGAAACCTTCCCGAATCTTTTGGAGGTGATTACATGATAAAATTAACAGAAGATCAAAGAAAAGATATAATAATAAGCTATAAACTAGATAACAGTAAGCAGAATATAGAAAAACTTAGCAAAAATTATAATATCTCTAAAAGAAGAATATTTCAAATCGCTAAGGAAGAAGCTTCTGAAGATATCGAAAAGGCTATAACTGAAAGTAAAGACAACTTCACCAAAAGAGCAAACGAGATTATTAAACTCTTACTTGATAAAATAGAAGAAAAGGCACTAAATGACGACAAAACAACACTATCACAGCTTAGCACAACTCTAGGGATCTTGTATGATAAAAGCAGACTAGAAAACAATTTATCAACATCAAATAATAGTATTAATATCAACATAAAAGTAGAAAAATAAGTGTAAAAAAGTGTACAAGTTAACATAATGTATATTATAGGAACTAAAAAAGATATACATCTAATAGACATATATCTAGTTATTTATATATATATTATAGCACTACTGGGGCAGCAAAGCAAGAACAGAGCAAGGGGAGCAGCGAACATCTGGAGTTGTTGCAAAGCAACAAAAGAGGGATCCCCCCCCGGTATTACCATATACCTCAATTTTCTAGGGTGGTAATCTATACATACATACATATATATATACACACACATAAAAATACATAAAAGAACACGTAAAAAGTGTAAAATCACACTTAAAAATGTAAAATTTACACCTATTGAAAAATAAAGGAAAAATGCGAATTGCTCACAGGCGGGAAACAGAAAATAGAAGTGTAAAGTCCCCCCTATCAAATAGGTATATGGGGGTAAAAAAGTAAGATACTATCTTTAATAGGTAGTGTACTGATGATATATAGAAGTGTACGAGGACTTCTATCGTGTCCGACCTCGACAGGTAACTATAAACTGTAATGGATAGAGATAGTATCAAGATAAATTATAGATGTTATACTAGATAGAACTTTATATCATTAGTACAGTACTTGTAAAAGAGTACTAGACATTACTAAAAACTTCATGGTGCTATCTATTTATGGGTAGCATAGAGTAGATAGTTTGTTTATACTGTACAGGACAGTTAGCTGAATACAACTTATCTATTCTATGGTGCTTATAAGGCTTTAAACCATTGTCGAAAGGCTAATCTACAAATTCTATATCTTAAAGTAGAAGCGAGAAGCACTAAAATGTAGGGCACTAACGATTAACCCCCTAGAAGAAGGTGAAGAGCCTTCTTATAAATCGCAGAGTGGAGAAGGAGTATCTCACAAGTTTCCTTAGCTTGAGGTCGGTGGTGCAAGTCCACCCTCTGCAACCAAATAAATTAAAGAGTATGTGATAAGCCTTCATATACCAAGGAGGTGATGCCAGCGCTTATGGAACTAGATTTAAGAATAACTGAGAAACAAGATTTATTTATCCACTCAGAAGCTTTCGAAACACTATTCGGAGGCGCAGCCCTGTAGGCGGTGGTTAGGTAAATCATACGGACAATTAGTAGATGCATTAATATATGCTTTAACTTATGAGAAGTCGAAGCAGATAATATTCCGTAGAACATTTCCTGATTTGGAAAGGTCTATAATAAGAACATCTATGGAATTATATCCTAGACAAATAGCATCATATAACTCTAGTAAACATACGTGGACATTTCAAAATGGTTCAATAATAGACTTTGGGTATATAGATAATGAGAATGATGTATATCAATACCAAAGTGCTGAATATGATGTTATAAGATTTGATGAATTAACCCACTTTACTGAATATATGTATACTTATATGATTTCACGTTGCCGTGGAGCAAATGGGTATCCTAAACGAATAAAGTCCTCAACAAACCCTGGAGGAGTAGGACATGTATGGGTAAAGGAAAGATTTGTAGATATAGGGCCAAGTGGAGAAATGCACGAATGTAGGCTAGAAACTGGAGAAGTAAACACAAGACTGTTTATACCATCATTTGTAACAGATAATAAGTTTTTAATGGATAAAGATCCTGATTACGTAAAACGATTAGATGCTTTGCCTGATAAGGAAAGAAAAGCCTTGAAGGAAGGTAATTGGGATATATTTGATGGACAATACTTTAAAGACTTTGACCGTAGTGTACATGTAATAGAGCCATTTATGATACCTGAAGAATGGGACAGGTATAGAACATTAGACTATGGACTAGATATGTTAGCATGTTATTGGATAGCAATAGATCCACAAGGTAATGAGTATTGTTATAAAGAATTATATGAAAATGATTTAATTATTTCACATGCAGCACAACGTATTTTAGAAGTAAATGGTGATGACAAAATTAAATATACTTATGCACCACCTGATTTATGGAATAGAAGAAATGATACTGGTAAAAGTGCTTATGATATATTTAGAGAAAATGGAGTAATACTAACAAAATCATCAAATAATCGTATTATAGGGTGGTATGCAGTACAAGAACATTTAAAAATAATAGAGAAAAAAGATGAACAAACAGGTGAAATTATACGAATAAGTAAGCTTCGCTTTTTTAATACATGCAAAAACATTTTAAGAACTTTACCAATAATACAAAGAGATGAGAAAAACCCTAATGACTGTGCAAAAGAACCACACGAATTAACCCATGCACCAGATGCAATAAGGGGCTTTTGTATAGAAAGAACTAAAGCAACAAGAATAATGACTGAAGAAGAATTAATGTATGAAGAGTCAAGAAGACAACGAAGAAAATTAGGAATATTAGGAATAGCTGGAGCAACAGCAACAAAATCTTATATGAAGTATGGAGGTTAAAATGATAATATTTTTAAGCATATTAGTAGTTTTAATGGCAATAGCAATAGCATTGTTAGAAATTAGAATTATAAAAATACAAAAAGAAGCAAAAAAAGAAAAACCAAAACTAACAAAAGAAGAAAAACACAAACTAGAAGCTGCAAGAAAGGCTTTTAATAACTTAATGGAATATGGTTATGAAGAAGCTATGAAAAGGAAGTGATTAGATGGAACCAACAAAAGACTGGAAGTTATATGAATCAGGAATAACATATAACCAAAGTATGTATGGGGCAGATAAAAACTATTATGATGTAATAGATACAAACATAGCATTTGCAAGTGGAGACCAATGGAGAAACGTACAAGCAGATGGACTACCTAAACCTGTATTTAACATAATAAAACGTGTTAAGCAGTTTAAAATAGCTTCTTTAAAAGCAGATAACATTTCAATATCAATACAACCAATGGAATATAGACCACAAACAAATGATGTAGTAATGCAACAAAAGGTAAAAAATACAGATTTAGCAAATGCAGAAATAAAAAATGTATTAGAAAACGTAAATTTTGATGCTAAATCAAGAACTTTACTAGGAGATGGTTTTGATACTGGAGACTGGTGTATTCATTGGTATTTTGATCAAGATGAGCAACCATATAAATTAGTATCGCCATCAGTAAAAGGAATAATAAAAGCTGAAATAATAGACTCTACAAATGTAATATTTGGAAACCCAAACACTAGACAAGTAGAAAAACAGCCTTACATTATATTAGTAGGAAGAGACCTTGTAAAGAATTTAAAAGAAGAAGCTGAAAAAAATAAATCAAAAGATATAGATTTAATCAAGGGCGATTCTGATACACAATACCAGATGGGAGATAATGGTAAAGTTGAAAATGATGCTGAAGGATATGAAAAAGCACTTTATATAATCAAGTATTATAAAGAAAATGGAAAAATATATGCTAATAAAAGTGTAAAAGGCACTTATATATATAAACATAAAAATACAAAACTAAATTATTATCCTGTAGCATTTAATAACTGGGAAGAAGTAAAGGGCTCATATCATGGTAGAGCAGAAACAACTGGAATAATACCTAACCAAATAGCCATCAATAAAATGTTTGCTATGGTTATCTACCATTTGATGCTTACAGCCTTTCCTACAGGTGTTTATGATGCAGACCGTATAGAAGGATGGACTAATGAAATTGGGGCTCAGATACCTGTTACAAACCTTCAAGGAGACTCTATTAGAAATATAGCAGGATACTTAGAACCAGCACCAATGAGTACACAAATAATAGATGCAATAGAATTAGCTATGCAATACACTAAAGAGACATTAGGAGTAGGAGATGCTTCTTTAGGAAACGTAACAATGAATAATGCAACAGCTATCATAGCAATACAAAAGAGTGCAGCAGTACCACTAGAAAACGTAAAAGCAGCATTCTATGAATTTGTAGAAGACTGTGGAAGAATAATTATAGATATGATGGGGACTTATTATGGAATAAGACCTGTTGTAGTAACTGGACCAAATAACGAAAGAACTGTTGAAGACTTTGATTTCAATACTCTAAAAGATATGTGGTTACACATAAAAATAGATGTAGGAAATGCTTCATATTTCTCAGAAGTTGCAAGCCTACAAACACTAGATAACTTATTAAATAATGGAATGATAGAATTTATTGAATACTTGAAGAGAATACCAGATGAAATAATACCAAATAAACAAGAACTTATAACTTCAATAGAACAAAATGATTTATATAAACAAGCAGTATATAACTTAATGGGTCAATTTATGGATACATTAGATCCAACAACAAGAGCATCATTAACACAATTAAATCCAGAACAAATGGAAAAAACAGTATTAGAAATGATGGGAGCATTAGGTACAGAAGGATATAACACAGTACAAGATATGGAAAACCCATTACCAACAGATGAAGACCTAGCACAAACATTACAAATGGGAGAAACAGGAGCAATACCAATGATGCAACCACAAACTGATGTAGGAAGAAACGCAGTTGAAAAAATGCAAGAATTAGAACAAATAGGTGGAGCAAGAACCTAAAAAATACTACCTTTATAGGTAGTTTCCTGCTGTTGATTTTTTTATAAGATAATCTCTTATACATGCCCCTTTCGACAGTAGGAAAGTACTTATAAGAGTACTATGGGCTACCATACCCAGAGGAGGAAATTTTAATGGAAAATGAAGAAATTGTTGAAAGTATACCAACAGAAACAATGGACTCAGATGATGACTTTTTCTCAGATTTAGATAACGAAGTTATTTCTGAAAACGAAAAAAGTCAAGACCAAACTGAGAACGAAACTGAAGAAGTGGAAGCACCAAATGAAACTTCTGAAGAAAATTCAAAGGATGGAGAAGTAGATTTTGAACCTTTATTAAAGGCTTTATCTGGAAAGATTAAGTACAATAAAGAAAATGTAACTGTAGAGTCTTTAGAAGATTTAATCAACGGGTACCAAAAAGGATTAAACTACGATAAGAAACTACAAGAACTAGAAAATCTACAAAATAGCAAACTAGAAAAGTATGCTAAAAACAAAGCAGAAGAATTAGGTATAACAGTTGATGAGTATATGGATCGAGTAGAACAATACGAAAGAGACCAACAAAAAGCTCAAGATGAAGCAAGATTAGAAGAATTTATCAATAATGGAGTACCTGAAGACGTTGCAAGAGAAGTAATTGCTACAAGTCAATTAAGAAAGCAATTACAAGCAAAAGAAAACGAACTTAAGGCAAGGGAGGAAGCTGCAAGAAAAGAAAATGAGAAAAAAACAGAATATGAAAAATTTCTCAAAGATTTTCCTGAAGTTAAACCTGAAGACATACCTAAAGAAGTTTTTGAAGAGGCTGAGAATTCTACGTTAAGCAATGCTTATATGAAGTGGAAACTAAAAGAATTAGAGAAACAATTAAGTATTGAAAAAACAAACAAGGAAAATTCACAGTCAACAGTAGGTGGAGTTACAGAAACAGGACCTACACAAGAAAAATATGATAAAGATCCATTTTTAGATGGATTCTATGACGAATAAAGAAAGGAATGATGAACAAGGGCAGTAAATTTAGCCACAAAATATTCAGACAAAGTTGCTGAAAGATTCAAAATGAAATCATTAGCAACAGGATTTACAAATCAAGAGTATAACTGGGAAGGAGTAAAAACATTAACTGTTTATTCTATACCAACAGTTGCATTAAGCAACTATGATAGAACTGCTGCAGCAAACCGTTATGGTACACCAGCAGAATTACAAGATACTATTCAAACAATGACAGTATCACAAGATAAAGGATTTACATTTATAATTGATAAAGGTAACAAAATGGATTCAATGAACGTAAGAGATGCTGGAAAAGCATTAAGACGTGAAATTGATGAAGTTATTGTACCAACAGAAGACAAATATGTATTTAATGTAATAGCAGAAAGTGCTAAACCACAAACAGCACAAGGAGCTATTTCTAAATCAAATGCTTATGAAATGTTCTTAGCTGGACAAACAGCATTAGACAATGCTTTAGTACCAGCAGCAGGAAGAATTGCAGCAGTAAATGCTACAACATTAGCTAAATTAAAACAAGATAGTTCTTTTGTATTAGCTAGTGAAATGGGTCAAAAAGTTAAGATTAACGGACTAGTAGGAGAATTAGATGGTGTTAAAATCGTAAAAGTACCAGATAACTATTTACCTACAGGATGTGAATTCTTCATTACTCATCCATCTGTTACAGTAAAAGCTGAAAAACTACATGACTATAAAATTCATGATAACCCTCCTGGAATTAGTGGAAACCTAGTTGAAGGAAGAATTTATTATGATGCATTTGTATTAGATTCTAAAAAAGATGGAATTTACGCACACTATTCAGCAGTTTAATAAAAGTCAAGAGTTTATCTCTTGATAAAAGGAGTTCTACACAGAACTCTTTTTCTGAGGAGGTAAAAATATGTTAGCAGAAGATATTTTCAAAATAACAATGGCTATGATAGATGAAATGCTTGCATCAGGAGACTTAGATGCAGAAGCAACAGCAGAATATAGAGCAAAAGCACCATCTATACTTACAATGTTACAAAACGAACTTGTAGGAATAGATAATAGATATAGACACGAAAAAGAACGAGTAGAACCTGTTGCAATAGAGTCATTAGACCAAACAGTTCAAGTAGATACAATAAAAGCAGCAACATTACTAACTAATGGGTTAGCTGCTCATTTAATGTTACATGAAGATAAAGCACTAGCAAATTACTTTGAACAACGATATGAAGAGATGAAAGCATATTTCTTAAAGCCAATTCCAAGAACACCTGAAAAAAGAGAAGATGTTTATGGAGCAACACTAAATTACTAGGAGGTGATTAAAGGGCTCAAATAACTACAACTAAAACACCAGATCCAATAAAGATAGATAAATTCTTAGGTTTAAATGTTTCAAATACTGGTGATACACAAATAATGTTAGGAGAGTCAGGAAATATGGATAACTTCTATATAACTGATGACTATAAACTAAGAAAAATATATGGATATAAATCATTTCATGACTTTAATACACCAATAAGTGGAATGTACGCAACAAATTTAGGTGGTACAGAATACTTACTAGTAGCAACAAATTCAAAACTATATTATTTTTTAAAAAGCGAACTTGAAGATACATCAAATTGGGGCTCAATGACACCTACATTAATAGGTAATATCGGCAATAATGATGTATCTTTTTTTACGTTTGATAAGAAAGTATATATATTAAGTGGTAAATACCAAAGTTGGGATGGAAGAATACTAACAGAAGTAGAAGGATATGTACCTTTAGTATTCATAAATACTCCACCTGCTGGTGGTGGGCTTGTATATGATGAAATAAATATGCTTAACCCAGAAAAACACCAAACATTTAATGGTGATGGAACTGCAAAAACATATCAACTAGCACAAAAAAACATAATGGATGTAACTTCCGTAGCAGTTAATGGTGTTTGGACAAATAAATATACTTTTGACGCAGCAAATGGAACAGTAACATTTAATACAGCACCATCTAGTGGAATGGATAATGTAGATATTTATTGGACTAAAGATGAAGGTGAAAGGGAAATAATTGAAAATATGAGGTTCGGTACAGTATTCGGTGGTGATATTGACTCAAGAGTTTTCTTATATGGTAACCCTAATATGCCAAATAGAACATATTTTAGTGGTATAGCAGATGGAACACCAAGTGTTGAATATTTTCCTGCATCAGCACAAGTAGATATAGGACCATCAAACTTTGCATTAACTGATTTAACAAGACAATATGATAGATTACTTGCAACAACAAATAGACCTGAAGCATATTATTTAACTATTTCAACAGCAACATTAGATGTAAAATTATCAAATAATACAACAGTACAAAGATTAGTACCAAGTGTATCAACATACCCATTAAATGAAGTACATGGAAATGTAGCACCAGGACAAGGACAATTAATAAATAACTATCCAGTAACTTTAGATAGAAATGCTCTTATATTGTGGAAAGCAACAAATGTAAGAGATGAAAAGAATATGGAAGATATTTCACAAAAGATAAGACTAGATTTAAACCAATTAGAGTTGAAATATTTCAAAACAATAGATAATCAACCAGCAAATCAATTATGGTTTGGTAGTGATAACAATATTTATATATATAATTACTACAATAAAACATTTTCAAGATTAAAAATAACAGACTCATTAACTGAATTTGCAGTACTAGGAAACCACGTTTATATGGGCTTAGATGATGGTAAAGTAGTAAAATGGGGAGATGAATTTGTTGATTTTGATGGTACTCCAATAGTTGCACATTGGGAAATGAATTTTAGTGATTTTGGAGCAGCATACTTACGAAAGACTATGAATAGGCTGTGGGTATTAATGCAACCACAAGCAATAAGTAGTGCAGATATAGGCTTTATAACAAATAGAGCAGAGTCAACAACAAGAAAACATATATCATATACTGTGTTATTGTTAGATGAGGTAGATTTTAGTGATTTCAGTTTTAAAATATCAAACAACCCACAACCATTTAGATTAAAGATGAAAGCTAAAAAGTTTACTAATTTAAAAATAACAATAGATAATGCAGAAGCAACAGACTGTACTATATTGCAACTAGCATTAAGAGTAGATAGTTTTGGGGAAAGTAAGTAGGTGAGAAAAGGAACGAAGATTTAATTAAAGAAAAATTTAACAACCAGCAAAAGCAACTAGATGAACACGAGAAAAAAATAGAAGCACTAGAAAAGATCTATACAATAATGGCAAAAATGGATATTAGAATCAATTCTATAGAAAATAATGTCAATGGGATCAATGAAAAATTGGAAGTAAGAGAGCAAGCAAAAGGAATGAAGTGGGATAAATTAATAGATTATTTATTTTATTTTTTGCTAGCAACATTATTAGGATACGTAATACACCAATTAGGTATAAAGTAGGAGGTATTTATGAAAAAACTAGTATTGAAAGATGAAATATATAATGTTTTTAAATGGGGTTTAATAATATTTGTACCATCATTGATAACATTAATAAGCAGTTTAGGGCAAATATATAAATTTGATACAGAAGTAATAATATTGACTATTGCAGCAGTATCAACATTTATAGGTACAATAACAGGTATTTCAGATAAAAATTATAAGAAAGGAGAATAAACAATGCCAGTAACAAAATTTACAGAAAATGTAAACAATATTCAAGCATTATCAGATCAGCCAAACACAATAGATGGATTAACAAGTTCAGAACTAAAACAAAGGTTCGATAAAGCTGGAGCAGATATTAAAACATATTTAAATAACACACTAACAGAAGAAATAGATGATATTGTAGTAGCAACAAATAGTTCTATAGCAAGTGTAAGATATGCAATACCAACAAATTATGTAACAACTTCTGATAGTAGATTAACAAACTCACGTAAATGTAATAATACATTTGATAATTGGGGTACAGCTAGAGGTAATTTAAAAATAGGATATGGCACATCTTTACCATCAAGTGGAGATAACGGCTCAATATTTTTACTATATAGTTAGGGGTGATTAAAGGGCAACATTTTTAAAATCAGCAAATTTTAATGGAACAAATGGCTCTCACTTTTATATTGAGCTTTATCAAACAACTACACAAAATATAAGTGCAAATACATCAACAGTTACTTATGACTTATATTTTTGTTCAAAAGATGGATATAGTGGTTCAGGTTCAACATATCGTGGATATATAGGACAAAATTATGAAACAAGAACTGAAGTAGGTTCTGGAACATCTATAGGTGTAAACGAAAGAAAAAAAGTTGGTTCTAGAAGCATAACATTTAATCATAATAGTGATGGTACAGGAACAGCTTCATATTATACAGTATTAGGTACTCCATGGACTTTAGGATATGCAGATTTTAGTGGTACTTTTACATTACCAACAATTCCTAGAGATTTTTCATCAACTCCTAGAATAACTCAAGGAACAGTTAAGCCAAATTCTGTAACAATAAATTGGTCTACTTCAGAAAATTGTGATTTAATTAAATATAAAATAAATAATGGTAATTGGGTTCAAGTCTGGACAGGAAATGCTAAAAGTGGAAGCTTTACTATATCAGGGCTAACATTTGATACAACATACTCAATAGTAGGAAACTTTAGAAGAAAAGATAGTCAAAGAACAATGAATTCAAACACATTATCAGTAAAAACAAAAGCAAGACCTATAAAAATTAGAGTAAATGGAACTTGGAAAGATGCAATACCTTATGTAAGAGTAAATGGGACCTGGAAAAAGGCACAAGCTTATGTAAGAGCAAATAATTCGTGGAAGGAAGGGATTTAAGGGCAACATACGAAGAAGATTTAAATAGATTAAAAACAGCTCAACGAGATGCAGCAATAGCAGATTTACAAAACACAAGAAATCAAGCACTAAGTAATTTAGAAGCCGAAAGAAATCAAAATGCTTCAATGTATAATCAGCAAAGAAATACAGCAAATGCACAAAATAGAATGGCAGCAAGAAACTTTCAAGAATACTTAGCAAGTACAGGAAGAGCAAATAGTGGTTTAAGTGCACAAGCAAGAATGCAAAATGCTAATAATCTAAATACAAATATTAATTATTTAAATGCAGGTGAAGCAAGTGCATTAGCAGATATAAATAGAAGAAATACATTAGCAAATGATGCATACAATACAGGACTAGCTGGAGCAAATGCTAATATAGAAGCAAATTATATTCAAAACTTACTAAATGAAAGAGATAAAGAATTAAATAGACAATTACAACAAAGAGCAGCAGACTTAAATGAAAGACAATTCCAAGAGTCAGTAAGACAATTCAACGAGAATATGGCATTACAAAGACAACAACTTGCATCTCGTTTTAGCAGTGGTAGTGGTGGTGGCGGTTCTACTAGAAGTTATAGTGGAACAAATAGAACAAATAGAACAAATAGTACGAAGAAATCAAATAACAATACTAATAATGATGTTGCTATATCTTCTGTTTCATCTCCTGCTAAATTTAGCAGTACAAAAGCAACAAAATGGTATGTTAAAAATGCTCAAAATATAAGTTCAAAAAATCAACTAGACTCAGTAATAGCTAGTGGTTTATCTAAAGGAACAATAACTAAAAAAGATGCAAAAAACATATATAAAACTTATGGAATAAATGTTTAGTAGGAGGTGTTGTAAATGGCTAAAAAAATGAGCAAAAAGGAAATTGATAGTTTTATTAAAAGTACTAATATAACACAAGAACAGTATGTAGCTCCTACGGTACAAAGACACGTAGATACAAGGAATGTACCAGCTATGGCAGCAGTATCTCAAACGGTAAAACAACCACAAGTGCAACCAGTACAACAAACCGTAAATACTGTAACAGCTCCTACAACCCAGACAGTAAAAACTAAAGATTTAGATTTATCACCTAAGAATATAGGTAAAGCAATAGGAAAAGCAGCAAAAATAGCAGGAAAGACAATAGCAAATGTACCAACATTATTAGCAGAAGGTGCTTTAAAAACTGGAGAAAGTGTAATAGACACAGCAAATGATTTATCTGATGCAGTAAATAATTTTGCTTCTTATGGTGCTATAAAAACAATTTATGGTAAAAATAAAGCAGATAAATGGCTAAAAAAAGAGCAAAAAAATCAAGAACAATTTTTAAAAAGAAATTTAGTAAATGATTTTGAAAATCTTACAGGATGGTCAAAAGAAAAAAACAAATGGGAAAAAGACTCATTAATAAATAGTGAAAATTTAGGTGGACAGGTAGTACAAGGAATAGGTGGTATGGTACCAGCTTTAGTTGCTGGACAATATGCTGGGCTAACACCTAACTTAACATCATTACAAGGTTTATCTGGAGCAGCTAAAGCAAAGGCAATAGCTGGAAATATAGGTCAAACATATTTATCTCAATTACCTTCTAATGCAATATTATCAGCATCAAGTTATGGTGGTGGTTTAGAAGAAGCTTTAAATGATGGTGCAACAAGAGGTCAAGCACGAAAATATGGTCTAGCAAATGCTGCAATAGAGCAAGGAACAGAAATGCTTACTGGTGGAGTACCTGGACTAGAAGGTAAAGGTGGACTAGATAGTTTAATTGAACCTTTAGTAAATAGAAACACAAATGGTTATCTAAATGCTTTATTAAAGGCTGGTTATGGTGCTGCTGGTGAAGGTTTAGAAGAGTATGCAGGTGCTATGCTAGAACCTTTAGCTAAAAAGATTTATTCTGATGAAAAAATAAATTGGGATGAAGTAAGAAAACAAGCAAGACAAGCAGGTTTAGTAGGTGCTGCAACAGGTGCTATACTTAATTCTCCACAAAACTTACAAGATATTAGAGATGTAAGAAACGAAAATAGAGTAAGAAAAGCTATAGGTGATGCAGAATATGCTGAAGGAAATAACCAATATAACCCAGATTATAAAGGTTGGGAAACACAAAGAGAAGAAAATAGACAACAAGAACAACTAAGAAAACAAGAACAAGAAGAAAGAAACCAAAAAGTAGCAGAAAACAACAGATTAAGACAACAAGAGCAACAAACACAAGAAAATAATATAAATGCTCAAGAAACAACAAATGTGGCTGAAAATGCCTTAAATGATACGATAGAGACAAGTGCTCCTAGATCATCTTATTTAAAAAATTTAGACAATAATGATAGACAAAACCTAGAAAACATATATGCAAAACAAAGAAGTGGGGAACGATTAAATAAAAATGAATTAGAACAACTTCAATATTTAAGAAGAAAATCTAATAATTTAAAAAACCCAGAACTAAAAACAAATAATACAATGCAAGACCTTTATGACAATAAAGATTATAACAATTACTATACAAAAGCAAACCTAGATAATTTTGATGAAACCATATTAAGTAAAGCAAAAGAAACTATTCAAGCAAATAAACAAGGTAAAAGAACAAAACAAGAGTGGCTAGATGTTGCTAAAAATATAGGTTTACAAGCAGATAATATGAATAGTGAACAATTAAAACAATATGCTTTTGCAAGTTTTAAAGATGCAAGACCAAACATAAAAGATAACTTAAATAGACAAGGTCAAAAATATGTAGACTTTAAACTTAACGAATGGGTAAATGCAGTATATGAAGGTGCAGGAGTAGGAAAACCTATTAATAACACTATAGAAAATCAACGAGTAGATAATAAACAAGTAGATAATAAACAAAAGCAATTTGATATTGTAAATAGTACTAATCCGATGCAAGATGAATACCATAGTGGAATAAGAAGCAAAAATGATATTAGAACATGGGATGAAGTAATGAATTTAGATGATGATACAGAAGGTCAATTTGCTTGGGGAGATTATTCAAGAGAAGATGCTTTAAGAGATAAAGAAAAAGGAACTATAACCATATATAGTTCTAAACCTATAGAAAATGGAAATTTTGTATCTACTTCAAAAATTCAAGCTGAAGAATATGCTGGTGGTCCTGGAAACAAAATTTATTCTAAAGAAGTACCTTTAAATGAAGTTGCTTGGATAAACGGAGATGAAGGACAATATGCTAAGGTCGAAAATGTAACAGAAGAAATTAAAGAACCTGTAATAAAAGTAGAAACAACAGGAGAAAAAGGTAAACAATACTGGAAAGAACAAGGAGCAAATGAAGAAGTAGCAAAAGTATTAAGTGAAATGCCTAAAGTCGAAAAACAACCTCTTAGAGAAAAAATCAAAGAAGGTAAAGCTAAAATTGGTGAAGAGTGGAGCTATTTAAAGAGAAACTTAGTAGACAAGGGAGAAACTATTTACACATTAGGAAAGAAAACTAAAAACCCTAATCTTTATGCTAAATATGACAAAAGAGGAACTACTTCTGGAGAAGCAAATTATGATATAGGAGTTGCTCAAACAAATTTAGAAGGAAAAAGATTTAATAATTTTACTGATAAAAATGGTAAAAAGAAGTCAATGTCTTTAAATGAAATTTGGGAAGGAGTAGATCCTGAAGTTGCTAACGAATATCTAGCACATTACTTAAATGTTGATAGATATAACCAAACTAATGAAGATGGAACACAAAAATATGTATTTGGAGAGTCTGTAACTGACCAAGATTCATTAAAGAGAATTGCTGAATTGGAACAAGAACACCCAGAACTTAAAAGATTTGGAGAAAATGTATGGCAATATGGCAAAAATCAATTACAAAATAGAGTAGATGCTGGACAAATATCTCAAGAACAAGCAAATCAATTCTTAAAAGATACACCACATTATGTAAGATTACAAAGAAATGTAGATACTAAAACAAGTCCTTTAATAGAATTCGATAAAAAAGGTAATGTAAAAGTAAATAAAAATTTAAAAGAATTTAAAGGTAGTACATTAGATATACTTCCATTTAAAGAGTCAATGGCTCAATATACTTTAGATGTTAGAAATTCAATAAGAGATAATCTATTTGCTCAAGAATTAGCAAAAACTTTAGGAATAGATGGTAATGGAGAAGTTGTAAGCGATTTAGATGATATTATGGGAACTAACCCAGAATTATTAAAAGATAATGGAGACGGAACTTATTCACTAACATTCTTTAATAAAGGTGTTGCTACAACAATACCTATTAATGAAGGTATATATGAGTCATTACAACCAAATAAACATTATAAATTTGAAGATACTTTACCATTTAAAGGAATAAGAAAATTTGACAACTTTAGAAAAGCTTTATTAACTGATAAAAACCCATTATTCCTTGCAACAAACATGATGAAAGATGCTTTTGATGCACCATTAAACTCTAAGTACCCTGTAGAATTTGTTAAAAACTATCCTAGAGCAATTAAAGAGATAGCAACAAATGGTAAATATTATCAACAATATCAAGCATTAGGTGGTTTACAAAATACTTATTTTGATAATAAAAGTTTTCAAAAGGAAGGTAGTAAATTAAACCCAATGACATGGATAGAAAAAGGAAATAATGCTGTAGAGCAATTCCCAAGACTTGCAGAATTTATTTCAACAATGGAAAAAACAGGAGATATAGACAAAGCTATGTATAATGCTGCTGAAATAACAACTAACTTTAAACGTGGTGGAGACTGGACAAGAGCAGCAAATAGAAATGGTGTAACATTCTTAAATGCATCAATGCAAGGTTTTAGCAAACAAATAAGAAACTTTACTGATATACAAGAACCTAGACAAGCAGTACAAATGTTAGGAAAAATAGTTGCTTTAGGTATAGCACCAGGTTTAATAAATGATGCTATGTGGGATGATGATGATGAATACAAAGAACTACAAGATTATCAGAAAGACAACTATTACTTATTTAAAGGTAAAGATGGACAATGGATAAGAATACCTAAAGGTAGAGCAATAAGTGTATTTCAAAGTGCAGCAAGAAGAACTAAATATGCCTTAGGTGGTGATGAAAAAGCATTTAATGGTTTTGTAGATTTTGCTAAAAATCAAGTAGCACCAAATAGCCCATTTGAAAACAACATTTTATCACCAATAACAAATGTAAGAGAAAACAAATCATGGAGTGGTAACAAAATAGTAAATGACTCTATGATTAAAAGACCAGAAGCAGAGCAATTCAATGAAAAAACAGATGAATTTAGTAAATGGTTAGGCAAAAAGTTAAATTATTCACCAATGAAAATAAATTATTTATTAGACCAATATTCTGGAGTTGTTGGAGATGTAACATTACCAGCAATAACAGCAAGATCATCAAGTAGCACAAGTAACCCTATAATTGCATCAGCAAAAGATAAATTTACTTTAGATGCAGTAAATAGTAATAAAAGTGTTGGAACATTCTATGATGTAAAAGATGAAATAGAAAAACAAAAAAATTCAATTAAATCAACACCTATAGATGTTGCTAAAAATAGTTATATGACTTCACAAAGTATAGCTTTATCCGATTTGTATAAGAAACAAAAAGAAATACAAAACTCTGATCTAAGTAAAAAAGAAAAATACAAACAAGCAAGAGAAATACAAAAAGAAATTAACGAATTTGCTAAAGAAACAGTAAAAAATGTACAAAACATAGAAGAAGAAAAGTATTATTTAAAAATTGGAGACTCATATTATAAAAAAGTTATAAAAGATGGTGAAGAAAAATATGTAAAAGACTCATCTAAAAAAATACCTACTGAGAAATATGCATTATATGATTATTTTAAATCTAAATATGAAAAAAGTAAGGAGAGTGATTAAATGATAAGAATAAACCCAAGAACACTAGATGCAGAAATGGTACGAGGTAATACTGGTACCTTTTCTATTGCACCTAAAATTAACGGAGAGTATATCTTAAAAGAAGGAGACCATGTTTGGTTTACTTTAAGAAAGATAAAAGATAACAGAATATTAATACAAAAAGACATAACAGAATTTCATGATGGAATAGCAGATATAGTAATAGAACCAAGTGAAACTACAAATATGGAAATAGGAAACTATATATATGACTTAGTATTAGTAAGAAGTGATGGAACAGTAGACTCATTAATACCTGGTAGTAAAGACACAGCTTACTTTAGTTTAAAGAGAGGTGTTAAATAATGGATGAAACAGCATTATATGAAATCAACATAGGTCAAAACATAATAGAAATAGAATTACCTGGTGGAACAAGAGGAGAACGTGGAGACAAAGGAGATGCAGGACCACAAGGAGAACCAGGACCAGTAGGACCAGAGGGACCAGCAGGACCAGAAGGACCAGCAGGACCAAAAGGAGACCCTGGAGTTGCTGGAGAAAAAGGAGAAACAGGACCAGCTAATACTCTATCAATAGGAACAGTTACTAAAGGTGCAGAAGCATCTGCTGAAATTACTGGAGAAGCACCAAATCAAACATTAAATTTAGTTCTTCCACAAGGAATTAAAGGAGATACTGGAGATACAGGTCCAAAAGGAGATACTGGTGATACAGGACCACAAGGACCTAAAGGAGACAAAGGAGATAAAGGTGATACTGGAAATGATGGCTTTAGCCCAACAGTAACATCATCAAAAAGTGGAAAGACAACTACTTTAACAATAACTGATGCAAATGGAACATCTACAGCAACAATATTAGATGGAGAAGATGGACCTACATATACAGCAGGAACAGGAATAGATATAACAAACAACATAATATCTAATACACAAACATCAGCACAATGGGGAAATATCACAGGAACATTAAGTAATCAAACAGATTTACAAACAGCATTAAATACTAAAGCAAATACAAGTAGTGTACCAACAAAGACAAGTGATTTAACAAATGATAGTGGATACATAACTAGTGAAACAGACCCTGTATTTAATGCAAGTGCTGCTAAAAACATAACATCAACAGATATAACAAATTGGAATAATAAATCTACCTTTAGTGGTTCATATAATGACTTAACTAATAAACCTACATTATTTAGTGGAAACTATAACGATTTAACTAATAAACCCACAATACCAGATAGCACTTCAGATTTAACAAACGATAGTGGTTTTATAACAAATACAGTAAATAATTTAACAAATTATGTGCCAAAAGAAAGTAACTATTATTCGGATGATACAGGAACAATTACTAACGAAGATGGAGAAATTACTATTGAAGCAAAACATAATGGTAACGACTTCACTTGTAGTACAAATCTTATTGTTGGTAATGGTGGTTTTTCAACAGAATATAGAGATGGATATGATTTAAAAGGTTCAATAAGTGTAGATAGTGAAGGAACAGAAATAACAGGAGTAGTAAGACCATCATCTGATGATATGGCTACTAATAAAGAATACGTAGATGGTGAATTATCTTCAAAACAAGACACTTTAGTTTCAGGAACAAACATAAAAACAATAAATAACTTGTCTATACTAGGTAGTGGAAACATATCTATACAAGGTGGTTCAGGTTCAGGTTCAAGTAGTTGGGGAAGTATATCAGGAACATTATCAGACCAAAAAGACTTACAAGATGCTTTAGATGCTAAAGTAAATTTAGTAGATGTCGATAGTGAAACAGGAAGTAGTTCAGAAATATCTAAAGACTCATCTAATGTAAGTGCTAGAGTTTACGATGCAAAGGATGGCTGGATGTTCGACAGTTCAGTTGCAGATTATTGGATTAACTCATCTGCTTATAATAGCAATTATGATGAAGTAGGACACATAATACTCGACACAGAAGGAGTAGATTTAGGAAGCACTTATACAGATAATGAGGACTCAAGTAATAATGCAACAGGAAATATAATTAATAAAGAAGGAAAAATATCAATAACATCTGATTTAGGTGGAACAGTAAAAGGTTCAATAAAAGTAGATGCAAATGGAACAACAATAAGTGATGGACCATTAGTAGTAGATAGTATAAGAACTAAAAATATATTTGGTAATTATGCAATTATAAATGGTTGGATAAGTGGAACTACAATGCGTGTTATTTCAGTAAATGGTAATAGAATGGCATTTATTAGTTGTAAACCAAACACAACTTATACAATTTCAAGAAGTGTCAAGACCAGCACATTTAGAGTAAGTGACTATACAACTATACCAACTATGACAAGTTCAAATGTTGATTATACAATACCAACTGCAATAGAAAACAATGATGGAACAACAATAACATATACAACAAGTTCAACTGCAAAATATTTAATAGTACATTATGGTAGAGAAGAAGAAAGTACTATATCTAGTAGTTTGGCAACTATACAAGTTGAAGAAGGTTCAACAGCTACAGCATATACACCTTATCAAAATTTGGGCGAAGAACTTGCATATAATAAATCAACATATACCAGTAACGGAATATCTATAAGATTTGAAAAAGTTGGAAGAATTGTATTTTGTACATTTGAAGGGTCAACTACAAGTGCATTAACTGCAAATACTGATTATACTGTTACATTTGATTCTAAATACACTCCAAAAGAAGTAGTAAGAAATTGTGTAATATTTAATGAACCTGGTGTAATTGGATATGTTTATATAAATACTGCAACAACACTAATATATAGAGTAAAAAGTAATGTAAGCACAAATCAATATCCAAGATTTAGTTTTGCTTATATATCTGCTAATTAAGAGGTGTATATGGAATTTATAATAGGTTTTATATTAGGAGAAATAAGTGGAATTACACTAATGTGTGTTTTATTTATGAATAAAATGTGATATAATATAAACAAAAAGGAGAGTGATTAAAGGGCGAAATTTGGAGTAGATTTAAGCCACCACAACTCAGGAATTAACTTTAATGTATTAAAAGATGAAGGAGTAGAATTTGCTATTTTAAGAGCAGGATATACTGGTTACGGAAATGGTATATCAAAAGCAAAAGATGAACAATTTGAAAACTTCTATATTCAATGTAAAGAAAAAGGAATAGGAGTGGGAGCATATTGGTTTAGTTGTGCTAACACTTACCAAAAAGGTGTAGATGAAGCAAACTGGATGTATGAAAATTGTTTAAAAGGAAAGCAATTCGACTACCCAATATACATAGATGTTGAAGATGACACAGGTGGAAAAAGATGGCTACGTAATGCTGGAAAAGAAGCAATAACAGATGGTATCATAGGTTTCTGTGAAACATTAGAAAACAAAGGATATTATGTAGGAATATATGCTAACTTAGACTGGTTTAATAATTGGATAAATCAAGATAGAGTAAAAGACTATGACAAATGGTTAGCAGCATGGTTAAAAAACAAACCAAAGACATATTTAGGAGACAGAATGTGGCAATTTGGTGGAGAAACAAACAAAATTCGTTCTAACAAAATATCAGGTCAGTCAGTAGACCAAGATTATTGTTATTATGATTATCCAGGAGTAATTAAAAAAGCTGGTTTAAACGGTTATACAAAGTCAAACAACAAAGAAGAGAGTAATTCTACACCTGAACCTAAAAAGAGCCTAGAAGAACTTGCAAATGAGGTTTTAGAGGGTAAATGGGATAATGGTGAAGAAAGAAAGAAACAATTAGAAGCTCATGGATACAATTATCAAGCAGTACAAAACTTAGTAAACGAGAAATTAGGTATTACAAAGAATTCTAACAAGCCTCAATATTACGTGATTAGATCTGGAGATACTTTAACAAAAATAGCAAAACAATTTGGCACAACAGTAAATGAATTAGTAAGATTAAATAATATACAAAATCCAAACTTAATATTTGCAGGAAATCAATTAAGAGTAAAATAGGAGAAAACATGGAAGACAAAAGCCTAGCAACAGAGTTATTACAAGATGCAAAAAGAACTAACAAAAGAATGTTTATTTTAATAATTTTAATACTTATAATGTGGTTTTCAAGTATAGGACTATTTATTTACTATATAAAAACTACAGCTTATGAAACTATAACAGAAAGTACTGAAGTAGAAAATGAAAGTGGAAATGCTAATGCTTGTATAGGGGATAATTGTAATAACGGAGTAATAAATGGCAAGAGCTAAAGCGACAAGGGTAACTAGAAGAAAAGTAAATGTACGATATGTTACCAAATGCAAGAACTGTGGTAAATTTGCTAAAAAGAGTAAATAATGTTAAGAATAGATTTTACTAATGAAGAATTAGATAAAATAAAATCAAAAATACATTTTACCCCATTACAAGAAAGAATAATAAACTATAGATTAGATGAATATTCAATAACTAAAATGGCTATGGAAGAAAATTGTAGTGAAAGTACAATAAGCAGAGAAATAAAAAAGATCAAAAAGAAAATTATGAAAGTAATTTGATAATAATAAGACAATGACCAGATAATTTCTGGTCTTTTTTTTGTGCAATAATTTAAGCAGAAAGGAGAGATACTACCTAGACAAATGTTTAAAATGCATTTTATGGGTTTTTAGTATCTCTTTTTTCATTATAGGAGGCAATTATGTTTAACAACCAATATTTATATAATCAACAACCAAACATAGATAGGATAAATGCACAAATAAATGAATTAGAAAATATGAAAAAACAAATACAACAGCCTTTACAACCTACGAATTTAACACAAAACTTTCAAATATCACCAACAAATAGAGAAGTTATAAAATACGCAAACTCTATGGATGATGTACAAAAAGAATACATAGTAGGTGATACACCATATTTTAGTAAAGATTTAAGTGTTGTATGGATAAAATCAACTAATGGAAACATAAAAACTTATGAATTAACTGAAATAGTGCCTAAAGATGAAAAAGACATAAAAATAGAATATTTACAAGCACAAATAGAAGAATTGAAGAAAGGAATATTAAACAATGAATCCAATGCAAATACTATTGAGTCAATTACAGACACAGATAAAAGCAAAAAATCCACAAGTGTTTCAACAGTTTCAAAGTCTAACAAAAAATCAGAATAACCCACAAGAAATACTTAATGGGATGATAAGTAAATATTCACCAGAACAAATGCAACAATTTAGGCAATTTGCTAATAGTTTTGGAATAACAAACGAACAACTAGACCAATATGGTATCAACACAAAATAGTGTTTGATATAAAAATTCAAAGAAAGGAGAAAAACAAAAATGAATGGTTCAAATGGAATACAACCAACAGTAGAACTAGCTACTACTAATGGAGCATATCCTTATCCAGTAATGATGGGTGGATATGGAAATAGTGGTTTTGGTGGTTTTGGTGGAGATGGAGCATTATGGCTAATTGTTTTATTAGCACTTATCTGGGGCAATAACGGAAACAATGGTTTTGGTTTTGGAAATAATGGTTTTGACAATGGTTATGCTTGGTTATCTAATGGACAAAAAGATATTATGAATAACACAAATAACGGATTTGATACATTACATTTAAGCAACCAAATAGAAGGTACACGTGATGCTTTAAACAACATTTCAAATTCAATTTGTACATCAACAGCAAGTGTTAATAGTAACTTAACAAATGGCTTCTATAATGCTGAAATAGCAGCATCTAATAGACAAATGGCTAACATGCAACAAGCATTTGATTTAAGTAGACAATTTGCAGACTGTTGCTGCGAAAATCGTTTAGGTATTGCTAATTTAAATTCAACAATTCTAAGCGAAAACTGTGCTGATAGAGCAGCACTAGCAGATGGACTAAAAGATGTATTAATTAATCAAACAGCCAACACTCAAAGAATCTTAGATCAATTATGCAATGATAAAATTGATGCTAAAAACGAAAAAATTGCTGACTTACAACGTGAAATCTTAATGAAAGATTTACAAGCTTCACAAGTTGCTCAAACTGCTGATATTAGAGCAAACAATGCAGTAGTTGCAAATCAACTTGTAAGCGAACTTCGTTCTTGCCCAATTCCAGCTCAACCAGTGTACGGAAATCAACCAATATTCACTTGCCCTAACAACTTAGGATATGGTTGCGGATGCACAGGAACAAGTCAATTTATTTAAAAGCAAAAGTAGAATACTACTAACTCGAATACGAGAACTTGCTATATAGAGTAGGCAAGTCCTACTCTTTTTTATATGAAAGGAGAGATAAAATGATACAAAGTGTACAAGAATTACCTTTAATTTTAGCAACAAATACAAGTGATATTACATTTTCAAATGATGAATTAAGAACTAGAAGTGCAACTTGTCAAGGATGGTTAAATCATACTGAAGGAACAAGTCAATATACTATATTAGGTAGTGGTAATTGTAACCAAGCTAATGTATATGATATAAAGTTTAATGCAAATGTAACAGCAGCAGAAGCTGGAACTATTGAAATAGCTTTAAAAGAAAATGGTTCACCAGTAGTAGCTGCAAGTGCAAACGCAGTAATTACAACACCAGGAGATTATGTAAATATTGCTTTTGAAAAAAGAATAAGATTATGCCCTAGAGAAAATGTAACAGTAACGATAGGATCTGTAGCAGCAGTATCAGGAGTAACACCTGCTGTTGAAACAGTAGCACCAACAATAAAAAATGCAAATTTAATAATAGAAAAAGTGCGTTTCTAAAATGAATAAAGTAGATAATTTATCTCTTATCTTGCAAACATTAAGTTTAGAAATTTTGTTTAGAGATTATAACAATAGCGACTTAATGCAAGAACTACAAAAGCAAGATAAAGAATATTTAGAAAAAATAATAAATCAAAATAATCAAATAATGAAAATGTTAGAGGACATTATAGATGATAGATAAAGTATTAGAAAAATTAGAAGCATTTTTAACCACAGTTGGTGAAGAAGGACTAGAAGTAGCAGATATAGATTATCTGTATAAAGTAGTAGACATATACAAAGATATGAAGGAGGTAGAATGTATGAATAATTATGGTAGATATGATGCTTATGGAGAATATAATAACTATGGTAATTCTTATGGAAGAAGAGGAGTTGACTCACGTTATCGTGGAGAAGATTATATGGAAAGCATGAGAGGTAGTTATAGAAACTATGAAGATGCACGAAATGAATATAATAGAGGAAACTATGGTGCAAAAGAAGATGGTTTAAAAGAACTAGAATATACGATGCACGCAGCTATGAAATTTATAAAAATGGTAAAAGAAGAAGCAACTTCTCCAGAAGAACAAGAAATTGTAAGAAAACATATAATGAAAATAAGTGATATGTAATGTATAAATACTATAATGCAAACAGTCATAACAACTTTATAGATGATTGTTTTCCAAGAGCATATTCAACAGTAATGAATATAACATGGAGAGATGCTTATAAAGAAATATGTAAAAGTGCAATGGAACAAGGTCAAATGATGGATAATGGAGAATTTGTTAGGAATTTTTTAGATAAAAGATTTAAAAGGATTCCCTATAATGAAATATATATAGGAGAATTTGCGGAAAACCACCTTATTGGTAAATATCTAATAACAACTCCAGGTCATATAACAACATGTATTAATGGCTACATTATAGACACGTGGGATTGCACTGACAAAAAAATCGAGTATATTTGGAAAGTATCATAAAAATATGATATAATATTTATAGAGGAGTACCACAACTGCTCCTCTAATACTTTGTTGTGGGAGGTATTTTAATTATGAAATTAGATAATATTAAAGGAAAAAAATATGGAAGATTAACAGTGATGGACTATGCAGGAAAATCAAAATGGATTTGTAAATGTGAATGTGGTACTTATAAAGAGATTCAATCTGCACATTTAAAAGATGGTCATACCAAAAGTTGTGGTTGTTTACAAAAAGAGATTATAAAGAAAAATGCTGGTTCGCACTATCAAACCAAAACAAAATTATATAAAAAATACAGATCAATAATTGACAGAACAGAATATCCAAGCAATAAATCTTATAATGATTATGGAGCTAGAGGAATTAAGATGTGTAGCGAGTGGAGAAACAATTTTGTAAATTTTTATAATTGGGCTTTGAAAAATGGATATAGTGATGAATTGACAATTGATAGAATAGATGTCAACGGAGATTACGAACCAAATAATTGTAGATGGGTTGATATTTAT